>Ga0222428_100041_pt1 | contig 333960 bp, 337 predicted proteins | sample 2B5Ametagenome_FD_182471 | JGI IMG/M metagenome (GOLD analysis project Ga0222428, IMG submission 182471) | Enriched microbial communities from leaf-cutter ant dump, University of Wisconsin, Madison, United States - 2B5A (version 2) | ecosystem: Environmental > Terrestrial > Nest > Insects nest...
CGGGACAGGAAAACCGCGTGCCTGCCGGATGGACAAAGACATCGAAGCGGGTCTTGCACACGTCGATGCCGACGAAGGGGAGATCATGTATCATGGCCTTGCTCCCAGGCTTGTGGTGCGGGCGAAAGCCCGAGCAACCGTTCGGGGTCAAAGGGAGCAGGCAGGGCCTTGCTCAACCGCGGCCTTCAAAGCCAACCCGAGGGAACGGCCACCTGCCTGCATCGGCCGGGATGCGCATCCCGGCCGATGCAAGCCAGTAAACCACATCTCATCCACACAAGCCCGAGCATGACGAAAGGGGAAAAGTCGGCGGCCAAGGCAGCGGTGCTGCATGCCGAGCCGTTCGATGGGTCGGTTGCGTTTCCTCCCCACCGTCATCCTCGGGCTCGACCCGAGGATCCACCGCCACAGACGCGGCGGTACCACTATGCCTGAAACGGCCTGCCCGCCCGTCAGGCCGGGCGGACCAGGATGTGCTTCTTCTTACCGAGCGAGAGCTTGATGACGCCGTCGGCGGAGATGTCCGCGGTGCCGATGACGCGGCGCTCGTCGGAGATCGCGGCGTCGTTGATGCGCACCGCGCCGCCCTGGACGTGGCGGCGGGCTTCGCCGTTGGAGGCGGCAAGGCCGGCCTTGACGATGAGGCTGAGGAGGCCGATGCCGGCCTCGAGCTCGCCCGCGGCGACGTCGATCGACGGCAGGTTTTCCGAAAGCCCGCCTTCCTCGAAGGTCTTGCGCGCGGTCTCGGCGGCCTGCTCGGCGGCGGCGCGGCCATGCAGCATCGCCGTCACTTCCGTTGCGAGGATCTTCTTCACCTCGTTGATCTCCGCGCCGCCGAGGGCGGAAAGGCGGGCGATCTTGTCCATCGGCAGCGTCGTGTAGAGCTTGAGGAAGCGCGAGACGTCGGCGTCTTCCGTGTTGCGCCAGTACTGCCAGAAGTCGTAGGCCGAGAGCATTTCCGGGTTGAGCCAGACGGCGCCGGAGAGCGACTTGCCCATCTTCGCGCCCGAAGCGGTGGTGAGCAGCGGCGAGGTGAGGGCATAGAGCTGCGGCGTGCCCATGCGGTGGCCGAGGTCGATGCCGTTGATGATGTTGCCCCACTGGTCCGAGCCGCCCATCTGCAGGCGGCAGCCATAACGCTTCGACAGCTCGACGAAGTCGTAGGCCTGCAGGATCATGTAGTTGAATTCGAGGAAGGACAGGGAGTGTTCCCGGTCGAGCCGCGTCTTCACGCTGTCGAAGGCGAGCATGCGGTTGACCGAGAAATGCCGGCCGACATCGCGCAGGAATTCGAGGTAGTTGATGGCGAGCAGCCAGTCGGCGTTGTTGATCATCAACGCGTCCTTGGGGCCGTCGCCGTAGGTCAGGTAGTTGGAGAAGACCTTCTTGATGCCGGCGATGTTGGCGTTCAGCGTCTCGGGCGTGAGGAGCTGGCGCGCCTCGTCCTTGAAGGACGGATCGCCCACCATGCCCGTGCCGCCGCCCATCAGCGAGATCGGGCGGTGGCCCGTCTGCTGGAACCAGTGCAGCATCATGATCTGGATGAGGCCGCCGGCATGCAGGCTCGGCGCCGTCGGGTCGAAGCCGATATAGGCCGTCACGGTTTCCTTGGCGAGAAGATCGTCGAGGCCGGTTTCATCGGATACCTGGTGGATGAAGCCGCGCTCTTTCAGCGTGCGAAGGAAATCGGATTTGAATTCGGACATGGCCTGTCTCTCTGGTGGGATTGTTTCGGCCGGGCGTTTATCACCTTTATGGTGAGTTATCACTTCAAAAGTGAGTCTGGAGCGGATGGCATGATGCGGACGGCAATCGGTTTGATGAGCGGCACCAGCCTCGACGGCATCGACGTGGCGCTGCTGCGCACGGACGGCGAGGCACTCGTCGAGCGCGGCCCGTCGATGGGGCGGCCCTATGACGCCGCCTTTCGCCGCCGACTGCAGGGCGCGCTGGAAACAGCCAAGGCCATCGGCGCGCGGACGGAGCGGCCGGGCGACCTTGCTGATATCGAGCGGGAACTGACGCTGCGCCACGGCGAGGCCGTGCGCGCCTTCCTTGCGGAAAACGCGCTGAAGCCTGCCGACATCGACGTCATCGGCTTCCACGGCCAGACGGTGCTGCACAGGCCGAATGTCGGCCTGACGGTGCAGCTCGGCGATGGCGCCCTGCTCGCCCGCGAGACGGGCATCGACGTCGTTTACGACATGCGGGCGAACGATATGGTCCATGGCGGGCAGGGGGCGCCGCTCATCCCGGCCTATCACGCCGCGCTTGCCGCCGGCCTTGCCGAGGCTGCCGGCAAGGCCGTGGTCTTCGTCAATATCGGCGGTATTTCCAATCTCACCTTCATCGGCAACGAGATCGTCGCCTTCGACAGCGGGCCGGGCAACACGCTGATCGACCAGTGGGTCGAGGCCCATGCCGGCATTCCCTACGACCAGGGCGGCATGATCGCCTCGGAGGGCAGGGTGGATTGCGGCCTTGCCGAAAGATATCTGGGCCATGCCTTCTTCACCGATCCGGTGCGTCGCTCGCTCGACCGCAACGATTTCCGTCCGCCGGAGGGCGCGGCGGCGACCCTTGAGGACGGCGCGCGCACGCTGGCCTATGTCACGGCCGCCGCGATCCTGCGCTCCGCCCGCCACCTGCCGGAACGTCCGGCGCTCTATGTCGTGTGCGGCGGCGGACGGCTCAACCGGGCAATCATGGGTGACCTTGCGGCCCTGGCGGGGGAAGAGGGCGCGCGTGTCGTTACGGCGGAGGCGGTCGGCCTCGACGGCGACAGCATGGAGGCGGAAGCCTGGGCCTATCTCGCCGTGCGCTCGCTGCGCGCCCTGCCGCTGACCTTCCCGGGAACGACCGGGGTGACGGCGCCCGTTTCGGGCGGGCTGCTCGCAAGGGCGGCTTCCGGCGATTAACGTTTTTTTCGCTGCCGCGGCTTAGCCTTGGCGCGGGTCGTGCCGGGGTTGTATGCGTCGGCCGACGATGTTTCTTGTCCAGGGTGGCCAATGAGTGGCGCGGGCTTTCTGCTGGCGGTGAATTTCCTCATCGCGCAGTGTTTCTGCATGTTCTTCCTGGCGGTTTCCGCCCGGAGCCGCAACCGCGTTGCCGCCCGCTGGTTCGCCGGCTGCTTTGCCGTGGCCTCCCTTTCGGCCGTCTTCGAATTGCTCGTCGCCTACGTGCCGCCGGCCATGCCCTGGGCGATCCTCGCCTTCGCCTCGATGCTCTGCGGCATGTTCATGCTGCGCGTCGGCATCGGCCATCTCTACGGGCTGAGGACGAACCGCCTCGTGCTTGCCCTCGTCTTCTTCGCCTTCGTCGGGCTCGATCTCGTGATCTACGACCTGCCGCGCGGCACATTCCGGCATGCGCTGTCCTACCAGACGCCCTTTGCCGTCGCCCTCGGCATGAGCGCCTGGGCCGCCTACCGTGCGCAGGCGAAAAGCCTCGTCGACCGTGCGCTGGCGGTGCTCCTTGCCGTCACGAGCGGGCATTTCCTCCTGAAAGCCTTCGCGGCCGTGCTTGCCGGCTCGGGCAGTACGGCGAGGGACTATATGGCGAGCCAGTTCGCCCTCATTTCGCAGAGCATGGGGGCGGTGCTGATCGTCGCCGTCGGCTTGATGCTGCTCTGCGTGCTCGTGCTGGAGATCGTCGCCGAGGAGAAGGTGAATGCCGAGGTCGATCCGCTGTCGGGCCTGCTGAACCGCCGCGGCTTCGACAACCGCGTCGATGCGCTGATGGCGCAGCCCGGTCCCCACAGCATCGTGCTGTGCGACCTCGACCGCTTCAAGGCGGTGAACGACACTTACGGCCATCAGGGCGGCGATGCCGTCATCCGCTCCTTCGGGGAGATGCTGAAGGCCGCCGTGCCGGTGGGCGCGCTCGCCGCGCGCATCGGCGGGGAGGAGTTCGTGCTGTTCCTGCCGCAGACGGGCAAGGAGGCGGCCCAGCTCTTCGCCCATGCGCTGCGGGCGAACCGGGCCGTCTCGCCGGTGCCGGGCCTTCCGGCCGGCGTGCGGGTGACGGGGAGTTTCGGCGTTGCGGAAATCGGCGGGAACGAGCCGCTGCGCTTTGCCATGCGCCGCGCCGACGACGCGCTCTATGCGGCCAAGAATGCCGGGCGCGACTGCGTGCGCGAGGCCGAGCCGCCGGCTGTCGTGCTGGATGTCGTGCGGCAGGCCAATTGAAAAAGCCCGGCGGCGGGGCCGTCGGGCTTTGAGGTCTTCGGTGCTTTCGGCCGCTCAGCGGATGCGCTTGGCGGCCGGTTCAGGCGTCAGTTCGCCGGCAAGGCGGCGGTCGAGGTAATCCTCGCATTCGGCCATCAGCGTTTCCGTATGGCCGTTGAAGAAGTGGTTGGCGCCGGGCACCGTGCGGTGGGTGATGAGGATGCCCTTCTGCGTCTTCAGCTTCTCGACGAGGCCGTTGACGTCCTTTTCCGGAGCGACCTTGTCGGAATCGCCGTTGATGATGAGGCCGGAGGACGGGCAGGGCGCCAGGAACGAGAAGTCGTAGATGTTCGGCTGCGGGGCGATCGACATGAAGCCTTCGATCTCCGGGCGGCGCATCAGGAGCTGCATGCCGATCCAGGCGCCGAAGGAATAGCCGGCGACCCAGCAGCTCTTGGAATCGGGATGCAGGCTCTGCACCCAGTCGAGCGCGGAGGCCGCATCCGACAGTTCGCCCGCGCCGTGGTCGAATTCGCCCTGGCTGCGGCCGATGCCGCGGAAATTGAAACGCAGCGTCGTGAAACCGCGCTTCTGGAACATGTAGAAGAGCTGGTAGACGATCTGGTTGTTCATCGTGCCGCCGAACTGCGGGTGCGGGTGCAGCACGATGGCGATGGGGGCGTTCTTCTGCTTGGACGGCTGGTAACGGCCTTCAAGGCGACCGGCGGGTCCGTTGAAGATGATTTCGGGCATTCTTACTCCGGCAAGCTCGCGTTCGAAACGGATTCTTGTCAACTGAAGTCTTGACGAAAGCACTCAGCTTTTCTAGAACCCAGTTTAGAACTATTCGAAACTGATGGGCGCATATCGGGCGCCGTGAGCTTGGTGTCATAAGGCAAGCCCGGCGGAAATTTCAAGAAAAATGCGCCGCCGCGAATTCAGCGCGCGCAGACGGACTGCCAATGACGAAGACGGAGCGCACATATCTGGACTGGAATGCGACGGCGCCGCTCCTGCCGGCGGCGCGGCAGGTCGTCCTCGCTGCGCTCGACATGACGGGCAATCCGTCCTCCGTCCACGGCGAGGGCCGGGCGCTGCGCATGCTGGTGGAAGCCGCCCGCCGGGACGTTGCCGCGCTGGTCGGCGCCGCGCCCGCCCATGTGATCTTCACGAGCGGCGCGACGGAGGCCGCGAACCTCGTCCTGACGCCGGACTACCGGATGGGCCGCACGCCGCTTGCCGTCGGCCACCTCTATGTGTCCGAAATCGAGCATCCGGCCCTTCGCGAGGGCGGGCGCTTTGCGCGGGAAGACGTGACGACCGTTCCCGTTACCCGCGCCGGCATTGTCGATCTCGCCGCGCTGGAGACCCTGCTGCGAGGCCACGACAAGGCGAAGGGCCTGCCGATGGTCGCCGTCATGCTGGCCAACAACGAGACGGGCATTCTCCAGCCGGTGAAGGCGGCTGCGGAGATCGCGCACCGTCACGGCGGGCTCCTCGTCGTCGATGCGGTGCAGGCCGCCGGCCGCGTGCCGGTGGATATCGAGGTGCTGGAGGCCGATTTCCTCATTCTCTCCTCGCACAAGCTCGGCGGGCCGAAGGGCGCTGGCGCGCTCGTCTCGCGCGGCGAGGTGCTGATGCCGGCGCCGCTCATCCGCGGCGGCGGGCAGGAAAAGGGTCATCGTTCCGGCACGGAGAACCCGGCGGCGCTCGCCGGCTTTGCGGCGGCAGCGCGCTTTGCGGCGACGGACCTCGCCGCGCGCAACGCCCGGATCGCCGTCCTGCGCGATGGCCTTGAAGCCGGTATGCGGATTGCGACCAATGACGTGATCGTCCACGGCGCGGATGTCGAGCGCGTTCCCAACACCTCCTTCTTCAGCCTGCCGGGACTGAAGTCGGAAACGGGGCAGATCGCCTTCGACCTCGAAGGCATCGCGATTTCGGCGGGTTCGGCGTGCTCCTCCGGCAAGGTCGGGCAGAGCCATGTGCTGGCGGCGATGGGGTTCGACGCCGCGCTCGGCGGGCTTCGCGTCTCGCTCGGGTCGGGCTCGACGGAGGCCGATGTGGACCGTTTCCTGGCCGCCTTTTCGCGCATCGTGTCGCGGCGGCGGGCGGCCTGACGGGAATCTTGCGGAAACCCAAGTTTTCGCTTGCCAAAGGGTGGGAAAAGCCGCCTTTGGCGCTTACATAACCGGCGGCGAGCCGCCACACGTTGACAAACTGCCGGACCTTGGATCCGGCAAGATTGGAGAACGATATGCCTGCGGTGCAGGAAACGATCGATCAGGTCCGTCAGATTGACGTCGACCAGTACAAGTACGGCTTCGAGACGACGATCGAGATGGATAAGGCCCCGAAGGGCCTTTCCGAAGAGATCATCCGCTTCATCTCGGCCAAGAAAAGCGAACCCGAATGGATGCTCGAATGGCGCCTTGAGGCCTATCGCCGCTGGCTGACCATGGAAGAGCCCACCTGGGCGCGCGTCGATTATCCGAAGATCGACTTCAACGATCTCTATTACTACGCCGCGCCGAAGAACCAGAGCGGCCCGAAGTCGCTCGACGAGGTCGATCCGGAGCTGCTCAAGACCTATGAGAAGCTCGGCATTCCGCTGCGCGAGCAGGAAATCCTCGCCGGCGTGGAAAAGTCCAAGATCGCCGTCGACGCGGTCTTCGATTCGGTCTCCGTCGTCACGACCTTCAAGGAAGAGCTGAAGAAGGCCGGCGTGATCTTCATGTCGATCTCGGAAGCCATCCGCGAGCATCCCGACCTCGTGAAGAAGTATCTCGGTTCCGTCGTGCCGACGACCGACAACTTCTATGCGACGCTCAACTCGGCGGTCTTCACCGACGGCTCCTTCGTCTTCGTGCCGAAGGGCGTTCGCTGCCCGATGGAGCTGTCGACCTACTTCCGCATCAACGAGAAGAACACCGGCCAGTTCGAGCGCACGCTGATCATCGCCGAGGACGGCGCGTACGTCTCCTATCTCGAAGGCTGCACGGCGCCGCAGCGCGACGAGAACCAGCTTCACGCCGCCGTCGTCGAGCTGGTCGCGCTCGACGATGCCGAGATCAAGTATTCCACCGTCCAGAACTGGTATCCGGGCGACAAGGAAGGCAAGGGCGGCATCTACAACTTCGTGACGAAGCGCGGCGATTGCCGCGGCAAGAACGCGAAGATCTCGTGGACGCAGGTCGAGACCGGCTCCGCCATCACCTGGAAATACCCGTCCTGCATCCTGCGCGGCGACGGCTCGCGCGGCGAGTTCTACTCGATCGCCGTGTCGAACGGCCACCAGCAGATCGACAGCGGCACGAAGATGATCCACCTCGGCAAGAACACGTCGAGCCGCATCATCTCCAAGGGCATTTCCGCGGGCTTCTCCAACAACACCTATCGCGGCCAGGTTTCGGCCCACCGCAAGGCGGAGAACGCGCGCAACTTCACCCAGTGCGACTCGCTTTTGATCGGCGACAAGTGCGGCGCGCATACCGTGCCCTATATCGAGGCGAAGAACGCCACCGCCCAGTTCGAGCACGAGGCGACCACCTCGAAGATCTCCGAGGACCAGCTCTTCTACTGCCTCCAGCGCGGCATTCCCGAAGAGGCGGCGATCGCGCTGATCGTCAACGGCTTCGTCAAGGAAGTCATCCAGGAACTGCCGATGGAATTCGCCGTCGAGGCGCAGAAGCTCATCGGCATCTCGCTGGAAGGTTCGGTCGGCTGACCGGGTAGCAATGCCCCGGCGGGTTTTCCGCCGGGTGGCCGGACAGGCCTTTCGATGAAGTTCCCGCGTGATCCGTTATATCAGCGGGTGCGGTTCTCATCGGGAGAGACGACATGGATCCGGTCAATCTGACGTATTACGCCGTGGTTTGCGGTGGACTGGCAGCGTATGCGCCCAACGTTCGGAACGTGGCGATACGCACGGTGGTGGGGCTTGGCCTCGGCGGTTTTTCCGCCATGATGCTTCCGGTGGTCCATTTCTTCCTCGGCTTCTGAAACGAAGACGGGAGCGTGAGCGCTCCGAACGCAGGACCGAGACATCATGCTTGAAATCAAGAATCTGCACGCTCGCATCGCCGAAGACGGCACCGAGATCATCCGCGGCCTGAACCTCACCGTGAAGGCCGGCGAAGTCGCCGCCATCATGGGCCCGAACGGCTCGGGCAAGTCGACGCTCTCCTACATCCTGTCGGGCCGCGAGGACTACGAGGTCACCGAGGGCGACATCCTCTACAACGGCGAAAGCATCCTGGAGCTCGACCCGGCCGAGCGCGCCGCCAAGGGCATCTTCCTCGCCTTCCAGTACCCGGTCGAAATCCCGGGCGTCGCCACCATGCAGTTCCTCAAGGTCGCGATGAACGAGCAGCGCAAGGCACGCGGCGAAGCGGAACTCACGACGCCGGACTTCATGCGCCGCGTCAAGGAAGCCTCGGCCGAGCTGAAGATCGCCCCGGAAATGCTGCGCCGTCCGCTCAATGTCGGCTTCTCCGGCGGTGAGAAGAAGCGCGCCGAGATTCTCCAGATGTCGCTTCTGGAACCGAAGCTGTGCGTTCTCGACGAGACCGATTCCGGCCTCGACATCGACGCGCTGAAGATCGTCGCCGACGGCGTCAACGCGCTGCGCTCGCCCGACCGCGCGGTCATCGTCATCACCCACTACCAGCGCCTGCTCGACTACATCGTGCCGGACACGGTGCACGTCCTCTACAAGGGCCAGGTCATCAAGTCCGGCGACAAGACGCTGGCGCACGAGCTGGAAGCGAACGGCTACGCCGACATCATCGGCGCCGCTGCCTGAGGGCAGGTGAAGGAGTAATTCCATGAACATGCAGACAGGCAAGACGCTTTCGGCGGCCGAAGCCGCGCTTTGCGAAGCCTACGACCATGCGGTCGGCGAACTGCCGGGCGATGCCGCCGTGCTCGCCGCCCGCGACACGCTGATCAGTGATTTCAAGCAGGCGGGCCTCCCGACGCGCCGCGTCGAGGCCTGGCACTATACGGACCTCAAGGCGATGCTGCGCGCGCTGCCGGCCTTCGATCCGACCGCCTCCGCCGCCAAGGCTTCTCCGCTGGTGGAAGGCTCGACGGTTCTCTCCGTCGTCAACGGCGCTGCCGACGCTCGCGGCGCGGCCAAGGCCGTGACGGTCCGCCGCTTCGCCGAAGCGCTCGCCGACGGCACCGCCGCCGAAGGCCTTTCCGCGCGTGACGCCGACGACACGATCGGTCGCATCAACGGCGCCTTCGTCCGCGACGGCTTCGTCATCGACGTGCCGGCCGGCACGGAACTCGACGCTCCGCTCGAAATCCAGGCCGTGCAGAATGCCGGTCAGACGCACACGCGCTTTCCCGTCACCTTCGGCGCCGGCGCGAAGGCGACCGTCATCGAGCGGCACCTTGCAGCGGGCCAGAACCCTGCCTTCGTGACGTCGGTGAGCGATATCTCGCTGGCCGACGGCGCGGACATCACCTGGATCATCCTCCAGGCGCAGGGCGCGGCGGATACGCATCTCGGCGAGATCCGCATCACGCTCGGCACGGACGCCAAGCTGCGCCTCTACGTGGTCAATGCCGGCGGCAAGGTCGTGCGGCAGGAAATCCACGTCGTCGTGGCGGGCGAGGGCTCCGACCTGAAACTGCGCGGCATCAACCTGCTGGGCGGCGAGACGCACAACGACGTGACCTTCACGGTCGGCCACAACGTAGCGAACACGACGTCGACGGAAGTCATCCGCAATGTGGTCTTCGACCGCGCCCGCGGCGTCTTCCAGGGCCAGATCCGCGTGGCGCCCGATGCGCAGAAGACCGACGCGAAGATGTCGTGCAACACGCTTCTGCTCTCCGACGAAGCCGATTTCTCGGCCAAGCCCGAGCTGGAAATCTTCGCCGACGACGTCCAGTGCGGCCACGGTGCAACCGTGATCGACATCGACCACACGCAGCTCTTCTACCTGATGGCCCGCGGCATCCCGGAAAACAAGGCGCGCGCCATGCTGGTCAACGCCTTCGTCGCCGAAATCGTCGAGGAACTGGAAGACGAGCCGCTGGTCGAGGCGCTGGAAGGCGTCATCGCCGCCTGGCTGGACAAGCACGCCTGACAGGGCGGATAGGAAGCACGAGATGGAACACGCACCCGCAAAGGCCTATGACGTCGAGGCGATCCGCAGGGATTTCCCGATCCTGTCGAAAACGGTCTATGGCAAGCCGCTGGTCTATCTCGACAACGGCGCCTCGGCGCAGAAGCCGCAGGTGGTGATCGACGCGGTCGCGAACGCCTATTCCAACGAATATGCCAACGTGCACCGCGGCCTTCATTTCCTCTCCAATGCCGCCACCGACGCTTACGAGGCGGCGCGCGAGAAGGTGCGCCGTTTTCTGAACGCCGCCTCGGTCGACGAGATCGTCTTCACGAAATCCTCGACGGAGGCGATCAACACGGTCGCCTACGGTTACGGCATGGCCAAGCTCGGCGAGGGCGACGAGATCGTCCTGTCGATCATGGAGCACCATTCCAACATCGTGCCGTGGCATTTCATCCGCGAGCGCAAGGGCGCCAAGCTCGTCTGGGCGCCGGTGGACGAGACGGGCGCGTTTCATGTCGAGGACTTCGAGAAGTGCCTTACCGAGCGCACGAAGCTCATCGCGATCACGCATATGTCGAATGCGCTTGGCACCGTCGTGCCGGTCAAGGAGATCTGCCGCATCGCCCGCGAGCGCGGCATTCCGGTGCTGGTCGACGGATCGCAGGGCGCCGTGCACATGCCGGTGGACGTGCGCGACATCGATTGCGACTGGTACGTGATGACCGGCCACAAGCTCTACGGGCCCTCGGGCATCGGCGTGCTCTACGGCAAGATGGACCGGCTCAAGGAGATGCAGCCTTTCCAGGGCGGCGGCGAGATGATCGTCGACGTGACGGAGGACATCGTCACCTACAACGATCCGCCGCACCGCTTCGAGGCCGGCACGCCGCCGATCGTCCAGGCGATCGGCCTCGGCTATGCGCTGGACTATATGGAAAAGATCGGCCGCGCGGCGATCTCCGCCCATGAGGCGGACCTGCGCGACTACGCCCATGAGCGGCTTTCGGCGATCAATTCGCTGCGCATCTTTGGCACGGCCGAGGGTAAGGGCTCGATCTTCTCCTTCGAGCTGGAAGGCATCCACGCCCATGACGTGTCGATGGTCATCGACCGGCAGGGGGTCGCGGTGCGGGCCGGCACCCATTGCGCCCAGCCGCTCTTGAAACGCTTCGGCGTTACCTCCACATGCCGGGCATCGTTCGGCATGTACAATACGCGCGCCGAAGTCGATGCCTTGGCCGATGCGCTCGACCACGCGCGAAAATTCTTTGCCTGAGGAGGTGGACCCATGTCCCTCGACGCAACGGAAGACAAGATCGATGTCCGCGACGGCATCGTCCATTCGGCGATCCCGGCCGACGAACTGGCCCGCCTTTCCGACGATATCATCTCCGCGCTGAAGACGGTCTACGACCCGGAAATCCCCGCGGACATCTTCGAGCTCGGCCTGATCTACAAGATCGACATCGAGGACGACCGCATGGTCAAGATCGACATGACGCTGACGGCCCCCGGCTGCCCCGTCGCCGGCGAGATGCCGGGCTGGGTGGAGAACGCGGTCGGCGCGGTCGAAGGCGTCTCGGGCGTCGAGGTCAGCATGACCTTCGACCCGCCGTGGACCCCGGACCGCATGTCGGAAGAGGCGCAGGTCGCCGTCGGCTGGTATTGAGGGCCGGATGAGGGGCGGACCCCGAGTGCCGTTACTTGATCCGTCAGCCCGCCGACACTAGATTCGGATTCGCAGGCCGCCGGGCCTTGAACCCGGCCGGCGAAGGAGAAACGATCCATGGCCTTTGCAGTCATGACACTCACGAATGCCGCGGCCGACCGCGTCAAGGCGATCGTCGACAATGCGGGCGGCGAGGCCAAAGGCATCCGCGTCGGCATCAAGAAGGGCGGTTGCGCGGGAATGGAATATTCCATCGACCTCGTCACCGAGCCCAATGCCAAGGACGACCTGATCGAGCTCAACGGCGCCCGCGTCTGGGTCGCGCCGGAAGCCGTGCTCTACCTCCTCGGCACGCAGATGGATTTCGAGGTGACGACGCTGCGCTCCGGCTTCACCTTCAACAACCCGAACCAGACGTCTGCCTGCGGCTGCGGCGAATCGGTCGAGCTGAAGCCGGCCGACCTTGCGGCCCTTGCCGCCGCCGGCCAGCCGGTGGTGCGCACCTGAGAGGGGCGGAAAGCCCCTCAACTTGCTCTTCCTTTCGCCGCCGCTTTTGCTAGTCTCCCGCTGCCGGCATGAAAGGGTCGTGCCGGCGTGATCGCCCGGGAGGGGCGCGAGCGATGACCGGCTTTGCCGTATCCCTTTATCGTGATCTGCCGTTTCCCGTCGTCATCGTGGACGACAAGGCGCATGTCGTCTCGCACAATGCTGCCGCCGCGCGCACCTTCGGCTGGAAGCAGGACGGCGGCGATGCCGTCACCGTCCTGCCGGTGCTCGATGGCGCGGAGGCCGCCGACATCCTCAGCCGCCGTGCCGCCACGGGCCGCGAGAACGCCCATCCCTTCGTCTTCCGCCACGACAACGGCTCGCATTTCGAGGCGACCGCCCATGTCATCCCCGTCGAGGGCGATCCGGGCGGCCCGCACTATGCGCTGCTGCTGCGCAGTCTTCTCAGCGGCGGCAGCCATGGCGAGGATATCCTGCTCGGCCAGCGCATCGCCGCCGCGCTCGACACCATGACGGAGGGCTTTGCGATCTTCGACCGGGAGGACCGGCTCGTCATGTTCAACCGCTCGTACAAGGATCGGTGCGGCGAGGCGCGCGATGCCGTGCGGGTCGGGGCGACGCTCGAGGCCATCACCCGCGCCTGCATTTCCGCCGGCCGGTTTCCGGGCATCGGCGAGGGAACGCCGGAGGCCGAGGCGCTGGTGCGCGCACGCCTTGAAAGCCACCGCAACACCGACGGCGACGGGACGGTCTTCGAATTCGGCAAGGGCCGGTGGATCCGCGGCGAGAGCCGTGTCGCCGAGACGGGCGATATCGTCGCCACGCGCGTCGACATTTCCGAGTTGAAGCGCACGGAGGCGGCGCTGGAGGAGAAGCGGCGCGAATATCTTTCGCTGCTGCAGATCCTGCCCGACATGATCCTGCGCTTCGACAGGCATCTCGCCATCCGCTTCGCGAACGACAAATACGCCAATTTCGTCGGCTCGACGACGGATGAGCTGATCGGGAAATACCTGCCGGACATCGCCTGCGCCCCGGAGCAGACGGCCTCCCTGACCGACATCGCCAACTACACGCGGGAAGCGCCGGTGCGCACGCAGGAGATATGCATCGACGGGCCGGACGGCGAGGAGATGTGGATGCTGTGGACGGCCGTGGCGATCTTCGACGGGAAGGGCGTCAGCGAGGTCGTCAGCGTCGGCCGCGACGTCACCGAGGCCAAGCGCCAGCAGCGCCAGGTGGAGGCGCAGACGAACGAGCTTCGCCGCAAGAACGAGGCGCTCGACCAGTTCACCGCCACCGTCTCGCACGACCTCAAGGCGCCGCTGAGGCATCTTTCCATGTTCGCCGAGATGATCTCGGAGGACGTGCACCGCGGCGCGTTCGACGAACTGCCGCACTATGCCGACCATGTGCGCAAGAGCGCCGCGCGCATGCGGCGCATCATCGACAGCCTGCTCGAATTCTCGCAGATCGCCTACCGCATCGTCGTGCCGAAGCCCGTTGCGCTATCCGGCGTGATGCGCGAGGCGCTGACGCTGCTGGAGGGCCAGTTGCAGGAATGCGGCGGCACCGTCGAGGTCGCCCCGCTGCCCGAGATCATGGGCGACCAGGAGCTCCTGAAGCGCCTTGCGCAGAACCTCATCGGCAACGCGCTGAAATATTGCCGCCCCGGCGAGGCGCCGAAGGTCCGGATCTACTGCCGGGAGGACGGGGAGAACATCCGACTTGTCGTGGAAGACGAGGGGATCGGCATCGACCCGCAATATATCGAGCGGATTTTCGAGGTCTTCCAAAGGCTTCACCGGGACGAGTCGGTTTACCAGGGCACCGGCCTCGGCCTTGCGCTGGCGCGCCGGATCGTCGAGAGCCACAACGGCGCGATCGCGCTTGACACGGCCTATGGTCCGGGCGCACGCTTCGTCGTGACGTTTCCGCAACCCGTGAAGCCGAAAGGGGAGCGATCGTGGGAAGTTCGGTCAGAAGACTGATCGTGGTCGACGACGACCCGGTGGACGTCCGCTTCGTGATGCGGGCCTTCAGCGATGCCGGCAACAAGGTCGAGATCACCCACGTCGCCGATGCCGAGGCTGCCAGCGACCGGCTCGATGCGGAAGCCTTCGACTATATCCTCCTCGACATCAACATGCCCGGCACGAGCGGCGTGGACCTCCTGAAGCGCCTGCGCGGGCGCACGCGCACCGCCGTGACGCCGGTGATCATGCTGTCCTCCTCCTCGAACGTCGCCGACGTGAACCGCGCCTACGAGAACGGCGCGAACGCCTATGCGGTCAAGCCCTCGACCCTGAGCGGCTACCGCGCCTTCGCCGAGGGCTTCACCCGCTTCTGGGTGGACGTCGCCGTCGCGCCCTGATCCCATCCCTGCCCGCAACGGAAAACCCCGGCCGATGGTATCGGCCGGGGTGGTTCGATGTCTCACGCGCTTCCTTCTCCGCCGTCATCCTCGGGCTTGACCCGAGCATCCACATTCGCGGCGTGCCGGCGGATGGATGGTCGGGTCAAGCCCGACCATGACGAAGGAAAGGCGGGCGGGCCTTGGACCCGCCCGGGAACAGTTACTCGGCCGCTTCCGCGTAGTCCTCCAGCGGCGGGCAGGAGCAGACGAGGTTGCGGTCGCCGTAGACGTTGTCGACGCGGTTGACCGGCGACCAGTACTTGTCCACGCGGAAGGCGCCCGGCGGGTAGCAGGCCTGTTCGCGCGAATAGGGGCGGTCCCATTCGCCGACGAGGTCTTCCACCGTATGCGGGGCGTTCTTGAGCGGGTTGTTCTCCCGGTCCATCCGGCCTTCCTCGATGGCGCGGGCCTCCTCGCGGATCGCCAGCATCGCCTCGCAGAAGCGGTCGATCTCCGCCTTGGTCTCCGATTCGGTCGGCTCGATCATCAGCGTGCCGGCGACCGGCCAGCTCATGGTCGGCGCGTGGAAGCCGCTGTCGATGAGGCGCTTGGCGACGTCGTCGACCGTGACGCCCGCGCTTGCGGCGAGCGGGCGCGTGTCGATGATGCATTCATGCGCCACGCGGCCCTTGGAGGAGGCATAGAGCACGTCATAGGCGCCCTTGAGGCGGGCGGCGATGTAGTTGGCGTTGAGGATCGCCACCTTCGTCGCCTGCGTCAGGCCTTCGCCGCCCATCATCAGGCAGTAGCTCCAGGAGATCGGCAGGATGGAGGCCGAGCCGAAGGGGGCGGCCGAGACCGCGCCGGCTTCCCCGGTCGTCGGGCTCGTCGGCAGGTAGGGCGCAAGATGCGCCTTCACGCCGATCGGCCCCATGCCCGGCCCGCCGCCGCCGTGCGGGATGCAGAAGGTCTTGTGGAGGTTGAGGTGCGAGACATCCGAGCCGATGTCGCCGGGGCGGGCAAGGCCCACCATGGCATTCATGTTCGCGCCGTCCATGTAGACCTGGCCGCCGTGCCTGTGCACGATCTCGCAGACCTCGCGCACGTTCTCCTCGAAGACGCCGTGCGTGGAGGGATAGGTGATCATGCAGCAGGAGAGGTTTTCCGCGTGTTGCTCCGCCTTCGCGCGGAAATCGTCCATGTCGATGTCGCCGTTCTCCGAGACCTTCACGACGACGACCTTCATGCCGGCCATCTGCGCGGAGGCGGGGTTGGTGCCGTGCGCGGAGGTCGGGATGAGGCAGACGTCGCGGTGCGTGTCGCCGTTGGCGAGGTGATAGGCGCGGATCGTCAGGAGGCCGGCATATTCCCCCTGCGCGCCGGAATTCGGCTGCATGGAGACCGCGTCGTAGCCGGTGATGTCGCAGAGCTTGTGCGACAGGTCCTCGATGAGGTGGCGATAGCCCTCGGCCTGGTCGGCCGGCACGAAGGGATGGATCTCGGAAAATTCCGGCCAGGTGATCGGCAGCATTTCCGCCGTCGCGTTCAGCTTCATCGTGCAGGAGCCGAGCGGGATCATCGCCCGGTCGAGCGCAAGGTCCCGGTCCGAGAGGCGGCGGATATAGCGCACCATCTCGCTTTCCGCGCGGTTCATGTGGAAGATCGGGTGCGTCAGGTATTCGCTGGTGCGCAGCAGGTCTTCCGGCAGGCGGTAATCCGGCTCGAACTCGGCGACCTCGAAATTGCCGCCGAAGGCGCGCCAGACGGCCTCCAGCGTGACGGGGCGCGAGCGCTCGTCGAGGCTGATGCCGATGCGGTCGTCGCCGATCTTGCGCAGGTTCACCTCTTCCGCCACGGCCGCTTTCAGGATGATGCCCTGCAGCTTGCCGACATGCACGGTGATCGTGTCGAAGAAGACCTCCGGCTCGACGGTATAGCCGAGCTTTTCGAGGCCCTTGGCAAGGAGCACCGTCTTCTGGTGTACGCTCTGGGCAATGGCCTTCAGGCCCTGAGGCCCGTGGAAGACCGCATACATCGAGGCCATGACGGCGAGCAGCACCTGCGCGGTGCAGATGTTCGACGTCGCCTTCTCGCGGCGGATATGCTGCTCGCGCGTCTGGAGCGACAGGCGATAGGCACGGTTGCCGCGGGCATCGATGGACACGCCGACGAGGCGGCCGGGCATGGAGCGCTTGTAGGCGTCCTTGACCGCCATATAGGCCGCATGCGGCCCGCCGTAGCCGACCGGCACGCCGAAGCGCTGGGTACAGCCGATGGCGATGTCCGCATCCATGTCGCCGGGCGACTTGAGGAGCGCGAGTGCCAGCGGATCGGCCGCCATGACGGCGATGGCGCCGGTCTGGTGCAGGCGGGCGATGAGACCCGAGAAATCGCGCACATGGCCGTAGGTGCCGGGATACTGGAAGATCGCGCCGAAGACGTCGACGGGGTCGAGATCGGTGAAGGGATCGCCGACGACGATGGTCCAGCCGAGCGGTTCGGAGCGGGTCTTCAGCAGAGCGATCGTCTGCGGGTGGCAGTTCTCGTCGACGAAGAAGGCGGTCGCCTTGGATTTCGCGACGCGCTGCGCCATTGCCATCGCTTCGGCGGCGGCGGTCGCCTCGTCGAGCAGCGAGGCATTGGCGACGTCGAGGCCGGTGAGGTCGCACACCATGGTCTGGTAGTTGATGAGCGCTTCCAGGCGCCCCTGGCTGATCTCCGGCTGGTAGGGCGTATAGGCCGTGTACCAGGCGGGGCTCTCCAGGATGTTGCGCTGGATGACCGGCGGCGTGATCGTGCCGTAGTAGCCCTGGCCGATCAGCGAGACGAGCTTCCTGTTGCGGTTGGCGGTCTCGCGCAGCTTGTCGAGCGCCTCGCGCTCGGTCATCGGCGCGCCCCATTCGAGCGGCTTTTGCTGGCGGATCGATTTCGGCACGGTGTCGTCGATCAGCGCGTCGAGGCTGTCATAGCCGATCACCTTCAGCATCGCCTCCATTTCCTTCGGCGAGGGGCCGATATGGCGGCGGTTGGCGAAATCGTAGGGCTGGTAATCGGTAAAGGCGAAGTCCTTGGGCAGGTTCATCAGCCGACAAGCTCCTTGTAGGCGGCTTCGTCCATCAGGCCGTCGGCATCGGCCTTGTTGGCGAGCTTCAGCTTGAAGAACCAGCCGGCGCCCTGCGGGTCGGAGTTGACGAGGGAGGGATCGGAGGTGATCGCCTCGTTGACCTCGACGATCTCGCCGTCGAGCGGGCAATAGACGTCGGAGGCCGCCTTGACGCTCTCCACGGTGGCCGCATCGCCGCCCTTCTCGAAGGTGGCGCCGACGTCCGGCAGCTCGACGAAGACCAGGTCGCCGAGCTGTTCGGCCGCGTGGGTCGTGATGCCGACGGTCGCGACATCGCCCTCGATCTTCAGCCACTCGTGTTCTTCGGTGAATTTCAGCATGGTTGTTCCTCTCTCGGAATGGAATGGTTCGGGGTTGCCCCTCATCCGCTTGCCGGCACCTTCTCCCCGCAGGCGGGGCGAAGGAGGCTTGCCGCGCCGCTTCCGCTCCCTCGCCCCGCTTGCGGGGAGAGGGCTGGGGTGAGGGGCGATGGCTCGGCCGGGACGGTCATGGGGTCAGCGCTTGAAGGTGTTCTTGACGAAGGGCATGGCGGCCACGGTGACGGGCAGGAATTTTCCGCGCACGCCGGCATAGAGCGGCGTGCCAGGCTCGGCCGAGGCGGTCGCGACGTAGCCCATGGCGACCGGGCCATCGACATTCGGGCCGAAGCCGCCGGAGGTCACCGTGCCGACGACGTCCTCGCCTTCCGGATCGGTGGCGAGCACCGCGCCGGCGCGCACGGGCGCGCGGCCCTCGGCCCTGAAGCCGACGCGGCGGCGCTCCGTGCCGTTTTCGAGCTGGTCGAGGATGACGGATGCGCCGGGGAAGCCGCCTTCGCGCGCACCGCCCCTGCGGCGGGCCTTCTGGATCGCCCATTCGAGGCCGGCTTCCACCGGCGTCGTGCCGGTGTCGATGTCGTTGCCGTAGAGGCAGAGGCCGGCTTCGAGGCGCAGCGAATCGCGGGCGCCGAGACCGATCGGCAGCACGTCCGGATGATCGAGCAGGCGGCGACAGACCGTTTCGGCAAGCGCTGCCGGAATGGAGATCTCGAACCCGTCCTCGCCCGTATAGCCGGAGCGTGAGACGATGCAGCCGGCATCGTGCAGGTCGCAGGCGCGCACGTCCATGAACCGCATGGAGGAGATATCCGCCCACAATTCGGCCAGCACCGCCTCGGCGCGCGGGCCTTGCAGGGCGACGAGGGCGCGGTCGTCGTGCAGCGTCAGCTCGCAGGCCTCGCCGGTCTTCGCCCGCATATGGGCGAAATCCGCCTCCTTGCAGGCGGCGTTGACGACCACGTAGAAATGGTCGCCGCGGTTGGCGATCATCAGGTCGTCGAGGATGCCGCCCTCGTCATTGGTGAAGAGGGCATAGCGCTGGCGGCCTTCAGGAAGGCCGACGATGTCCACCGGCACCAGCGTTTCGAGCGCGCGGGCCGCGTCCGCATTGTCGCCGGAGCGGGCGCGCACGGTCACCTGGCCCATGTGCGACACGTCGAAGAGGCCGGCGGCCGCGCGGGTGTGCAGGTGTTCCTTCATCACGCCGGCCGCGTATTGCACCGGCATTTCATAGCCGGCGAACGGCACCATGCGGGCGCCGAGCGACAGGTTCAGCGCATGAAGCGGGGTTTTCTTGAGATCAGACGATACGTCCAAAAGGCGCCCTCCAAGTCCTTGGCGCCCTTTCTCCTCGGGCGCCGGCTCACACTTTCGGCGCGAACGCGCCGTTTTGCCTGAGCCCCCTCTGTCCCTTCGCCTGAGATTGTTATCCCTTCGGCGAGCGCTTTCGCGCTTCTCTCCAGAGTTCCGACGGCACCTTGCTGGTCCTTTTGCCTGAGAGTTTCCGGGGCGGTTGCTCCTTCGGCACCGGATTTGCCCGGTTTCTCCCAGCGAGGTCGGCTCCAGATAACGGCCTCGCCCATATTTTGGCAAGAGGCGGCGTCGCTCTCGAACAAATTTTTGTCGTTCGAGAAAAGGGACAAAAGAAAGCCCCCGGAAAGGGGGCTTGCAAAGTTGGAGGACGGCTGTTCTTCGGGAGGATCAGGCGGGCTCGGTTACGGCGGTTCCGCCGTTCTCCTCATAGAGGCGCTGCGCCTCGGCGACCGTCACCTGCGGCGTCTCGTTCGGCGCCGTGATCAGCGCGAGCGCGAGGGCCGGCGGATGGATGACGTTGAGCACGGCGACGACATGCGCGTCGCCCCGGGTCCTGGCATCCTCGCTCCAGGCATGGATGCGCTCCTCGAACAGCGTGCCGGTGCGCGTGTTTGACCGCATGCCTTGGGAGGCATAGGCGGCTGTGGTCGGCGAGACTGTCACGATCTGGGTCATGGCGCTTCAACGGGTTTGTTTGGTTTATCGAATTTAACAGTTGCGGCTTACCTGGAAATGAAACGCAAGGGTTGCATTTTCATCGAATTTTAACGGTTCTCCGGTGGCGCGGCCGGCCTTGCCTTTGCCCCCTCAATTCCGCCATAAGAGGCGAAGAAAGCCGCCGGAGTCGCGGCCGATCATGATGCCGCCGATGGCGCGGGAGGACCGATGAAGCCGATTTTCGTGCAATTGCAATGTGCTCCGGGCAAGACCTACGAGGTGGCCGATGCGCTTTACGCTACGGAACTCATTTCGGAGCTCTACTCCACCAGCGGCGACTACGATCTCCTCCTGAAGATCTATGTCGACAGCGAGGAGGATATCGGCAAGTTCATCAACGACCATGTCGCCTCCATTCCGGGCATCGTGCGCTCGCTGACGACGCTGACCTTCCGCGCCTTCTAATTCCTTCGTTCTTGCGCTAAGAGCGGCGCAACGAAAGAAGGCGAAGATGGCAGGCATCGAACACAAGCAGGTGGACGGCGACGAGGCGGGCATGCGTCTCGACCGCTGGTTCAAGGTCCATTACCCGGGCCTCGGCTTCGGCCAGCTCCAGAAATTGCTGCGCTCCGGGCAGGTGCGCATCGACGGCGGGCGCGCCAAGAGCGATACGCGCGTGCAGCCCGGCCAGACGATCCGCATTCCCCCGATGGAGGTGGATGCGAAGAAATCCGGCCCCATCGCCGGCCGCGACCTGAAGCATTCCCCGGACGGCGAGCTCCTCTCCCGCATGCTGCTGCACGAGGACGACAAGGTCTTCGTGCTCAACAAGCCGGCCGGCATCGCCGTGCAGGGCGGCTCGGGCGTCACCCGGCACATCGACAAGATGCTGGAGGCCTGGACGAGCCAGAAGGGCGAGAAGCCGCGCCTCGTCCACCGGCTCGACCGCGACACCTCGGGCGTCCTCGTCATCGCCCGCACGCGCGGCGCGGCGCAGAAGCTCACCGCCGCCTTCCGCGAGCGCGACACCAAGAAGACCTACTGGTCGCTGGTCAAGGGCGTGCCGAAGAAGCGCGAGGACAAGATCTCCACCTGGCTCGTCAAGGAGCAGACGCCGGACGGCGACCGCATGCGCATCGCCAAGCACGGCGAGGACGGGGCGGACCATGCCGTCTCCTTCTACCGCGTCGTCGAGCAGGCCGGGCAGAACTTCGCCTGGCTGGAAATGGAGCCCTATACGGGGCGCACGCACCAGCTTCGCGTCCACGCCGCCCATATCGGCCACCCGATCCTCGGCGATCCGAAATATTTCGACGCGGATATCAACTGGGCGTTTCCGGGCGGCGTGCAGAACCGCCTGCATCTCCATGCCCGCCATATCGACATTCCGCACCCCTCCGGCGGGCGCCTGCGCGTGACCGCGCCGCTGCCGCCGCACATGGTGCAGACCTGGAACCTCTTCGGCTTCGACCAGAACGCGGCGGACGAGGAAGACTGATGCGCCTCGTCCTCTTCGATTGCGACGGCACGCTGGTCGACAGCGCGAAGCTGATCCACGAGGTCATGGCGCGCACCTTCGTCGATTTCGGCTATACGCGACCGGACGTTTCCGAGACCAAGGCGATCATCGGCCTGACGCTCGACATCGCCATCGCCCGCATGCAGGGCAAGCCGCATGTCGACGAGGAGGCGCTGGCGATGACGGCGCATTACAAGGCGACCTTTTCCGGCGTGCGCGCCGAACCCGGCTTCCAGGAGCCGCTCTTTCCCGGCATCCATGCCATGATGACGCGGCTGGAGCGCGAGGACGACCTGATCCTCGGCGCCGTCACCGGCAAATCCCGCCGCGGCCTCGATCTCATCCGTGCCGCGCACGGCTTCGACAAAACATTTTTCGTCTCGCGCACGGCGGACGATTGCCCCTCCAAACCGCATCCGGCCATGGTCATGGAATGCTGCAGCGAGGCGGGCGTCAATGCGGCCCGCACGGTTGTCATCGGCGATGCGATTTACGATATGCAGATGGCGAAGGCGGCCGGCGCTTCGGCGATCGGCGTTTCCTGGGGCTATGCCTCTGTGCCCGAACTCGTCGAGGCCGGCGCGGACCACATCCTTCGCACGCCCGCCGACCTTCTCGAATGGCTGGAGATTTCCGATGCGTGACATTCTGAGCGACCTTTCCGATGCGATGAGTGATCCCGATCCGGTGCGCCGCGCGCAGATCCAGATGAAGCGGCCGCTGCCGAAGCGCTTCTACAAGGAGGTCTCGACCGACCGGACGGACGAGGGCTACCGCATCCTCATCGACGGGCGCCCGGTGCGCACGCCGGTCAAGAAGCTGCTGGCCGTGCCCTCGCAGGCCATCGCAGACCGGCTGAAGGCCGAATGGGACGGGCAGGGCGAGGAGATCGACCCGGCGACGATGCCGGTGACGCGCCTCGTCAACACCGCCATCGACGGCGTCGCCGGCAATTTCGACGCCGTCTTCGACGAGATCTTGCGCTTCGCCGGCACGGACATGCTCTGCTACCGCGCGGATTCCCCGGCCGGCCTCGTCGAACGTCAGCGCGAGGGCTGGGACCCGATCCTGCGCTGGGCGGCCGAGGCCAAGGGCGCGCGCTTCATCCTCGTCGAGGGCGTCATGCACCAGGAACAGCCGGCGCGGGCCATCGAGGCTTTCGCCACCGCGCTTTCCGGCTGGCGCGATCCGCTGGCGCTCGCGTGCCTCCACACCGTCACGACGCTGACCGGCTCGGCGCTGCTGGCGCTGGCGCTCGCCGAGGGCGTGATCGATGCCGAGACCGCCTGGACGCTCGCCCATGTCGACGAGGACTGGCAGATCGAGCAATGGGGCACGGACGAGGAGGCCTTCCGCCGCCGGGAACTGCGCCGCGCGGAGATGGACGTCGCCGCCGCGGTGCTCGCCGAAGTCCCGCGCGCCTGAGACGATCTATCTAGAACGGTCCTCTTCAAGCCCCCCGTTTCGCATGTTAAGTCATTGTCGAAACGGGAGGAACCGAGGGACCATGAAGGAAATTCTCCACGAACTGGAAGCCCGGCGCGAGCGCGCCCGCATGGGCGGCGGCGCCGCCCGTATCGATGCACAGCACAAGCGCGGCAAGCTGACCGCGCGCGAACGCATCGAGGTGTTCCTGGACGAGGGCTCCTTCGAGGAATTCGACATGTTCGTCGAGCACCGCTCGACGGATTTCGGCATGGAGAAGACGAAGATCGCCGGCGACGGCGTCGTCACCGGCTGGGGCACGGTGAACGGGCGCACCGTCTTCGTCTTCGCCAAGGATTTCACCGTCTTCGGCGGCTCGCTTTCCGAAACCCATGCCCAGAAGATCATGAAGGTCCAGGACATGGCGCTGAAGAACCGCGCGCCGATCGTCGGCCTTTACGACGCGGGCGGCGCGCGCATCCAGGAGGGCGTCGCCGCGCTCGGCGGCTATGCCGAGGTCTTCCAGCGCAACGTGCTCGCCTCCGGCGTCATCCCGCAGATTTCCGTCATCATGGGGCCGTGTGCGGGCGGAGACGTCTATTCGCCGGCCATGACCGATTTCATCTTCATGGTGCGCGACACGTCCTACATGTTCGTGACCGGCCCGGACGTCGTGAAGACCGTCACCAACGAGACGGTCACCGCGGAAGAACTCGGCGGCGCTTCCGTCCACACGACGAAATCCTCCATCGCCGACGGGGCCTATGACAACGATGTCGACGCGCTGCTGCAGGTGCGCCGCCTCATCGACTTCCTGCCGCAGTCCAACACCTCGCCCGTGCCGGAGATCGAGTGCTTCCAGTCGGTGGAAGCGACGGACGCCTCGCTCGACACGCTCGTGCCGGCGAACGCCAACAAGCCCTACGACATCAAGGAACTGATCGCAAAGACCGTCGACGAAGGCGATTTCTTCGAGATCCAGGAGAGCTTTGCGAAGAACATCGTCTGCGGCTTCGGCCGCATCGAGGGGGCGACGGTCGGCTTCGTCGCCAACCAGCCGATGGTGCTGGCGGGCGTGCTCGATTCGGATGCCAGCCGCAAGGCGGCGCGCTTCGTGCGCTTCTGCGACTGCTTCGGCATTCCCGTCGTCACCTTCGTCGACGTGCCGGGCTTCCTGCCGGGGACGGCTCAGGAATATGGCGGCCTCATCAAGCATGGGGCCAAGCTGCTCTTCGCCTTCGCCGAGGCGACCGTGCCGAAGGTGACGCTGATCACGCGGAAAGCCTATGGCGGGGCCTATGACGTGATGGCGTCGAAACACCTGCGCGGCGACATCAATTATGCCTGGCCGACGGCGCAGATCGCCGTGATGGGCGCCAAGGGGGCGGTCGAGATCATCTTCCGCAAGGACATCGCCGACCCGGAGAAGATCGCCGCGCATACGAAAATGTACGAGGACCGCTTCCTCTCGCCGTTCGTCGCGGCCGAGCGCGGCTATATCGACGAGGTGATCATGCCGCATTCCACGCGCAAGCGCATCGCGCGGGCGCTCAGGCTCCTGCGCAACAAGGACCTCGAAAACCCCTGGAAGAAGCACGACAACATTCCGCTTTGAACCGCAAGGAGGATTTCCCGATGTTCGATCGCCTTTCCGCCTACCGTCCGCAGGCGCTCGCCGCGCTCCGCATCGTGGCGGCGCTGCTCTTCATCGAGCACGGCACGCAGAAATTCATCGATTTCCCGCCGGCCGAGCAGCCCTTCGGCGACCTGATGAACATCCTTGGCGTGGCGGGCGTGCTGGAGGTCGTCGGCGGCGTGCTGATCCTCATCGGTCTTTTCACGCGGCCGGTCGCCTTCGTGCTCTGCGGCTTCATGGCGGTCGCCTATTTCATGGCGCATGCGCCGCAGAGCTTCTTTCCGATCAACAACCGCGGCGATGCCGCGGTCCTCTTCTGCTTCGTCTTCCTGTACCTCACGGCAGCGGGGCCGGGCGCCTTCGCGCTCGACAACGGCCGCCGCAGTTAGGCGACGAACTTCAGGCCGAGGATGCCGGTGACGATGAGCGCGATGCAGCCGAGGCGCATCGCCGTCGCCGGCTCGGCGAAGAGGACTATGCCGAGGATGACGGTGCCGACCGTGCCGATGCCGGTCCAGACCGCATAGGCCGTGCCCATGGGCAGCGTCTTCACGGCAAGGCCGAGAAGCACGATGCTGACCAGCATGGAACCGGCGGTGAGCGCCGTCGGAAGGGGCTTGGTGAAGCCGTCGGTGTATTTGAGGCCGATGGCCCAGCCGATTTCAAAGAGGCCGGCGAGGGTGAGAAGGATCCAGGGCATTCCGCCTACTCCGTTTCAAGGAGCGAGGCCGTCCCCGCGATCGTGACCGGATCGTTCCGGCGGTAGCCGTCTACCGGGGCGGACTATCGTTCATCCGCGCCGCAGCCGCAAGGGCAGGGGCGGCATGCCAGCCATGCGCCCCCGCCATATCCGTTCTCACCCAAGGCGCTCGGCGTGCCATTTCAGGTGATCGTCCATGAAGGTCGAGATGAAGTAGTAGGAATGGTCGTAGCGCTCGTGCATGCGCAGCGTCACGTCGATGCCGGTGCCCTTCACCGCCTCCTCGAAGAGCCAGGGGCGAAGGCCGTTTTCGAGGAAGCCGTCCGCCTTGCCCTGGTCGATCAAAAATTCCGGGAAGCGGGCGCCGTCGGCGACGAGCGCGCAGGCATCGTATTCACGCCATTTCGCCTTGTCCGTGCCGAGGTATTTCTCGAAGGCGGGCACGGACCAGTCGGCGGTCGAGGGCTCGACGATGGGGGCGAAGGCCGAGCAGCTCCTGAAGCGGTCCGGGTTCTTCAGCGCGATGGTCATCGCGCCATGGCCGCCCATCGAATGGCCGAAGATGCCCTGCCGGTCCATGTCCATTCGGAAGTGCTGGCTGACGAAGTTCGGCAGCTCCTCCGTGACATAGCTGTACATCTGGTAGTTTTCCGCCCAGGGCTCCTCGGTGGCGTCGAGGTAGAAGCCGGCGCCCTTGCCCATCTGCCAGTTGGTCAATTCGTCCGGCACATCGTTGCCGCGCGGGCTGGTATCCGGGCAGACGACGATGAGGCCGAGTTCGGCGGCCATGCGGCGGTATTCGCCCTTTTCCATCACATTGGCGTGGGTGCAGGTGAGGCCGGAGAGATACCAGAGCACCGGGCGCGGCTCGCGGATCGCCTGCGGCGGCACGAAGACGGCGAAGGTCATCTCGCATTTGCAGGCTTCGGAGTCATGGGCGAAAACGCCCTGCATGCCGCCGAAGGCCGTGTTCTGGGAAAGCACTTTCATGGAAAACTCCGGTTGTTTCAGGATGCGAGCGCCACGGCGGCATTGACCGCGGCCGCCACAAGCACCGTGTTGAAGAAGAAGGAGACGACCGCGTGCACGAGATTGATCTTGCGCATGTCGGTGGCGGTGATCGCGACGTCCGAGGTCTGCGCCGTCATGCCGATCACGAAGGCGAAATAGAGGAAATCGTAGGCGTCCGGCGGGGCCTTGCCGGGAAAGTCGAGGCCGCGGCCGGCATCGGTGCTCGCCTCCGTGCTGCCGGGCCGCCAGTAGATATGGGCGTAGTGGATGGCGGCCATCGTGTGGATCGTCAGCCAGCCGAGGGCGACCGAGGAGAAGGCGAGCGTGAATTCCAGGCCCGTCGCGTTCGGCCGGTTCAGCACTACGAAGAGCGAGCCCATGGAAATGGCGACGGCCGCGAAGGTGACAGTGAAGATGATGGCGGCCGGCTCGTCGGTATCCGTCGCGTAATGTTCGAGATAGGCGGCCGTCAGGTGCGGCAGGCGCACCGCCGTCAGCCCGAGATAGCACAGGAAGAAGGTATTGGCCGCGATGTCGACGGCGAACAGCGGCTTCAGCCAGAGGGCGACGGCAAGCGCGACCGCGGAGGCGGCGAGGCCGACATAGAAGGGCAGGTGCCGGCCGAAGGTCCTGGGTCCGGGATCGGCCTTCATGGCGCCGACCTGCCGGGCGTCGTCTTCGCGCGGCGGCAAAGGCGATCGAGCGTTTCGAGGAAGGCGGAGCGGTCGCGCGGCGAGAAGGCGGCGTTGTAGCCCTTGCTTTCGCCGGTCTCGCGCAGGTGCGCGCCGAGATCGCGCATGGCGCTCGCCATGCCGATGTTCGCCTTGTCGAAGAGCCGTCCCGTCGGGCCGGTGACATGGGCGCCGGCGGCGACCGTGCGCCCGGCAAGCGGCACGTCGGCGGTCACCACGATGTCGCCCTCGCGCACGTTCTCCGCGATCCAGTCGTCCGCCGCGTCGAAGGCGCCGGAAACGATGACGTTGCGAACCATCGGATCGCGCGACGGCCGCAGGCCGGAATTGGCGACGAACGTCACCGGCAGGCCGTGCCGTTCCGCAACCTTCAGGATTTCCGGCTTCACCGGGCAGGCGTCGGCATCGACATAGATGGTTGGAAGGCTTTCGGTCATCCGCTCCGCTCGTTTTCCTTTTCCGCCGTCACCGCCGCGCGGCGCCCTTGCCGTCGGGCGTCGCGGCGCTGGCGGGCACGTTGGCGGTGCTTTTCGCGGTCGTCGCGGACTTTCTGCCGTCGTTCGGGCGCCAGAGCTCCGTGCCGAGCGCCTTTCCCTTCATGCTGGACCAGACCCCCGACCACGACCCGTCGCCCTGGAGCTCGTAGAGCGCGATGCCGTGGCTCTTGCCGGCGTCGTAGCTGACGGCGAAGGTGCGGTCCGAGCCGGCCGCCAGCGTGCCGATGCCGTGTGTCTCGTCCTTCCCGAAGCGCCAGGTGACGGCATAGGTCTCGCCGGTCCTGCGCACCTCGACCATGCCCTTGTAGGGGCTGTGGTCGCCGGGATTGGTGCCGGTCATGGCATAGGTGCCCTCCGGTTCCGCGAGCGCCGGCCACGGCAACAGGCCGGCGGCCGCGAAAAGGGTGGCGGCGGCGATGCGTCTGCCCTGCATTCCCGGCTTTCTCGCGATGGTCATGGCTGTCCCCCTTGAATGACCGCTCCGTCTCTCCCGTCCTTTTACACCGGATCAGGCGGTTTGCGGATGCCTTTCGGCAGGACGCAGCATGTCGACATGGGGAATGCCGTCCTCGACATATTCCTCCGACGTCGGCGCAAAGCCGAGGGCGCGGTAGAAGCCTTCGAGATGGCTCTGCGCGGAAAGCGCGATGGGCGCGCCGGGGAAATGCGCCTCGCAGGCGCCGATCGCCTCGCGCATCAGTACCTCGCCGAGGCCTTTTCCCCGGTAACCGGGCGCGACGACGACCCGGCCGATGCGCGGCGGCTCGCCGTTCGGGCGGAAGAGCCGCGCATAACCGGCCGTATCGCCGCCGACCAGCAGGCGAAGGTGCAGCGCCTCCGCATCCCAGCCGTCCAGCTCGGGATAGGCGCAGGCCTGCTCGACGACGAAGACGTCCACGCGCAGCTTGAGGAGCGCATAGAGCTCGGCGGCGGAGAACGCGTCCATCCTCCGCACGTCGACGCTGTAGGCGGGTGCCGCGGTCAATAGATCACCACGCTGCGGATGGACTTGCCTTCGTGCATCAGGTCGAAGCCCTTGTTGATGTCCTCGAGCGGCATGGTGTGGGTGATCATCGGGTCGATCTCGATCTTGCCCTCCATGTACCAGTCGACGATCTTCGGCACGTCCGTGCGCCCGCGCGCGCCGCCGAAGGCCGTGCCCATCCAGGTGCGGCCGGTAACGAGCTGGAACGGGCGGGTAGAGATTTCCTGCCCCGCGCCGGCAACGCCGATGACGACCGACTTGCCCCAGCCGCGGTGGGACGCTTCGAGCGCCTGGCGCATCACCTTCGTGTTGCCGGTGCAGTCGAAGGTGTAGTCGGCCCCGCCGATCTGGTCGGCGCCGCGCTTCGTCATATTGACGAGATAGGGCACGATGTCGCCGTCGACTTCCTTCGGGTTTACGAAATGGGTCATGCCGAAGCGTGTCCCCCATTCCTTCTTGTCGTTGTTGAGGTCGACGCCGATGATCATGTCGGCGCCGGCAAGGCGCAGGCCCTGGATGACGTTGAGGCCGATGCCGCCGAGGCCGAAGACGATGGCCGTGGCGCCGATCTCGACCTTCGCCGTGTTGATGACGGCGCCGATGCCGGTCGTGACCCCGCAGCCGATGTAGCAGATCTTGTCGAAGGGCGCGTCCGGGTTGACCTTGGCGAGCGCGATCTCCGGCAGCACCGTGTAGTTGGCGAAGGTCGAGCAGCCCATGTAGTGGAAGATCTTGTCCTTGCCGATGGAAAAGCGCGAGGTGCCGTCCGGCATCAGGCCCTGGCCCTGCGTGGCGCGGATGGCGGTGCACAGATTCGTCTTGCGCGACAGGCAGGACGGGCAGGAGCGGCATTCCGGCGTATAGAGCGGAATGACGTGGTCGCCCTTCTTCAGGGAGGTGACGCCCGGGCCGACGTCGACGACGATACCCGCGCCCTCATGGCCGAGGATGGCGGGGAAGATGCCTTCCGGGTCTGCGCCCGACAGGGTGAATTCGTCGGTATGGCAGATGCCCGTCGCCTTCACCTCGATCAGCACTTCTCCGGCGCGTGGGCCTTCGAGCTGTACGGTCATGATCTCCAGCGGCTTTCCGGCCTCCACGGCAACGGCGGCGCGAACGTCCATCTTTGTCTCCCTTCACGGATTCTCTTGTCGGCCGACCATTGCAGAGCCGGCACGGTGCCTCAAGGGCGGTTGGTGGAAAATTCAGCCTCTGTCCCGGACGATCAGCCGGGCGATCTCGGCTTCGAGCGCGGCGATCGCCCGGCCCGTCTCATCGTGCAGATGGCGGACCTCGCGCAACTGGCGCAGAAGGGGATGCAGGTGCTCGTCGCCGGGCGGGTCGGCGGGCGCCTCGCCGATGCCGGCGATCAGCCAGGAGGGGGAAACGGAAAGCACGCCGGCCAGCATGAAGAGCGCCTTGGTGCCCGGTTCCGCATGATCGCGCTCCCAGCCGCCCACCGTGTCTTCCGGCAGGCCGATGCGGGCGGCAAGGTCTTCCAGCGACAGGTTCAGCGCGTCGCGCGCGCGCCAGATGCGCCCACCCAGCGTGTCGCCATCGGCGCGGCCCGAGGGGAAGGGGATGGTGTTGCTCTCTCCGGGGAAGGTCATGGCGGCCTCCGTTTTTCGTCGCGCGAGCTTACAGGCAAGGCGGCGGCGCGGGCTACCTCAAATGCGCCGCTTCGCGCCGCGCGCGGGCGGCAGGATTTCCGGCATTGCCAGCCGGCGGAAAAGAGCTATTGGAGGAGCGAGCGAAGGAGTGACCGATGACCGCCAGCACCACCGAGCCGCAGGACGGCGGCATCATGCAGGGCGTGCTGCTGATGGCGATCGCCATGCTGCTTCTGCCCTGCATGGACGCCATCGCCAAGTACATGGCGAACTTCGCCGGCATGTCGCCGGGGCAGGTGACGTTCTACCGATTCTTCTTCCAGGTGGTGTGCACCGTGCCGCTGATCTTCACGCCCGGCGGCAGCGCCATGCTGCGGCCGAAGCGACCCTGGCTGAATCTCCTGCGCGGCGTGTTCCACGGTGCGGCGAGCCTCATGTTCTTCGCCGCCGTGAAATACATGCCGCTCGCCGACGTCTTCGCGATCTATTTCGTCGAGCCCTTCATCCTCACCGCCATGTCCGCGGCCTTCCTCGGTGACAAGGTCGGCTGGCGGCGGTGGCTCGCCATCGTCGTCGGCTTCGGCGGCGCGCTCATCGTCATCCAGCCGAGCTTCGTGCTGTTCGGCTGGACGGCGCTGCTGCCGGTCGCCTGCGCCTTCCTCTATTCGATCTACCTCTTCATGAACCGCGCCATCGGCAATGCCGATTCGCCGCTGACCATGCAGACCATCGCCGGTTTCGGCGGCACGCTCTTCATGGGTGCGGCGCTGTTCATCGGCGATTCGGCCGGCATCGCCGATTTTACGCCGTCGCTTCCCGGCTCGGTTCTGGCGTTGGTGCTGCTCCTCGTCCTCGGCGCTCTCTCCGGCTATGCGCATATGCTCGTGGTGCGGGCGTTCCGCATGGCGCCGCTCTCGCTGCTCGCGCCCTTCCAGTATTTCGAGATCATCTCGGCGACCGTGCTCGGCTATGTCATCTTCGGCGACTTCCCGACGCCGTCGAAATGGCTCGGCATCGCGATCATCGTCGGCTCCGGCCTCTTCATCATCTGGCGCGAGCACAAGAGCCGGAAGGCGAAGCCCGACATCGCCGCCTTCGAGTAAGACTATCGGCGCCGTTGAACGGGCGCGGCCTTCTGGCTAAGACTTTGCGCCTGAGACTGCCGGGAGGAAAGCATGTTCAAGAAGATCCTGATTGCCAATCGCGGCGAGATCGCCTGCCGCGTGATCAAGACGGCACGCAGGATGGGGATTGCCACCGTCGCGGTCTATTCCGATGCCGACCGCGACGCTCTGCATGTGGAGATGGCCGACGAGGCGGTGCATATCGGCCCGGCCGCCGCCGCCGAAAGCTATCTCGTCGCGGAAAAGATCATCGCGGCCTGCAGGGAAACGGGCGCCGAGGCGGTTCACCCCGGCTACGGTTTCCTTTCCGAGCGGGCGTCGTTCTGCGAGGCGCTGGAGGCGGAGGGCATCGTCTTCATCGGCCCTAAGCCGAAGGCGATCCGCGCCATGGGCGACAAGATCGAATCGAAGAAATTCGCCAATGCCGCGAAGGTCTCGACCGTGCCGGGCTTCCTCGGCGTCATCGAGGATGCCGCCCATGCCGAGCGCATCGCCGGGGAAATCGGCTATCCGGTGATGATCAAGGCTTCGGCCGGCGGCGGCGGCAAGGGCATGCGCATCGCCTGGAGCGAGGGGCAAGTGCGCGACGGTTTCGAGCGCGCCCGCTCGGAGGCGAAAAGCTCCTTCGGCGACGACCGCGTCTTCATCGAGAAATACATCGTCGATCCGCGCCATATCGAGATTCAGGTGCTGGCCGACGCGCATGGCACCGTGCTTTATCTCGGCGAGCGCGAATGCTCCATCCAGCGGCGAAACCAGAAGGTCGTGGAGGAGGCGCCGTCGCCCTTTCTCGACGAGGCGACCCGGCGGGCGATGGGCGAGCAGTCCGTGGCGCTGGCGAAGGCCGTGGACTACCAGAGCGCCGGCACGGTGGAGTTCATCGTCGACCGCGACCGCAATTTCTATTTCCTCGAAATGAACACCCGCCTGCAGGTCGAGCATCCGGTGACGGAGCTCGTCACCGGCATCGACCTCGTCGAGCAGATGATCCGCGTCGCCGCCGGCGAGAAGCTGGCGCTGGCGCAGGCGGACATCAAGCTGAGCGGCTGGGCGGTGGAGAGCCGGCTCTATGCCGAGGATCCCTACCGCAACTTCCTGCCCTCCATCGGCCGGCTCACCCGCTATCGTCCTCCGGCGGAGGGGCGGAACGGCGAAGCGGTCGTGCGCAACGACACCGGCGTCTACGAGGGCGCGGAAATCTCGATGTACTACGACCCGATGGTCGCAAAGCTCTGCACCTTCGCGCCGACGCGCCTTGAGGCCATCGACGCGATGAGCGATGCGCTCGACGGCTTCGTCGTCGACGGGATCGAGCACAACGTGCCGTTCCTCGCCGCGCTGATGCGCCATCCGCGCTGGCGGGAGGGGCGGCTTTCGACCGGCTTCATCGCCGAGGAATATCCGGACGGTTTTGCGCCGATGGCGCCGACGGACGAGGAGGCGGGCATCCTTTCGCGTGTCGCGCTTGCCGCCCATCTGGTCGATGCGGAGCGCCGCGCCGGCCATCTCGACCGGCTGCGGCCGGCCGGGGCCTTGCGGGCCGACTGGGTGGTGAAGCTCGACGATGCCTATCACGCGGTGACGGCGGACGAGAGCGTTAAAAGCGACTGGCGTCCGGGCGAGCCGGTCTGGCGCGGCACGGTCGGCGGGCGCAGTGTGACGGCGCAGATCCGCCCGCTTGCGAACGGCATGCGCATCGACTGGCAGGGGCTTTCCGTGCGCAGCCGCGTCTTCACCCCGCGCCTTGCCGAGCTCGACGCCTTGATGCCGGTGAAACTGCCGCCGGACACCTCGAAGATGCTGCTCTGCCCGATGCCCGGCCTCGTCGTCTCCATCGCCGTCGCCGAAGGGCAGGAGGTCAAGGCCGGTGAGACGCTGGCCGTCGTCGAGGCGATGAAGATGGAGAACGTGCTGCGCGCCGAGCGGGACCTGACGGTCGGCCCGATCCGCGCGAAAGCCGGCGAAAGCCTCGCGGTGGACGCGGTGATCATGGAATTCGCCTGAGGCGCCTCAGGCGGCGGGCCGACAGTCCGCCTCCGGGACGGTCGGGCCGAACACCCGCTCGAACGAATCGCGGATACGCACGTCCACGTCGCTCATCATGACGGGCAGGCCGAGGTCGACGAGGCTGGTCACGCCGTAGCCGCGGATGCCGCAGGGCACGATGCCGGAGAAATGTTCGAGGTCCGGATCGACGTTGAGCGAGAAGCCGTGGAAGCTCACCCAGCGGCGCAGGCGGATGCCGATGGCGGCGATCTTGTCCTCGGCGGGCGAGCCGTCCGGCAGCGGCGGGCGCTCGGGCCGGCGCACCCAGACGCCGACGCGGTCCTCGCGCCGCTCGCCGCGCACGTTCATCGAATCCAGCGCGTCGATCACCACGGCCTCCAGAGCCGCCACGAAGGCGCGCACGTCCTGCCGGCGCCGCTTCAGGTCGAGTATGACGTAGACGACGCGCTGGCCGGGGCCGTGATAGGTGTATTCGCCGCCGCGGCCTGTGGAAAACACCGGGAAGCGATCCGGCGCGACGAGGTCGGCCGCGTTCGCGCTCGTGCCGGCCGTATAGAGCGGCGGATGCTCGACCAGCCAGACGAGCTCGTCCGCCTCGCCGCTTGCGATGGCCGCGGCTTCTTTTTCCATCGTTTCCACGGCCTCGTCATAGCGGACGAGGCCGGGCGCTACGCGCCAGCGCACCGGCGGAGAGCCGGGAATGGCAAGAAGGGATGCGGAAATGTCCTGACGCTGCATCGGTGGGCCGTCCTTTTGTTCCGTTCTGCCAGATATAGGCGCGATCGTGCAAGGATTTCAGGGGTTTCAGGCCATCTGTGAAGGGCCTGTTGAAATTGTTCGCCTTCCCGTCATTTTTCTTATCGGACGGCCTTGTGCACCCCAAATGCTTTTGCTACATGCACCCCCGTCGCCGCAAGACGACGCCTACCACGATGCGGTCGTGGCGGAATTGGTAGACGCGCAGCGTTGAGGTCGCTGTGGGGCAACCCGTGGAAGTTCGAGTCTTCTCGACCGCACCAAGAACCCGGCTTCGGCCGGGTTTTTTGCTTTCTGGGCTCCTTCAAAGATTCCTGAATTTCTTGACGACGCGCTCGCGCTTCAGCCGCGACAGGCGGTCGATCCAGAAGATACCGTCGAGCTGGTCGATCTCGTGCTGGAGGCAGACGGCGAGGAGGCCGTCCGCTTCCTCCGTGCGGCTTTCGCCGGCAAGGTCCCGATAGGCAAGGCGGATGCGGGCAGGGCGCTCGACCTCCTCCGTCACGCCGGGCATGGAGACGCTGCCTTCCGTGTGGCGCTGCAGTTCCGGCGAGAACCATTCGATTACGGGATTCACATAGACGCGCTGCGAGGCGGGGCCGTCGAGCTCGATCACCGTCAGCCGTTCGAGGATGCCGGCATGGGCGGCGGTGATGCCGATGCCGGGCGCGGCGCGCATCGTGTCGGCAAGGTCGCCCGCCAGTGCCGCAAGGCGCGCGTCGTAAACCTCCACCGGCTTGCAGGGCATGCGAAGGCGGGGATCGGGATAGCGCAGAAGGGGAAGGATCGCCATGAAGGGCTCCGGCCGGTTGGTCCTGCCTCTTCCTATCCTGTTTGCGCCGGTGCGAAAACGGCGGCGGTGCGAATCGTGCGATTTGCATGAAATTGCAACAGCTTGCGAAATTTTTTCCAGTGACGCCCATTTGCCGCTTTCGGCGATGGACCGGCCGGACGCTTTGCGCTAGCACGGGGGGGCATGCGGCGCGAAACGAGGCGCCGCACCAACCCTGCAGCAATTCCGTCGTCCCAGCCCCCGCTGACGCCCGGGCCGGGCGACCCCGGCAAGAGGAGCGGCCCGATGGAAGACACCGGCGACGATAGCCGCGTTCTCGAAACCGAGGCAGGGCACAGCACCTTCGACGGCGAGGATATCTATGCCGAGGACGGTTCGATCCGCTCGGACTTCCTCATGCATGTCGGCGCGGCCATCGCCGACGGCGACCTCCTGTTCCTGCGCCGCCATGTCGCGCGGCTGCACGAATCGGAAATGGGCGACCTTCTGGAGGCGATCCAGCCGGAACAGCGCCGCCAGCTCGTCTCGCTGCTCGGCGCGGACTTCGACCTTGCCGCGCTGACCGAGGTGGACGAGGCGATCCGCCTCGATATCGTCGAGCACCTGCCGAACGAGCAGATCGCCGCCGCCATCGGCGAGATGGATTCGGACGACGCCGTCTACATCCTGGAGGACCTCAACCAGGAGGACCAGGAAGAGATCCTCTCCAAGCTGCCGTTCACCGAACGGATCCGCCTGCGCCGCTCGCTGGATTATCCCGAGAGCACGGCCGGCCGGCGCATGCAGACCGAGTTCGTCGCCGTGCCGCCGTTCTGGACGGTCGGCCAGACGATCGACTACCTGCGCGAGGACGCCGACCTGCCGGAGAGCTTCTCGCAGGTCTTCGTCATCGACCCGACCTTCCGCCTGCTCGGCGCCGTCGACCTCGACCGCATCCTGCGCACGCCGCGGGGCACGAAGATCGAGGCGATGATGCGCGAGACGAACCACCCCATCCCGGCGGAGATGGACCAGGAAGAGGCCGCGCAGCTCTTCGAGCAGTACGACCTGCTCTCCGCCGCCGTCGTCGACGAGAACGGCCGCCTCGTCGGCGTGCTCACCATCGACGACGTGGTGGACGTGATCCAGGAAGAGGCCGAGGAGGACCTGATGCGCCTCGGCGGCGTCGGCGACGAAGAACTGTCGGACAGCACCATCGAGACGGTGCGCTCGCGTGCGCCCTGGCTGCTGGTCAACCTCCTGACGGCCTTCCTCGCGGCCTCCGTCATCTCGCTGTTCGAGGCGACCATCGAGGATATCGTGGCGCTCGCCGTGCTGATGCCGATCGTGGCGGGCATGGGCGGCAATGCCGGCTCGCAGACGATGACCGTGACGGTGCGCGCGCTCGCCACCCGCGACCTCGATATCCACAATGCCTGGCGCGTCGTGCGGCGCGAGGCGGGCGTCGGTTTGCTGCACGGCCTCGCCTTCGGCCTGATGATCGGCCTCGTCGCCGGCTTCTGGTTCCATGACGGCAATATCGGCCTCGTCATCGCGGCCGCCATGATGATCAACATGTGCGCGGCGGCGCTCGCCGGCATCATGATCCCGATGCTGCTCGACAGGGCCGGCGCGGACCCGGCCGTCTCCTCCAGCGTCTTCGTGACGGCGGTGACGGACATCGTCGGATTCTTCGCGTTTCTCGGGCTCGCGACCTGGTGGTTCGCCATCCGCTGAGCGAGAAAATTGACTTATACGTAAAAGTCAATAAAATGCCTGCCCAGAGAAGATCGGAGCAGGCGTGGACAAGTTTTATACCATAACCGAGCTGACGCGCGAATTCGGGGTTTCCACCCGCACCTTGCGCTTCTACGAGGACGAGGGGCTGATCAATCCCGAGCGGCGCGGCCGCACGCGGCTTTTCCGCCCGGCCGACCGCCGGCTGATCCAGGAAATCCTGCGCGGGCGCCGCATCGGCTTCACCATTGCCGAGATCCGCGAGATCATCAAAGTCTACAAGGACCCGCCGGGCGAGGTGGGTCAGCTCGAAATGCTGATGCAGAAGGTCAGCGAAAAGCGCGAGGACCTGCGCCAGAAGCGGCGCGATATCGAGGAAACGCTCGCCGAGCTCGACAATGTCGAGGAAGCCTGCCTCACGCGCCTTGCCGAGATCGGCGTCGGCACCTGAGCTAGATCCAGCGCGCCGTCCCGTTGCAATAGCGTTCGAAATCGATGCCGAAGCGCGAGAGGAGATGCAGTTCCTCGCGCTTGATGGCGACGATGTTCGTAAGCCCGGCCGCTGCCATCGCCGTCACGATGCACCAGGGATTGAGCATGACGAGGCCGAGGCCTGCGGTCGCCAGCGTATAGCCGAGATAGATGGGGTTGCGCGTGAGGCGGTAAGGGCCGCGCGTCACCAGATGGGTGGAGCAGCGGTTCGGCATGATCGCCGTCTGACAGTCGAGCAGGGTGCGCATCGCCCAGACGTCCAGCACCGCCGCCGCCGCGATCAGCACGCCGCCCGCCGCCCGGGCGATCCAGACCTCCGTCTGCGCCGTCTCGAGCGGACACCACGCCTGGAGCAGGAAGGCTGCCGCTATGGCCGCGGCATAGATCAGCGGCGGCCAGGGAAAGGCGAGTGGCTTCACGCGATAGGCGTTCATGATCCTACTCCTTGAGGTCGGGCCTCGTTTCGGCATTTGCCGTGCATTGCGACGAGATCGCCGAGATGCGCTCGTCCGTGGTGACGTCGATCGCGCCGCTGTTGAGGTCGGCGAAGAGGTTTGCCTGCTGCAGCCTGTCGAGCGTGCAGCCGCAGAAGCTCTCGCAGAAGCCTCCGTCGCGTTCGTTGGCGCAGGCGCGGGTGCAGCTCTTCATGTAGCTTTCGACGGGATCCGGCGCGGGGGCGGGAAAGACCAGCGAGAAGCAATAGACCAGCGCGATCAGGATGGGCTGGTGGACAAGGTAGATGGCGAGACTGTGACGGCCGGCCGTTGCCAGAAGGGTTTTCCACCGCGCCTTTGTCGCAGTTCCCACGCCGGCGAGCCGCTCGGGAAGCGGGCTTGCGAGGAAGAGGCGGGCGAGCGCGATGCCGAGGAGCACGGGGGCGATCCAGGGCAGCAGCGGCACATAGTCGTTCGAGCGCGGCAGGTCGACGGAAAGGCCGACCCACCAGAGCGCCGGATGGTCGAAGACGGGCGAGCGCAGGTAGAGCGGCGCGGCGACGGCCGCCGCCGCGGCGAGCAGCGTGACGATCACCGGCAAGCGGAGGAAAAGGAGGCCGACGAGACTTGCTGCCGCGATGGCATGCAGGATGCCGAAGAAGATGAAGGTCTGCGGGAAGAGGAACCAGGTGGCGAGCGTGATCAGCGCCGCCGCAAGGCCGATCTTGCCAAGCCGGATGAGGAACGGCCGCGGGCGAAAACCCTGCGCATGGCCGAGCACGAGGCTGAAGCCGGCGAGCGCCAGGAAGCTGCCGGCGATCAGCCGCGCGAAGATGCGCCAGCCGCCGGTCGTCGCGGTCTCCGGCTCGATATAGCCGAAATAGCCGAGGTCCCAGGTGAAGTGATAGACCGCCATGGCGATCAGCGCGACGGCGCGGGCCTGGTCTATGAGCGGAATGCGCGGTAGGCGGCGCGTTCGCGCGCTGCCTTCCTCCACACTGCCGTCAATCACCGTCGTCGTCATGGTTCGCGGTCGCCGCATTGCCTGGGTCCATGGGAATATGCCACGCCAAACTTGCGCCGGGCGGATGGCGGAAAGGTGGCTGGCCGGGGTTGATGGAGATCAGTCGAGGCTTTCGAGCACGGCCGCGCGCGCAGCCGAATAGAATTGCCGGCGCACGAGCACGACGGTGATGCCGGCGGTCGTCGCCATGAAGAGATAGGGGCTGGCGAACCAGCCGAGATAGCCGATCGACAGGAAGATGGCGCGAAGGCCCATGTTGAACTGCTTGGCCGCCAGGATGTTCATGTGGATGACCTTGTCGGCCGCAAGCTCGGCCCCGGCCGGGTCCTTGTGGATGTCGCCGCTCATCGGCATCGCGCCGAGCAGGATCGTGCAATAGTTGAAGAGCCGGTAGGACCAGCCGAACTTGAAGAAGGCATAGCCGAAGATGATGGCAAGCCCGCCGACCTTCAGCTCGAAGCCGGCGCGGCTGCCGTGGAAGAAATACGGCAGGTCGTTGAAGATGGCGAAGACCTGCTCGGTGGCGCCCAGAAGCGCGAAGCAACTGCCGAGCGCCAGCAGCGAGGTGGAGGCGAAGAAGGCCGTGCCGTTCTGCAGGCCCGCCATGATCTGCGTGTCGATCATGCGCAGGTCCCGGTGGAGCGCGTTGCGGATCCATATGGTGCGCTGCGAGCTCATCGCCCGCGTGAGGCTCACCCGGTCGAGGAATTTCGCCCGGTCGGTGATCCAGGAATACCCGATCCACAGGGTGATGAAGACGACGAGGGCGGCAAGGTCGGGTGTGCTCATGGTCCTGCCTTGTGCCACGGATTGCGCAATTTGCAAGCGGGCCGCGACGGTCCGATCAAAGCTGTTAAAACATGGGGCGGCAAAGAGGCATGGCCCGCCCGCTGCCGCTACCTATAACTGTCTGATTTTGCGACAGGTCATGCGCCCGGTGCGTGGCTCCTATGCCATTCGTGCCTTGGTTCTGCCATTTTTGGCGATTGCGGTTTCATCAAATCTTCACTAAACAGAGCCCCGAGCAGCGCCGAAGACGGCTGCTGCGACGACATCTTCCATCGGGGAAATCATGGAAAGTACCGTTCAGAAGTCCTGCTGGGGCATCACCGTCCGCGCAGTTCTCGGTTTTGGCGCCGTTCTCGCCATCGCTCATCTCTTCGGCGGCATCTGAAAATCCCGGGCCACCGACCTTACATAAGCAGCGCGCTCCCTCGGACGCGCTGCTTTTGTTTTGGCGGCATGTCGCGTTGGTAAAACCCGATGTCGGGAGATCGCCGTGGGCGCGGCGCGTGATAACGTAGCTTCAACAGACACAGCATAGCCTGCCGCGGCAAGGAGAAGTCCGGAAATGTTTCTTTCGGTGTTTGACGTCTTCAAGATCGGGATCGGGCCGTCCAGCTCCCACACGATGGGGCCGATGTCGGCGGCGAACCGTTTCCTCGATCTCATCCTCTCCGACGACTGGCCGCGCCCCTCCGGCGCCCATGTCGCCGCGGTCCGCATGAGCCTGCACGGCTCGCTCGCCTATACCGGCATCGGCCATGGCTCGGACCGTGCCGTCATCCTCGGCCTGATGGGCGAGCGGCCCGATTCGGTCGACCCGGACCGGATGGACGCCATCGTCGCCGAAGTCGAGCGCACGGGGCGCATCACGCCGCCCGGCCATCCGGGCTATGCCTTCCAGCCGAAGACCGACCTTATCTTCGACAAGAAGAACCCGCTGCCGGGCCATGCCAACGGCATGACCTTCTCCGCCTACGACCGCGACGACCGGCTGCTCCTGAAGCGCATCTACTATTCCGTCGGCGGCGGCTTCGTCGTCACCGATACGGAACTGGAGCAGATGCGCACCAGCAAGGCGCGCGCCAGCGACAAGAAGGTGCCGTTCCCCTTCGCCTCGGCAAAGCAGATGCTGGAGATGGCCGAGCGCTCGGGCATGACGATCGCGCAGATGAAGCGCGCGAACGAGGAAGCCACCATGTCGCGCGACGAGCTGAATGCCGGCCTCGACCGCATCTGGGAGGCGATGAAGACCTGTATCGACCGGGGCCTTCGCAACGAGGGCATCATGCCGGGCGGCCTGAAGGTGCGCCGCCGCGCCCGCTCGATCCACGACAAGCTGCAGGAGGAGTGGCGCTCCAACAAGGCGAACCCGCTGCTCGCCAACGACTGGCTCTCCGTCTATGCGATGGCCGTCAACGAGGAGAACGCCGCCGGCGGGCGCGTCGTCACCTCGCCGACCAACGGGGCGGCGGGCGTCGTGCCCGCCACGATCCGCTACTACCAGCATTTCCATGAGGATGCCGACCAGGACGGCATCCGCGATTATCTTCTGACGGCCGCGGCCGTCGGCGGCATCATCAAGCACAACGCCTCGATCTCGGGCGCGGAAGTCGGCTGTCAGGGGGAGGTGGGCTCCGCCTCGGCCATGGCCGCCGCCGGCCTTGCCGCCGTCATGGGCGGCACGCCGGAACAGGTGGAGAATGCCGCCGAGATCGCGCTGGAACACCATCTCGGCATGACCTGCGACCCCATCGCCGGCCTCGTGCAGGTGCCCTGCATCGAGCGCAACGCGCTCGGCGCGGTGAAGGCCGTGACGGCCGCCTCGCTCGCCATCAAGGGCGACGGCAAGCATTTCGTGCCGCTCGACGCCTGCATCGAGACGATGCGCCAGACGGGCGTCGACATGAACGAGAAGTACAAGGAAACTTCCACCGGCGGCCTTGCCGTCAACGTGGTGGAGTGCTGAGGCTTTCCTCTTCCTTGTGGAGTGCGACACGGCGGCCTCTTGACCCGGCCGCCGGCAAGGCGTTGAAAGGGGCATGGTCCTTCATCTCATCAAACTCTGTGTCGGCGCGGACTCGATCGAGGACCTGCGCGAATGGGTGTCCGAACGCTCGCTGATCGCGATGGCGGCGGGCATGGAGCCGCATTCCAGCCATATCACGCGGATGATCCCGAAACGGGACCGGGAGCTGCTCGACGGCGGCTCGCTCTATTGGGTGATCAAGGGGCAGGTGCAGGCCCGCCAGCAGCTTCTCGACATCAAGACCTTCACCGATGCGAACGGCATTTCCCGCTGCGAGCTGGTGCTCGGGCCGGAGGTCGTCGAGACGGAATTCCAGCCGCGCCGCGCCTTCCAGGGCTGGCGCTATCTGACGGAAGACGATGCGCCCCGCGACCTGAAGAACATGGGCGAGGGCGCCGCGGACCTGCCGCTGGAGCTTCGGCGGGAACTCGCCGAGCTCGGTCTTCTCTAAAAGTCTGAAAATCAGCGCAGGCGCAGGCGAACCGGATAACGGCGTTCGCTGATGCCGACATGGAGATGGATCCCGGCGGCCGGCTGGCCCGAGCGCCAGGCTCTTGCGCCGTGGGCGAGCAGCATGCCGACGAGATCCTTCGTCCGGTTGCGGGAACGGCCGAGCCCGATATCGGCGATGCGCATCGCCGCCTCGTGCAGCGGATGAAGCGTGCCCTTCAGCGACTTGCGCTTGGCGTCGCGCGCCGCGGGCTCAACATCGAACAGGTTCTCGTTCATCGCCATGATCTGCCTCGTACGCTATACCCAATCGAGGATGGCAGAGCCGCAAGCGGCCTCCGCCGGCCTTCCCCCGCGGCCTCCGGTACGCAATACCTTCCGGCGGCCGTTGCGGGTGCAAGGCGGAAATCAGGGACCGCGCCGGAGCGCGATCCGGTACTGTTACTGCTGGCTGGCCCAGCAGGCGAAGCCCTTGCGCTTCAGCGCCTTGCAGGCGGAGGCTGCGCGGTCCTGGTCGCCGAAGCCGCCGAAGCGGGCGCGGTAGAGCTGGCCGTTATCGCTGGCGACGGCCACGGTGAACGGGGTTGCGCGGGAGAGCGCCTTGCCGCCCTGGTCCTGTGCCTTGGCGAGAAGCTTCTGCGCCTGGTCGCGGTCCGGCGTCGCGCCGATCTGGATCACCCAGCCGGAAGGGGTGGGGTCGGCCTTGACGGCCGAGGTGGTCAGTTCGTCCACGTCGGCATCGCCTTCGCCGGTGACTTCCTCCTGCGGCACGGCGGCTTCGCGCTGCAGCTTCAGCGTGGCGGCGAGTGCGCGCTTGCCGACGATCTCCGCCTTGCTTTCCGTTGCAGCGTAAGCGGTCTCGATGCGGGCTTCATTGTAGCGGTAGGTCGGGATCGGGCCGCTTTCCGGCAGGTCGATGCTGGCGACGGCGGCTGCGCTGTCGGCGCTCAGCGTCGGGGCGTCCCTGGTCTCGGCGATCAGATCACCGCTGCCGCGGCGCGAGGCCTTCGGCATATAGGCGGCAAGGAGCTTGCGCATCTGCTGGTCGCGTGCCGCGCCCGAGCGGCCGCCCATGACGACGCCGACCACGCTGCGGCCATCGGCGACGGCGGAGCTGACGAGATTGTAGCCGGAAGCGCGGGTGTAGCCGGTCTTGATGCCGTCCACGCCCCGCACCGAGCCGAGCAGGCGGTTGTGCCCGCGGATGACCTGCTTGCCGAGGCGGAAGCTGGTCACGGAGAAATAGTGGTAATACTGCGGGAAGTGCTGGCGCAGCGCGATGCCGAGGCGGGCCTGGTCACGCGCGGTCGTTACCTGCGCGGTGTTCGGCAGGCCGTTGGCGTTGCGGTAGACGGTGCGCGTCATGCCGAGCGCGCGGGCCTTCTGCGTCATTATGCGGGTGAAGCGCTCTTCCGAGCCGCCGAGCAGTTCGCCGAGGGCCGTCGCGGCGTCGTTCGCCGAGCGGGTGATGAGGCCGAGGATCGCCTGTTCCACGGTGATCGACTTGCCTGCGCCGACGCCGAGCTTGGTCGGCGGTTCGCTGGCGGCGTTCTTGGAGAAGGGCACGCGCGAATCGAGGCGGATCTTGCCGGCTTCCAGCGCTTCGAAGGTGAGGTAGAGCGTCATCATCTTCGTCAGCGACGCCGGATAGCGCAACGCGTCCGCGTCCTCGCTGTAGAGCACCTTGCCCGTTTTGGCATCGACGACGATGCCGGCATATTGCGCTGCTGCCGCCGGCGCGGCGAAGGCAAGGGTGGCGACCATTCCGATCATTGCAAGGCTTTTCGCCGCATTGGCGACTGCCCGGCAGGAGCGGGGGAGGAAGTCGAGGAATACGGAACGTGGCACTACGCTACTCTTCATTCTCGGATTGCACATGTTGTCCGGGCGGGATTTCCCGGGGCGACCGTTGGCAGCACAGTAGCGGCACAGCGTTACCAATCGGTTTATGATGAATCATTGGTTTCTGAGATCGGTGGTGTTTTACGGCTTGAGGGCGGTGGAGACGGAGCGGCCGTTTTCGACGAAGGATCGCCCGAGATAGTCGCGCACGCGCGCCTCCATGGCGCGCCACTGCGGCAAAAGTCTGCTCGAAAAGCGATAAAGCACAGAAAGATCGCGGCCGATGTGGATATCGCGCTGGCAATCCGCGCTGGTCGATTGCGATTCGTTTTCCGGCATCATGCAGCGCACGGCATAGTCCGAGCCGTCCGGCAGGATGCCCGTGAAGAAGACCTCGTCGCCGTAGCCGGAATTCTCCCTGAGCCGCTGCAGGGTGAGGCCGTCGGGGCCGGGCTCCGGCCGGTCGTCGAAGAGGTGGCTGTAGATCGGCTCCAGCCTTCCGGACATGTCCCGCGACATGGTGCTTTGCGAAAGGTTGAGGAAAATCAAGCCTTCCGGACGTGTGGCATCGTTGAAGCGGGTGCGTTCCCCGTTGCTGTAGCCGTTCATCTCCGGCCAGGTGAGGTAGAGGTCCACATGCTCGGCGCGGCCGGTCAGGCGCTGCTCCTCGAAGCGGATCGTGTTGGCCGGCAGGCGGATCTGGTCCTGGCCGATGACGATGTCGACGGGTTCGGTGCTTTCCGTGTGGCCGGCAAGGGCGATGCGCTCGCCCAGCATGCGCCCGCCGACGCTGATCGCCACGGTGAGGCCGGCGAGCATCGCGACGCCGATCGTCAGCCGCGTCAGGAAACGGTTGGAGATCAGCGGGGCATGTTCTTCGTTGCCGGTGGTTACCGCAGCCATCTTCCCCTCGCGGATGCTCGTTCGCCGTTGCGGAACGATTGGGCGAAGCGTCTGCGAACAGGGTTAATTTTTGGTTGAGATGGCGTTGCGGTGGATGGCTGAAAAAGGAAGCGGCCGGTTCCGGGACAATAGAACCGGCCGCAGGGCCATGGTCGGGGACGGGGATTGGGGGACTGACCGGGCCCTTTCTTTCGCCCGGCATTGCTGCCGGGCAGTCTCTTCATGCGGCGCCGCAGACTACCGGACGCTACCGACGGCGTCGGCACGACCGTCTTGCAGCTTCACCCACTTGCCGGCATTCGCCGAGGACTGGCGCTTGAGGAAGCGGTATTCCGTCTCCGACCAGAGCAGGACCTTGTTGCGCATGTTGTCGAGCACGAAGTCGCCGCGGTCGGTGCGAACCGTCAGCACGGCATGGCCTTCGCCGTTCGGCTGGAGTACGACGGTGATGAGGAGGTTGGCGGGCGAGATGCCGGCCTGGATCAGCTTCTTGCGCTTGAGGAGCACATAGTCCTCGCAGTCGCCGGCAAGATCCGGATAGGCCCATTCCTCCTCGACGCCGTAGATCTCCATGTCGGTCATCGGCTGGATATCGGTGTTGACCGTGTAGTTGACGTTGAGGATCGTCTTCCAGTTTTCCTGCGTCAGCACGAGCGGGCCGGCATCCTTGCCGTTCGGGCCGCACTCGTCGCTGTAGCGCTTGCAGAATTCGTAATGGCCGATCGGCTGGTTGGTCGCGCCCGCCAGCGGAATGTTCGCCGGAAGGGCCATCGCTGCCTGTGCTGCGGCCAGAGAGAAGAGGAATGCAAACGTCCCTGTCTTGATGGCTTTTGTCATTGTGTCGTCCCCGTTTGATGAGGTCACAATGACAGCTATGTTTTGAGCTTGCGCGAAAAGCCGAAGTATAACTTAGTTCAAATCAAGATCGCATAAGTATAAAACAAGAATAAATTTCGAAATACATTTTATCTGTATTTGAGGCGCTTTTGATTAAATTTTGAACGGTTTTCGCGCCGGCGCGAACGCTGGCGAAATCGGCAAGCGTTTGATTCGGAAGCGATAATTCCGGATTTTCAGGAACGGCACGGCAGCCCGTGGCCGCGAAACGGCCGCTTCCCCGGATTCTCTGATGGGGCGGCGAGCGGGAGAATTCCGCTTCCGGGGCGCCGATTGTCTCCGTCCCGGCGCGGGCGGCCGATTTTGACGAAAAAAAATTTTCGGGATTCTTGCCGGGGCGATGTGCCGGGCTGAAACAGCAGAAGGGGCCGATGGCCCCTTCCGGACAGTGCCGACGATGAGCTGTGCCGATTCGCTACAGGAACGCGGTCAGGGCTTCCTTCGACTGGACGGAGGAGAACTCGATGGCGACGCCCTCCTGGAAGTGGCGCACCACGCGGCCCTTCATGTGGCCGAGCTGGACCGGCGTGCCGAGCGCCGGGCGCACGTCGATGTCGACCGCCGCGCCCGAGAGCGAGAGGTCGATGATGCGGCAGGGATAGCGCCGGCCGTCGTCGAGCGTCAGGTCGGTGCTGGTGTTGCGCGGCGTCAGGCGGTTGTGCCGGCGGTCTTCCGGCAGGCCGAGCTCGTGCTTGTTGGCGATCCAGGTGAGTTGGGCGGCCAGCTTTTCCCGCTTGCGGTCCGTCGCGTTGAGCAGGATGGCGAAGCCCGTGTCGTTGACGATGGCGACCGTGCCCTCGATGCGGCCGAGATGGTCGACATAGGCGATGATCCGCTCGCCGATGCGCGGGCGGGCGGCGCACTGGAAGGCGGCATCGCCCGGCGACATGTCGAGGACCGTGCAATCGTATTCGTCGTGGCTTGCCACCATCAGGCGGCCGGGCAGATTCACCGAGACGCGCTGGAAGCTGCGCTGCTCGGGCTGCGGCTTCTTGGCGGCAGGCGATGATTGCTGGAATGAATACATGAGCGCGGGGGCCTGATGATCCTATCTATTTCCAACTCTTAACCTTTCGAGGTTAACAGAAGGTTTGCCGGACGGATGGAATGCCATCTGGCGTTGGCGAAAAGACAACTTTCAGGCGTTTCGGGTTGTATCGTCAGCGCTCGCGCGGTTCGCCGGCGTTCCGTCCGCCTTCGAATATCCGCAGATGCATGACCCGGCTGAAGGCCTGGCCGAGGGTGGACGGACGCACGGCCATGACGGAAACCGGCATGGGCACGGCCGGCCGGCTGCCGGCAAGGGTGCGCATGCGCGCCGGATCGATGACCGATACGGACCCGAGCGTCGCATAGCGGAAGGCCGAGAGCGGCTGGCGCTGGCCGGGCAGGGGCGCGAATGCCCCGATGATGCGATCCGCGGTCCTGCCCTTGGAGGCGAGCGGCAGCAGGACGATCTCCGCGTCCGTCGTCTCCAGCGCGCCGTCGACGAGCTGGACGGTCATGAGCGCCGGCGTCGCATGGGCCATCACGTTCTCCGTGATGCGCGCGACGCGGCTGCGAAGGTCCGGCGAGAACAGCGCGTCGAAATCCGTCTCCTTCAGCTCGCGGCCGAACTGCGCGCAGAAGCGCGTGCCGGCCAGCCGGAAGCGCGGATTGCGCAGGCGGCTCTGCTCGAGGATGAAGACGTCCGGCAGGATGGTGGCGATGTCGGCGGGCTCGATGGCGGCGCGCAGCGGCGCGGGCCGCTCGCCGCGCTGGCGTGTCCAGTAATCGTAAAGAGCCGTCGCGGCCTTCGTCTGCATGCGCATCATCCGATCGATTCCGTGCCGTTCCGGCACATGAGAGAGGCCGGATCGGGCATTTTCCGATGGCGTTGCGAGTTTCGTGCCAGCGCGATGTTAAGGTTAATGTTTGGTTTACGTTGCGTCGGGCGCCCATCCCGTGGAACATCCGGCCATCCCTCCACGAGGGAATGGTTTACTGCACATCAGATTATTGTCCCGGGGATTGGGGGCGCCGGCCGTTCAGCGAAAGCTGCACGGCCTTTCTTTTCTCTGTATAAGCGCGATTCTGTTTCGAGAGCGGATGGATTGTCATGAGTAACGACGGGGTCGAAATCGAGGGCGGGGCGGCGGAGACGCGCAAGCGGGAGCCGGCCTTCAACCTGCCGCAGGGCCTCGTGCTGGCGCTCGCGCTTCTGACGCTGGTCCATCTCGTGCGCACCTATCTGCTTTCGCCGGAGGCCGACAGCTTCGTGCTCCTGCACTTCGCCTTCGTGCCGGGCTGCTATGCGGTCGCCTGCCCGGAGCAGGGCATGGGCTGGCTGTGGAGCCCCGTCACCTATTCGCTGCTGCACGGCAGCTGGGAGCACCTGATCTTCAATGCCTTCTGGATGGTCGCCTTCGGCGCGCCGGTGGTGCGGCGCATCGGCCCGGGCCGCTTCTTCCTCTTCTGGTGCCTTTCGTCCGCGGCGGCCGTCGCCTTCCATACCGCGCTGCACTGGGGCGAGATGATCCTCGTCGTCGGCGCCTCCGGCGTCGTTTCCGGCCTCATGGGGGCGGCGGCGCGCTTCGTCTTCTCGCCGAGCGGGCGCATCAGCCGGCAGTTCGCCCATCTCAACCGGCGCCTGACGATCCCCGAGGCGCTTTCCAACCGCTCGGTCCTTGTCTTCTCCGGCATCTGGTTCCTCACCAACTTCCTGATCGGCTTCGGTCAGATCTTCGGGCCGGTCGCCGGCGGCGCCGTCGCCTGGGAGGCGCATATCGGCGGCTTCCTCTTCGGCTTCCTCTTTTTCCCGGTTTTCGACGTCGTCGTCGCCGAGACCCGGCGGGATTAACGATAGTCCATTAGCGGTCTTGCAATCGCCTTTTTCGTGGCGCACCATGCATGCGTTCCGGTTCGCACATGCCACCGGAACGGCGCGGCATCCGCAAGGAGGAAGGGATGCCGCCCACGTACTGGCAGGGCATTCCTGCACGGGTTGCCCCGCCTCTCTGCGTCATGATGCACACGGGAGGTACGCATGTATGTAAAGGCAATACTGGACGAAAAAGGCCGCAATGTCGTAACCGGCGGTCCGCAGCTCACCGTCAGGCAGGCTGCCGTCTATCTGCATGAAAACCACATCGGCGCCATCGTCATCGTCGACCGCAACGACCGCATCGCGGGCATTGCGACCGAGCGCGACATCGTGGCCGCCGTTGCCCGCAACGGGGCCGAGTGCCTCGACAAGCCCATTTCCTCCATCATGTGGGGCAATGTCTATCGTTGCGGCGAGAACCAGAGCGTCAACGACCTCATGGAAATGATGAGCAAGCTGCGCGCCCGCCATATCCCGGTGGAAAAGGAAGGGCGGCTCGTCGGCATCGTCTCGATCGGCGACGTGGTGAAATCCCACATCCGCGCGATCCAGCACGAGGCCGAGGCCATCAAGGCCTATATCTCAAGCTGATCCCGGCGCCTTATACGGTTTCGGGCGGAACGATCCCATCGCTCCGCCCGCCGTTTCTTTCATGATACCCGCCTGCGGCGCGCCTCAGCGCATCAGCACGACTTCCTGCATGCGCTTGATTTCGAAGATCCGGGCCTTGGTTTCCAGGTATCCGCGCTCGATGGATTCGCCGGCGCGGTGGAATTCCGACAGGCCGATATCCGACAGTTTGGGATGCAGCGCGAGGTCCGGCGGATCGCCGGCAAGGCGCGCGCGCGAAATGCGGTCCTGGATGATGTTGAAGGACTGCACCATCACGCCCGTCAGGCCGAGCCGGGCGGCGCTGTCTTCCTGGCGCGGTTCCTCGATCTTCTGCTGGCTGGCGCTGTGCTTGATCACCGCCGAGCGGCCGTAGAGGTCGTAGTTGAGGTTGACGGCGACGACCAGCGGCTCCTCGTAGGCGCGGCAGACGGAGACCGGCACCGGATTGACCAGCGCGCCGTCGACCAGCGTGCGGTTGTTGCACTTGATCGGCTCGAAGATGCCGGGAAGCGCATAGGAGGCGCGCAGCGCCGTGATGAGGGAGCCGCCGTTGATCCACACCTCATGGCCGCTGTTGACTTCCGTCGCGACGGCGACGAAGGGGCGGTCGAGATCCTCGATCGAGAGGTTTTCGAGATGCTCCTGCATGCGCTTGGTCAGCCGCATGCCGCCGAAGAGGCCGGAGCCGCGAATGGTGAAATCGAGCAGGCTGGCAATGCGGCGCATGGTGAGCGAGCGGGCGAAGGCCTCCAGCTCGTCGAGCTTGCCGGCGAGATAACAGCCGCCGACGAGCGCGCCGATGGAGGTGCCGGCGATCATGCCCACCTCGATGCCTTCCTCCTCCAGCGCCCTCAAGACGCCGATATGGGCCCAGCCGCGGGCGGCGCCGCCGCCGAGCGCGAGTGCGATCTTGGGTTTGCGCGGCAGGGCCGGCTGGGGAATATGGGACATGTCGTTCATGGAAGGTCCGCCCGGATCCGATGCATCCGCCGTTACGAGGCTACGATTGAAACTCCAGTTCAGCATTGCGGACCTCCGTTCCCAAGAGGAATTCGCGGCGATGAAAACAGTTCCGGTTTCCCGGTGCTCACGGCAACACGATAGATGACAGGATAGTCGCAGTCTGTGACGCGAGGAACTTCGGGCGCGAAACGGCGCTCGAAACGTGTTCCCGGTGCATCCGGTCCAGGCTGAAGGAGAAGGAGTGGCCGCAGGATCGTCTTCCCCGGAGGGGTGGCTTTGGAAACCGGCCGTGACGCACGCGAGCGATGGTGTTCCATGTCCTGATCCACATGGCGGGGATAAAGGCCGCCATGGGAGCGATTAGGCGTCCGCACCCGTTGCCAAAGGATGAATCCGTGCCGGAACGGAGCGGAAAACGCCTGGATGCTTAATTTTTCCTGTACACCGCCGCCGGATCGAACTGCGGCGCGCCGCCGGTGATCGCAAGCGTCGCACCGTCCGGCCCGTTCGAGACGGTGCGGTAGAAGCAGGAGCGCCGGCCGGTGTGGCAGGTGGCGTCGTGGCCGGCGACGGAGACCTTCAGCCAGACGGCGTCCTGGTCGCAGTCTGTGCGCATTTCCACGACGGTCTGGAGGTTGCCGGAGGTCTCGCCCTTCTTCCACAGCGCCTTGCGCGAGCGGCTCCAGTAGTGGGCAATGCCCGTCTCGACGGTGAGCGCCAGCGCCTCGGCATTCATGTGCGCGACCATCAGCAGTTCGCCGTCCTTCGCGTCCGTCACCACCGCCGTCAAGAGGCCGTGCTCGTCGAAACGGGGCGTGAAGGCCGAACCCGTTTCGAGCTCGGCCTTGTCCGCGGAGGGGGCTTTGAAGGTGATCGTCATGGCTCTCGGCTTCCTTGTCGAAGCCGGTCCTCGCCTAGCTCCGGATCATCGTCATGAACCGGACCTGTTCGGCCGGCTCGGTCTTGAACGTACCCGTAAATGTGGTGGTGAGGGTTGTCGAGCCCTGTTTCTGGATGCCGCGCATCGCCATGCACATATGCTCGGCCTCGATCATCACGGCGACGCCGCGCGGGTTCAGCGTCTCGTCGATCGCCTTGGCGATCTGCGCCGTCATGGTCTCCTGCGTCTGCAGGCGGCGGCCGTAGATCTCGACGACACGGGCGATCTTGGAAAGACCCAGGACACGGCCGTTCGGGAGGTAGGCGACATGCGCCTTGCCGATGATCGGCACCATATGGTGCTCGCAATGCGAGAAGAACGGGATGTCCTTCACCAGCACCATGTCGTCATAGCCGGCGACTTCCTCGAAGGTGCGGCCAAGCACGTCCTCGGCGGCAAGGTCATAGCCGGAGAAGAGCTCGCGATAGGCTTTTGCGACGCGGGCCGGCGTATCGAGCAGGCCTTCGCGTTCCGGGTCGTCGCCGGCCCAGCGGAGCAGGACGCGCACGGCGTCCTCGGCTTCCTTCTGCGTGGGGCGGCCCGACTGTTCGTCGATACGCGGAAAATTGGTGACGATGGCGTCCATGGACCCATTGACCTTTCTGCAGGTTACCTGACGTGTTTATCGGACTCGCCACTGGCCATTCGCCTAACCCTGCAGGCTTGGGTTCCGTTGGCGGGCTCCGGGGCTTTCGGGTCTTCGCTCAGCAGTGCGTCGACCGTCCGGCACGGTTTCCCAAACAACAGGTGATGGCCCCGCATCTTGCAAAACCCTCACCCCAATACGAGTTATCATATAGTATCGATGACGGAGTGCGAAAGAGGCCGAGGGCGACACGCCGTGCTTTTTTCCCGACCGCGCCGGAATAATCTCCCCGAATCCTTGAAGATTCGGCAAAAAAGGCGGAAAACGGGGCCATGATGGACGATATCTACAACAGCCGTATCCTGGAGTTCGCCGGCAACATTCCGCGCATCGGCACGCTCCCCGACGCCGATGCCGAGGCGGGTGCCCATTCCAAGCTCTGCGGCTCGCGGGTGAAGGTCTATCTCAAGCTCGACGGCGACCGTGTCAGCGATTTCGCCCATGAGGTGAAGGCCTGCGCGCTCGGCCAGGCGTCTTCCTCCATCATGGCGCGCCATGTCGTCGGCGCGACGGTGGATGAGATCCGCAAGGCGCGCGAGGACATGCTTGCCATGCTGAAGGCGGACGGCGAGGGCCCCTCCGGCCGCTTCGAGGACATGCGGTTCCTCAAGCCCGTGAAGGACTACAAGGCCCGCCACGCCTCCACCATGCTGACCTTCGACGCCGTGGTGGACGCCATCGGCCAGATCGAGGCGAAGCGGCTGGAAACGGCCGGGTGAGGGTGGCGACCTTGCCGTTGCCGGACGGTTCCGTGCCCAAGCGAATGCCGTTGCCGCGGCTGCACCCCCCTCTGGCCTGCCGGCCATCTCCCCCTCAAGGGGGGAGATCGGCAAGGCGCGAGACCCTTGCCCAAATTGCTGCGTTAAAGAGAGGCGAAACGGTGCTCCATCCAATCTCCCCCCTTGAGGGGGAGATGGCCGGCAGGCCAGAGGGGGGTAACACGGGCGCAGTTTTCGCGAGGCGCGCCGATGTGTAACGCTCCCGACTGCAACCATCCTCCCGAACGCCTCCGCTACCGCGGCCGCAACTGGCGCGGCCCGTTTCGCAAGACGCCGGGGCGGCTGTTCGGCATGGGGTTCATCCGCCTCTACCAGCTCACGCTGTCAGGCTTCATCGGCAACTCCTGCCGCCACCTGCCGACCTGCTCCGAATACGGTTACGAGGCCGTTGCGCGCCATGGCCTCTGGCGCGGCGGGTTCATGGCGCTGTTCCGCTTCGCCCGCTGCGGGCCGGGCGGCACGCATGGTTTCGATCCCGTGCCGGAGGCGCTGGAGCCCCGCCTTGCCTGGTGGGCGCCGTGGCGGCTGTGGCGCGTTTCGAAGGCGGAGCGCGGCTGTTGACGACGAAGAAATTCCGCATCGGCACGCTCCGCAATACCGTCAACGGCCTTGCCGCAATACCTGGATGATGGGGGATCGAAATGGCCGTTCTGCAGACCATGCGACTGACGCTCACCCCGTGCCGCCCCGGCGACTTGGCCGATTTCATTGCCCTCGAACGTGATCCCGAAGTCATGCTCTTTCTCAACGGCGGGCGCGCCGTCGACAGGGAAGAGGCCGATCCGGATGCGACGTATCTCATGCCGCGGGGAACGGAGCCCTATGTCTGGACGGCGCGGCGGACGGACGGAAATGCGTTCGTCGGCTGGTTCTGCCTGTGGCCGGAGAAGGAAGGAGAAGCCGAGCTTGGCTATCGCCTGCGCCGGATGGACTGGGGGCAGGGGCTCGCCTCGGAAGGCGCTTCGGCCCTCATCGACTGGGGGTTCGGCAACGAAGGTTATGACCGGATCGTGGCCTGCACCATGGCGGTGAACCGCGCCTCGCGCCGCGTGATGGAAAAGGTCGGCATGACGCATATCCGCACGGACCATGTCGAGTGGTCCGATCCCATTCCGGGCGCGGAGGAGGGCGAAGTGTGGTACGCGGTGACGCGTTCTGAGTGGCGCGGTGGCTAGCCGCCTCTTCCAATCCCCCGGTTTTCCCCGTATACCGCGCGACGCAACGCGCCGGAATCCCCGGCTTTTCCCTCGCATACCACCCGCATTCGTTGGCGGGACTGGATAGGAGATTTTTGAATGTCTGCACCTGTTTCCCTGACTTTTCCCGACGGTTCCGTCCGCGAATATCCCGCGGGCTCGACGGGCCGTGACGTCGCCGAGGCGATTTCCAAGTCGCTCGCCAAGAAGGCGGTCGCGATTGCGCTCGACGGCGAGCTGCGCGATCTCTCCGATCCCGTTTCCAACGGACGGATCGAGATCGTCACCCGCGACGACGACCGCGCGCTGGAGCTCATCCGCCACGATGCGGCCCATGTGATGGCCGAGGCCGTGCAGGAACTCTGGCCGGGAACGCAGGTGACCATCGGCCCGGTCATCGACAACGGCTTCTACTACGACTTCGCCAAGAACGAGCCCTTCACGCCGGACGATCTGCCGAAGATCGAAAAGCGCATGAAGGAGATCATCCAGCGCAACAAGCCCTTCACCAAGGAAGTCTGGCCGCGCGCCAAGGCCAGGGACGTCTTCGCCGCCAAGGGTGAGAACTACAAGGTCGAGCTGGTCGACGCGATCCCCGAGGGGCAGGACCTCAAGATCTACTATCAGGGCGACTGGTTCGACCTCTGCCGCGGGCCGCACATGGCCTCGACCGGCCAGATCGGCACGGCATTCAAGCTGATGAAGGTCGCGGGCGCCTACTGGCGCGGGGATTCGAACAATCCGATGCTGACGCGCATCTACGGCACCGCCTGGCGCACGCAGGAGGAGCTCGACACCTATCTCAACATCCTCGCCGAGGCGGAAAAGCGCGACCATCGCCGCCTGGGCCGTGAGATGGACCTCTTCCATTTCCAGGAGGAAGGGCCGGGCGTCGTCTTCTGGCACGGCAAGGGCTGGCGCATGTTCCAGACGCTCGTCGCCTACATGCGCCGCCGCCTTGCCGGCACCTATGAGGAGGTGAACGCCCCGCAGGTGCTCGACAAGTCGCTGTGGGAGACCTCCGGCCACTGGACCTGGTATCGCGACAACATGTTCAAGGTGACCGTCGCGGGTGACGAGACCGACGACGAGCGCGTCTTCGCGCTGAAGCCGATGAACTGCCCGGGCCATGTGCAGATCTTCAAGCACGGCTTGAAGTCCTACCGGGAACTGCCTGTCCGCCTTGCGGAATTCGGCAACGTGCATCGCTACGAGCCGTCCGGCGCGCTGCACGGGCTGATGCGCGTGCGCGGCTTCACGCAGGACGATGCGCATGTCTTCTGCACCGACGAGCAGATGGCGGCGGAATGCCTGCGCATCAACGATCTCATCCTCTCGGTCTACAAGGACTTCGGCTTCGATGAGGTCACGATCAAGCTCTCGACCCGGCCGGAAAAGCGCGTCGGCTCGGATGAGCTCTGGGACCGTGCGGAAAGCGTGATGAAGGGCGTGCTGGAGACGATCCAGCAGCAGTCGAACAACATCAAGACCGGCATCCTGCCGGGCGAGGGCGCGTTCTACGGGCCGAAGTTCGAGTATACGCTGAAGGACGCCATCGGCCGCGAATGGCAGTGCGGCACCACGCAGGTCGACTTCAACCTGCCGGAACGCTTCGGCGCCTTCTACATCGACCAGGCCTCGGAAAAGCGCCAGCCGGTGATGATCCACCGCGCCATCTGCGGCTCGATGGAGCGCTTCCTCGGCATCCTCATCGAGAACTTCGCAGGCCACATGCCGCTGTGGATCGCGCCGCTGCAGGTGGTGGTCGCGACGATCACCTCGGAAGCGGACGACTATGCCCGCGAGGTGGCTGAGAAGTTGCGCGATGCGGGCCTCACCGTCGAGACCGATCTTCGCAACGAGAAGATCAACTACAAGGTCCGCGAGCATTCGGTGACCAAGGTCCCCGTCATCATCGTCTGCGGCAAGCGCGAGGCGGAAGAACGCTCCGTCAACGTCCGCCGCCTCGGTTCGCAGAACCAGACGGCCATGCCGCTCTCCGAGGCCATCGAGGCGCTCTCCCTCGAAGCCATGCCGCCGGACCTGAAGCGCAAGCTCGGCAAGGCCTGAGGCGAGGGGTAAGCGCCCCTCATCCCGCTGCCGCGACCTTCTCCCCGCAAGCGGGGGAGAAGGGACTGGAGGCAAAGCGGTGCAACATCTTCCTTCTCCCCGCTCGCGGGGAGAAGGTGCCTGCAGGCGGATGAGGGGCTCGGCAAAGCCGCCGGCGGATCAGTCCACCACGTCCTCGGCGGCGGCCTTCTGCTCGTTGGCCTTCTCGTCGAGCAGCACTTCGACATCCGTGTTGACGCCGGCCTGCACGGAGAAATCGCGCTGGTAGATCTTGTTCTTGTTGCGGGCGACGGCGATGTAGCTGCCTTCCGCAAGCACGAGCGTCGGGAAGGCGCCGACGCTTTCGCTGACGGTGTCGCCCGAGGCGGTGAGGATCGACCAGGCCGTATCGGCGATGGCCTCGCCGCCCGGCTCGGAGACGAGCTTGAGCGTGAGCTTGGCGGCGCGGTGCTGGATCGTCGCGCGGGTGAGCTTGCCGGCTTCCACCTGGATATCGGCGCGGATCACCGCGTTCACCGTGCCGTAGTCGGAAACGACATGGTAGGTGCCGGCGTTGAGGCGCACGACGGAATTCGGCTTTACGTCGTCGACGACGAGGTTGCGTTCGCCGTCCTCGCGCACTTCCGCGGCGTAGATGGCAAAGCTCAGTTCCTTCGGCGGGATGCGCACGTCGGCGCCGGAGACGGCGTTCAGCATGATGCCGCCGGCATCGAGCACCATGACCTGCTTGTCGACGCCGCCGGATTCAGGAACCACCAGCTTCTTCGTCGCGCCGGCGCGCCCGAACGCGACGTTGACGAAATATTCCCCCGGCACGAGCTGGAAGGCGGCCGAACCGCCCTCGGAGGTCGCCAGCAGCGGCAGCTTGCCGTCGGCGGCCGGGATGGGCGAGAAGACGCGCCAGGTCAGGCCATGCTGCATCGGCTGGCCGTCCTTGGTCAGGAGCGCCTCGCAGGTGATGTCCTTGAGGTTCTTGGCCGTCGCCTCGCCGGTGACGATGGGGTTGAACGAGGTGAGCTTGCCGCCCTTCAGCGGCGTCTGGATCTGCGAGAAGCTCTCCAGCGGATCCTGCGCGCGCGCCGGCGCGAACGCTAGGGCGAGGCTCGCCACGGCGAAGCTCACGGCAACGGCGGATCGAATCGGCATGCGCATGGGAACGGTTGACTTCCTGACGGTATGGGGCCACTTGAAGACCCGGCTAATGGCATTTTCAAGGCCGCGTTCGCGCGCCACGATATTGGAACTCCCTCCCGATGAAAACCGAAATCAAGCTGATCGATTATCTTTCGACCCGCCGGTCGATCCCCGCCTTCCAGATGAGCGGGCCCGGCCCGTCGAAGGGCGAGGTCGAGGATATCCTGAAACTCGCCTCGCGCGTGCCGGACCACGGCAAGCTCGCCCCCTGGCGCTTCATCGTCTATCGCGGCGCCGAGCGCCAGCGCATCAGCGAGGCGCTGGCGAAGATCGCCATGGCCGACAGGCCGGAGCTTTCGGACGAGATGGTGAAGGTGGAGAACACCCGGCTCACCCGCGCGCCGGTGGTGGTCGCCGTCGTCAGCCGCGCGGCGCCGCATGTGAAAATCCCCGAATGGGAGCAGCTGATGTCGGCAGGCGCCGTCTGCCTCAACCTCGTCATGGCGGCCAACGCCCATGGCTATGCCTCCAACTGGCTGACGGAATGGTACGCCTACGACAAGCGCGCCTATCCCATCCTCGGCGTGAACGAGGGCGAGCGGATCGCCGGCTTCGTCCATATCGGCACGCCGACCGTGCCTCCGACGGAGCGGCCCCGGCCGGAGCTTTCGGAGATCGTCGCATGGGTGGGCGATGACGCCTGACGCCCTGTTCTACAGGACGGCGGAAAACGCCCACGGCCTCCGGCACGATCCCTTCAAGGCGATCGTCGCGCCGCGGCCGATCGGCTGGATCGGCACGAAGGCGGCGGACGGGCGGCTGAACCTTTCGCCCTATTCCTTCTTCAACGCCGTCAGCGACACGCCGAAGCTCGTGATGTTCTCCTCCTCGGGGCACAAGGACAGCGTGACGAACATCGAGGAGACCGGCGTCTTCACCTGCTCGCTGGCAAGCCGCGACCTTGCGGAGAAGATGAATGCTAGCTCGATCGCCGTGCCGCGCGGGGTGGACGAGTTCGCCATCGCGGCGCTGACGCCCATGCCCGGCCGCCTCGTCGATGCGCCCTATGTGGGCGAGGCCCATGCCGCGCTCGAATGCCGGATGACGCAGATCCTGCGGCCGCTCGGCCTCGACGGGCGCGAATCGGACAACTGGGTGGTGTTCGGCGAGGTCGTCGGCATTCATATCGGTACGGAAATCCTCAACGACGGCATGATCGACATGGCCGCCGCCCGCCCGCTGGGCCGCATGGGCTACATGGATTATTGCGACGGCGGCAGCGACGTCTTCGCCATGATGCGGCCGAAGGCCGGGTGAGGAGCCATCGTCCGGCCGATGGACGGTTAACGGACATGGTGAACCAATCTTAAACACTTTGCCGCTAGCCTTTCTCCCATAGTCGTCGTGCAGGCGTTTGGGGCTTCCGTTGATCGTTCATGCATTTCTTCGTTGGGTGGAAACCGCCAGGGCAGCGGACAGGGCCAAGGCGGCGAGCGTGCTGGCGCGGGCCTATGCGCGCTCCCGGATCGCGCCCGACGACCGCCGCGCCGCCGAAATGGCGATGATCTTCCTGCTCGACGATCCCACCCCCAAGGTGCGGCTCGCCCTTGCCGAGGCGCTCGCCGACTGCGAGGATGCGCCGCGCGCCGTCATCCTGCCGCTCGCCGAGGACCAGCCGGAAATCGCCGCCCACATCATCCTGCGCTCGCAGCTCCTGACGGACGGCGACCTCGTCGACCTTGCGGCCAAGGGCAGCGATGTGACGCGCATGCTGATCGCCCACCGCGCCACCGTCTCGCGCCCCGTCTCCGCGGCGCTTGTTGAAGTGGGCGACGTGCCGGACGTGCTGGCGCTTCTCGAAAACGAAGGCGCCGCCTTCTCGCGCCGCAGCTTGTCGCGCATTGCCGACCGTCTCGGCCACGATGCGGAAATCCGCGCGCTGCTCCTCGACCGGGAAGACCTGCCGAGCGATGCGCGCCAGGCGCTGGTCGAGAAGATCGGCACGGCGCTTGCCGGCTTCGGGTTCATCCAGGCCGCCGTCGGCACAGGCCGCGTCGAGCGCATCACGCGGGAAGCCTGCGACGTTGCCACCATCGGCATGGCGGGCGATGTCACAGCGGCGGAAATGCCGGCGCTCGTCGAGCACCTGCGCCTTGCCGGGCGGCTGACGCCGGTCTTCCTGCTGCATGCGCTCTGCACCGGCCGCGTGGAATTCTTCGCCGCGGCGATCACCGATCTTTCCGGCCAGGCGGAGCGGCGCGTGCGCTCCATCCTCTCGCATGGCCGCGAGGCGGCCGTGCGCGCGCTCTACGAGACCGCCGGCCTCGGCCGCGATATCAGCGCGCTCTTCGCCGAGGCGACGATGCTCTGGCGCAGCGAAGCGAAGGAGGAGGGCGGCATGCTCTCCGTTTCCGAGCGCCTCCTGTCACGCGCCCGCGCGGCGGGCAATGCCTCCTGCCAGGCCATGCTGGAACTCGTCGAACGCCTCGTCATCGCCGAGCAGCGCCAGACGGCGCGCAGCTATGCGCTGATCGCCACACGGGAGGCGGCGTGAGGATTGCTCTCCTCGGCCATGGACGCCTGCCGGCGTCGATGGATGCTCGGGTCAAGCCCGAGCATGACGGAGGGGAGGAGAGGTTGCCCACACATTCAACGGTGCGGAATGTTTGACGGTGCGGCATACGGCACCGCTGCTTTTGTCCGCTTCTTTCCTACTATCGTCATCCTCGGGCTTGACCCGAGGATCCACCCGGCGAGGGCGGATTTTCCCGGTCAATCGGCGAAGCGCTTCACTACCCAGCTATAACCGTCCTCGGCGTAGCGCACCGGCGTGGTGACGGCCTTCTTGAGGGCGGCGGCGTCGGGGATGGCGCGCTTGACGAAGCCGAGCGTGCGGGCGGCGAGGCTCTGCCGGGCTTCGGCGGTTTCCTGCGGAACGGGCACTTCGGCCTCCGCGGCCTTCGTCTCGGGGGCGGGATCGGCCTCTTGCGCCGTCATGCGGTTGCCGGCCGTCTCGCAGACCGCGACGATCACCGGGTAGTTCTTGTCCTGGTTCTTGTTGATCCAGGTCTCTGCCTGCGCGTCGCAGAGCGCCACGGTCTGCCAGCTCCGGTCGACCGTCTCGATATAGTGGCACTGGGTCGCGCTGTCGTCGCAGCCCATGATCGTCATGACGATGAGCGCAGCTTTCATGGCCGTCCTTTCCGCCTCGGTTCGAGCCGGTTACAGGCCGGCATTGCCGCGAAAATAAGGCGCGAAAACCTCAGATGTCGAGGTTCTCGGCGAAGACCGCGCGGTCCTGGATGAAGCGGAAGCGGGCTTCCGGCTTGGTGCCCATCAGGTCGTCGACCGCCGTGCGCGTGCCCTCGAAGTCGATGTCGTCGATCTCCACCTTGAGGAGCGTGCGCTTGGCGGGGTCCATCGTCGTTTCCTTGAGCTGCGCCGGCAGCATCTCGCCAAGGCCCTTGAAGCGGCCGATCTCAACCTTGCCGCGGCCGTTGAACTCGGTGCGCATCAGCTCCTCGCGGTGCAGGTCGTCGCGCGCATAGAGCGTCTTGCCGCCCTGGCTGATGCGGTAGAGCGGCGGCACGGCGAGGTAGAGATGCCCGCCGCGGATGAGGTCCGGCATCTCCTGGTAGAAGAAGGTGATGAGAAGCGAGGCGATATGCGCGCCGTCGACGTCGGCGTCGGTCATGACGATGACGCGCTCGTAGCGAAGGTCCTCCTCGCGGTATTTCGAGCGCGTGCCGCAGCCGAGCGCCTGCACCAGATCGGAAATCTGCTGGTTGGCGCCGAGCTTTTCACGGCCGGCGCTGGCGACGTTCAGGATTTTCCCACGCAACGGGAGAATGGCCTGGTTGGCGCGGTTGCGGGCCTGCTTGGCCGAGCCGCCGGCCGAATCGCCCTCGACGATGAAGAGCTCGGCGCCCTCGGCGGAATTCTGCGAGCAATCGGCGAGCTTGCCGGGCAGGCGGAGCTTGCGCACGGCGGTCTTGCGGGAAACTTCCTTTTCCTTGCGGCGGCGCAGACGCTCCTCGGCGCGCTCGATCACCCAGTCGAGCAGCTTGGCCGCTTCCGCCGGATTGTCGGCGAGATAATGGTCGAACGGGTCGCGCAGCGCGTTCTCGACGATGCGCTGGGCCTCGACGGTCGCGAGCTTGTCCTTGGTCTGGCCGACGAATTCCGGCTCGCGGATGAAGACCGAGAGCATGCCGACCGCCGAGATCATCACGTCGTCGGTGGTGATCGCCGCCGCGCGCTTGTTCTGCGTCAGCTCGGCATAGTTCTTGAGGCCCTTGGTGAGGGCGATCCTGAGGCCCGCCTCATGCGTGCCGCCGTCGGCCGTCGGGATGGTGTTGCAATAGGAATGGATCAGCGAATCGCCGCCGTACCAGGTGACGGCCCATTCCAGCGAGCCGTGGCCGCCGGATTTCTCGCTCTTGCCGGCGAAGATCTCGCGGGTGACGGTGTATTCCTTGCCGAGCGTCGCCTGCAGATAGTCCTTCAGGCCGCCGGGGAAGTGGAAGACGGCCTTTTCCGGCGTGTCGGAGCCTTCCGGCAGGAGGGAGGGATCGCAGCTCCAGCGGATTTCCACGCCGCCGAAGAGATAGGCCTTCGAACGGGCCATGCGGAAGACGCGGCCGGGATCGAAACGGGCATGGGCGCCGAAAATCTCCGGGTCCGGATGGAAGCGCACCTTCGTGCCGCGGCGGTTGTGCACGTCGCCGAGTTCTTCCAGCGGGGCAACCGGCTTACCGCGCGAAAAACGCTGGCGGTAGAGTTTGCGGTTGCGGGCGACCTCGACCTCGAGATGGTCGGAGAGGGCGTTGACGACCGAGACGCCGACGCCGTGCAGGCCGCCGGAGGTCTCGTAGGCCTTGCCGTCGAACTTGCCGCCGGCGTGAAGGACCGTGAGGATGACTTCGAGCGTGGACTTGCCCGGCATCTGCGGGTGGTTCTCAACCGGGATGCCGCGGCCGTTGTCGGTGACGGTGAGGAAGCCTTCGGCGTCGAGGTTCACCTCGATGAAGTTCGCATGGCCCGCGACGGCCTCGTCCATCGAGTTGTCGATGACTTCGGCGAAGAGATGGTGCAGCGCCTTCTCGTCCGTGCCGCCGATATACATGCCGGGGCGCATGCGCACCGGCTCCAGCCCTTCCAGAACGCGGATCGCCGAGGCGTCGTAGCCGCCGGAGCCTTCCCCGGATGCCGCGGGGGGCGCCGCGCGGGCACGGACCGGCGCTTCGTCCGGCGCCGGGCGTTCGGCCGCGGGCTGGGAGGGGAGGGCGGCGAAGAGGTCGTTGCTGTCGTCTTGCATGGGCCGTTCAGAGTTTGTTCCGTTTGCCACTTCGTTCCTGCCGGCATGGCGGATCGGGGAGCGGCATGAGGGAGGTCGTCAGCGAATCACCGGCGATCCTGCCAGATTCCGCGGATTTTCGCGATGCCGGCATGGTCGGCCGTCGAGCGAGGATTGCTTTGCGCACGGGCGAATGGCAAGTATCGCCAGCCCAAGGGAGCACCTGTTCATGCCTCAGTCCACAGTTCATTGCCTTTACCGGCTGGTTTTCGCCGTGTTCCTCGCCGCTTTCTCCGTCCATGACGCCGTGGCGCTGACGCTGAAACCCTGGAAGGACGACCTGTTCGGCTACGGCACCGTGGTGGAGACGGCGGACGACGGGACGCTGCGCGTCGTCGATTACCAGGAGATGCGCGACATCAACGGGCGCGACCAGATCCCGGAGCGGCGCGTGAAATCCGCCTATGTCTCGACCGCCGTGAAGAAGGCGCAGAAGAACCTGACGCTCGACACGCCGGCCGGTCTCCTCGACGTCGCCATGACCGGCAAGAGCGAGGGTGCGACCTTCACGGTGATCTTCATCCACGGGCGCGGCGGCGACCGGCGGCTCGGCAACAACGACTGGAATTTCGGCGGCAATTTCAACCGCATCAAGAACCTCGCGGTGCAGAACGGCGGCGTCTACTATGCGCCGAGCGTGCCGTCCTTCGACGAGAAGGGGGCCGCGCGCATTTCGGGCCTCGTCCTGCGCGCCAAGGCGCTTTCGCCGGATGCGCCGGTCATCCTCGCCTGCGCCTCGATGGGCAGCTTCATCTGCGCGCGGGTCGTGCGCGACCCGATAGCGGTGAAGAGCCTTTCCGGCATGGTGCTGATGGGCGGGGCGGCCGATGGCGACTATGCCAAGACGCCGGCCTTCAAGGCGAAGCTGCCGGTCTTCTTCACCCATGGCGACAGCGATCCCGTCTATGCCGCCAACGACCAGATCGCCGTCTTCCGCAAGCTGCGCAAGGCGGGCATCCCGACGCGCTTCGTGCTGTTCCAGACCGGCGGCCACGGCACGCCCGTGCGCATGACCGACTGGCGCGAGACGCTCAACTGGCTCTTCGCCCAGAAGGGCTGATCAGGCCGAGCGCAGCAGGACCTTGGTGGAGCCGAGCGCGACGGCGATCCGCCGGTAGTGGCTCGCGCGCCTGTCCGAGTTCTCCGTCGCACGCAGAAGCTGGGTCTCGGCTTCCGCGATGACCTTTACCGCTTCGGCCATCGCCCGCTTCAGGTTCTGGCGCTTGACGGCGCCGTAGGTATGCGCCGTCTTCAGCCGCGAGTTGACGCGCGAGCGCTGGCGCTTGGCCGTGCGGTCGACATTGTTCGCCTGGATCCGGGCGAGGTTGCCGGAGGCACGCCCGAGAATCTCCCGCACCCGGCCATAGGCTGAGCCTGTGGGGATGCGAACGGTGATGTCGTGCAGGCGCTGGCTGAGACAGTCGATGCGGTAGACGGGATCGTAACCCGCGCATTCGGCGCGCATCGCCTGGATGTTCTTGACGATCGAGTTGGTGACGTAGTCGCTCGGGCCGGAAACGTCCGGGTCGAGGCTGCGGGTGCCGTGCGGCGTGCTGCCGCCCGTCGTCGTTCCGCCGCCGGTCGTGCCGCCGCCTGTTGTGCCGCCACCGCCCGCCGGACCGCCCGCGGCCTGGCTGTAGGCGTCCCGGGCGCCGCCGAGCGCAAGGGTTGCGGCGAGAAGCGCGACGCCCAGCGACCGCGCGACTGTGGATATGGGCATCGTCCTCTCCCTTCGTTCCGTCACTCCGCCCGGCCGAAGGCAAGGCGCATGCTGCGTTGCGTGCCGGCGCCGATATCCCCGTCGATGGCGCCGGCGTAGAAATCGTTGCGGCGCAATTCGGCCTGGAGCGCGCGGCGGGTTTCCGGCTTGAACATGGTCGGGCGGCTCGTCAGTTGCTCCAGCACGTCGTCGACGCCGGAGCGCAGCGCCTGGTAGAGGTAGGCCGCGGCGTCTTCGGGCGTCTTGCCCGGCACGAGGCCGTCGTCGATGAGGGCGGCGACGTTGAACATCGCCTGCGGATGGCGCAGGTCCGCCGCCCGCACGAAAAGCTCGACCGCCTTCTTCGGATCGCGCGGCAGGCCCTCGGTGCCCTGGTAGTAGAGGAAGCCGAGGTCGTTGATGGCGTCGGCAAAACCGAGATCGGCGGCCTGCCGGTAGAGTTTCAGCGCTTCGGCCGTGTCCTGCGCGGTGCCGATGCCCTTCTCGTAGAGCTTGCCGAGCTCGAACATCGCCTCGGCATCGCCCGCATCCGCGGCCTTGCGGAAGAGGTCGAAGGCCCTTTCCGGCCGGTATTTCTGCGAATCGGGCGTCAGCGCCATGTAGCCGAGGCCGAGCATGGCGCGCGTATCGCCTTCGCCCGCAAGCGCCGCGAGCTGGACTTCCTGATCGGGCTTCAAGGCCTGCCATTGCGAGGCCTTGTCGGCATTCCCGGCCACGGCGGCATCCCCGCCGGCGAGGAAATAGGGCGCGCCCGAGAGCGAGCCGTAGAAATGCGGCTGCTGGCGGTTGGCCGTCAGCGCCATGACACGGTCGCGGACCTGGCGGAAGACGAGGCCGATCTCGACATTCGGGCGGGGCAGGTCCTCGAGGATCGCCGTGGCGAAGGGGCTGTGCTCGCCGTCGCCGTCGAGCGCCACCTTGCCGCTCTCGGCGGCATAGACGACGAGCATGCCCTGGGACGCATCCGGCGCGGCAAGCCCGCCGCCGGCTGCCGCCGCGCCATCGGCGGCGGCAGCGCTCACCAGGGTGGGGAAGGGGTTGTTGCGGCAGGAATCGAGGATGACGATGCGCAGCTTGCGGGCATGCTCCACGCTGGCGAGGACCGTGGAAAGGCTGATCGCCTGCTGCGGGATCCTCGACGGGTCCTTGACGTCGATATCCACCGGCACGAGGTAGTTTTCGCCGGCCGCCTCCACGCCGTGGCCGGCATAGTAGACGAGGGCGATGTCGGCGGTCTCGGTCCGGCGCGAGAAGGCGGCGACCGTCTCCTGCATCTGCGCGAGCGGAATATCGATGGCGAGGTCGACGGCAAAGCCGAGCCTTTGCAGCATGTCGCCGACGGCGCGGGCATCGGAGGCCGTGTTCTTGAGGGGCGGGATGGACGTATAGGCGGACATGCCGATGACAAGCGCCATGCGCTTTGCCGCAGCGGCGGGCGCCGCCGGCGTATCGCCGGAGACGATCGTCTCGACCCGGGTCTTGATGCCCATCAGGCCGCGCGTCTCCTGCGCCGCCGTGCTGCCGGCGGTCAGCAATGTCGTCAAAATCAGGACGATGCCCAGTCGTGAGGCAAGCATGAGCCTGTTCCAGCCGTCCCCCGGCGCCTTTTGCGTCGATCCTAATACGGGCGAGCGCTCCCGCCTATTCGGATTTACCGGATCGAAGACCGCTTTTCTTGAGCGCCCCGATTTGCTACGCCGCATGCCGACCGATGCTTCAGGACCTGGGAGGCCCCATGACACCCGACGTTACCCCGCTCGTCGCCGGAAACTGGAAGATGAACGGCACGCGCGCCTCGCTCGGCGAGATCAAGGCGATGGCCGAGGGCGTGAAGGGGCCGCTGTCGCAGAAGGTGGAGACGCTGATCTGCCCGCCGGCGACGCTCCTCTATGTCGCGACCGCGCTCTGCGACGACAGCCCGCTGCAGATCGGCGCGCAGGACTGCCACGAAAAGGCCTCCGGCGCCCATACCGGCGATATCTCCGCCGAGATGATCGCCGACTGCTTCGGCACTCATGTCATCGTCGGCCATTCCGAGCGCCGCACGGACCATGAGGAAAGCGACGCGCTGGTGCGCGCCAAGGCGGAGATCGCCCACCGGAACGACCTTGTCGCCATCGTCTGCATCGGCGAGACGGGCGACGAGCGCAAGGCCGGCAAGACGCTCGACGTCCTGAAGAGCCAGCTTGCCGCGTCCGTGCCGGACGGCGCGACGGCGCAAAACACCGTCATCGCCTACGAGCCCGTCTGGGCGATCGGTACGGGGCTGACGCCGACGGCGGCGGACGTGGAGGAGGCGCATGCCTTCATGCGCGCCGAGCTTGCCGCACGCTTTGCCGGGGAGGGCGCGAAGATGCGCATCCTCTACGGCGGTTCGGTCAAGCCCGGTAATGCGAAGGAGCTGATGGGCGTTGCGAATGTCGACGGCGCGCTGATCGGCGGCGCGAGCTTGAAATCCGATGACTTCCTTGCCATCTACCGCGCATACGAAGCGCTGACGGCCTGAGCCCGCGCTCCTGCCTCGATTGCCTTTGGCAAAAGGCGGGTAAGGGCTTGGAATGGCGCACGGCTTGGTATATTGAGCCGCAAACATAAAATTTGGGCCGTCTGGCCGGGACCTTTGAAAACATGCAGACCATCTTGCTCGTCATCTATCTCATGGTCGTCGTCGCGCTGATCGGCGTCGTGCTGATCCAGCGGTCCGAAGGCGGCGGCCTCGGCATCGGCGGCGGCTCCGGCTTCATGTCGGCCCGCGGCACGGCCAATGCCCTGACGCGCACGACGGCGATCCTCGCCACGCTGTTCTTCGTCCTTGCGCTCGGCATGGGCATCCTCGCCCGCTACCAGACGAGCCCGATCGACATTCTCGACCGCATTCCGGGCACGACCGGCACGGGCGGCGTTCTCGACGCCATCGGCGGCGGCGACCAGAACAAGGGCACCCAGGAAAACCAGGGCACCCAGAACAGCACGACCAACCAGACGCCTGCCACGACGGGCACCGAGGCCGTTCCGACCGAGGGCAGTGCCGCCACCGGCACGGGCAGCGCGACCACGACGACGGAAAGCGGCGCGGGCGCCGCGACGGGCACGGGCGGCAACGCCGGCGTGCCGAGCGGCCAGTAAGCCGCAAAACCCGAAACAAACCGGCCGGTTGGCGCAAACCAACCGGCCTTCTTCTGTGTAAAACGCCGATTGCGACTTCCGAAATCACGCCCAAGGTGATTTTTCGGTGGCGGAATCGATTTTGAAAAGGTATCCGGTGACTCCCATGGCGCGATATGTATTCATCACTGGCGGCGTGGTTTCTTCCCTCGGAAAAGGCATCGCGGCCGCTGCACTCGGAGCGCTTCTTCAGGCCCGCGGCTATCGCGTTCGCCTCCGGAAGCTGGACCCCTATCTCAACGTCGACCCGGGCACGATGAGCCCGACGCAGCACGGCGAGGTGTTCGTCACCGACGACGGCGCGGAAACCGACCTCGACCTCGGCCACTACGAGCGCTTCACCGGCCGCTCTGCCACCAAGACCGACAACATCACCACCGGCCGCATCTACAAGAACATCATCGACAAGGAACGGCGCGGCGACTATCTCGGCGCGACGGTGCAGGTCATCCCGCACGTCACCAACGAGATCAAGAACTTCGTAACCGAGGGCAATGACGACTACGACTTCGTCATCTGCGAGATCGGCGGCACGGTGGGCGACATCGAGGCCATGCCCTTCATGGAGGCGATCCGCCAGCTCGGCAACGACCTGCCGCGCGGCACGGCCGTCTACGTGCACCTGACGCTGATGCCCTATATCCCGGCGGCCGGCGAGCTCAAGACCAAGCCGACGCAGCATTCCGTCAAGGAATTGCAGGCCCTCGGCATCCATCCCGACATCCTGCTCGTGCGCGCCGACCGGGAAATCCCGGAGGCCGAGCGCAAGAAGCTCTCGCTCTTCTGCAACGTGCGGCCCTCCGCCGTCATCCAGGCGCTCGACGTCTCGTCGATCTACGACGTGCCGCTCGCCTATCACAAGGAAGGCCTCGACGACGAGGTTCTGGCCGCCTTCGGCATCGAGCCGGCGCCCAAGCCCCGCCTTGAAGCCTGGCAGGACGTTTCCGAGCGCATCAAGACGCCGGAAGGCGAGGTGACGATCGCCATCGTCGGCAAGTACACCGGCCTCAAGGACGCCTACAAGTCGCTGATCGAGGCGCTTTACCACGGCGGCATCGCCAACCACGTCAAGGTCAAGCTCGAATGGATCGAGTCGGAGGTCTTCGAGAAGGAAGACCCGGCACCGTATCTGGAGAAGGTGCACGGCATCCTCGTGCCGGGCGGCTTCGGCGAGCGCGGCTCGGAAGGCAAGATCAACGCGGCGCGCTTCGCCCGCGAGCGCAAGGTGCCGTATTTCGGCATCTGCTTCGGCATGCAGATGGCCGTGGTGGAAGCAGCCCGCAACCTCGCCGGCATCGACAAGGCCTCCTCGACGGAGTTCGGCAAGACCGCCGAGCCGGTCGTCGGCCTCATGACCGAATGGGTCAAGGGCAACGAACTGGAGAAGCGCTCCGCCTCGGGCGATCTCGGCGGCACGATGCGCCTCGGCGCCTACCGCGCGGCGCTGAAGGGCGGCACGAAGATCGCCGACATCTACGGCTCGACCGACATTTCCGAGCGTCACCGCCACCGCTACGAGGTGAATGTCGACTACAAGGACAGGCTGGAGAGCTGCGGCCTCGTCTTCTCCGGCATGTCGCCGGACGGCATTCTGCCCGAGACGGTGGAATATGCCGATCATCCGTGGTTCATCGGCGTGCAATACCACCCGGAGCTCAAGAGCCGCCCGCTCGACCCGCACCCGCTCTTCGCGAGCTTCGTGGAAGCGGCGCTGGAACAGAGCCGGCTCGTCTGAGGCGTGGCCTCGGGATCGTGAAGGGAAGGGCGGCCATCGGCCGCCTTTTTTCTTTCAGGCGGAGAGATAGTCGAGGAGTTCGGTCATGGCCGTTGCGGCGGCCGGGCCGTCGCCATTGCGAATGGCGCGAATGACCTTCACATGCCGCTCGACCGAGCCGTCCATGTGCCGGTTGTCGGCGCGGGTGAACCAGAGGCGGCGCGAATGGGTCTGGAGCGGCGCCAACGCCGCCGTCAGGAAGCGGTTGGGGCAGGCCTCCTCCATGATCTCGTCGAAATCCTTGTCGGCGGCAAGAAACCCCTCGACATCGGAGCGGATGGAGCAGGCGGTCATCGTCTGCGCGCAGGCGACGAGCCGCTCGCGGTGACTGTCCTGCGCGTGGCGCGCGACGAGGTCGGCCGCCATCGGCTCCAACTGGCGGCGCGTCGCCATCACCTCGGCATGGTCCTGCGGGCGGATGGCCGTGACCTGCAGGCCGGCGCGCGGGCGCACGGCGATGAGGCCCTGCCATTCGAGCTTCTGGATCGCCTCGCGCACCGGCGTGCGGCCGAGGCCCGCCAGATCGATGAGCTGGCGCTCGGTGACGAGCGCGCCCGGCTTCAGCTTCAGCGTGACGATCAGCCCTTCGAGGGCGAGATAGGCGAGGTGGGCCTGCGAGCCCGCGGTTTCCATCATTCCGTCGTCCCGATTGATATATCACATGGTGGCATGTCGCAAATCGGATGGCAAGCTGCGTGATATATCAGAGGCGGCTTGTGGCGCGGCGCCTTGCTGTAAACCAGCCTGCCCGATCGCCCCCCCGCAACGGTTTCCGCCCGGCGGAACGCCGGCAGGAAGGCAAAACCGGCGCTCCTCTTATGTGCTTCGTTCCGTTGTCATATTAGGGATTCGCCGGACTTTTCGGGCCCGTTCCCGAATGCACCCGAATAAAGCCGCCGGCCCGCCCGTCGATAGGAGGATTGCGGTTGACGAATGTCATGGGCCTTGCCAGCATGCCCGCATTCCGGACCGTTGGTTGCACTTGTGGGGGGCATACGTTGACTGCGGGTTCCATTGTCGCGACCGTCCTGATCGCCGTTGCCGGCCTGCTGGCCGTGCCGGCCGTCAGTCACACCAATGCCGGCACCACCTTTTCCCTGATGGCCTCGTCCATGGCTTTCGTCGCCATGGGCATCGCGCAGTTCATGGCGACGCGCCCGCCCTTCATCGAAAAGCTCTTCGGGGGGCTCGACCGCATCTACCAGTTCCACCGCAAGATCGGCATCGCGGTGCTCTGTCTTATCCTCGTGCACTACTTCGTGACACCGGATTTCCAGGGCCTGTCGCTGACCAGCGGCTCCAACAGGCTGGCCAAGACGGCCGGCGAATGGGCCTTCTACGGCTTCGTCTTCCTGCTCATCCTCTCCATCGTGAAGGTCATCCCGAAGACGCGCTTCCAGATCCCCTACCAGTACTGGCGCATCACGCACCGCTTCATCGGCCTTCTCTTCGTTCTCGTCGCCTTCCACCAGATGTTCATCAAGCGGCCCTATGACAGCACGGCGCTGCTGGCGACCTATCTCAACCTCTTCGCGCTCCTCGGCGTCGCCAGCTACGCCTACACGCAGCTTCTGCCCTGGCTGCGCACGCGAAAATACGAGGTGGCGGACGTTGTGCGCCACGACGGGGCGACGATCATCACGGCCAAGCCCACCGGCCGCAAGCTGAAAGCGCTGCCCGGCCAGTTCGGTTTCTTCCGCGTCAACAAGTCCGGCCTTCGCGAACCGCATCCCTTCACCATTGCCGGCATCGAGGACGACGGCACCGTGCGCTTCGCCATCAAGCCGCTCGGCGACTACACGAAGGCGCTGCGCGAGGGCGTGGCGGTCGGCGATCCGCTGACGCTCGAAGGCGGCTACGGCCATTTCAACCACAGGCGTGGCGGCAACAAGCAGATCTGGCTTGCCGGCGGCATCGGCGTCACGCCGTTCCTCGCCATGGCGAGCCGGCTGAACGGCGATGAGGGGCAGGATATCCACATGGTCTATTGCGTGCGCGACGGCGCCGAGGCGATCGGCCTCGACACGTTCCGCACGCAGGCCGAAAAGCTCGGGAATTTCAGCTTCGTGCTGCACAATTCGGCGACGGACGGCCGCTTCGATGCGAGCAAGCTCGTCTCCGGCACGGCGATGAACCCGGCCGAGGCCGACCTCTGGTTCTGCGGGCCCCCGCCGCTGCGGCTCGCCATCGAGAAGGGATTGAAGGACCTCGGCAAGGCGCCGCGCCGCGTCGAGTTCGAGCGTTTCGAATTTCGGTAGGGCAGGTCCGGCGACGCATTCGGGCCTGCATGAGGACAATCAGGATTTTCGCGCCGGTGCGCCGGCCTCTTGGAGAGAGGAACAAGCCATGCGCATGTTCAAGACAGCATTTCTCCGCCCCGGCGCCCGCCTTGCCGCGCTGGTGGGCCTTGCCGTGGCGGCGACCTGTCCCGCCGGCGCCTTCGCCCTCGACCAGTTCGCGCCGGATGCCTTCGGCACCTACCAGCCGAACGCGGAAAACGGCAAGGTGATGTTCAACGCCGCCGGCTGCGGCGCCTGTCACGGCTCGGGCGACAATACCGAGCTGCTTTCCGGCGGCATGGAGATGGAGACGGCGATCGGGAAATTCTTCGCGCCGAACATTTCCGCCCATCCGAACGGCATCGGCGGCTGGTCGAACGCGGACTTCCTCAACGCCGTGATGGTCGGCCTCGACCGGGAGGGCGACAACCTCTACCCCGTCATGCCCTATACGTCCTACGGTGGCATGAAGCCGGAGGACGTGCTGGACATCAAGGCCTATATCGAGACGCTGCCGCAGTCGGACGCCGCCTCGAAGGAACACGAGATCGCCTTCCCCTTCAGCCGCCAGACGACGATCACGCTCTGGAAGCGCAGCCATTTCACCGTGCAGGCCTACCAGCCGCGCGAGGAAACGCAGATGGAGCGGGGCCGCTACCTCGTGGAGAATGTCGGCGCCTGCGGCGATTGCCACACGCCGCGCACCACGACCTACGGCCTCGACCAGACGCGCGCCTACGAAGGCGAGAAGGGGCTGACCGGTGCCGTCGCGCCGGATATCACCAAGGCGCGCATGGGCGGGCTCGCCTCGCACGAGGTCTTCACCAAGGGGCTGATCGAGGACGGCAAGAAACTCTCCGGCTCGCCGCTCTCCGATCCGGTCATGCGCCGCATCGCGCACGGCCTTGCCGCGCTGTCCGACGAGGACCGGCAGGCCATGTACGCCTTCCTCTCCGACCGCGAGGTGAAGGTGACGCCGGTGGAAACGAGCGCGACGCCCGTCTGCAGCGAGGCGACGGCGGAAACGGCGCTCGGCGCGGGCGGCGGCAGCGCGGAGGCCGCCTCGGCGGCCGATGCCTTCATCGGCAAGTATTGCCGCAACTGCCACGGCCCGGGCGAGAGCTCGCAGGGCTCCTTCCCCTCGGGCGATCTCGCTTCGATCGCCGCCAACCCGGCCTTCGTGACGCCGGGCGATGCCTCCAAGTCGCTGCTCTACACCAGCGTCACCAACGGCCGCATGCCGCTCGGCAAGCGGCCGAGCGACGCGGAAGTGCAGGGTCTTGCCGCCTGGATCAACTCGCTGAACCAGTCCGCCATTCCGACGGCCGTCTCCGCGACGAAGACCGAGCGCGCGCGCCCCATGCTGCAATATCTCGACTTCGTCGAGCTGGCGCTGCGCGACATCTCGAAGGTGGACGAGCACGACCAGCCGTTCATGCGTTATTTCAGCTATCGCGACCAGTATAACGGCATGATGAGCTGCGAGACGCACGAGACCTTCCTGAAGCGCATGAAGGTGCTCGCCGGCGGCTTCAAGAAGCTGCTCAACTCGCTCTCCTACGGGCCGGAACTGGTGATCCCCGAAGAGGTGGAAGGATCCGACGGCCTCCTCGTGCGCGTCGATATCCGCGACCTCGAATGGAGCCAGGAAGACTACGACTTCCTGATCAACGAATATTTCTACGGGGTCGATCCGGACAGCGACGCCTCGCTGCATGCGCTCGCCAAGGCGACGCAGACCCAGCTTCCGATCATGCGCATCGACTGGTTCATGAGCAACGGCGCGCGGCCGAAGGTCTATAACCGCCTCATGAAGCTGCCGACGAACATTATCGGGCTGGAGCAGCGCTTCGGCGTCAATGTCGCGCAGAACATCGAGCGCCGCCGCATCGTGCGCGCCGCCTTCGCCGACGGCTCGTCGGGCGTCTCCGACCATAACCGCATGATCGAGCGCCACGACATGCCCTTCGGCGGCTACTACTGGAAGTCCTACGACTTCGGTGGCGATGTCGGCCGCCAGGTGCTGAAGCGCTTCCCCGCAGGCCCCGACGGCGTCCGCCTGAAGGCCGGGCTGCTGCCCTTCGAGCACGACGGCGGCGAAATGATCTTCTCGCTGCCGAACGGCCTCCAGGGCTACTACCTGTCGACCAACAAGGGCGACCAGCTCGAGGTCGGCCCGACGACGATCGTCTCCTTCCGCAAGCGGCCGATCGGCAAGGGCGTCGAGATCATCAATGCGCGTTCCTGCTTCGACTGCCATTTCGACGGCATCCTGTCGAAGCGCGACCAGTTGCGCGAGCATATCGAGACCTCCACGCTGTTCTCCAAGGACCAGCAGGACGAGCTGCTCGCCATCTACGTGCCGCAGGAGGAGCTGAACGAGGTCTACAAGCGCGACACCGACCGCTTCGTCGCCGCGCTCGACCGCCTCGGCATCACCGAGCCGACCTCCGGCGGCGGCAAGACCAGCCTGAAGGCGCCGGGCGGGGCGGAGATCTTCACCTACTTCGCCGACAAGTACGAGGACGAATTGAACTTCGAGCAGCTTGCCGCCGAGTTCGACATGACGCCGGAAGAGTTCGCCTCCGATATCCGCCGCCTTACCGACGTCAATGCGCTGCGCATCGGGCTCGACTGGGTGGCGACGCTGGAGGCGGGCGCGACGATCCCGCGCGTCGAGGTGGAGGAGCAATATGCCTTCATGCTGGAGCCGCTGCGCCAGCTTCGGCCGCTGCATCGCGGCGCCAACCCGGACGAGGTGGCGCACGATGCCGGCTACAGCCAGCCGGCGGCTGATACCGCCAACTACCAGCAGCCGGCCGATGACAACGGCTACCAGCAGCCGCAGCAGACCGGCCAGGCCGCCGGCGGCGACCAGTATGCCGCGCCGGCCGAGACCGCCTATGCCGTTCCCGCCTACAAGCAGGACGACAAGGCGCAGGCCGACAAGGTGAAGCTCGCGCTCCAGGTGCCTTCGACCTCCGCGAAGGTGGGCGACTACCTGAGCTTCGAGCTCAGCACGAACCATGCCTGCGAGCTTCAGGTGGTCTATGTCGAGGATACCGGCAATGTCGAGATCATCCCGGACGTGATGATCGGCAACACGACGCTGAATCCCGGTGAGAAGCGCCTCATCCCGCAGCCGGGCTCGGGCAACCTCACCTTCGATTCGCCCTCCGCCGGCGAGACGATGATCGCCTTCTGCCGCATCGGCGGGCTCGGCGACCAGAAGCTGACGGCGGAAAAGGCCAGGCAACTGGTGGCGAGCTCCAGGCAGCCGCCGACCCGGGGCCTTGCCGTCAACCTTGCCAGGCAGGCCGAGCAGGACAACGGCGCAAGCGGCTTGCAGATGGTGACGTTCGAGATCAGATAGGAAAAGGGCAGGGGCCGGAACGCCCCTGCCGTTCGTTTCGGAAGGACAGGGGGCACGACCGACAATGCTGATGCGATCTCTAGCGGCGACACTCTTCGTACTGGCCGGAGCCGCGCCTGCGGCCGCCGCCTGCGAGGCCTTCACCGGCGTCATAGAAGCGTTCAACGCCGGCGACGAGCAGAAGGCGCGCGCCGTCGCCGAGACGGCCGGCACGGCCAATTGCAGCGCCAACGAGCGCACGCTGGTCGGCCGCGTCGCCGCGCTCGCCGCCTTCAACCGCATCTCCACCGCCGTCGGCAACGGCGGCAGGCTCGCCGATCACCGGCAGGAACTGGAAGGCCTGCAGAAGCAGTATGGCGGGCCCTGGCAGGTGTTCGACGCGCTCGGCGACCTCGCCCGCGAGCGCAAGGACTACGAGCAGGCCGCGCGTCTCTACCAACTCGCGCTCGAGGACGGCTCGAACGAGACGCTGACGCCGGACTGGATGGCGCCTGACGAGCAATATATCCTGCGCCTCGACAGGCTGGCGAGCGAGATGCGCCTTGCCGCGCCCAGGCCGGTGCAGCTTTCCATGCGCGGCGGCTGCAAGGTCTCCTTCCGCGGCGTGACGATCAAGAAGAAGTCGACGCCCGTGCGCTACGTCTTCGGCACGGCGGATTTCACGCCCGAGGGCGAGGAGGCGGCGAAGGATCTCGCCGGATGCCTCAAGGCCGTCAAGCCGGCCACGATCAAGCTCATCGGCCATACCGATCCGGTCGGCTCGGCGGAGGCGAACTACAAGCTCTCGCTCGCCCGCGCCGAAACGCTGAAGGCCTATCTCTACCAGGCCGGCTTTGCCGGCACGATCACCACCGAGGGCAAGGGCGAGGACGAGCCCTTCAAGCCGGACGACGCCACGGCCTATGACACGGAGACGCTGCACCAGCTCGACCGGCGCGTGGAAGTGGACGTCGACGGATGAAGACGCTGCCCCGGCTTCTCGCTGCCTGCCTTGCCGCCGCGCTTCCCGTGCCCGCGCTCGCGGCGCAGACCTATGCCCTCGTCGTCGGCGTCGACCATTATCCCAACGACGTCAGCCTCGACGGCGCGGTGCAGGATGCCGAGGACGTCTACCGCTCGATGAACGAAGCGGGCTTCAAGGCGATCAAGTTCACCAACGAAGAGGCTCGCAAGGACGATATCCGCAAGGCCTGGACGGACATGGTGACTGAAGCCGCGCCCGGTGACACGATCATCTTCACCTATGCCGGCCACGGCGCGCAGATGCCCGAGCTCATCCCCGGCGACGAGGCGGACGGACTGGACGAATTCCTCCAGCTTCCCGGCTTCGACCGCAACCGCTACGAGGAGACCTCGAAGGAGATCATCGTCGACAACGAGATGAACGCCTGGTTCGCCGAGGCCGAGGGCAAGGGCGTGCATGTGCTCTTCGTCTCCGACAGTTGTTTTTCCGGCGGCATGAGCCGGTCGATCAAGGGCAAGACGCGTCTTGCCCCCGCCGTGAAGGTCAAGCTCGCGCCGCCCTCGCAGGAGGCGATTTCCGGCGCGAACCTCAAGGAGGCGGATTTCAAGCAGGTGACGGTGCTTGCCGCCTCGCTGGAGAGCCAGCCGACGCCGGAGGTCATCATCGACGGCCAGCCGCGCGGCGCGCTGAGCTGGAGCTTTGCCCGCGCGGTGGAAGGCAGTGCCGACCGCAACGGCGACGGCCTCATCACGCGCATCGAGCTGGAGGATTACGTCTTCTCCAACGTGAAGAACCGTTCGGAAGCGCTCCAGGTGCCGAATTTCACACCGCAGGTGGCGCGCTCGGAAAGCGAGGTCGTCGTCACGCTGACCCGCGGCATCCCGGTCAAGGCGGAGGAGGGCGTCGGCGCGAATACCGATGCCGGGCGGACGGTGAAGACGGCGAGGGAGCTCGGCTGGACCGGCACCATCGCTCTTCAGATCGACGGAACGGCCGAGCGGCCGCAGCATGCCGACGGCACCGGCACGCCCTTCCGCTGGGATGTGGCGAGCGGTGTCTTCTATACGCCGAACGGCGACGTCGCCGCCGAGAATGTCGGGCCGGACCGCATCCAGGCCGTGGTGGACAAGTTCGTGCTCCTCGATTTCCTGAAGGCGATGGCGAGCCAGAACCCGGGCTCCGTTTCCCTGACGCCCGTCAAGGACATCTATGCCGCGGGCGACCGCCTTCGATTCGACGCGCCGCCCGGCCGCTATCCGAACATGCTGGTCTTCAATCTCGCCAATACGGGCGAAGTGCAGTTCCTCGACATGCAGGCCGCCGGCGCGAACAGTTCCGAGTTCAAGCTGACGGATGTCGAGGTCGTCAAACCCTTCGGCGCCGATCATCTCATCACCATCTCGACCGCCGAGCCGGTCGATGCCATCGGCTCGGTGCTCGCCGACCGGAACGTCACGGCCGAAACCCTCCTGCAGGCGCTTGCGACCCGGCTCGACGGCAAGGAGGCCAGCGTCGCCATCCAACCTCTCTATACGCGGGAAACGCTCTGATGATCCGGTATGCCGCCGCCCTTGTCGTCTGCCTGCTCCTCGCCCCCGCTGCCTTTGCTGCCGACCGGGCGCTGGTCATCGGCATCGGCAGCTATGCCAACCTGCCGGAGAAGATGTTCCTGGAAGGGCCGAAGAACGACGTGCCTCTGATCGAGAAGCTCTTGAAGGAAAAGCTCGGCTATCCGGCCGATTCGATCCGCGTGCTGCGCGACCAGGATGCGAGCCGCGCGGCGATCCTCGCCAGCATCGACGAATGGCTCGTCAACGGCACCGAGCCGGGCGACCGCGTCTATTTCTACTTCTCCGGCCATGGCCTGCAGGTGAAGGACCAGAACGGCGACGAGGAGGACGGGCTGGACGAGGCGCTGTCGACCTACGACATCGCGCCCGGCGACAGCGACTGGACGAACGTCATCCTCGACGACGAGATCGACGCCATGCTCGCAAGGCTCAAGGACCGCGCGGTCTCCATCGTCATCGACGCCTGCCATTCCGGCACCATCTCGCGCTCGCTGTCGAGCAATGTGGGCGAGGCGATGGAGAGCGCGCGCTTCCTGCCGCGCCCCCACGCCAAGCCGGCGGACGTGGTGAAGATGCGCGGCCTGCGCGTCGACGTCGCCGTGGTGGACAAGCCGGAGGTCGTCAAGGAGAACGGCGTGGAGGCCTGGAGCGCGGCGTCCTCCTACCAGGTTGCCTGGGACGATACCCGCCTGCCGCCGGAAGAGCGGCACGGCGTCTTCACGCTCTCCTATGTCAACGGCCACGAGATTTCCGCCGCCGACAGCAACGGCAACGGCATCGTCTCGAATGCCGAACTGCTGGAATATGTGAAGAAGCAGTCGCAGACCTATTGCGCCGCGCAGAGCGAGTGCCAGGGCCTCGACCCGCAGCTCGAGGTCAACTACGCGCTGCTCGGCGCAAGCGCCGTGGTCCCGGCCGCTGCGAGCGGCGGGCAGGTCCAGCAGTATCAGGAGCAGCAGACGCCCGATTACGGCAAGGTCGAGGAGGTGAAGGTCGAGAACACGCCGCAGACCGCCTATGTCGCGGCGAACCCGGTGGATGCCGTCAGCGACATCCTCGGCAAGCCGCCGGCCGGCGACGTCACGCTCGCCCTGTCCTCCTATACCCTGAAGACGGGCGATGCCTTCCGCATCACGGTGACGAGCAGCATCGGCGGCCAGCTCATCCTCTACGACGTCGACAAGGACGGCAAGGCGACGCAGATCTTCCCGAACGAGGCGGCGCAGAAGATCACGCCGCTCACGGCCGGCGTTCCGCTCACCATCCCCGACGACTATTACGGCTTCGATTTCGAGGCGGACGGCCCGAGCGAAAACGTGCTCGTCGCCATCGTCGTCGCCGACGACGTCAACCTCACCAAGGTCGCCCCCAGCGACTATGGCCTGACCAAGGACCTCGACGCCCGCACCACCATCGCCGACATCGCCGGCGCCCTGAAGCAGACCTGGACGCGCGACGTGGAGAACCGCAGCATCAACTGGTCGCTGGGACTGCTGAAATACCAGGTCTACTGAGCAAATCGCCGGCTGCGCCAAACCGAAGGAGAAATAGCGCCGGCAAGCGGCAGCGAAAGCTGTTTTTCGACGCATTTTCCGGGTTGACCCGGCAGAACCTCCTGCATATGTTCCGCGCACTTCCGCGAGGCGCCACGCCCCGCTCGGGAGCGCGTAGCTCAGCCGGTAGAGCAACTGACTTTTAATCAGTAGGTCCAGGGTTCGAATCCCTGCGCGCTCACCACTCGAACCCTCGACCCGCAGGCGCTTCAGGCTTTCCGGTCAACCTTAGAAGTGACTGATGAAGGTCACAAAAGGTCACACGAAAGTCACACGCTGCAACGGTCACTCGATCTCTCGCCTTTTTCTGGAAGAGTCGGTACTGTGCGACCGAGAGTAGAAGCGAGCCAGAGGTGTAGAAAATGCGATTTGCGATAATTGCAGCTATCGTCTTCGTGGGAACCGAAGCCAATGCCGCATGCGAGTTCGTTGATGGTGGCTGCTCGCGCGATGGCCATGGAAATAGTTATCGAACGGAAGAGAATTTCGGCGGCGGCTACAACACCTACCGCAATGGTGTTCTCGACTCTCAGACTTCCCAAGGTCTGAATGGCGGATGGACGACGCGAAGCCGGGACGGCGGCACTCTCCGCCGTTATGACTACGACCCTTACGCGGACCAGAATCGCGGCTATTGACTTCACACCGCCATATCCGAGTTGCTACCGCTCTCGTACCATTCGACCAGGTTGCCGATCGCGGTCGTTGCCATTTCCGGGTGGAGTGCCAGGTAGTGTTTCAGGATGATGTGTGCACCCTGCAGGGAGTGGCCGGAGACGGCGCAGATTTGCGGCAACGTGTTCTTGGCAAGCGCCATCCATGTGACGCCGGTAGCGCGCAGATCCTTTTCCATGATCGTCGCGCAGCTCGGCATGGTCTTCGCCGCTGCCGCGCGGATTTCGGAGAAGAGGTTGCGATAGGTCCAATGGTTCCACGGCGCCCAGGTGCTTTCGTTGAGATGGGCGTAGGGGCTAATGATCTCCTTGATCTTCCGCCGCTCGGCCGCTGCGTCCATCCGGGCCTTGTAGGGCGCGGCCACCGGGGGATTGACGATCGCCCCGGTCTTGTTCTGGCGCAGGACGAAGCGGCCCTTGCGGAATGCCGATAGCTGCAGGCGGAGGCGATCGTACTGGCGCTGGCTGGTCCAGACACCGCAATAGAGCATGTCGGCGAAATCCGGCCGCCGGAACTTCTCGCCCTCTGCCGTCGCAACCAGGTGGTCGAATTCCTCGCGGGTGATGAAGCGGGCACGCGCCGCCGGCGCCTGCATGTCGAGATCCCGGGCCGGGTTCATGGTAAGCCCCTTGATACGGCCGGTGCGCAGGCCCCAGCTGATCGCCATACCGAGGATCGTCAGCGCGCCGCGGGCCGTCGCGAGACCTTTGCTCTTCCACAGGTCTTCATAGAGGCCGTAGCAGATCGACTGGTCGAGTGCCGAGATCTCCGATGCCCACATGTCCGGATCCCACAGTTCCAGGACGCGGGCCTTCTGCTTGTAGTCCTTGATGGTCGCCGGCGGCCGCGGCGCGCCGTCCTTGCGCTTCAAAACACGCGGGCTCCTGAACCAGTCCTCGAAAAGCTGCGACATGGGATAGGTCACCGATGGCCGCGAGACCAGCGGCGCAATCGACGCAGGGATGGCCGCTGGCGCGGTTTCCGCTTTCATAGCCTCCAGTGCTTGACGGAAGGCGTTGGACCAATCCAGCGCCTCGCCCTGGCTGAACCAGCGGCCATCGGGGTGTTTAAGGTCGGCAGGCTTGTAGCCTTTGCCGCGGAGGGCAGGCCCAGGCGAGAAGCGCGGGCGGCCGTTTCGCCAGGTGACATGGCGGATCTTGACGTCGGCCATTACGCACACCCTTTTGCCGGAAAGTGTTTGAGCTCGAATTTCTCGATGAAGTCGTCAAGCTCGTCCTGGATGCAGCCCATGCGGCGCATATCGTCCTCGGTCGGCTCCTCTCCGGGATCCATGGCCGACATGATTGAAGCGAACAGGTGCTGCGCACCCGCGAAGAAGGCGTTCCGCATTTCTTCTAGCTGCATTGCCGAAGCGTTGTCGGGGACGGCCGCCAGTCGCAGACCGATCCAACCTGCCTCAATTATCTTGCCCTTATCGATGAGCTCGCGCTCAAGGCGCTGTAGGTGGCTTCGATCAGCCATGGCCGCCTCCCTTTGCTTCTGTGGAGGTGGGACCGGGAAGCGGCGAATGCTTCGGCTTCGCGGCCTGCTTGGCGCGGATCGCCTCGACCTTCGTCCAGACGCGGGCAAGCTCGGTTTCTCCGGCCTCGTGCATGTCGAGTGCGTTGGCCAGGCAGAGCGCGGCGAGCGTGACCATGACGCCGCCGGCTTCCTGATGAGGTTCGCCGACCGGCCGGCCGTAGACATAATCTACAAGCTGGTGGGCCTCGCTGGCGGTGCAGCCGCACGCCTGGACAAGCTCCAGCGCCTCCTCAAGGAAGCGATGGTTTCGCTCTTCACGGTCCCCGGCGATCATGGGGCCGAAGCATTCCATCATCCACGGCTGCACGCGATCCTGAAATGAGCGCATCTCCGGGCCGGTGAAGAACACCCGGTTCTCGATCTCGATTTCAAAGGTCGGATCGTCGGTCTGGCCTACGCCTTCTTCCCACCTCGACCAGTCGGACCAGCCGGCCAGATCACTGATTTTGTGCCGCGTGCGGTGCATCTGGACCCTAAGCATGATCGCCTCCGAAAGCTTCTGTGGGGGCGCGGCCGATGGCCTGCATACCGGCCTCAGTGGTTTTGCCATCCCGACCGATCCAACCGTTTTGGCGGCAAACTGCATAAGCGCTCGTCCAACCGCCGTGCTGCGACCGGCCTTGTGGGTGATGGTCCGCGAGGCCGGCAGCGGTTTCGAGGATTTTGCGCTGCGTGATCGTCGGCTTCTTCATTCCGGCGCTCCTTTCTGAGTGTTGGTGACGTCGCTGCGCCCGATGCGAGCGTGCGGCACGTCGAGATGTTTGAGAAGATTGCGGCTGTCGGCCCAGCGGGCGTGGCCCGTCCAGGCGGCAAGAAAACGCTCCAACCTGGCGTGCTCGCCGGCGGCGCGATAGGCCTTGATCTTGCGGCGGGCGCGGATCACGCTGTCACGGCGGAGGAGCTTGTGCGTCGGCCAGATGCGATAGCCGACGAAGTTCACGCCGCGGCTGACCGACTGGATGCTCCACTTCGAGAACCTGAGGCCGAGCTGTTCGCGCGAGAGCGCTTCGATCGAGGCGCGGACCTTGCGCAGGTGATCCGGATCGCGGCCGAGGACGACGATATCGTCCATGTAGCGATACCAGTAGCGCTCGCCGAGATCCTGCTGCAGGTGGCGGTCGACGACACCGGCATAGATGTTCGCGAAGATCTGCGAGGTGAGATTGCCGATGGGCAGGCCGATGCCGGATCGAGGCAGCATCGCCTCGATGAGGCGCAGCGTGGCGCGGCACGATATCTTCGCGTCGATCAGCCGCCAGAGGGTGCCGCGCTCGATCGAGTAGAAGTAACGCGAGAAGTCCGTCTTGAGGGCATAGAGCGGCCCATCGCGATCGAGGCGGCGCATGTCGGCCTGCAGGGTGATTGCAGCGGCGTGGGTGCCCTTGCCGGGACGGCAGGCGAAGCAGCGCGGCAGGAGCGTGGCGTCGAAGATCGGTGCGATGACGATGGCAACGGCCTGCTGCGCGATGCGATCCTCGAAGGGCAACGCCGAGATCAGTCGCTCCTTCGGATCGTAGATGCGAAATTGCAGCGATTCTCCCTGTCGGTAGGAGCCGTCAGCCATGGCGGCCGCCAGGTGATGCAGGTTGAGAACCGAGTATTCCTTGTACTCGAGATATCCCGGCGTCAGGCGTTTGCCGCGGGCCGTCAGACGCAGGGCCTCGCGCATGTTTGCATCGGCCGTGATCCGGCCGATGAGATTGCGGAATTTCTTTGCCATGGAGTTCCTCGCGGCGAGACGCCGGCCGCGGGTTTCGACGGCGCGCGCGCCGCTACTCCCCGCTCTGCCGGACCTCGCAGTGTGTTCGCCGAAGCTGGAAGGTTGGGCCGACCACCCTGGCGCATGAGCGCCGGTGGAATATGGCCGGCGCGGCCGTGACCGTCGCCGAGCCGGAAAGGGGTCGTCGCAGGCGCCGCGGGCCGAGATGTTCTCGTTCGAGTTGTCAGCGGGGTAATCCAGGTTCGCGTAGCGGGAACCGGCGTTCTCGCCGTTGATCCAGCTGCCGCCAAAGATGGACGGACCAAGCAACGTCATTGCCCCGACCTCCCGTTGCCCTTCACCTTGTGGATCCACGCTCCGAGCATCGCGCCGGTCTCTGCAAGGTAGCGTAGCGCCACCTGGTGCTGATGGTGCGAGAGGAGCTTCTTGCCGCAGGCGAAGCGCAACCAGAAACGCAGCGTCGCCAGATGAGCATCCGCTGCATAGAGCCGCGACGCCTGCTTCGACATCGCCGCCTGGTAGAGCAGGCCGACCGTGTCCATCAGCATCCCGATCATGCTGTCGCGCAGCGCGCCGTGGCGCCGCGGGAAAGACTGGAGGATGGGATAGAGATAGCTCACGGTGGCCTCGTATTTCTCGACGATCACCAGATCCCTGGAGTTCACATGTTCATTGCGTTGCATGGCTGGCGATCGTCCGGATCAGGAGGGATGGCCCGCGCTTTCGCGCGGGCGCTCAGGCGCCCAGGTGGTCGCAGGCGCCGCGGGCCGAGATGTACCCGTCCGAGTCGCCAGCGGGGTAATCCAGGCTCGCGCAGCGGGAACCGGCGTCCCCGCCGTAGATCCAGCCGCCGCCAAAGATGGACGGAGCCGGGTCTTCGGGATCGCCGTCGGTGCCCCAGATCCAGAGATTGCCGGTCGCCTGCATGAGGCCGCAGGCGCTGGTGCGGGCGGCATCGAGGCCGGTGGTCCGGGGGTGGCTGTCGGCCGACGAGCGTTCCTTGACACCGTAGGCGGCGCTCCGGAATTCGTCATAGGTCGGCAGGCGCTTGCCGTGTTCGGCCATGACGGCGACGGCATCATGGTAGTTGAGGCGGGCGAGCGAACGTCCGTCGGCGATCGTGACCCCGCAGCGGCTCGTACCGTGGCGCTTGCGGTCGACGCAGAGGAGGAAGACGTCGATCCAGACACGCTTGCCGTCCGCCACCTCGATGCAGGTCATGCCGCGCGGATCGGGGCAAGCCGGGCGATAGCCGAGATCCCACAGCGAGGCGGGGTTGATCGCCGGCGTATCGTCGCCGCCCTCGCGGCCGGTGGCGTTGCCGCCCAGGGCGTAGTGGAAGCCGCCGAGCCAGCCGGCATCGATCGGGTTCTCCGGGCCGAGGAGGCTGGCAAAGGGCTTGCCGTCGGCGTCGAGCCGGACGCCGTAGTCCTCGCCGGGAATGAGATCCGGCAGGGTGACGACGGTTTCGGCCGCGAAGCTGAAATCGGCGCCGTCGACGGTGATGGTGGTGCCGGCGCGCAGGACGAGGACGGCTCCTTCATCCGTATTGTTGACGGTCAGGATCGACGCGTCCTCGTCGGGGCGTGCGATGGTGGCGGCATGCGTCTTCACTGCGATGTTCATGGGATACTCCCGTTGCTGAGGTTGAAAATGAAGGCCGGCGGCACGCAGCACAAAACCGCCGGCCTTCGAGGTCCGCCGACCTGGAGGCGGAGGTGGGCGGGCGACCCGAGACCTGGGGACATCCCTCGGGTCGGTCTTGCCGGATCCGCTACTGGAGCAGCGTCCGGCGAAGGCTGGTTAGGACGGGCTCGCCGCGTTCCCGCTCGGTGACGATGCAGGCTGCCTCGACGATGACGGCCGACGATGTCGCCCGCGCAAGCGAGGCAGCGCGCATGAGGCTGTCGAGCTCGGTGTGATAGTCGCCGAGATCCGCGAGGAGGCGCGTCATGAGCTCGTCACTCTTCATGCTGAGCTGCTCGAGCTCGGCAAGGATTTCGCGAGTGGTCTTCATTGCTGTCGCTCCTTCAGGCGCTTTTCGGCGAGCTGGCCGGCGAGCGTGAGGGAGAGCGACCGGCTCGCCTCGCGCGCCAGATGGCGGCGCACGAGCGCGTCGACGAGGGTGAGCGAGAAACGGTGCGGGCCGATCTCCCAAGTGGTGCCGGCCTTGCGGATGTGGCGGAAATGGCCGATCGCCAGAACGGCCTCCTGCTGCCGGCGGGTGAGCACCTTGTGCGGTGCCAGCGCAGCGGGGTTTTCGGAGACAGAGCTTCTCATCGCCGCCCCGCCTTTCGCGTCATCTCCATATGATGGATCAACTGCTCCTCGACGATCGCTATGATGCCATCCTTGAGGATCTGATCACCGCTCGGCTTGCTCACCTGGGCGGCAACACTTCCGATCGTCTGGATGAAGACGATCGACATGGCCTGAACCACGATCATCGGATCGCCGTCGGGACGAACCACCTCGGCGTTGACCCAGGCGGACAGCTGCTCGACCCATCCGCTGATGGCGCAACGTGCCATCGTGCGCGTCAGATTGTGTTCGCTCGTGAGCGCGTCCTCGAGCGGTATGCCGGAATGGATGACCTTCGTCATGTGCGCCCTCCTGCGTAGCGCTGACGCATGCGGGCATTCTGGTTGGCGATCGCGAGCTGCAGAGGGGCAATCTCGCGCGGCCTGGTCGCCGGTACAGGCTCTTCCCTGGCGGCGCCGTCGGCGCCCTGTTCAAGCCAGCGCTCGAGCGCGCCCCGCGGCCAGGACCAGCCGACGGTGAGCTTGCGGGGCATGCCGCGCTCCATGTGCAGGCGCAGCCAGTTGCGCTTGATCCAGTCTTCCGAGCGGTCAAGCGCGGCGGCCAGCTCGGGCAGTTTGACAAGTTTTTCCGACAGCATGCCGATCTCCGATGCAAATCAGTTGCACCGGAAGGCTTGCGCAAAATTCACTCGAATTCAACTGTTATTTCATGAATTCATGTGAAAGGATGCAAAATGGGATTTAACAAACCGATTGGGAGGGCTGAAAAATGTGAAGAAAAACGGGGATAGTTGCAGCGGCACAATTAAGCGGCGCGGCTCTCGCGGAAGGATGCAACCACCACTCCACGGATCACAACTCGGTCATTATCAATGAGGAGCGGCTTGATCAGATTGACCCTCATCGTGAGGGCAACGAGGAAAGGATCCTCGAATATGCGGAAGACGGTCTCCGCATTGCCGAAGCGATCATAAACTTGGGCGCAGACAACGTCACCGGGCTCGGGTTTGGCATTCAGGTCGACTAGCAAGACGTCGCCTGGCATGTATCCGGCCCCGTCCAATGCTTTCGACCGCATTACCCACGGCTCTAGGCCGTTTCGAACGCCCTGCATGGCTTTAACTGCACCGTCTACAACCGCTAGCGGCTCAGCTTCATAGCGCGAGCTTTCGACATCGGCGAGGCCTCGGGGCTTTACCGGGATTTCCGTGGAGAACGCCTTCAGCCCTGAAACTTGCTCGATCAACCGGACGGTCGCCGGACCAAGTTGCGCTTTGTTTTCAGGGTCGTTCAGGAACTTGGAGAAGGTCGAAGGGTGCTTGCCCGTACGACGTGACAGCTCAGCTGCGTCCCAGCCTTTTACCTCCAGGACGAAGTGATACCAATCCAGATGCTGTCGGCGCACGTTTTCCACAACGCGAAACATATGGTGGAGCCGCCCACTAGAAAATCGGAAGCGGCTCACTTGACGAATTGCCGCAAATCACTTCTTTCATGAATTATCCAACGAGGAAAGAGCGTGATGCGTCTCACATGGAAGACTGTGGACAACTGGCGCGAGAGCCGCGGCATCGAAGTCGCTGAACTCGCGCGCCGAGCCGGCATTCCCGAGCGGACAATCTATGCGGGGGTGCGGAACGATAGCCGTTTGCAGGCAGCCACGAAGACTGTCATCCGCTCGATTTTTCCGGACGAGTTTCAGCAAGCGGAGGGTGGCGAGCAATGACCTGGCTAGACGTCGCCCCGCTCTTTCGCGATGCGAAGGTATGCGCCGCCGTAGGCGAACGCGACGGGGGCCAGGACGCTGATCCAGTCGATCTTGATGCCCTGAACCAGTGTCGCGAAGAGACCAAGGGCAGTGAAGCCGGCCCACAGGTGGGCGCCGCTGTACCGCCAGGAGCCTGCAAAGCCGATGACGGCCGCAATGCCGCAGGCAATCAGCAATCCGACGACGTGACCTGTGCTCATGCCTACCTCCTCATGCCGAAGATGTCATCCAAAGCAGGAGTGACCGCAATGAACAAGCTCAAATGCGACGAGGTGAAATCATGATTGCCCGTCTTCGCGCATTCTTCTCCCGTTCTCGACGCCGGGCGCCGCCTCGGGAGATCATCCTGCCGCCGTTCCATCCGATCATCTTCGCCAATGGCCGCGACGATGACGGGCCGGGCATCAAGGCCTTCTACGAGGGACGGCCCGTCATCTGCCAGGGGCGGGAGATCGGCCCAGGCGACAATGTCCTCGAGGGGCTTCGCCTCTCGGTCTCCTGCGCGCTGATAGAGTTTCGCCGTGATGGCGCCGTCGTCGAGGTGATCGGATATCCGGGTCGCGGGCGGGCGGCCGGACGAGGGGGCATTCTCGTCATAGACGTGCAGCCTGGCACCAGGCGCCTGATGAGCCATTGCACGCTGCTCTTCGGGCTGAGGGTCGAACCATGAAGAAGGTCGACCCAGCCGAGCTGAAACGCCTGCGGACGCTGATCCTGGAGAGGGTCAATGCCGTGCCGCCGATGGCCGTGCATTCCGGCCAATCCCGTGACTTCAAAGCGGAGATGGAAGAGCGCGATCGCTGGCAACGCGCCATGGACGCGATCGTCACCGAGCTCGTCGAGAAAGAAGGTGCGAAGATCGCGCGCAGCGCCTTCGACGGCCAGACGATGACGCTCGCCGGGATCCGCTGCAGCTGCACCCATGGCTCTTCCGGCCTGCTCGCCAACTGGCGCGCCGGGGCGCTCCGCCGCCTTGAAGCGATGGGGGAAATGCCGTGAACGATCTTCCCAAACATGCCCTTTCTATCATGCAGCCATGGGCCTGGCTGATCGTCAACGGCCACAAAGATATCGAGAACCGCGACTGGCCGACCAAGTTTCGCGGGCCGATCGCGATCCACGCGGGCAAAAAGCTGGACGAGGATTGCGCGATGTCGCTGACGTATAGCGATGGTGCGCACCACCCGGTAACGGGCGAGAACATGACGATTGATACCGGGCAGCGGCTTATTCATAGCGACGATGAATGGGACACCTTCAGCGCACCAGCCTGGGCCGACAAGCGCGGTGGCATCGTCGGTGTGGCCGAGATCGTCGATTGCGTCGATGCCAGCGACAGCCCGTGGTTCGTCGGCCGGTATGGCTTCATCATCCGCAACGCGCGGCCCGTCGATTTCATTCCGGTAAGAGGGGCGCTCGGTTTCTTCGACTGGCGGCGCAACATCGAGGTGCACCCATGAGCCGCTATCTCGCCATCCACAGCGGCTGCGAGATCTCGCGCGATCCCGCGCAGAACACGGCCAACCATCAGGCGATGGTCGACGAGCTCAACGCACTGATCGAGGCCGACGGCTGGGAGGGTGCGAAGGTCGTCGCCTTCTCGAGCAGCAGCCGCTTTACCAGCGTCGGCATCGAGCCCGGGCCAGCGCCACTCACTCTGGAATATCTGCGGCGGATGAAAGAGGCCGCAAAGGAAGAACCGAGCGAACCCGCGCGGCCGGTCCTGGTCGCCAAGCAAGGGAGACTGTTGTGATGCAGACTGCCGCCATCAACATGAATACCGGGGAGCTTCCGGAGCTCGCCTGGGTCGAGCTCGACAGGATCTTCGTCGATGCGAGCTATCAGCGGCCGATCAAGCCGAGGCGCGTGCAGCAGATCCTGCGCGATTTCACCTGGGCGCAGTTCGGCGCTCTGATGCTGGTGGCTCGGGAGGACGGGCGCTTCGCCGTCTATGACGGGCAGCATCGTTTCGAGGCCGCCTGCCAGCATCCGGCCATCACGGCCGTGCCGGCCGCGATCGTCGTTCTCGACCAGGCCTACGAGGAGGCGCAGAGCTTCCTCGGCGTCAACGTCAACCGCAGCGCGATCTCGACGGTCGAGAAATACTGGGCCGGCATCGAGGCCGGCGACGATCTCATGATGCAGATATGCTCCGTGCTCGACGAGGCCGGCTGCGAGGTGGTGCCGCCGGGCACGAAATCGGCGGCGCCCGGCCGGACGAGCGCGATCACAGCGATCGAGCGGGCGATCAAGGCCTACGGCGACACGGCCGTGACGCAGGCCTGCAAGGCGCTCCGCGAGGCCTGGCCGAAGGACGCCGGCGCGCTGAACGGTACGATGATCCAGGCGCTCGCCCGGCTCTACCGCAACAACAGGCGGGCGATCGACCATCAGCGCATGGTGACGAAGCTGCACGGCAAGGACCGGAAGATCCTCGTGGCCGATGGCGAGACGTTCCGGAAAATGGGGGGGGGCGACGCGGCGCTGAACATCGCGAAGGTTCTGGTCGAGGTCTACAACAAGGGCCTGCAGAAGGACCTCATATCCCTCGGCGTGAAGGCGTGAGGGCGGCGGCATGAACGAGCTCCTTCCCATCATCGCCGAGCTGGCGTCGGCAAAGACCCATCTGCAGCGGGCAGAGTGGCTGCTTTCCTGCCCGATAGTCTACCTGCGCCAATACGACATGACGATCCGGAACCGGCTCTACCATGCAGGCTTCCGGATCGGCATCGCCTACCTCGACGACATGTATGTCCACATGTCGGCGACCAGGTGCCGCGAGACCGGTTCGTTTCGCCAGGAGACGCAGGAAGCCATCGCCGCGCTCGGCAGCATCATGCTCATCGCCGCCCGGCGCATGGACGCCGAGACGGCAGAGGCGAACGCGGATCGGCCCGTCGCCGATCATTCCATAACCGATTTGTAGTGCGTGCCCGCCGGCTTGGTCCGTTGTGCCGGCGGGATCGAAAACCCCTGAAATTTGCATGAGACAGATGAAGAAGCAGCGGACCCCATACCGGCCCGACCAGGCGCAGGCCCTCGATCGCATCGAGGCAAAGCGCTTGCGCCTCGGCATCGAGCACCAGGAGCTGGCCTCGGCGGCGGGCATCGCGCTTGCCACCTATCGCCGGATCCGGCGCCGCGGGCGCGCCTCGCTCGCCCAGGTGAATAACCTGCGCTTCGCCCTGCGCACGATCGCGCAGAAGCGGCGGGCCGGCGAGATGATGTTCGAGGGCCGCGCCGATGACTGACGAGATCGGCCGCGCAGCGCGCATCGCCCTCAAGGGCATCCGGCTTGCCCTCAGCCAATCGCAGATCCGCATCGCCGATCGGCGGTCGGTCGAGATCTACCTGCTGGTCACGGCCTGCGGCGTCAACGGCGCGATGGCGGCCGAGGTGTGCGGCTGCACGAAACAGAACGTCTCGAAGCTGCTGCGCTCGGTTGAGGAGCGGCGCGAGGTCGGCGGCTACGACCAGGCTCTTTCCGCCCTTGAGGCGGCCATCATGGGGATGTGAAACATGAGCCGTTTTTCCGTCGCGAAAGATCATGTCGTCGGCAGCATCGAGAGCATCCTTGCCGACCTCTACGGCGCGAAGAAGGCGTTCAAAGGCAAGAACCTGTGGAACGTCGTCAACAAGTGGCGCCCCGGCGCGAAGGAAAGCCAGATGGTCGTCTGGCTGACCGGGGCGCGGCGCGGCGGTTGGAAGGATTTCGTTTCCGGAGAAACCGGCGATGCCATCGACCTCGTGGCGCTGGCGCTCAAGGGCGCGGTCGACGCCGACACGCGCATGGTGGCGGTCGAATGGATCGAGGACCGTTTCGGCATCCGGAACATGCCACGCGAACAGCGCGAGCAACTCGCCGCCGAGGCGCGCACGCGCAAGGTCGCCGAGGAGGCCAAGGACGATCGCGCCCACAAGGCGCAGGTCGATCGCGCCCGGAAATTCTTCTATGCCTGCTGCCCGACCGTGATCGGCACGCCGGCGGCCGTCTATCTTGCCGCCCGTCATGCTCCCATCGAGAAGGTGCCGCATCTCGGCCGCTCGCTGCGCTATCGCCGTGACTGCGAATATTGGCGCCTGCCGGGCAGGCCGAAGATGCCGGCGATGATTGCCGCCATGGTCGACGTCGGCGGCAGGATCGGCGCCTGCCACTACACTTTCCTGCGGCCTGACGGGTCCGACAAGGCGGAGGTCGAGAAGGCGAAGATGATGTACCCGGCCACGTCCGGGCTCGTCATCCGCCTGACCAACGGCTCGAGCGGTCTTTCCGCCGAGGATGCGGCCGCCCAGGGCGTGACGGGCCTCTGCGGATTGGTCGAAGGCATCGAGGACGGGCTTTCCGCCGCGATCGCCGAGCCCGAGCTGCGCATGTGGTCGTGCGGCAGTCTTTCTGGCTTTCGCACCGTACCCGATCACCCGGCCGTCAACGGATGGATCGTCTTCAAGGACAACGACTGGGGCAAGCGCCAGGCACAGGAGCAATTCGACCTGGCGATCGCCCGTCTCAAGAGCTTCAGGAAGCCGGTCGAGATCGTCTCGATGCCGGCCGACTGGGGGAAGGATGTCAACGACGCGATAAGGAGCGGATGGTGATGAACATTCTGGATTTGAAAGCGGCGGATCTCGGCGGGGCGATCGCACACGTGGCTGCGTCGCAGCTTTTCCTTGCCATGACGGAAGACGAAGAGAACGATTTCGGGCCGCGCACCTGGTTCGGGAGCGACCCCGACGACGAGGACGGCGTCGAGAAGGACGTGCTCGACATGGCGCGCTATGTCAACGGGCGGGACATTCCGGCCGGGCAGCTCTGGCGCTGGGCCGCCATGAACGGGATCGTGGTCAACGAAGGCAGGGATTATCCGGCCGTGCCGCTCGCCAGGCGGCTCGCTTTCGAAATCTTCACGGATACCTGCATGCGGACGCATCACCGCCTCGAGCTCGCACAGCTCGACGCGCGCAAGCTGATCCCGCTCGGCGACGCGTCGCCGGCGCCGACCCTGAAGCTCGAGGACAGCATCTTCGAGCAACACGGCTCGCTCTCCGACCAGGAGGCCTACCAGAAGCAATGGCTGAGGGACCAGGAGGCGGCGGACGCGCGCCGTCTCGAGGAGGAGGTCGCCCGGCAGGAGGCCGCCTCTGCGCTCACGCAATCAGTCGGCGCGCCGATCGACGAAACCGAAACGGAAAAGCCGGCAGCGCTCAGCGCCGGTCAGAGGGAGGAGAAGAATAATGCGCAAGAAGCTGCAGACGCGGGACAGGAAGCGGGCGATACGCCGCCAGCGGATCCGGGCGCACAGGGCTCGGTATCTGAACTGGCTGGCGACGGAGGTGCTCAGCCGGACGAGCCAGCTCACGCCGGCGTGGCGCCGGCATCGGAAGGGAACGCTGATGCGGTGGCGGATCCGCTGGCAGATGCGGAAGCCGGCGCTCGTCGTGTCGATCCTGTCGCAGACGGCGTGAAAAGCGGGAAGAAGTCCGCAAAGGGCAAACCCGCCACCTGAAAATGAGCGCTCAATTGTCAACCGGAAGGCGGGTTTTCGACCCGTCTCCCGGTCATTCGGAAAATTTTTTTGATGACAGACGATAAGGACGCCGGCGCGCGCAAGGTCGGAGGCGTAATCCGCAGCGCCAAGCAGAGGGCAAAGCGCCAGATCGCGGCGCAGGAGACCGAATATCCTGCGCGCGGCAAGCCGCTCGACGGCCTGAAGCCGGGCGAGTGGTTAGAGGCGGCCGTCTTCGATGAAACTGGTCATCTGCCGTACAACTGCCCCGTCCGGCCGCTCGGCTATGACGGCGAGGACTACTATTTCGTCGACACGATGGGCCAGGTGTTCAATACGGGCACGGCCTCGATGGGCGTCGAGCGCCTGCAGAAGCTTTTTGCCGGGCATGAACCATGGCTCGACTGGGCCTTCCCGAGCTTCGACAACAAGGGGCGGGTGACCGGCTTCAAATCCGAAATGGTGCGCCGTGCGCTCTACGCCGCCTGCAGGGAACGTGGCGCCTGGTCGCCGACCGACATGGTGCGCGGCCGCGGAGCCTGGCGCGATCCCCAGGGTGGGTTGATCCTCCATTGCGGCGATCACATGTGGATCAACGGGGAGATGCTGGACACGGGAGAATACGGCGACCACCTGTATGTGCGGCGACCGCGCTCTATGTCGCCCTGGCCGGATCCCGTTCTTGCGGAGGATAATCCGGCGCCGCGGCTCGTCGAGATCCTGCGCACCTGGAACATGGGACGCGGCGACGTCGACGCGGTGCTGCTGCTAGGGTCGATCGGTGTTGCCATGCTCGGTGGCGCGCTCTCCTGGCGGCCGTCACTCATGATCGTCGGCGATGCCGGCGTGGGCAAATCGGAACTCACCGGCAAGGATGGCGTGCTGAAGACCGTCCTCGGGCGCATGATGGTCTCGACGACCAATGCGACCGAGGCCGGCCTTTATCAGCTGGTCGGCCATGACAGCGTGCCGATCGCCATCGACGAGCTCGAGGGCGAAGACGGCATCGACCAGGCGCAGAAGGTCATCAAGATGGCGCGCGATGCAGCCAGCGGATCCGTGCGCATCCGCGGCGGCCAGAACCACAAGGGCGTCGAGTTCCAGGCACAATCCACCTTCTTCTTTTCCGGTATCAATCCGCCGCCGATGCCGCCGGCATCGCTGACACGCCTTGCCATCGTCGAGCTGCATCCGCTCAGCGCATCCAGCAATAAACCGCCGACGCTCGAGGCGGCCGAGACCGTGGGCCCGAGGCTTCTGCGCATCCTCGTAGATCGCTGGAAGGAATTTCAAGAACATCTTGATGAGTTTGCGAATATCCTGCGCGACCACGGGCACGATAGCCGCGGGCAGAAGACGTTTGGCACGTTCCTGGCGGCCGCCCACATCATGCTGGGGAAAGAGGGCTGCAAACGCCTCGGTCTGCCCGAGGACGATCTATACAGGTGGGGTGAGTGGCTGGCGGCTGACAAGGTGCTCGAGCTCGAGGGCAAAGCACCCACCTGGGAACAGGCTCTGACTGCAATCCAGACCAGCGTGATCGAGAACTATTCAGGCGGGGCGCGACGCACTGTTGCGCACGAGCTCGAGCAGCTTAAGACGAGGGATGGCGCCAGCCTGCACGACCTGCGCGAGCGCCTTGCGCTGATCGACATCGGCCTCGTCGATGATCCGAAGCACCGCGGTCATTTCATGCTCGCCATACCGAACCAGAGCCGCGTGCTGGCGAAGGCGCTTAACGGGACACCATTCTCCGATGGTCGCGAAGGGAACTGGCACTACGCCCTCAGGCGTGGCGACCCGAACGTCGTCATGACGAAGATCGAGCTGAAACCGGGCCTCTTCGACAACCGCGTGACTATCGCCGGCCGGCAGACGCGGTGCTGCTTCATCTCCCTCTACGAGTATACGCGATGGCTTGCACGATGAGCGCCGCAACCTGCGGCAGCAGAGGGCCGCCATTTTGCGTGATTTCTGGCGGCAAAACCCGGACCCCGACCCTTTGGCGTGCTCGAAACGGCGCGGTTGACGGTTTTTGCCCTCGTGTAGCGTATCCCTAGGCGTGCGGTGCCCGCCTTGGAAACTGTCTAACTGTCTAATGAGTGTCTAGACGGTTATCGCGTTGAAATCGTTGGTGAAAGCGCCACGGATTAGACAGTTAGACAGCTAGACAGCCAAACCTCTCATAATGTGCGCAAGCGGGCGCATACATATGAGGAAACGCGCTGTCTAACTGTCTAGTCGTCTAATTTCATATATAACCATATGAAATTATTGAGTATTTATCATTAGACAGAGGCTAGACAGGCTCTAGACAGTGCGGCGTGGCGGATCGGAATAAAATAACCGAGGATAATGGCGGGGTGGATTGGGATTGGCGTGCCGATGCGGCAGCCAGCCTGGAGCGCGACCCGCACGAGCGAGTTGCCGGACGGCGCGGTCGGGGGCGTCCGAAGGGCTCGATGAACCGGAAGACGCAGGATTTCGCGGCCTGGTACGACGCCCAGGGCTTCAAGGATCCGCTGCAGCTGCAGGCCGAGTTCATGTCGGCCGATCCGGTGGCGCTGCAGTCCTGGTTCATCGAGTATGAGCGAACCCAGAAGGCGATCGGCAAGCTGTTCGGCCAGGCCGTGCCCTCTCTCTCCGACATCGTCGAGATGCAGATGAGCGTGGCCGACAAGCTGGCTCCCTACCTGCACGGCAAGGCACCGGCGCGGGATGCGCCGGATGATGAGCGGCTGCCCGTCCTGGTCATCAATGCCGGAACGAACCAGCTCGAGCAGGCCCAGATCGTCCAGGCCAAGCGCCTCACGGTCGGTCGCCCGATGGTCGAATTGACGCCTAATAAAATCAATGACTTAGCGGCTGATCAGGGCGAAAGTCACACAGATAAAAGTCACACGGAAGGCAAAGGCAAATGATTTCAGGTGCTTACGTCTTTGATTTGCTGATAGGAAATCAGTTGCATTTGGAGGGGGACCGCCATGTTTTGCCTGGTCGGCTCGGTCTCGGCAATGCCAGGCGTGCGGGTCATGCCAGGGTGGCATCAACCTTCGGCCCCTGGGCCGCCGCAGACCTTCCCCCGAAGGGGGGGCACCCCACCCCCAGGGGCCCCGCGCGCGCGCACCGATCCACATTTGAGCAGTCGGCCAAAAGGCACGTGAAAGTTGTGCGTTTTGGCGCATCCGCCGCGTCTAAACTCTTCCACCCGGGGGTCGGGGTCCGGGCGAAAGTGAACACTTCCACGGGTCTACGGGTCTTCCAGGGCGAGATCTCTTTCGTTCTGGGGATGAGGAGGATGGGAGAGCGGACGCCCTCCGGCCTCCGGCCTGCGGTCGGCTCTAGCGGTGCCGGCGCGCCCGCGCTGTTGCGCGCGCCGGCTCTTTCTTGCTGCATGGGCTGTCGCCCATGAGCCAGCATATCTCCGACATCGTCAAACGCGACGACATCAAGGTTCACACCGACGAGCAGCTGCGCAAGCTCGTCGCCGACCTTGATATCGTCGGCGACTTCGACCCCTTCGACTACACGCCACCCGGTCCCGTGGGCCAGAAGTTCCTGAATTCGTCGTTTCTGACCAGCTTCATCATGGGACCGCTCGGAGGCGGGAAGACGACGCTATGCGCGTTTCGGCGCATCATGGCGGCAACGCTGGCGCCGGTGGCCTGGCATCCGGAAGACAAGAAGCCCACTCGCATGTGCCGGTGGATCGTCCTGCGCGATACTTTCCGTTCAGCAGAAAAGACGGTTCTCGAGAGCTGGAAACAGTGGTTTCCAAAGGGCTTCCCAGGATCGAAATGGGCGGGCGGCAACGACCGACCTGTGACGCATACCTTGCGCTTCATGGGGTCGGATGGCGTTCGCATCGAGGTCGTGACCGAATTTGCCGGCCTTGGCGAAAACTCGATCGAGACCCTGATGAAGGGGCGTGAATACTCCGGTGGATGGCTCAACGAGGCCGACACCCATGCCGACGGCGCCCTTGACGACCTTGAGCAGCGTGTGGGCCGCTATCCATCCGCCAACATTCTGCTGACCGTGCAGGAGCTCGAGGAGCTCGGCAAGAAACTCGGGCACCCAATCATTTCGGGTCAGCGACAGCGCCAGGTCATCGGCGACCTGAACGCACCGACAGTCGATAACTGGGTCTACAAGAAATTCCTCAAGGACGTGACGGAAGACCGTCACCTGTTCGTCCAGCCTTCAGGGCGATCGGAGGAGGCCGAGAACCGTTTCAATCTCGATCCAGACTACTACGAACGCATCGTGCGCAACCAGGACGAACATTTCGTCAAGCGCATGGTCGACAACGAATTCGGCTATTCCCGCCACGGCAAGCCCGTGTATGAGAAGTTCAACCGAACGGTCCACGTCGCTCGATGGCGCATCGAGTTCGATCCCCGCCTGCCACTAGGCATCGGCATCGACATCTCCATGAACACGCTCAATCCAGCGGCTGTGCTCGGTCAGGCCAAGGGATCCCGTATTGTCGCCCTCGACGAGCTATATCTCGGCCATGGTGTCGGCGCTGCCCGCTTCGGCGAGGGCCTGCTGCGGAAGATCGAGGCCAATTATGCAGATGCATCGCGGATCCGGATCTGGGCGGACCCTGCATCCGAGTATGGTGCCGACAAGGAAGGCGGCCAGCTGGCCGCCATGGAGACAATCGCCCAGATCCTTGGCCTGCCGGTGCTGATCCCCTTCGGCGGCTCGAACGAACTGGGTTTGCGCATGGATGCGGTGAAGACCGAATTGCGCGGTTACCACGAACCGGACAGCGAGCTCCTCATCTGCCCGGTGAAATGCCCGCTGCTGCTTGAGGGCTTCGACGGAAAGTATCGTTTCAAGCGCCGGAAAGAAACCGCGTCGACCGAGTTTGAGGAGCAACCGGAGAAGACCCACCCCTGGTCGGACGTCCAGGACGCCCTGCAGTATCTCATCGGCGGGATCCGCGGCCGCTCCGCCATCATCCGCAATGCCGCCGACCGTGACCATGAACGCGATCGCCGGCCGCCGCGCGGCACTTCCGGCTGGGGACAGGGTCGGGGGAATTTCGATCCGCACAAGGTAGGGACATCATGGCACTGATCGTCCGGGAACCCGCAACCCTGTTCGACATGGCCGAAATGAGCGGCGCAGGCACGCGCACCGGCTGGATGATCGCTCGGGAGATGTGGCGCGGTGGCGAAACATTCGCCCTGCAGGATGGCGATCAGCTGATCGGCCTGTTTGGGCTCTATCCCATCGAGGGCGGCGCGGAGGCCTGGTTCAATGTGCGTCCGGAAGCCGCAAAGCACGTGGGCTTCATCATTCGCCAGATCCGGTTGACCTTAGTTTCCCGTGACTACCCTGAAATCGTGGTGCTCTGCACCTCGAAAGCTGGTCGCACGATTGCGCGGCGCCTCGGCTTTCGTTTCGTGCAAACAGTCGACTACGGGGAAATCTGGCATGGCGAATTTGTTCGGAGGCGGCAGCAAGGCGGCGGACCAGTCGAATGCGCTGGCGAAGCAGAGCGCAGAGCAGCAGCAGCGGCGCACGCTGGCTGAGCTGGCGCGCCAGCAGGCCGAGGTGGACCAGGCCTCCGCAGGGCCGACCGGCCGCAAAAACGGCGGTCAGCTCCTGACCTTCCTGACAGGGCTTTCCGGCGAGGGACCGAACAAGTTCGGGCAGGTCTGATGTTCGAAGTCAGCAAGCTCAAGGCGCGGCGCAACCACGCGCAGAGGGAGCGGGACGCCTTCCAGCCGCTGCTCGACGAGGCGTACCAGTACGCCATCCCGTTCCGGAAATCGACCAAGAACACAGGCCCCGCGGAAAAACGCGTCGACCAGGTCTTCGACCATACGGCGATCGACAGCGCCTTCCGCTTCGCCGGCAAGGTTCAGCAGGATTTCTGGCCGGCCGGCCAGGAGAACTTCAAGCTGGAACCCGGTCCACTGGTGATGGACGAAGGCGAGCGCGAGCAGTTCATCAAGCAACTCGGGCCGATCAGTAAGGTTGCCCAGGCGTTTTTCGAGGACGGCGACTGGGACATGGCGTTCCACGAAATGGCCCTCGACCTTTCAGCCGGCACGGGTGCCATCCTGATGAACCCGGCGACGGATCCCGAACTGCTGTGGGAGCCGATTTCCGTCCCGATCAATGAGCTCCTGATCGAGCAGGGCCCCAACAACAAGCTTTCCGGCATCTTCTGGACGCGGAAGATGACGGTCCGCGTCTTGTTCGACACGTGGCCGGAGGGAAAGTTCGGGCACGATCTGAAGGAGATGCACCGACAAAAACCGGAAGGCGAGTTGGATGTCAACGTCGACACCGTCTACGATCGCAAGTCGCGGCGTTGGCACATGCTTGTCTGGTGCGATAAGCAGGACACAATCATCTTCTCGTCCCAGTCACGCACCTGCCCGTGGCTGATCCCGCGCTATTTCCGTGTTCCTGGCGAAACCATGGGCCGCGGCCCCGTCATGCTCGCCATGCCGACGATCAAGACGGTCAACACCGCCGCACGGCTTCAGCTACAGGCTGCCGCGATCGCGATGCTCGGCATCTATACCGCCATCGACGATGGCGTGTTCAATCCGGATCTCGCAGCCGTACAGCCGGGCACGTTCTGGAAAGTCGCGCGCAACGGCGGCACGCTCGGCCCCTCCGTCAACCGCTTCCCGGATCCGCGTCTCGATCTGCAGAATATCGTGTTGAACGATCTGCGTATGGGCGTGAAGGCCACAATGATGGACCAGAGCCTTCCGGCCGACGGTGCCGCCGTGCGCTCGGCAACCGAAATCCTGGAACGCGTGAAACGCCTGGCATCCGACCATCTCGGGGCATACGGCCGCCTCATCAAGGAGGTTACCATCCCGGCCATCAAGCGCGTGCTCGAGCTCGCCTACAATCGCGGCCTCATCCGCAACGAGATCCCGATCGACCAGCTGATCACGAAGGTGAAAATCCAGTCGCCTTTATCGATCGCCCGCGAGGCCCAGCGCATCGAGAAGATCATCCAGTGGCTCCAGATGGTCTTGATGATCCTGCAGCAGGGCGCCAGCCGCGTTGCGCATATCGAGGTGGCGCTTTCCGATATCGGGCGCCAACTGGGCGTGCCCGACAACTACATCGTCACCAGCGACGAGCGCAAGAAAATGGACGAGGCAGCAGCACAAACCGCCGCGCTTCAGGCTGCTGCCGCAGCCGCCGGCGTCACAGGAGCGACAGCATGATCAGCCCGCAGGATCTTCAGAACATCATTGGCGGCGCGGCTCAGGGCGGGTGGGACTGGTTCGAAAAGGCCGATCCGAACGTCAAGCGCGCGCTGGACATCCAGCAGGAGAAGGATGCCGAGGACGCCAAGGCAATCTCCCGCGCATGGGCGCGCTTCGCCCGAAGTGCCGACGGAAAAAAGGCTCTGGAGCGGCTCTTCGACACGACGTTGCGGCGCACGGTGTTTTTCGTGCAGCTCGGGCTGGATCCCATGTCCATGGCCGTGTTCGGCGCGTTTCGCGAGGGGCAGAACGCCCTCGCGCATGAAATTGCCCGGCAAATATCGATGGGCAATCAGGAGGCGATCAAGCCTCGGGAAACCTGAAAGGAAGGCGTGACATGAGAACGATCCTTGAGCGGTATATGCCGATCTTCGACGCGGGTGGCGGCGGTGCTGGCGGTGGTGGCGATCCGGGCGGCGGCGGTGGCGGGGCCTGGAGCGCCCCCCAGGGGCTTCCCGCCGAATTTTCGGGCACGAATGCGGACGAGGCGCTCGGCAAGCTGCTCACCGGTTACAACGATCTGAATACCCGGTTCGGCGGCATGCGCGAAAAGCTGGCGAAGATGCCGGCCGCACTGGAAAAGCCGGACCTCTACACCTTCGATCCTGGTGATAAGCTGAAGCCCTATTTCGGCGATCTCGCCAATAACCCGGCTTTCGGCCATGCGCGTACCGCTGCACACAAATACGGTCTCAGCCAGGAACAGTTTGCCGGCTTCATCAGCGACACCTATGCCCCGATGGTCGATGCCGGACTGCTGCCGGCGCCGTTCGATCCCGGCGCCGAGCTGAAGAATTTCCAGACGGCGACCGGGCTCGACAACAAGATGGCGCACGAGGTGTTAACCGCGAACCAGACGTTCGCCGAGGGGCTCGCCGCGCAATTGCCTGGCGTCCCCGAAAACCTCAAGGCCGATGTTGCGGCAACGTTGGTCGGGATGACGGATACCGCGGTCGGCAACATCCTGCTGCAGGCGCTGTCCACGCGCCTCGCCGACAATGGCATTCGCATCTCCGGCAACGGTGGGGGCCAGGGTGAGTTGACGCCCGACGACCTGAAGAAACTCGACGCCGACCCGCGTATCGACCCGCGCAACCGCGACCACAAGGACCCGGCCCAGCGTTTCGATCCCGATCTGCGCAAGAAATACGATGACGCCTATAACCGGCATTTCCCCAGCCGGTAAAAGTTGACCGGACTTCCGCCCGCTTATCGTCAAGATCAGCACACGGGCGGACCTGCAAAGCCCGCGGCCTCTCCGGCCTTCTGACCGGACCCGCGGGCTTTTCGCGGCCTCTCCCCCTCGGTGCCTTTCCCAATCATCGAGGATGTTTCCATGACGCAGAACGCGCCGAACTGGAATACGACCCAGTACGCAAATCGTGCGATGCACATCTATCAGCAGAAGGGCAACCGCCTGCGGCCGACCGTCACCCAGGCGATGCGCATCGAGAATAATGAAAAGGGTGTCTTCTGGCTCGCCGGCAAGACCAAGGCCAAGAAGGTCGAGCGCCGCGAACGCAACCAGCCGGGCAACGGCGAGCGGAAAAAGGTCGAAGTGCCGCTCGCGACCTGGAAGGCATTCGACGTCATCGAGGAATACGACGTCGACCGCATGAGCGTCGACGAGAAGGAAGTCGTCTACGAGAGCGGCGCCAACGCCCTCGGCCGGGCGACCGACATCGAGATCTACGCCCAGATGACGACGGCCGTGCCTACGGTCGGCGGGCTCGACTTCTCGGCGGGCGCTTTCGGTGCCGCCAATGCCCTGACGCTCTGCGCGGCTCTCCAGAATGACAAGGTTCCCTGGGACGGCAACGTCTATTGCGGCCTGCCCGCGCTGCAGTGGAACCAGCTCCTGGCGAACAAGGTCGTGAACTCGGCCGATCACGTCGGCCCGGACATTCCGTTCGTCAAAGCGACCGACACCCGCTTCTGGAACGGTGTCAACTGGTTCCTCTTCGTCGAGGAGGATGCCGAGGACCTCTACCCGGTACCCGAAGCCAACAAGCAGGATCTGTTCATCTGGCACAAGTCCGCCATGGGGTGGGCCAACAACACCGACCTCAGCGTCATCACCGCCTGGGACAACTACGAGAACTGGTGGACGGTGAACATGACCTGCAAGGGCGCAGCCTCGCCAATGCAGGAAGGCAAGGGCATCAAGCGCTTCCGCACCTCCAGCAACTCCGCGATCGCGATCACGTAACGCCGGCGCCGGCGCCCGCGCCGGCTCCATACTTTCCGCTCAACCAGCACAGAGGAGCCAATCATGGCTTTCGACAAGAAGGGGTTCCGGACGACCGACTTCATGTTCAACCCGTCCGGCGTGGCCGGCGCCAATCTCGGCCGCCACGTCTATGTGACCAACGATGACACGGCCGCCGTCGAGACGGCAGGTTATTTCAACGCGCTCGCCAAGCTCCTGAAGAAGGGCGACCACATCGACATGACGCTCGATCTCGATGGCACGGTCATGCGGCGGAACTACATCGTCACCGCCAACACCGGCTCGGCCGTCACGATCGCCGACCAGAACGTCGCCTGACGCCTGGCTGCCTTGTCCTCGCCGGCCGTCACGCCGCCGGCGAGGGCTTGTCATTTCCGGAGACCCCGCTTTATGGCCCTTCTGACAGCGCTCGACATCATCAACACCGCCTGCGCCATGATTGGCGAGGAGCCGGTGCAGAGCCTCACCGACGATCTCGGCGGCGGGCAAAGCGCGTCACTCCTCTATGAGGCCGTCGTCGACTTCAATCTCGGGCTTCAGCCCTCCGGTTTCCAGTTCGCGCGCGAGGTTCGTCAGCTGTCGCGTGTCGCCGGCGTGACGGCCTATACCGGCTACGCCTATGTGTTCGAGGTGCCGGCTCCGTATTCAGGCCCACCCGTCTTTTTCACGGATGACCCCAGTGATCCGGATCGTCGGTATGATCGCTTCCTGCTCACCTCCGGCCGCGTCCATGCCAGCGACGATCCACTCTACGCCATGGTGAAATTCCGGCCGGATCCGCATCGCTGGCCCGCTACGTTTCGCATGGCGACCATGACCGCGCTCGCCGCTCAACTGGCCTTCGCGATTGCCTCTGACCGCAACACCATGCAGATCAGGCAGCAAGAGGCCTACGGCTCTCCATCCGATAATTTCCGGGGCGGGCTCATGCGCACGGCGCTCTCCGAGGACGGCTTCGCCAATCCGCCGCGCCGCGTTTCGATGGCCCGAAATCCCCTCGAGCAAGCCTGGAGAGGCTGATGGTCGCCCGCCCAGGACGAATGCAATCGGCTTTCACCGCCGGCGAGCTCGGCCCGTATCTCCATGACCGCACCCAGTTGAAGTACTTCTCGACCGGGGTACAGCACGCAGAGAACGTCGTCATGATCCCTCAGGGAGGGTTTCGTAGCCGCGACGGTCTGCGCTTGATAGGCGACGTCCACCCGGAAGCCGAGAAGATCTTTCCCTTCCATGCGTCCAGCGGCGCGGTGTACGATCTCGTCTTCGGGGGCGAGACCTGCCAGGTGTGGTCCGCCTCCGCCCAGGAAACATCGTTTACCGTCGCCGGCATCTCGTCAGTAGTGCCGGAAATGACCTACGCCCAGCGGTCCGACACCATGTTCCTGTTTCACGAGGATCTGCAGTCGAAGCGTATCCGGGTGACAGACAGCGGGTGGATGGTCGATGACCTGCCGTACCAGAACCTGCCGAACTATGACTACGGCGGGGCCTATACCAACGGCGTCGCCGCGAAGTGGCGCCTCGAATTTGTCGGCCTCACGAGCGGCACCACGATTTTTGTCCTGACGGTCTCGGGCCAGGAGACGCAGTCGATCGCCTACAACTCGACCATGGCGACGCTCGCGGCCGATATCAGCGACGCGCTTGCGGACTTGCCGAACGTCTCGGCCGGCTTCTCGGTCACATCCCCCGGGGCCGGTAAGATCGAAATCACTTTCTCCGGATCCGGCAACGAAGGCGATGGATGGGCGGTATCCGGCCGCGTCATCAACAAGGCCGATGCCGCGATTGTCGCGGCCAAGCGCGTTTCCGGCGTCATGCCCGGCGAGGCTGTCATCTCCGACGATCGCGGCTGGCCGCAATGCGGCGTGTTCTGGCAGCAGCGCCTTTTGGTCGGCGGCTTCAAGTCCCTGCCGAACGCCTGGATGATGTCCTTGCAAGGCAACTATTTCAATTTCGATATCCGCTTCACCGAGGCCAACGGCCCGGCACTCATCCCCATGGACAAGGCGGGCGGTGAGAAGATCGAACGCATGGTCGACAACCTCAATCTTCTGATCTTCACCACGGAGGCGGAATACTGGATTGCGGAGCGCTCGCTTTCCAAGACGGAAGCGCCAAACCACGTGCAGGCCTCCCGCAACGGGATCCGTCGCGGAGTGCCCGTCATCGAGAACGAGGGTGCCGCGCTTTGGTGCCATGCCAACGGCTCAACGATGGGCGAGCTTCGGTACACCGACGTCGAGGGAAACTTCGTCGCGATCGACACCTCCCTTCTAGCGTCCCATCTTCTTGAGGATGTCGTCGACCAGGCGTCGCGCCGATCGGCCGCCTCGATGGACGGAAACATCCAGGCGATTGTTCGGTCAGACGGCCAAGCGCGACTGGTGACCCTTCTCCGCGAACAGGAGGTAACAGCCTACACGCGCCTCACGGCTGACACGACGTTCAAGGCGGTTGCCCGAAATGCACGGAACGAACTCTCCTTCATTGCAGACCGCGCCGGCGCGCGGTCGCTGCAGCGCCTTGAGCCGGGCCTATTGCTCGACGAAGCGATCAACGTCACCTCTGATAGTCCGGAAGGGATCGTAACCGGCCTCGGCAGGTTCAACGGTCGTACGCTGTGGGCAATCGCCGACGGCAACGTCTACGGGCCGTTCACCGTCAGCGGCGGCGCGATCGTCCTTCCCATCGCCGCGCGCCTTGTCACAGTCGGCACTTGGCGGCCGCCAGTCGTGTCCACCCTGCCGCCACCCCGAGAGGTCGGACCGAATGTGGTTCTGAAGCGGAAGGCGCGCATCCATACGGTGCATATTTCCGTCGTCGACACGACCAGTCTCGCAATCGGCACCAATGGCGGCCAGATCCGTGAAGTCGACCTCTATCGCTATGGCGTGCTCGCCGACGTCCCGGAACTCTCCCAGGGCTTCACCGGGGAGATCAAGATCGCGGGACTGCGCGGCTATTCGGATGCTCCCTTCGTCACCATCTCCCAGCTTCGCCCCGGTAGACTGAACGTGCGCTCCATTACCGTCGAGACTGCATTATAGGGAGACCGGCATGGAGCTCGCGCTCGGGGCTATCGGCAAACTATTCGGTGCAGGCCTGACTGCGGCATCGGGTGCGGCAACGGGTGCCGCGGGTGCAGCCGCTGGCGCTGCCGGCGCGGCGGCGACTGGCGCCACCGCAGCAACCACGCTTGGATCGGGCGCATTGGGTGCCCTGCAGGGCTTTACGACAATTCTGAAGGTTCTCGGCGGCCTGGGCGCGGCCGCCGCTTCCGCCCGTGCAGACAATCAGCTGGCCGACCAAACAGACCTGCAGGCGGGGCAGGAACAATTGCTTGGCGAGCAGCGAAAGACGAAGATGAGCCGGGAGCTCGCGCGGGTCCTCGGCAACAACCAGGTGGCCTTTGCGGCGGCTGGGATCGACCTGACGCAGGGGATCGCTGCCGATAATGCGGCCAGTGCAAAACAGCGCGCCGCCAGCGAGATCTCGATTGACCAGCAGGACACGGAATTCAGGCGCGCCCTCTACCGCATGCGCGCCGGCGGATATCGCGACCGCGCCCGAGCGACGAAGGGCGGTGCGGTGCTTTCTGCGCTTGGTGACGTCGCCGGACTTGGCATCAGCCTGGCGGAGCGCGGCTAATGGCGAACCGCTCTTCGCGTGATCCCGGGCAGCTCGCCCGCTTCGACATGTCCGCGGGTATTTCGCCGGACGTGCCGTCCTACGCTATTTATACCGGCCAAGCTGCCGAAGCCCTGGCCGCGGTCGCCGGCAGCCTTTCCACGCGCCTCGGCCAGATGGCCGATCGCGCCGCAAAACGCGAAGGTCAACTCGCCGGTTTGACGGCCGGCCAGGAGGCCGGCGCGGCCTATCTGCAGCAGCAAGCCGCAATCGGAGAAGCCGCCGGCGTTGCTGGAACCGGCCCCTGGTATGAGCAGGCAAAGGCCCTCCTTCGTAAGGAGGAGGGATTTCGTGATACCCCCTATTGGGACAAGACCGCCCACCGCGTCGGCTATGGATCGGACACGACGGTTACGGCCGATGGAAAAGTCGTGCGCGTCACGCAGAACATGCGGATCTCGCGCGAAGATGCCGAACGTGACCTCGACTATCGTCTCACCCAGCGGGAGGGCAAGAAGGCGCAAACCCAGATCGGCGCGATGTGGGAGCGCTTGCCGGCGGGCGCAAAGGCCGGCCTTGCGTCTGTTGCCTACAATTACGGCTCGCTTCCCGCGAGCGTGGTGGCCGCGGCCAAGGGCGGCGACGTGGGCGCCATCGCCGACGCCGTGGGAGCGTTGCCGGCAAACGCCAAGCGCCGAGCAAGGGAGGCAGCCCTTATAAGAGGGGCTGCGTCGCAACCTCCATCAGAGGGGGACACCCAGGTCGTTAAGCGTCCTGTAGATGACAGCACAACGGCGCCTGTCCTATCGAAGGAGCCACTTGCCCTGCGCCATGACGGCACCATTCGCGGTGACGCCTTCGACGACGCCGCGCTATCTGCCTGGGGTTGGCGGATGCAGGAAGGCGTAAGCTCCGACCTATTTGCAGCGCAGCTCGAGCACGAGGACGACCCGGCGGGCTTTGCCGCCGCCGCCGGCAAGATCCGCGCGAAATATGCCGCCGAGCTGCCGGACATCAAGATGCGCGAGATGTTCGAGGAGACCTTCGCCAAGAACACGCGGGCGTACGCGATGAATATCGCCTCGCGCCAGGAGGCGCGCCTTCGCCAAGAGCAAGAAGCCTCCTTTGCCGCCGGGCTTTCCGCAAAGTCGGTCGACATCGAGCGTCAGGCGCAGGTTCTCGGCGCCAATCCGCAGGGCGATGCGATTATTGGCGACCAGGTCGCAACCCTGCAGCGCTCGATCGACGGCGCCGTCGAACAGGGCATTATCTCGCCGGCACAGGCCGAGACGGAAAAACAGCGCATTGCCAAGACAGCCGCCTTCGGCCGCGTCCAGGGCGTGTTCGAGGCACTGCCGACCGCGGAAGCTAAGGAGCAGTTCGCGCTTGAGCTTCTCGAGGACTGGCGCGCGGGCAAGGGGCCGATGGCGAAGCTGCCCTTCGCCGAGGTCAAGGCGCGATCCGACATCCTCTTCAACGAGGCGCGCGCCCAGATCAATCGGCGGATCGCCGCCAACAAGGGGGAGGCAGCTCGCCTCGATGCGCTGATCAAGGACGACGTCGCCAGCATTGCCGCCGGCGGCAAGGGGCTCGATCCAGCCGAGAGTGGCCTCAGCGTAGACCGGTTGCGTGATGTCGCCGGCGACGAAGCCGTCACGGCCTGGCAGCGCGAACAGGACAAGGCCCGCAAACTCTACTCGGCAACGAACGGCATGGAAGTGCAGAGCGCGGCCGACATAGCGGACCGTCTGAAGGTGATGCGGCCGGAACCCGGCAAGCCTGGATACACAGACGATCTGGCTGTTTTCGAGGCCGCGCAGAAGCGTGCCCAGGATGTCTTGAAGGAGCGCGAGACCGATCCTCTTGGCCAGGCGGCCCGAGGCGGCGCGCTGGAGCTCTCCACGATCGACCCGACGTCGGCCGAGGCACTTGCCGGCAGTCTGCAAACTCGTCGCGCGCAGCGCGACCAGGTCGCCGGCCTCTACCAGCAGGACGTGCCCTATTTCCGGCCAGGCGAAAAGGAGATGCTGTCCTCGGCGCTGATGCGCCAACCAGAAATGCTGCCGGCTTTCGCGCAGACCGTCGCCAAGGTGTTCGGACGGCAGGCGCCCCGCGTGCTCTCCGAGCTTTCGGACGATGCGCCTGTCATCGCTCATGCAAGCGGCCTTGCGCTCGCAACGGGCGATACTTCGGTGGCGAACGACGTCGCCAACGCACTCGCCATGAAGCGCGAAAAGGTCTTTACGGCGAAGATGCCATCCCTCGGCGACATGAGCAATTTCGCCGCCGGTCAGATCGGCGGCGCTCTGGCGGCGGACGGGCGGACGCAAAGCGCCATGGTGCAGACCGCGGCTATCCTCTTCGAGCAGGCAGCGAACCTGCAGGGCTTCGATCCCAGCGACCTGAAGACGGAAGGATCGATCGCGCAGCTCGCCTTCGCGAAAGCACTCGACCGCGCCGCCGGCGGCCGTTCCGTTGGTGGCGTTGCCTATGGCGGCCTCGGTGAAGTCAATGGTGGCCGCATCGTCGTCCCCGCCGACATGCCAAAGGATCGCCCTCAAGCACTCCTCCAGGATCTGACGGACGAGCAGCTCGCCATGCTTCCACCGATCCGAAGCGCGAACGACTTCCCCATTCCGGTCGATCGGATCCGCAATGCACAGCTCATCTCCGCTGGCGACGGCCTCTACCGCGTCGCGCTCGGCGACGCGATGGGCGACGAGCCTCAATTCCTCGCCAATCCTGACGGGGGTTTCTGGCTGCTGGATATCCGCGCCCTCGAGCGCGTGGCCGCCAACACACCGGGCGTCAAGGATTTTAACCTGTTCGGCTGGCAGCCTGCGAGGTAGGCATGAGCTTCTGGTACAGCGACCTTAGCAACGAGCGGCCGACGTCGATCGCCGGCGGGCAGTCTTCGCTTTCGGAGATATACAACGCAGCCTCCGAGCAGCTGAGGTTCGTCGACAACTCCAATTCGAGCTCGGAAGCGCTCACACGCGCCTACGCTGACCGGATCCAAGCTATCCAGGAGGCGACGGGCGAGACCACCGTCAATCCGATGGAGGCGGACCGCCGCGATCTGGATGTGCCCGGCGACCCGAACTTCACGCCGACAGCCGCCGTGCCGGTCGATCCGATGCGTCAGGCGCAGCGCTTGCAGGCCAGTGTCGACGGTTTCAATGCCTGGCTTGCCGACGTGGCGAAGCGGCATCCGGATCAGGCCGGGATCATCCGCGCCGACACTCCCGTCGAGCGCGATGCCGAGGCGCTGGCCCGCCACGTCGATGAACACCTTGCGCAGACGCTTGCGGCCCGCGACGGCATCGGCAAATGGGCGGCACTGTTCGGCGGCGGCATTCGCGGAGCATTCTACGACCCCTTGCAGGCGTTGACGCTCATCGCCGGCGGCGGCCCAGGGGCTGCGCGCACGGTCGGCGGCCGGATCCTGACGGTTGCCTTGAAGGAGGCCGTCATCAATGGGGGCGCCGAGGCGATCATGCAGCCGGATGTCCAAGCCTGGCGAGCGAAAATCGGCCTCGATGCCGGCTTCATCGAGGGGGCGAGAAATGTTGCTTTTGCCGCTGCGCTCGGCGCCGGCTTCGGCGGCCTGGTGCAGGGCGGCGCCGAGGGCGTCTCCCGTATTCTTCGCGGACGCGCCCTCGACCAGGCGGCCGAGATCGTTGCAGCCGATCCCTCCGCCCACGCGGCCCTGCGCGAAGGGATGGCCGGCGATGGCGGACGGGCTGCCGAGATCCTCGCGCCACTACGCCACGCGTTGCCCGCCGACGCCCGCGGGGCGATGGATGTCTTGAAGCTTGACCGCGAACTCGACGAGATCCGCCCAGCCGCGGCGACACCAGAGATACATGAGCAGGCGATCGCGCGCGCGGTTCGCGCCGCCCAGGAGAACGGCGCCTTTCATTTCGATGCAGATCCCGCACAGGTGCAGCGCATCGTTGCGCACCTGGTGCCGGAGGCGTCCGCATCCGGGTCCCGGAAGGGGGACGCAACCTTGCAGCAGTTCCTGATGCGTGCCGGCGGCGTCGAGGATTTCAAGGGTGAAATTGCCGCCCTCGGTCTCGGAAACGCCTCAGAGCGCTTCGTTGGCCGCCTGGTGAAGGACGGCGGCATGCCACTCGACGAGGCGCGCCGCGCGGCGGCCGAGGCCGGTTATTTCAATCACCTCTATGGGACCGCGGACAATGCCGTGGAAAAGAGCACGGTCGCCGACCTGCTCGACGAGCTCGACGCTGCTGCCCGCGAAGGCGCACCGGCGGCAGACGACGGCGGACGCGCTTATGCCGAGAGCCTGGTGCACGAGCTCGTGACGCGCGCGGGGCCGGCCGTCGACGACACGCTGATCCTGAAGGCGGCCGAGCTCGTCAACGCAGAGAACATCGCGCCGGCTGAGGCGCTCGACCGCGTATTGATCGCGGCCGACGAGGCGGATCGCGTGACAGGCTCGGCAACCAGGCTGCCGACCGCTCCGGAGCGCATAGACCAATCGAGCCTGCGCGGCGGCCTCGACGATCCCGGCCGGCCCATCGAGGACACATTCTTCACGGATGCGGATATTGCCGATCTTCCGGACGACTTCGAAATCCCCTTCTTCGACGACGGCCGCGCGGCGACGCCCGAAGGCCTGAAGGCCGAGCTCGAGCGGCTCGACGATCTTTCCATGCTGGTGGAGGCCTGCCGGGTATGAGCTTCAACGATTGTCTCAATAACGCCGTCGAGGGCGGTGCGCTCTCGAAAGAGGATGCAAAGAGGCTCCAGCGGCAGTTCGATCGCTTTCGTGAGAAATTTGCGGGCAACAGCGAGACGATGGCCGATGCCGAGGCAAAGCGTGCCCTGGCGGAACTCCTGAAGGCGGAGAGCGCACACCAGAAACGGAAGGCGAAACTGTCCCTCTCGTCGATCAAGCGCATTGCCGCGGATCTGGGATCGTACAAGAACGCCAAGGGGGAGCACGATATCGGCGCCGCTGCGCTCGATCTCCTCGAGCACTATGGAACCGCTCCGTTCGACAGTGTCGAAGGGCGGCGCAAGGCGATCGTCGGCATGGCTCACGCGCGCATGGATGATCTCCTTGCCCATTTCCGCCGGTCGGCGATCGCCGGCGACAAGCTGCGCCACAACCGCGCCCAGCTCGACAACGTCGTGAAGGAGGCCTTCGGTGAAAATAGCGGCGATGCCGTCTCTCGGCATTTCGCGAAGGTGTGGGAAGACACGCACGAATGGCTGCGCCAGCGCTTCAACGCCGCCGGCGGCGCAATCGGCAAGCTGGAACGCTGGGGTCTCCCGCAGCATCACGACGCGCGGGCACTCCGAAAGGTCGGTCTCCAGCAGTGGAGAGACGATATCCGGCCGCTTCTCGATGTCGGCCGCATGAAGCATCCTCTCACAGGCGAGGCTGTCGACGCGCGCGAACTCGATGATATCCTCGAGGGGATATGGACGAACATCGCCACCGAAGGATGGGCTGGCCGGGATCCCATGCGCCAGTCCTTCGGCACGGGCGCCCTCGCCAACCAGCGGGCCGAGCATCGCTTCCTCGTCTTTCGGGACGCGGAAAGCTGGATGCGCTACCAGCGCGACTATGGCGGAGGCGGCGATGCCTTCGCCGCGATGATGGGGCACATCAACGGCATGGCGAAGGACGTCGCTGCTATGGAGGTGCTGGGGCCGAACCCGAATGGCACGATCGAGTGGATCAAGCAGGGGCTGACGAAGGAGGCCCAGCTGAAGGCGGCCGGCAAGCCCAGCCGATTCGCCGGTAAATCGGCGAACGCACTCGACGCGGCCCGCGGCATTGAGCGGAAGATCGACGCGGTATGGGGATCGATCCGTGGCACGCTCGAGACGCCGGTCAACGGGCGATGGGCCGCGGGACTTGCCGCCACGCGGGGTCTGATCACGGCCAGCGTTCTCGGCTCCGCGGCGATATCGTCTCTTTCGGATGTCGGCACCACGATGGCCGCCCGGCACTTTGCCGGCATCGGAGCCAAGGGTGCCTTCGCGGATCTCGTCAAGGCTCTTGGCAACCAGACGCGGCGCGAGGCTGTCGCATCCGGCCTGATCCTCGATGAAGCAATGCATGTTTTCCACGCCCAGGCGCGCTATGTCGGCACGATCGACGGCCCGGGCTGGTCGAGCTTCATTGCTGATCGCGTGCTCACCTATTCCGGCCTGACACCCTGGACGCAGGCTGGGCGCCATGCTTTTGGCCTGGCTTTCATGCGGACGGCCGCCGAGAACGTGGGAAAGACATTCGACGCGCTTCCGGAAGGGCTGCGCTCTACCTTCGCCCGGTATGGTATCCGTCAGGCCGACTGGGAAAAGATGCGCCGTATGCCGATGCATGACATGGGCAAGGGCACGAACTTGCTGCGGCCGAATGAAATCGCGGAGCGTGTCGACGAGCGCCTAGCCGAAAAATATCTCGGCATGATCCAGTCCGAAACGGAATATGCAATTCCGTCCGGATCGCAACGCTCGAAGGTCTTCATGCTCGACCAGAACCGGCCGGGCACATTCATTGGCGAGGTGCTGCGCTCCTTCGCACAGTTCAAAAGCTTCGGCGTTGTCTTCCTTTTGCTGCACGGCCGTAGGATCCAGGACATGCTTTCGTCCGGACAGAAGATGGCTGCCGCGGCGTACGCCGGATCGATCTTCATCTCTACGACACTGTTCGGTGGCGCGGCCCTGCAGCTGAAGCAGATGGCGCAGGGGCGCGACCCCCAGGACATGAACCCGATCAGCAGCCCTGAATTCTGGGGAGCCGCCATCCTGCAAGGCGGCGGCCTCGGGATCTATGGTGACTTCCTCTTTTCAAACCTCAACCGTTACGGCGGTGGATTTGCGAGCACTTTCGGCGGGCCGTTGATGCAGCGCGCAAACGACGCCTGGAACCTGACGGCCGGAAACGTGGTGCAACTTGCCAGCGGAGAGAAGACGCATTTCGGCCGCGAGCTCGTGAAGTTCGCCAAGGCCAATACCCCGGGATCGAGCATCTGGTACGCTCGGCTTGCCTGGGAACGGCTGCTGATGGATCAGCTGCAGTTCCTGGTCGATCCCGAGGCGAACAAGGCGTTCAAGCAGCGCCAGCGCTTCTTCGCGCGAGAATACGGCCAAGGCTTCTGGTGGGCCCCCGGCCGGCTGGCACCTTCGCGCACGCCGGATCTCGGAGCGCTGGGCGGCGGTTGACCCGACTTCCTCCATGAAAAGATCAGCCATCTGAAACAGAGGGTCGGTCCCCTATGAGTGTCGTCCTGCCGATCGAGGAAGACCCGCGCTACCGCATTTATACGGCCAGTGCCGGACAGACACAGTTCGCCATTCCGTTTCCGTTCCAGCAGGCCGCCGACATCGCCGTCGCCCTACAGACGGCTCCGGGCGTATGGGAGGAGCTGTCGGCTCTGCTCTTCGACATTTCAGGCGCCGGAGGCGCGGAAGGCGGAATGCTCCAATTCCATGTCGGACGGGCAGTCGGCGAGAATATCCTCGTGCTGGGGAAAGCTGTCCTCGACCGCCTCGGCTCCATCACGCGCGCTGGCCGCTTCTCAAGCGAGCTTACTGACAGCGAATTCGATCGGGTCCGCATCATCCAGCAGGAAACGGCACGCGATGTCGCGCGGGCGATCAAGATGGACTATGGCGGCGCGCCCTTGACCGTCGCGCCGGATCTTGAAGACGGTCAGGTGCTCGTCAGATCCGGCGACTATCTCGCCGGCGGACCGAACGCGACGGCGATCATGGCTGTCGGCGAGGCCGCCGCCGCATCGGCCGACGCCGCGGCCGCGTCAGCTCAGGCCGCGGCAAATTCCGCCACAGCAGCGGCCACCTCTCGCGCCGCGGCGCAAAACCTCGTCGACGCGGCGCAGGCCGCCTACGTCGGCTTCCAACCCGGGACGTTCTACGACCTTGGGAGGGTGACCGACGCGATCCAGCTTTTCCCCGGCGATCTTGGCCGGGTCACCGATCTTTGAAGGGGCGGAGATGGCGACACCAATTCAACAGCTCAAGGGCACAGCAGCCGAACTCGATGCGGTGACGCTGCCCAATGGGGTTATCGTCTGGGACGAGACCAACAAGATCTTCCGCGGCCACGACGGAGTGACACCCGGCGGGCACAAGCTCGTCGGCAGTGTCGCGCTCGACGCGTTGGTGGCGGCCGTGGCCGGCAAGGCATCGCTTGCCGGTGACAATATGTTTTCCGGCGCCAACACCTTCACCAAGACCCAGAAGTGGTCCAAGGGCGCCGACGTTGTCAGCGCTGCGGCTCTGACGCTCGGCGATGACGGCAACTACTTCGACGTGACGGGAACCACGGCCATCACCTCGATTGCGACCGTCGGCGTCGGCACGGTGATCAAGTCGCACTTCGACGGGGCGCTGACGCTGACGCACCACTCGACGGACCTTGTTCTTCCCTATGGCGTAGACATTTCGACCTACGCCGGCATGGAACTGGAGTTCGTCGAGTACGACACCGGGAAATGGCGCTGCGTCAGCTTCGTATCTCCTCCATTGCTCCATGTCCGCGATCAAAAAACATCTGGGACGGAAGGTGGGACCTCGATCAGTGGCACGCAGGTACGTACGCTGAACACCGTCGTGTCCAACGGAATTTCTGGGGCCTCACTTTCCAGCAATCAGATCACCTTACCCGCAGGCACTTACGACATCTTTGCAAGCGTCCCCGCCATGAGCGCCCCGAGACACAAGGCTTGGCTACGCACCTCTGGCGGCTCTCTCATCGTTGCAGGTTCATCGGAAGGCACAGCCGGCTCGACCTCTGTTGTGACGAGAAGCCTTATCAAAGGCCGCTTTACGCTCGCCGTAGCGACCGTACTTGAGATTGCACACTACACGTCAGCAGCTCTTGCATCTACCGGCCTTGGATATGCCGGCGGAGCTGCGGGCATTCCGGAAGTCTACACCGATATCACGATCAGGAAGGTGGCCTGATATGCCCCACGCTCTTATCGAAAACGGGGTCGTTGTCCAACTCGACCTCACCGGCAATCCGCCGCAAGGTTACGTCGAGTGCCCCGATGAAGTGCAGCCCGGTTATATCTACGACGGCGAGACTTGGACAGCTCCGCCGATTCCGGAGCCGCCCGAGTCGGTCACCATCGTTTACCCCGTAGATCTCTGGTCAAGGATGACGGATGCGGAGGCCGAAGCGGTCGAAGCCGCGATGGCGACCCAGCCAGTCCGTATCCAGAACATTTTCCGTTTCGCATCTTCCTATCGCAGCGACCATGAACTGTGGCCACTGCTGGTCAGCATGGCGACCGACCTCTTCGGCGCCACCAAAGCGGCGGAGATCCTCGCGCCCTCCTGAGCGGACCCGCATTTGACCCTACCTTGCGCGCCGTAAGCTCGGCTCCAGTCTGAAACACTGGGGCCGATGTCATGTCAAAGAAGACGCTTCCCTCCTCCGTTCCGCCGGCGGCAATGATCCTGCTGAAATTCATCGGCGGCATCGAGGCGCCGATGGGCTACGAAACGGTCTACGACAATCACCAGGACAAGCTGCCGGAGCCGTTGACCTCGATGACTGTCAGCGAAGTCTTGCAGGCGCAGCGGAACTGGACGTCCCGCTTCGGCTCGAGCGCGTCCGGCTACTACCAGATCATGCGGGCGACCCTGCTGGGCATCCAGGAGGAGGTTTCCAACCTTCCCGGATCCGCGCGCTACGACGGGGAGCTGCAGGACAGGCTGGGCTACTACCTTCTGGTCCGCCGCGGCTACGAAAAATTCATCGCCGGGCAGATCGGCATCGTCCAGTTCGGCAAGGCGCTGGCGCAGGAATGGGCAAGCTTTCCGGTGCTGGCCGACTGCCAGGGGCAGAAGCGCGCGGTGCGGCGCGGGCAGAGCTACTATGCCGGCGACGGGATCAACAAGGCCCTGGTGATGCCGGATCGCGTCGAGGCCGTGCTGCGGTCGGTCCTGGCGGCCGCCAAGACGGATGCGGACACTGGCCCCCTGCCGGTACCGAAGCCGGAGAACGACAATCCTGCTCCCGCGGCGCCGGCGGAGGATCCCGTGCCCACGCGGCCGTCGGCCGGTTCCGGCCTGGCGGCAGCCGTGGCGGCGGTGGTTGCCGGTGGTGCCGCCGTGTGGGGACTGCTTTCCGACCTGCCGTGCCAGTGGCTCGGCGTCTTGTGCGGAGGTTGAGATGAAGGCGATCATCAAGGCCACGCTCTGGAACCGCGCTGCCCGGGTGCTGGCGCGCTGGCGCACCTACGTCGTCAACCTGGCGCTCGCCGCCCTGGTGGTCGCTCCGGAGCTGATCCATTCGCCCGAGATCCTCGCGATCATCCCGCGCGACTATCAGCGCTGGGCGCTCGCTCTCGCCTTCCTCGTCAACATCTGGATGCGGCCGAGGCCGGCAGTGCTGCCGGGTGATCCGGAAGCGCGGGCGAAGAGGGGGGCGTGCGATGCTGGCTAAGGTGCAGGCGGCCGTGGCTGCGGTCCTGGGCGCGATCGTCGCTGCACTCCTGGTCTTCGCCCTTATGAGCCTCTTCGCTATTCCTGCGGCCCGCAAGGAGGAACGGAAGCTTGCCGAGGCGGCCGCCAAGGACGCCATCTTCGATCAACTCAAGGAGCGAGGGCTCACCGATGCCGCTGTTGAGAACATGTCTGATGGTGAGCTTTGCCGCGCTATTGGCGGCGTGCTCATCGACGGTGATTGCCAGTAAACAGGGCGACGGCGCTGGCTATGCCAGGATGACGCCGAATGCCGGCACGCGCACCTATATTTTCAAGCACGATCCTCTTTTCACCCGGCAGGTGGGCGCTCACAACGAGCAGTGCCTCAAAGATCCGATGTGCAGGAAATGAAGCGCATCGTCGCATTCGCATTGTAGAGGGCGGACTATTGACCAACAAGGATCCCGACATGGTGACCGTCGCGCCGACTTGGAAATGGGAGTGGAACCTCAACACCGTGGTGATCCTGCTCGGATTTGCCGGCGGCTTCGTCGCGTGGGGCGCGACCTGGAACGAGGTCCAGACGAGATCCTTGAACAACAGCTCGGCGATCGACCGGCTCGACAAGAGGTTGACGGCCGCCGAGGTTTCGCTTCGCGCCCTCGACACGCACGAGCTGCGCATCGCCGCGGTCGAGAAGCAGGCGAGCGATGCGGCCGTTTCCATGCGCTCGCTCGAGACGACGCTCAACAGCCTCGGGTCAGACATCCGCGTCGTGCGCGAGATCCTGCAGCGTATCGAGAGTGAGCGCTCGCCCATCACGCGCTGATGCGTGCGACATCGGCGCATGATGGCGTGTGATTTTAACGAAGTCACACGAAGGGTATCCAATAAGAGCATGGTATCATTTCACCCAACGATGACTTTTAATCAGTAGGTCCAGGGTTCGAATCCCTGCGCGCTCACCACTTTCCTCCCCGCATGACATATCGCCGCGTTCTCCAAAAGGTGATTGGCAGGGCCGGGGTGGGGCTTGTATCAGAGGGCGCGAACATGGTCGGGTCCTCCTGCCGCGTTTCGCCCTCGATCCTCGCGGAGCCGCCTTTGTCTATTGCCGATATTTCCCTGCTGAGCGCGCTTTTCGCCGGGGCGCTGTCGTTTCTTTCGCCCTGCGTGCTGCCGCTGGTGCCGCCTTATCTCTGCTATATGGCCGGCATTTCGGTGGAGCAGTTCCGCGGCGGGGAGGCGGTGGCGGTGCGGCGCGATACGCGCGGGGCGGTGCTGCTGGCGGCGTTCTTCTTCACGCTCGGCTTTGCCACGGTCTTCGTCGCGCTCGGCGCGGGCGCCTCGACCATCGGCATGGCGCTGCGCCGGCATCTCGATCTTCTCGCCCAGATCGGCGGCGTCATCATCATCCTGATGGGCCTGCATTTCCTCGGGCTTCTGCGCATCGGGCTCTTTGCCCGCGAGGCGCGGTTCCAGGGCGGCGGCAAGCCGGCGACGGCCTCCGGCGCCTACCTGATGGGCCTTGCCTTCGCCTTCGGCTGGACGCCCTGCATCGGGCCGGTGCTCGGCGCGATCCTCGGCGTTGCGGCAGCGCGCGAGACGGTCGGCGACGGGGCGATGCTGCTTGCCGTCTATTCGCTCGGCCTTGCCGTGCCCTTCTGGATCGCTGCGGGCTTTTCCGGCGCCTTCATGCGGTTCCTCGCGCGCTTCCGCCGCCATCTCGGCAAGGTGGAGAAGGTGATGGGCGTGCTGCTCATCCTCACCGGCCTTGCCTTCATCTTCGGCTATATCAGCACCGTTGCCATCTGGTTCCAGCAAACATTTCCCATTCTCTCGCAAATCGGCTAGTGCCGGAGTCCTCGTTCGCGATCTCAGAGTGGCATTCGGCCCATGGCAGACATTATCGGACTGGTCCTGCCGTTCTTCGGCATGATTTTCCTCGGCTACGTGGTGGCGAAGATCACCCGCCAGCCGGTGGAAGCCCTCGGCTGGCTCAACACGTTCATCATCTACATCGCGCTGCCGGCGCTGTTCTTCAAGCTGGTCGCCAAGACACCCATCGAGCAGCTGACGCGCGTCGATTTCATCCTGGCCGATATCGGCGCGACCTATTCGGTCTTCGCCCTGATCTTCGCGGCCGGCCTCTGGCTGCGGCGGGCGAGCATCGGCGAGGCGACCATGCAGGGGCTGGCGGCCGCCTACGGCAATATCGGCTATATGGGACCGGGCCTCGCGCTGCTCGCCTTCGGGGAGCCGGCGGCCGTGCCGGTCGCGCTCGTCTTCTGCTTCGAGAACATGCTGCATTTCACGGTCGCGCCCGCATTGATGGCACTTGGCGGCGGGGAGAAGCAGCCGCCGCTGCGCATCGCCGCCGGCGTGCTCTGGAAGATCGTCACGCATCCCTTCATCATCGCGACGGCCGCCGGTTTCGCCGCGGCCTTCGCCGGCTTCGAGCCGCCCTTGGCGCTGCAGCGGCTGATCGACTACCTCGCGCAGGCGGCCGCGCCGTGCGCGCTCTTCGCCATGGGCGTCACGCTGGCGCTGCGGCCCATGAAGCGCGTGCCGGTCGAGATCGGCTATATCGTGCCGGCGAAGCTGCTGCTCCTGCCGGCCGTCATGTATCTCGTGCTGGGCCTTGCGGGGAATTTCGATCCGGTCTGGGTGTTCACGGCCATGCTGCTCGCCGCCCTGCCGACGGCGACGAACGTCTTCGTCATCGGCCAGCAATACGGCGTCTGGCAGGAGCGCGCCTCGGCGACCATCCTCATCACGACGGTGCTCTCCGTCGCGACGGTGACGATCCTGCTTTATCTCATCAAGTCAGGCGCGCTTGCGGGCGATCCGTTCCCTTAGGCCCTCGCGAAAGGCCTTCAGCGCGCCGAGCGGCTCGATGCCCTCGCGCATGACGACGGTGCGCAGCGGCCCGAGCGCCGACAGAAGGTGAAGGCCCGCCGAGCGCAGGAACTGTACGGGCAGGAAATCGGAGAGCAGCGAGCGGTTGAGAAGGTCGACGCTGAGGGTGCGCGAGCGGATATCGGCCTGCCGCCTGCGGTCGAAACGCTCGCCGAGCGTCTCGTCCTGCGCGTGGTCCTTGACGAGGTCGCGCAGCGTCATGATATCGCGCAGGCTGAGATTGAGGCCCTGCGCGCCGATGGGCGGAAAGGCGTGCGCCGCCTCGCCGATGAGCACGAAGCGCCCCTTGCCGAAGCGGTCCGCCGTCATGCCGGAGAGCGGGAAGCTCTGCGCGCCGCCCTCGACGGATATCTTACCGAGCATGGACTGCATGCGCTCTTCCACCGCGCGGGCGAGGTCTTCGGCGGGAAGGTCGCGAAGCCGCGCGGCTTCCTTCGGCGGCAGCACCCAGACGAGGCTGGAGCGCCGGCCGCCGGGCAGGGGAACCTGCGTGAAGGGGCCGCTCTCCGTGTGGAATTCGGTCGAGACATTGCCGTGGGGGCGCTCGTGCGAGAAGTTGAGGACGAGGGCGGATTGCGGATAGGACCAGGTGCGCACGCCAATCCCGGCGCTCTCGCGGATGCGGGATTTGCGCCCGTCCGCACCGACGACGATGCCCGCCGTCACGCGCTCGCCGTCGTCGAGGGTCAGTTCCACGCCGGCTTCGAAGGCGGTCGCGGCCGTCACGCCGCCTTCCAGCCGGACGATCCCCTCGCTGGCGGCGATGCGGGCGTCGAGCACGGCGAGGAGGGGCGCGTTGGGGATGTTATAGCCGAAGGCGGCAAGGCCGACCTCGCCGGCGCGGAAGGCGACCGGCGGCGCGCGCAGCAGCCGCGTGGTGCCGTCGACGATCTGCATCGTCTCGAGCCCGGCGGCGTGGGGCACGATCGCCTCCCAGAGGCCGAGCGTCTTCAGGAAGGCGATGGACTGGTCCATGAGGGCGGTCGTCCGCCCGTCCGCCGCGCGCGCCGGCGGGGCGATCAGCGCGACGCTGCGGCCCGACTCGGCGAGTGCGAGCGCGGCAAGGCTTCCGGCAAGGCCGGCACCGACGACGGCGATATCGAACTGTCTCATCTCGGACCTCCGGAGCAGAGCGCGTTACCCACAGCTTTGCGATGCTTCTATCGGCCAAAACTAGGCCCGCAAAGAGGCAATTTCCATGGGATGAATCCGCGCAGGGCCTGAGGCCGGCGGGGGACGGGGCGGATTTTCACTGGCGATGGCAGGCAATCAATGCATATTACCGGCAGAGACCGCACAAGAGGGCGCCCGGATGGACCGTGGCCAGCAAAAGCCCCAAGGGATGGACAGCAAGAGGCAATGAAGTTCTTCAATTACAGACGCGTACCCTACGCGGAAATCCGTGCCTTTTCCGTGCATATCCTGACGGCCTCGGGGTCGTTCCTCGCCTTCCTCGGGGTCGTGGCCGCTGCCGAGCACCGCTTCGTCGACATGTTCTGGTGGCTCGGCCTCGCGCTTCTCGTCGACGGCATCGACGGGCCGATCGCGCGCAAGGTCCGGGTCAAGGAAGTGCTGCCGAACTGGTCGGGCGATACGCTCGACAACATCATCGACTACGTCACCTATGTGCTCCTGCCGGCCTTCGCGCTCTACCAGAAGGGCATGATCGGCGAACCGTGGTCCTTCGTGGCCGCCGGCGCCATCGTGGTGTCGAGCGCCATCTACTATGCCGACATGGGCATGAAGACGGAGGAGAATTTCTTCTCCGGCTTCCCCGTGGTGTGGAACATGGTGGTCTTCACGCTCTTCGTGATCGACGCCAGCGAACTGACGGCCTCCGTCGTCGTCTTCGTCTCGGTCCTCCTCACCTTCATGCCGATCAATTTCCTGCATCCGGTGCGGGTGGAAAGGCTGCGACCGCTCAATCTTGCGGTCTTCCTGCTCTGGTCGGTGCTGAGCGGCTGTGCGCTGCTCTGGCATTTCGAGGGTACGCCGGACTGGGTGGTCTGGGGCGTGGTGGCGACGGGCCTCTATCTCTATGTCATCGGCGCCGTGCTGCAGGCCTTGCCCAATCTCGGCCGGCGCTAGAAAACGGGAGCATGCCATGACCAAGGCCATTGTCGTCCGCAGCCTCGGCGGCGCGGAAGTCCTCAAGCTCGAAGACGTGCCGCTCGGCCCGCCGGGCCCGGGCGAGGTACAGATCCGGCAGGCCGCCGTCGGGCTTAACTTCATCGACGTCTATTTCCGCACCGGCCTCTACAAGACGGAACTGCCGTTCATTCCGGGCAAGGAAGGCGCGGGCACGGTCACGGCGCTCGGCGAGGGCGTCAAGGATTTCGCCGTCGGCGACCGCGTCGCCTATGCCTCGGCGGACGGCGCCTATGCGGCCGAGCGCAACATCGCCGTCAAGCATCTCGTCAAGGTGCCGGAGGGCATCTCGCTGGAAACGGCGGCGGCGATGATGCTGAAGGGCATGACGGCGCAATACCTGCTGCTCCAGACCTACAAGGTCGGGCCGGGCAGCGTGATCCTCTTCCACGCGGCCGCCGGCGGCGTCGGCCTCATCGCCGGCCAGTGGGCCAAGGCGCTCGGCGCGACGGTGATCGGCACGGCCGGCTCGAAGGCGAAGATCGACCTCGCGCTGGCGAACGGCTACGACCACGTCATCGACTACGGCAAGGAGGATTTCGCCACGCGGGTGCGCGAATTGACGGACGGGGCGGGCGTCGACGTCGTCTACGATTCGGTCGGCAAGGACACGTTCCCCAAATCCCTCGACTGCCTGAAGCCGCGCGGGCTCTTCGTCAGTTTCGGCAACGCCTCCGGTCCCGTCGAAGCCTTCAACCTCGGCCTCCTCTCGCAGAAGGGTTCGCTCTACGCCACGCGGCCGACGCTCTTTGCCTATATCGCCACGCGCGCGGCCCTCGATGCATGTGCAAACTCGCTCTTTGATGTTGTGCAAAGCAACAAAGTGCGTATCAATATTCATCAGACTTATCCGCTGGCCGATGCGGGACGCGCACACACGGATCTGGAAGCAAGAAGAACGAGCGGAACGACATTGCTCATTCCCTGACAACGACCCGAAGGGGCGCGCGGGAACGGGATCGCAGGAAAGAGGGGACAGAGTGTCAGACGTGGGAGCGTCCGGGGGCAGTCCATTGTTGGCTGTCCGCAGCCTGACAAAACTATTCGGTTCGTTTGCCGCATGCAACGGCATCGACCTTGACATCCAGCCCGGTGAAACCCATGCCCTGCTCGGCGAGAACGGCGCCGGCAAGTCCACTCTGGTAAAGATGCTGTTCGGCGTTCTCGCGCCGACGAGCGGCGAGATCCTCTGGAAGGGCGAGCCGGTGCGCATCACGAGCCCCGGTGCCGCCCGCCGGCTCGGCATCGGCATGGTCTTCCAGCATTTCTCGCTGTTCGAGGCGCTGACGGTGGCGGAGAACATCGCGCTGTCCCTGCCACCCGGCATTTCGCTTTCCAGGGTGGCGGACGAGGCGGCGACGCTGTCGCGCGCCTACGGCCTGCCGCTCGATCCGAAGGCGCATGTGGCGGACCTTTCCGTCGGCGAGCGCCAGCGCATCGAGATCGTGCGCGCGCTGCTCCAGAACCCCGAGCTCATCATCCTCGACGAGCCGACCTCGGTGCTGACGCCGCAGGAGGCCGACCGCCTGTTCGAGACGCTGGCCAAGCTGAAGGCGGAAGGGCGCTCCGTCCTCTATATCAGCCACCGGCTGGAAGAGGTGCAGCGCATCTGCGACCGCGCGACCGTGCTGCGCCACGGCAAGGTGACGGGCGCCTGCGACCCGCGCCGGGAAACGCCGGCCTCGCTCGCCCGCATGATGGTCGGCAGCGACGTCGCCGCCGTCAGCGCCGCAGGCACGGCGGTCAAGGGCGACGTGCTGCTGGAGGCGAACCATTTGAACGCTGCGGCGCGCACGCCGTTCGCCGTGTCGCTCAAGGATATCTGCCTGAAGGTGCGGGCCGGCGAGGTGCTGGCGATTGCCGGCGTTGCCGGCAATGGGCAGGGCGAGCTTTTCGACGCACTTTCCGGCGAGTTTCCCGTCAGCGACGCGAGGGCGGTCTCCATTCGCGGCAAGGCGGCCGGCAATCTCGGCATCACGGCGCGCCGCCTGATGGGCGCGGGCTTCGTGCCTGAGGAGCGCCACGGCCATGCCGCCGTGCCGGCGCTGCCGCTTTCCGACAACCTCGTGCTGGCGCGCAACCAGTCCGACCGCAAGACCTTCCTTGCCGGCGGCGTGCTCGGCATCATCCGCAACGCCGTCGTGCGCATCGCCTCGCGCCGCATTTCCGAGACGATGGACGTGCGCAAGAGCGGCGAGGACCCGGCGGCCGGCTCGCTTTCGGGCGGCAACCTGCAGAAATACATCGTCGGGCGCGAGCTCGACCGCCAGCCGGCGGTGCTCATCGTCAACCAGCCGACCTGGGGCGTGGACGCGGGCGCGGCAAGCCGCATCCGCCAGGCGCTGGTCGACCTTGCCAAGGCGGGTTCGGCGGTGCTGGTCATCAGCCAGGACCTCGACGAGATCTTCGAGGTCGCCACCGAGATCGCCGTCATCAGCGACGGGCGGCTGTCCAACGCCTATCCGGCGCAGGACATGACGCGCGAGAAGATCGGCCTCCTGATGGGCGGCATGCACGGCAGCGAGACGAGCCCGGAGGCCGCCCATGCGCATTGAACTGGAAAAGCGGGCCAATCCCTCCACGCTCTTCTCCATCCTCTCGCCGTTCCTCGCGCTGGTTCTGACGGTGATCGCCGGCGGCATCATGTTCGCGCTGATCGGCAAGGACCCGGTCTCGGCGCTCTACAGCTTCTTCGTGGAACCCTTGCTCGACGTCTGGTCGCTGCACGAGATCGCCATCAAGGCCGCGCCGCTCATCCTCATCGGCGCCGGCCTTTCGATCTGCTACCGCTCGAACAACTGGAACATCGGCGCCGAGGGCCAGTTCATCGCCGGGGCGATCGCCGGTTCCATCGTGCCGGTCGTCTTCCACGACTGGCATTCGCCGCTCGTCCTGCCGCTGATGCTGATCTTCGGCATGGTCGGCGGCGCGCTCTACGCCGCCGTGCCCGCCTTCCTCAAGGCGCACATGAACACCAACGAGATCCTGACGAGCCTGATGCTGGTCTATATCGCCCAGCTCTTCCTCGACTGGCTGGTGCGCGGCCCCTGGCGCAGCCCCGACGCCTACAACTTCCCGGTCACGCGGGATTTCGCGCCGGAAGCGATCCTGCCGGAGCTCGTCTCCTCGGGCCGGGCCAATCTCGGCTTCCTGCTTGCCATCGTCGCCGCTGTCGCGCTGTGGATCATGATGCGCTACACGCTGAAGGGCTTCGAGATCACCGTGCTCGGCCAGTCCGAGCGGGCAGGGCGCTTTGCCGGCTTCTCCTCCAAGCGCATGATCTGGTTCTCGCTGCTGTTGTCCGGCGCGCTCGCCGGCCTTGCCGGCATTTCCGAGGTCAGCGGCGTCATCGGCAAGCTGCAGCCGATCATCTCGCCCGGCTACGGCTTCACCGCGATCATCGTCGCCTTCCTCGGCCGCCTCAGCCCGCTCGGCGTCATCGCCGCAGGCCTCTTCCTCGCGCTCACCTATGTGGGCGGGGAGGCCGTGCAGCTCACGCTCAGCGTCTCCGACAAGGTCACGCGCGTCTTCCAGGGGCTGCTGCTCTTCTTCGTGCTCTCCTGCGACACGCTCATCCAGTACAAGATCCGGCTGGTCTTCTCGCGCCTTACCCGGTCCAGCGAAGGGGGCGCGCAATAATGGGCATGCTCGAAGCGATCCTGCTCACCGTCATCACCGCGGCGACGCCGCTCGTGCTCGCCTCCATCGGCGAGCTCGTGACGGAGCGCACCGGCGTCCTCAACCTCGGCGTCGAGGGCATGATGGTGATGGGCGCGGCGCTCGCCTTCTCCGCCACGCAGCTGACCGGCTCGCCCTATCTCGGCATCCTCGCCGGCATTGCCGGCGGTGCGCTGTTCTCGCTGCTCTTCGGCTTCCTGACGCTGACGCTCGTCGCCAACCAGGTGGCGACCGGCCTTGCGCTGACGATCCTCGGCCTCGGCGTCTCCGGCCAGATCGGCGAGCCCTATGCCGGCATGTCCGGCGCGAAACTCCAGCCGATCGAGATCCCGGTCCTTGCCGAAATCCCATTCATCGGCCCGCTGCTCTTCCGGCAGGACATCATCTTCTACCTGTCGATCGCCATCGTCGCCGGCGTCAACTGGTTCCTGTTCCGCACGCGGGCGGGCCTGAAGGTGCGCGCCATCGGCGACAACCATGCCTCCGCCCATGCGCTCGGCATCCACGTCATCCGCACGCGCTACCTCGCCGTGATGTTCGGCGGCGCCTGCGCGGGCCTTGCCGGCGCGCAGCTCTCGCTGGTCTATACGCCGCAATGGGTGGAGAACATGTCGGCCGGGCGCGGCTGGATTGCGCTCGCGCTCGTCGTCTTCGCCTCGTGGCGACCGTGGCGGGTGCTGCTCGGCGGCTACCTCTTCGGCGCGGTGTCGATCAGCCAGCTGCACGCACAGGCGTTCGGCATCGGCATTCCGTCCCAGTTCCTGTCGGCTCTTCCCTATGCCGCCACCGTTGTCGTACTAATCCTGATATCGCACAACCGGCGCACGACGCTGATCAACACGCCTGCCTCGCTCGGCAAGCCGTTCGTGCCGGATCGGTGACGAGAACAAGAAGACGGGAAACAACCACTCCAACCTCAGAGGATAAAATGAAGAAAATCATTCTCGCTCTCGCAACGTCGGCCGCCGTGCTCGGCTTCTCCGTTGCCGCCAGCGCCCAGGACAAGACGAAGATCTGCTTCATCTATGTCGGCTCGAAGACGGACGGCGGCTATTCGGAAGGCCACGACCGCGGCCGCCAGGATCTCGAAAAGGCGCTCGGCGACAAGATCGAGACCGCCTATCTCGAAAACGTCCCGGAAGGCCCGGATGCCGAACGCGCCGTCGAGCGCATGGCGCGCTCGGGCTGCGCGCTCGTCTTCACCACGTCCTTCGGCTTCATGGACGCGACGATCAAGGTCGCGCAGAAGTTCCCGGACGTGAAGTTCGAGCACGCGACCGGCTTCAAGAGCGCCGAGAACGTCGCCACCTACAACGCGCGCTTCTATGAAGGCCGCTACATCCAGGGCGTGATCGCCGCCAAGATGTCCAAGACGGGCGTCGCCGGCTACATCGCCTCCTTCCCGATCCCGGAAGTGGTGATGGGCATCAACGCCTTCATGCTCGGCGCGCAGTCGGTCAACCCGGACTTCAAGCTCAAGATCGTCTGGGCCAACACCTGGGCCGACCCGGGCAAGGAAGCCGACGCCGCCAAGGCGCTCGCCGACCAGGGCGTCGACATCCTGACGCAGCACACCGACTCGACCGCGCCGATGCAGGTCGCCGCCGAGCGTGGCATCCACGCCTTCGGCCAGGCCTCCGACATGATCGCCGCTGGCCCGAAGACGCAGCTGACGTCCATCGTCGACACCTGGGGCGCCTACTACATCAAGCGCACGCAGGCGGTTCTCGACGGCACCTGGAAGACCGGCCAGATCTGGGACGGCCTCAAGGACGGCATCCTCACGATGGCGCCCTACACCAACATGCCCGACGACGTGAAGAAGCTGGCCGAAGAGACCGAGGCGAAGATCCGCTCCGGCGAACTGCATCCCTTCACCGGCCCGGTGAAGAAGCAGGACGGCTCGGAATGGCTGGCCGACGGCCAGGTCTCCGACGACGGCACGCTGCTCGGCATGAACTTTTACGTCGCCGGCATCGACGACAAGCTGCCGCAGTAAGCCGCCGCTTTCCAAAACATGACGAAGGCGCCCTTTCGGGGCGCCTTTTTCGTTCGCGACGCGGGACCGGCGCGAACGGGCTTTGCGGAATCGGGCGGGCGCTCTATACCTGCCGGATGGTTGCGGAACGATGGGAGCGTCCGGGGCCGGGGAGGACGATTTTTGCGTAAGGGTTTGCTTGAAACGGTCATCAGCGGGATGAACACGCGCACCAGCCATGCGCAGGTGGTCAACGAGCTGGGCCGCGCCATCATCGCGGGCGACTATCCCGTCGGGACGACCCTGCCTGGAGACGTGGAGCTTGCCGCCCGCTTCAAGGTGTCGCGCACCGTGCTGCGCGAGGCGATGAAGACATTGGCCGCCAAGGGCCTCGTCGTGCCGCGGGCGCGCATCGGCACGCGCGTGACGCCCAACACGCAGTGGAACCTCTTCGACAGCGACATCCTCACCTGGTATTTCGCCGTCGGCGTCAACGAGGAGTTCCTGCTGCATCTTTCCGAGGTCCGCCTCGGCTTCGAGCCGCATGCGGCCGCGCTTGCCGCACGCCACGCGAGCGAGGCGGATATCAGCCAGATGATGCGGCTCGCCGTCGCCATGGGCGATCCGGATCACTCGGCAGAATCGCTTGCCGTCGCAGACCTCAAATTCCATCTCTCCGTGCTGGAGGCCTCGCGCAATCCCTTCCTGCGCACGCTCGGCAGCCTGATCGAGGCGGCGCTCGTGGGCGCCTTCAAGCTGAGTTCGCCCGCCGCCGACCGAGGCAAGATCAGCGATGTCGCGGCAAGCCATATCCGCATCGTCGAGGAGATCGACAGGCGCGACGAGGACGGCGCCCGCCGCGCCATGGAGAACGTCATCCGGGTCGGCCGCGAGCGCGTCGTCCAGTCGTTGCGGGAAGGCAAGTGATCCCGGGTGGAATCAGCCGTCGTTGCTGGCGTTGAGGTCTTCCGGACGCGTTCCGTCGTCCGTCGCATGCGGCGCGATCTGTGCCGCGCCCATCGCCTGGTAGAGGTTGAACAGCGCCTCGCTCGCCCGGGCGGCAAGGCGGAACCACTCGCCGTTGCCGGCAATGGCGGGGTGGTGGAGAAGCTGTTCGTCGACGAGATCGAGCACGATGGAAGCGGTGTGCACGGCCTCGTGGAAGCCGAAGGAACCGGCGGCGTACTGCGCCAGCAGTTCGGGCGGCGTCATCTGGCGTTCCTCGGCCAGAAGGTCCAGTTGCGTCAGCCGTTCGTCTTCCAGTTCGATATCGGTGCTTTCCAGCATGGGGCTCTCCATTGTCCCCGTCATAGATAATCGATTCGGGTGACGCGGTTGACGATAACAAGCGAACGATCCGGCTGGATGCGATAGGTTTCGTCGACCTGCCGCCCGCGGGAATCGTAGAACATGTGGCCGAAGGTGCTGCCGATGGGCGCCTTCGTCAGCTTCGTGCGCGGCTGGCCGCCATAGGTGATGCTGCCGGGAATTGGCTGGAACGACCCGCCGGTGCCTGTCGCGGTCGTGCAGGCCGCAAGGGACAGGGCGGCGATTGCGGCAAGAACGATCCTGGTCATGACGGGCTCCTCTCCAGCCGATCCTAGCAGATTGTGCGCCATAGGAAACGGGCGGCTGACAGGCCGCCCGTTCCGATGCATCAGCCCTGCGGCGTCAACGTCACCGAGGTGCCGGTGGCCGCGATGTTGAGGCCGATCTGGCCGCTGACGCTTATCGTCTGCAACTGGATCGAGCCCGACGTGCCGCCGACGAGGATATTGGTGCCGACGCCGACGCCGACCGTCGCTTCCGCCGTCGCGCCCTGGTAGAGGCCGCCGAGCGAGCCCTGATGGTAGCCGGCGGTCGGTGCGAACACGGCCCAGACGATGCGGCCCTGCGTCGTGAAGCCGAGGTCCACGCCCATCTTGCGGATCACGCCCGAATAGGTGTCGCGCTCACCGTTCGTCGCGCTGAAGACGCAATCGACGGATTTCGCCGAGCCGAGCACGTAGCCGACGCCGCCGCCGACATCGCAGGTCAGAAGTCCGATCTTCACGCCATCGCGCGCGCCGCGGTCGACATAGACCGGCGCATCCTCGCGGATCACCATGTCGGCCGCGCCAGCGGTCACCGTGAAAGCCTGCGCGAGGGCGAGGGCGAGAACGGTTCCAAGCTTCTTGTTCATCTGTGCACTCCTTCTAGCTGGCACGATAATGGCGAATCCGGCGATTTGGTTCCGGGCCGCCGGTCATCTCATGACCAGGATCGTGGCGGAGTAGGGGCATCGGGCCGCCTGCCGACAGGAGAGACGGTTCGCCCGTGGGGCCTTGCCGCTCAATGCTGGTTGATGGTCGGCAGGTGGGAGATGACTTCGTCCAGGCTGCGCTCGTCGAGGGGCGCGATATGCTCGTTCCAGAACGCTTCGGCCGCCGGGGTCTCATGCTCCCACTTGCGCGTGCTGAGCTGGTTGTCGTCGATCTTGGCGAGCCGACCGCCGCCGAGGCGGAGATATTGCGCGGCGAGTCTTGCAGCATGTGTCTGCTCCATGGCGGCCTCCCGTGGTTGACGGGATGGGAACCGGCATGGCGGCCCGATTGTTCCGGGCGGGGAAATCCGGGCAATAAAAAAGGCCGGGGCGAAAACGCACCGACCTTCCTCATCATCGCCCTTTTCACCCGTGCCAGTACATCCGTGGTCAAAGGCATCGGACGATGCGGCCATTGCGAGCGGCAGAAAGGTTCCAGCGCTCATCAGCAAGGCCGATGAGGGATATATAGGAGGCCATTGTGTTCGAAACAAGGCCCTTGCCGAAGAGATTGGCGAAACCCTGCGTTGACGGCGCGGGCAAAGCTGGTAAAAGCCGCATTGCCCGAAGGATGCATCGACGGCCCGCGCCGGCCGACATCCCGTCTCCAGGAAGAGTGGCCGAGCGGTTTAAGGCACCGGTCTTGAAAACCGGCGTAGGCGAGAGTCTACCGTGGGTTCGAATCCCACCTCTTCCGCCATATCCCGGTCGATTGCGGGCATGGCCGGCAGGCCACGATGAAGCCTAGTTGACCGAGGCGAAGTTGCCGTTCCTGTCGAACCAGCAATTGAAGAAGGATGTCCGGCCGTTTCCGTCCGGATAGTTGCCCTGCACGACATAACCCTTGCCGCTTCGGAACGCCATGTTCGTGGTGATGCGGTTCGGGCGCACGCCGAACCGGGCGGAGGCCTCGCCCCGGCAGAAGGCGGGCATCATGCCGAGGGCAGTACCGCTGGAGCGTCGCCGCGGCTGGGGTTCGCCGTAGCCGTCGTCGAAGCCGTTATCCTGCATTTCCGCGGCGCGGCCGCCCTTCACCCGGCAGACCCCGTTGGCGCCGCCCGGTCCCGTATAGGAGATATCGGGGCTGCCATCCGGATTGACGCTGATGGAGATCGTCAGCTTGCCGATGCGCGCCTCGTAATAGTTGCGGTTGAAGGTCTTCAGCCGGGCCTGCCTGCCGTTGACGAAGACGGGGCCGCCGGCGTCGGCATGAACGTCCACCCTGCCGGGGCAGGAGGCGTTGAAGAACGGAACCTTCGCCTCCGCACCGCAGACCCAGACGGACGTCACCATGGCGGCCGCCAGTGCGCAGCGCTTGATCATCTCAACATCTCCTTGATCGGATTCATCGGGTACGGATATTCAAGCGACGGGCTGCATCGGTGGAACTATTCAGTTCCGACCACTCGCCCGATATCGGTGCATAGTCAAGTTCGTCGGATCATTCGGGAAGGAGTTTCTTCTTGGACTTTATGAAATTGTTGAAGTCGCTCGAAGAGCTCCTGTACGAGCTTGTTTCCTGGTTGATCTTCTATCCCATAACGATGTGGCGCTCCATATCCCGCCCGCTGGAAATGATGCGGTATGCGGACATGGAATTATCCGACAGGCTGGAAGACCAGTATGACGACACGCTGAGCCCTCCGCTTTTCCTCCTCATCACGCTGCTGATCGCGCAGGGCATCTCGACCATGTTCCCCTCGATCTACGATCCATCGAAAACGCCCGTTGCGCTGACCTCGACGCCTAACCTGCTGATCGGGCGCGGTGTCGTCTTCAGCGTCTTTCCTCTCATGATGGCCGTCTCGTTGTTGCGTCACCGTGCGATAAAGCTGACACGAAATTCGTTGCGGCCGCCGTTCTTCAGTCAGTGCTACGTGGCCGCGCCATTTGCCCTGATGGTGGGCTTGGCGTTCGACCTCATGCTCATTCCCGGTCGGGGCGAGGTGCTGGCCGGCCTCGCGGTGCTGGTTTTCGCAATCGTCTGGTATGCGGCGATAGAGGTTCGATGGTTTCGCATTGACCTTCAGGTGACGGCAGCAAGAGCGGTGCTGTTGTTTGCCAAAGCATTCCTCGCTGCGCTTCTGGTCGTGCTGCTGGTCGCCATTGCGGTCGGTTGGGAATTGGCGCATTGGTCGGTGTAGCCACGGCGCGCCGTCGTTGTTAATCGGGTCTCGCGTGGCCGGTCACGCCGGAGATGCCGCAAGCCGGGGAGGTTCTGACGCCATGAGCAAGAGCGAAGCAACGGGAACGTTCGAGGTAAGGCTGACGCCCGCCGAGAGCGAGGATAGCCCCATCGGCACCCTGTCGATAGACAAGACCTTTCAAGGCGACCTGCAGGGCACCAGTGTCGGGCAGATGCTCGCGTTCCGCACGCCTGTCGAGGGCTCGGCCGGATATGTCGCGATGGAACGGGTGACGGGCACGCTGGCCGGCCGGCACGGGTCCTTCACGCTCCAGCACAATGGCCTGATGGACCGGGGCGCGCCATCGCTTGCGGTGGTCGTCGTGCCCGATTCCGGCACGGACGGCCTGTCGGGCCTGACGGGGACGATGGAGATCATCGTTTCGCCCGGGCGGCACGATTATCGCTTCCATTACGGGCTTCCTGCCTAGCCGCCGGCACTACAATATTTCCCGACTTGTTGCTGACGCATTGTGCTCCTACGATCGCGCCTGCACCCGGAAGCAATATCGCCGGCTGGATGCGAACCAGGGGAGGCCGTAATGGACGTGCTTAAAGACCCCACGCATATCGGCATGTTCGAGCCGCAGGATCTCGATATCCTGCAAGGCGTATTTGCACGATTGTCATCGACCCATACCTTCGGCCTGAACGAGGCCGATGCCCGCTCGCTGGCGCGGTCGATCATCACGCTCTATCGTCACGGGGTGCGCGACCCCGACCAGCTCTTCGGTGCCATGCAGGCGCCGACATCGTAGCATCGCGATCCGACGAAAACGCCCGGCGCGCCGTGCAGCGCCCCGGGCGCATTAACCTAGCGGAAACCATAAACCAACGATCCTGACGTCAGGCTTTCCATTCATTCGCAATTTTGCCACGTTATTGGCATGATTAACGTACTGTTATTTACTGAGTGGCATTGACGGCCGGCTTGCAGGGGCAAGGCAGTTGGCTGGCACCGTCGGGGACAATAGCGGCGTGGGATACAAGAACTTCGACAAGAATGCGGCCCGGTTCGGCACAGGCCTCCGGTTGTTGGTCATTCCACTGGTCTGCGCGGGCCTTGCGGCCTGCGCGACGACGGGCCATGCTCCCAAGAAGAAAGCCCGCAGCAAGGAATTCTTCTCCGAATCCGAATATGGCGTGAAGGCGAGCCCCCGCGTCGTCGAGGACGGCCAGGCCGTGCCGAAGGGCGGCGGGCGCTACCAGGTGGGCAAGGCCTACCAGGTGCGCGGCAAGTGGTATCAGCCGAAGGAAGAGCCCGGCTACAACAAGACAGGCCTTGCCTCGTGGTACGGTTCCGCCTTCCACGGGCGGCGCACGGCGAACGGCGAGGTCTACGACCTCTACCATCTTTCCGCCGCGCATCCGACCTTCCCGCTGCCGAGCTATGCGCGCGTCACCAACCTTGAAAACGGCACTTCCGTCATCGTGCGCGTCAACGACCGCGGCCCGTTCCACGAGAACCGGCTGATCGACGTTTCCTCCAAGACGGCCGACCTCCTCGACATGAAGCGCACCGGCACGGCCAAGGTGCGCGTGCAATATGTCGGCAAGGCGCCGCTCGAAGGCAACGACATGCCTTACCTGATGGCCTCCTACATTCCGAAGGGCTCGCGTATCCCGGCGGTCGATCCGGGCGGGCAGATCGCGACCGGCGTCATGGTCGCCTCCGCCGATCACAGCGTCATGCCGGCGCAGGAGGAGAACGTGCTGCGGGTACCCGAGGAGAGCGCGATGACGGCGCTCGCCAAGACCGCCCCGGCAAGCGAAGCCTTCCAGGCGATGGAAGAGCAGTTCGTGCTGCTTCCGGAGATCGGCCCGCTGCCGCTGGAACGGCCGAATTTCATCCCGCAGCTTCCTTCCGAAAGCTACGCGGCCGCCTATGCGGACGAGCGCGTGCGCGATGCCGCCGGCGCCTTCGACGCCATCCTGACCATCGACGGCACGCTGACGCCGCTTTCCGAACTTGCCGCGAACGCGGGCTGACGGCCCGCGCCCCGCAAAGCCGTTTGCGCAACGCCCGCCGCTGTGGGAGTGTGGCGCAGCCGGAGTCCCCATGCATCGTCACCTCTTCGCCTTCCTTGTCGCTTTCCTCTCCCTCCTGACCCTCGCGCACGCCCAGTCGGCAAGCCCTCAGCCGACGGGCTTCGACGTGAAGGCGAAGCAGGTCTACATGATCGAAGCGGAGACAGGCACGGTGCTCTTCGCCCGCGCCGAGGACGAGGTGGTGCCCGCCGCCTCGCTCGCCAAGCTGATGACCGTGGCGACGGTCTTCAAGGCGCTCAAGGACGGCAAGATCACGCTCGACACGTCATATCCCGTCAGCGAGCATGCCTGGCGCACCGGCGGCGCGCCCTCGCGCACCGCCACCATGTTCGCCGCGCTGAAATCCAGCCCGCGCGTCGAGGACCTGATCCGCGGCGTCACGGTGCAATATGCCAACGATGCCTGCATCGTCCTCGCAGAAGGCATTGCCGGCTCGGAGACCGCCTTCGCGGCCCGCATGACGGAAGAGGCGAGGGCGCTCGGGCTGGAGAAATCCACCTTCGTCAACGCCACCGGCCTGCCCGATCCCGGCAATGTCGTGACGATGCGCGAGATGGTGGAACTCGCCCGCCATGTCGAGACGGCCTATCCGGACAGGATGGGCTATTATCTCGAACCGGAATTCGAGTGGAACAGGATCAGGCAGCGCAACCGTAATCCGCTGCTGGCGCTGAACCTCGGCGTAGTAGGCTTCGTCACCGGCTTTTCGGAGGAGGGCGGCTATTCCATCGTCGCGGCGGTGGAGCGCGACGGCAAGCACCTGCTGCTCGCCATGGGCGGCATGGAGAGCGACAAGGTGCGCATCGAGGAGACGCGGCGCATCATCGAATGGGCGCTCTCCTCCTTCGAGCGGCGCACGCTCTTCAAGGAGGGCGAGACCATCGCCGATGCGAGCGTCTATGGGGGCGACGCCTCCCGTGTGCCGCTGGTGGCCGGCGACAAGGTCGATGTCTTCCTGCCGAAGGACAACGCACCGCGCCTCACCGCCCGCGTCGTCTATACCTGGCCGGTACGTGCGCCGGTAAAGCCCGATCAGACGATCGGCATGCTGAGGATATCGAACGACAGGCAGGTCCTGCGCGAGGTGCCGGTGAAGACGGCCGGGACCGTCGGCGTCGGCACATTGCGCTCGCGCGCCCTCGATGCGCTGATCGAGCTGTTCTTCTTCTGGATTTGAAAGGGATGAGCCGGCCGAAAAGCGTTTCGCCGGCCGGAAACATGGGTTAGTAGTGGTCCGACTCGTCCCGGCCCCGCCGGGTATCGCCGCCGCGGCGGCCACGGAAACGGAAGCAGGATTTGTCGGCCGCACCCGGTTTGTTTGTCACGTTCGAAGGCGGCGAGGGCGCCGGGAAGTCGACGCAGATCCGGCTTCTGGCAGCGGCGCTGCGCGAACGCGGCCTGACCGTGCTGATGACGCGCGAGCCCGGCGGCTCGAAGGGCGCCGAAGCCGTGCGCCACGTGCTGCTCTCGGGTGCGGCGGAGGCCTACGGCATCCGCATGGAAGCGATCCTCTTTGCCGCCGCGCGCAGCGACCATGTCGAGCAGGTGATCCGCCCCGCGCTTTCCAAAGGCACCGTGGTGCTCTGCGACCGCTTCATGGATTCCTCCCGCGTCTATCAGGGCATCACCGGCAATCTGGAGCAGTCCTTCATCGAGGCGCTGGAGCGCGTGGCGGTCAACGGCGTCGTGCCGGACTGCACGATCATCTTCGACCTGCCGGCCGCTGTCGGGCTCGAGCGCGCCCGCAAGCGCAGCGCAGGGCCTGAGGAGCAGCCGGACCGTTTCGAGAAGGAAGAGCTGCAGACGCACGAGAAGCGCCGCGAAGCCTTCCTCGACATTGCCGAGCGCGAGCCGCTGCGCTGCCGCGTCGTCGATGCGACGAAGACGCAGGAGGCCATCGCCGCCGAGGTGCTCGCCATCGTCGAGCCGCTGCTGCCGATCAAGGCGCATGGCCGTTCGGATGCGGAGCATATCTCGTGAGCGAGGAGCGTCCCGGCATCCTCGACGGCGCGGTCCATCCCGCCGAGCAGACAAAGCTCTTCGGCCATAGTGAGGCCGAGGATTTCCTGGCGCGCTCCTACCGCTCCGGCAAGGGGCATCACGCCATCCTCATCGAGGGGCCGGAGGGCATCGGCAAGGCGACGCTCGCCTTCCGCTTTGCCAACCACGTGCTGCACCATCCCGAGCCGGCGGAGGCTCCCGGGACGATCGCCGATCCGTCGCCGGCTTCGCCCATCACCCGCCAGCTTGCCTCCGGCGCCTCGCACAGCCTTCTGCACCTCACGCGGCCCTTCGACGAGAAGACCGGCAAGGCGAAATCGGCGATCACCGTGGACGAGGTGCGCAAGGCCGGAAAATTCCTCTCGCAGACCTCCGGCACGGGCAACTGGCGCATCGTCATCATCGACCCGGCGGACGACCTCAACCGCAACGCCGCCAACGCCATCCTGAAGATTCTCGAGGAGCCGCCGAAGCGCTCGCTCTTCCTCGTCCTGACCCATGCGCCGGGAAAACTGCTGCCGACCATCCGCTCGCGCTGCCTGCCGCTGCCGCTCTCGCCGCTGTCGGAGACGGACCTTGCCGCCGCGCTGGAAAGCCTCGGCGCCGCACCGTCCGGCGCGCGGGCAGGGGAGGTGCTTTCGGCAGCCCACGGCAGCGTCTCCGAGGCGCTGAAGCTGGTGAATTACGGCGGCTTCGATATAGTGGAGGCCTTCCGCGCCATCGTCTCCGGGCCGGCCGAGCCGCCGCGCCGCGACGTGCACAAGCTCGCCGACGTGCTTTCGGCGCGCGACAGCGACACGGTCTTCTCCTTCTTCTGCCAGCACGCCGGCGACTTCATGACGGACGCGGCCCGTGCCGCCGCCCTTGCAGGCGACATCGCCCGGGCCGACCGCCTGGCGCACCTCTCCTTTCAGCTCGGCGAGCGCATCGCCATCGCCCAGGGCTACAACCTCGACCGCAAGCAGACGATCATCAGCGTCCTCGACGATATCCGCGCTACGCTTTAGTCAACTTGCTGTTTCCCTTGCCGCCCGCATGGTCTAATACCTTGCGGCATTGCACAACCGAAGACAGAACGCACCCCGATGACCGACACGTCCCGCTTCTACATCACGACCGCCATTTCCTATCCGAACGGCAAGCCGCATATCGGCCATGCCTACGAACTGATCGCAACGGATGCCATGGCACGCTACCAGCGGCTCGACGGGCGCGACGTGTTCTTCCTGACCGGCACGGACGAGCACGGCCAGAAGATGCAGCAGACCGCGAAGAAGGAAGGCATTTCCCCGCGCGAACTCGCGGACAGGAATTCGGCCGAATTCAAGCAGATGGCCGTTCTTCTTAATGCATCGAATGATGATTTCATCCGCACCACCGAGGAGCGCCATTACGAGGCCTGCGCCGAGATCTGGCGCCGCATGGCCGCCAATGGCGACATCTACAAGGACAGCTATGCCGGCTGGTATTCGGTGCGCGACGAGGCCTATTACCAGGAAGGCGAGACGGAAAAGCGCGACGACGGCGTGCGCTACGGTCCGCAGGGCACGCCCGTCGAATGGGTGGAGGAGGAAAGCTACTTCTTCCGCCTTTCCGCCTACCAGGAAAAGCTGCTGAAGCACTATGAGGACAATCCGGACTTCATCGGCCCGGCCGAGCGTCGCAACGAGGTGATCTCCTTCGTCAAGTCGGGCCTCAAGGACCTTTCGGTCTCGCGCACGACCTTCGACTGGGGCATTCCGGTTCCCGGCGATCCGGCGCATGTCATGTATGTCTGGGTCGATGCGCTCACCAACTACATTACCGCGACCGGCTACCTTACCGATCCGGAAGGCCCGCGCGCAAAATACTGGCCGGCGAACATCCATATCATCGGCAAGGACATCATCCGCTTCCACGCCGTCTACTGGCCGGCCTTCCTGATGTCGGCGGGCCTACCGCTGCCGGAACGCGTCTTCGCCCACGGCTTCCTGCTCAACAAGGGCGAGAAGATGTCGAAGTCGCTCGGCAACGTGGTCGACCCGGTCAACCTCGTCAATCATTTCGGCCTCGACCCGATCCGCTACTTCTTCCTGCGCGAGGTCTCCTTCGGCCAGGACGGCAGCTACAGCGAGGAGGGGATCGCCACGCGCATCAACTCCGACCTTGCCAACGGCATCGGCAACCTTGCCAGCCGCTCGCTGTCGATGATCGTCAAGAACTGCGACGGCAAGGTGCCGGACTGCGGCGAGCTGACGGATGCCGACCGCGCCATGCTCGCCTCCGTCGACGCGCTGCACGCCATCACCCGCGAGGAGATGGGCCGGCAGCAGATCCACAAGGCGCTGGCGGCGATCATCGCCGTCGTCTCGGAGGCCGACCGCTATTTCGCCGGCGAGGCGCCCTGGGCGCTGAAGAAGACCGATCCCGTCCGCATGGGCACCGTGCTCTATGTGACGGCGGAAGTCGTGCGCCAGATCGCGATCCTCCTCCAGCCCTTCATGCCGAAATCCGGCCGCAAGCTGCTCGACCTCGTCGCCGCACCCGTCGAAAAGCGCGACTTCTCGGCGCTGGGCGAGGCGGGCCGCCTCGTCAGCGGCACGCCGCTGGAAGCGCCGACGCCGGTCTTCCCGCGCTACGTCGCCCCCGAAGCGTGATGCCATGCTGATCGACACCCATTGCCATCTGGATTTTCCCGATTTCGCGGCGGAGCGCGACGATATCGTCGCGCGCGCGCATGCGGCCGGGGTGAAGCAGATGATCACCATCTCGACGCGGGTGCGCAAGTTCCCCGAGATCCTGGCCATCGCGGAAAAATACCCGACCGTCTTCTGTTCGGTCGGCACGCATCCGCACAATGCCGACGAGGAGCTGGATATCCCGGTCTCCGAGCTCATCGAGCTGGCGCGGCATCCGCGCGTCGTCGCCATCGGCGAGGCGGGCCTCGATTATTTCTACGACAACGCCCCGCGTGAGGCGCAGGCCATCGGCCTTCGCAACCACATCGCCGCGGCGCGGGAAACCGGCCTGCCGCTCGTCATCCACAGCCGCTCGGCGGACGAAGACATGGCGGCGATCCTGACCGAGGAGACGGGGAAGGGGGCCTTTCCCTTCCTGCTGCATTGTTTCTCCTCCGGCCCGGAGCTTGCCCGGGTCGGTGTCGAACTCGGCGGCTATGTCTCCTTCTCCGGCATCCTGACCTTCCCGAAGTCCGAAGAGCTGCGCGAGATCGCAAGAACCGTGCCGCTGGAACGCATGCTGGTGGAAACGGACGCGCCCTATCTCGCCCCCAAGCCGTTCCGCGGCAAGCGCAACGAGCCGGCCTATGTGGCGCATACGGCGGCGGTTCTGGCCGAGACCCTCGGCATCAGCGCGGAAGAGATCGCCCGCATCACCACCGAGAACGCCTTCCGCATCTTCTCCAAGATGCCGCGGGTGTAGCCGTGGCTTCTACGCGGCGCTTCACCATTCTCGGCTGCGGCTCCTCGCCCGGCGTGCCGCGCATCACCGGCGACTGGGGCGCCTGCGATCCCGACAACCCGAAGAACCGCCGCACCCGCGCCGCCTTCCTCGTCGAGCAGTTCGGCCCGGACGGCACGACGACGGTGGTGATCGACACGGGCCCCGATTTCCGCACGCAGATGATCGCCGCCGGCGTCGCCGGCATCGACGCGGTGCTCTATACCCACGCCCATGCCGACCACATCCACGGGATCGACGATATCCGCGGCTTCGTGCTGCAGAACCACAAGCAGGTGCCGATCTGGGCGGATGCCTTCACGATGGAGCGCATCCGCGAGGGCTTCGGCTATTGCCTAAAGACGCCGCCGGGCAGCATGTATCCGCCGATCGTCACGGAAAACCTCATCGAGCCGATGGACCGGCCGGTGACGGTCGAAGGGGCAGGGGGCACCATCACCTTCCAACCCCTTCTCCAGGTGCACGGCTCGATCCATTCGCTGGGCTTCCGCATCGGCGACGTCGCCTATTGCAGCGACATCAGCGATTTTCCGGACGAGACCCTGCCGCGCCTTGCCGGCCTCGACATGCTGGTGATCGACGCGCTGCAATACCGCTACCATTCGAGCCACCTGTCGCTTTCCCAGGCGCTAGAATGGATCGAGCGGCTGAAGCCGGCGCGGGCGATCCTCACGCACATGCATGTGCCGCTCGACTACGAGACCGTGCAAAAGGAAACGCCGGCCCATGTGGAGCCGGCGTATGATGGCTTCAGCTTCGAGGTCGCGCTTGGCGACGATCAGGCGAAATAAGGCTTGAGGTTCCCGCGGATCCGATCGAGGACCGTATCGCCGGAAAGGTCGGGCACGAAGGTCTTTCCGGTAATCTGTTCAAAGGCCTGGATGTAAACCTTCGAGGTCTGCTCGATAAGCTCGCGCGGAATTTCCGGGATCGGGTCCTTGTAGGGGTCGCAGCGCTCGGTGACCCAGGCGCGCACGAAATCCTTGTCGAAGCTTGCCGGGCGGCCGCCCTTGGCGAAGCTCTCGGCATAGCTGTCGGCGATCCAGTAGCGGCTCGAATCCGGCGTATGGATCTCGTCGGCCAGCACGATGCGGCCGTCCTTGTCCGTGCCGAACTCATACTTGGTGTCGACGAGGATGAGCCCGCGTTCGGCGGCACGCGCCTGTCCGCGGGCAAATAGCGCCAGTGCGTAGCGCGACACGGTTTCCCATTGCTCGGCCGTCAGCAGGCGCTGGGCAAGGATCTCGTCGCCGGAGAGCGGTTCGTCATGGCCGCCGTCGAAGGCCTTGCTGGTGGGCGTGATGATCGGCTCGGGCAGCTTCTCGTTGTCCTTCATTCCGTCCGGCAGCGTGATGCCGTACATCTGGCGCTCGCCCTTGCGGTACTTCGTCAGGATCGAGGTGCTGGTGGTGCCGGCGAGATAGCCGCGCACGACGATCTCGACCGGCAGGATATCGAGCCGCGTGCCGATGACGACATTCGGGTCGGGATAGGAAAGGACGTGGTTCGGGCAGATGTCGGCGGTCTCCTCGAACCAATAGCGCGCCGTCTGCGTCAGGACCTGGCCCTTGAAGGGAACGGCGGTCAGGATCACGTCGAAGGCGCTCAGCCGGTCCGTCGCGATGATGATGCGGCTGCCGTCCGGAAGATCGTAGTTCTCGCGGACCTTGCCGTTGTAGCGGTTCGGCAGTTCCGGGATGAAGGCGTCGGAGAGAATGCGCAGATCGCTCATCGGTGCGGGCTTTCGCTGTTGGTTCCGTCTGCCGTTCCGCTTAGAACCGCAGGCGGCCAACGGTCAAGGCGCAAACCGGATTTCCAGCACCTTTGGGGCTCATGGCCAGATAGATTGGTTCCATAATCTATCTTATGTGATCTTTGTATGCGCCGCCGGCCGAGCCTCCCTCCCGCCGTATTCCGCTCGTACAACAGGCACGGTGTCGACGTATTCGATCTTTCCGTGTTAGCGTCCCGCCGACGTTCATCCAACCTCCCTGCCAAGAAACCCATGCCGACAGTTCCCGTGCTTGAAACTGACCGCCTCGTCCTGCGCGGCTTTCGTTCCGACGACCTCGATGCCATCACCGAAATGTGGGCGATGCCCGAGATCGTGCGCTATATCGGCGGCGTGCCGATGACGCGCGAACAGTCGTGGACGCGCCTCTTGCGGCAGATCGGCATGTGGAGCGTCATGGGCTTCGGCTTCTGGGTGATCACGGAGAAAGCGACCGGCCGCGTCATCGGCGAAGCCGGCTTCCACGAAATGCGCCGTGCACTCACACCCAGCCTCGAAGGCACGCTGGAAACCGGCTGGGGCCTGCTTCCCGAATTCCAGGGCAAGGGCTATGCCACCGAAGCGTTGAACGCCATGTGGACGTGGATCGGTGCGAACCGCCCCGACATGACGATCACCTGCATCATCGACCCGCGCAACGCCGCGTCCATCGGGCTTGCCGAGCGGCACGGCTTCCGGGAATTCGCCCGCTCGCCCTATCAGGGCTCGGAGGTCGTCCTCCTTCGCAGGAATGCGTCGTGAGCATCACAATATAGTTTAAGTATAACCTGTAATTCTCTGTTTTGTAATGGCATTATAAGAAAGAGAATTTCGAGGGGATCCTGTGCTATCATGGCACCTTCGAAAAGGAGGTGCGCCATGAGATTGCCTGCCGCCGTTTCCCTTTTTCTGCTTGTCCTCCCGGTTGCCACATGGGCAGAAGAGCCGGTCGATACCGCCCAGGGCGTCATCCAGGGCCAGATCGCCGCCTTCCTGCATGACGATGCCAAGGCGGCCTATTTCTTCGCCTCGCCCGCCATCCGCGGCAAATTCCCGACGGAGGGCGCCTTCTTCGACATGGTGAGGAAGGGCTATGCGCCGGTCTATCGGCCGGGCAATTTCGCCTTCGGCCGGTCGCGGGTCATCGGCGACACGGTGGTGCAGGAGGTGCTGATCTCCGGGCCGGACGGCAAGGACTGGACGGCGCTCTACCAGCTCGTGAAGCTGCCGGACGGCAGCTACAAGATCAACGGCGTGCACATCGTGCGCGCCGCGCCGGGACCGGAGATCTGACTTTTGGTTTCAGAGAGGGGCGAGATCGCCCCTCGCCCAGTTTTCCTGCGTTTCCGCCATGAAATCGGCGAAGCGCCCCTCCTCGATCGCCTTGCGGATACCGGCCATCAGGTCCTGGTAATAGGCAAGGTTGTTCCAGGTCAGCAGCATGCCGCCGAGCGACTCGTTGGCGCGGATGAGATGGTGCAGGTAGGCGCGCGAATAGTCGCGGGCGGCCGGGCAGTTCGATTCCTCGTCCAGCGGGCGCATGTCCTCGGCGTGGCGGGCGTTGCGCAGGTTGATGCGGCCGCGCCGCGTGAAGGCAAGGCCGTGGCGGCCGGAGCGGGTCGGCATCACGCAGTCGAACATGTCGATGCCGCGGGCGACGGATTTGAGGATATCGTCCGGCGTGCCGACGCCCATCAGGTAGCGCGGCTTCTCGGTCGGCAGGTGCGGAAGGGTCGTGGAAATCATGTCGAGCATGACCTCCTGCGGCTCGCCCACGGCAAGGCCGCCGATGGCATAGCCCTTGAGGTCGAGGCCGGCGAGCGCGGCGGCGGAACGCTCGCGCAGCTGCGGAATGTCGCCGCCCTGCACGATGCCGAACATCGCCTTGCCGGGCTGGTCGCCGAAGGCCGCCTTGCAGCGCTCGGCCCAGCGCAGCGACATTTCCATGGCGCGCTCGATCTCCTTCGGGGATGCCGGCAGCGCCACGCATTCGTCGAGCTGCATCTGGATATCGCTGTTGAGCAGGCCCTGGATCTCGATGGAGCGTTCCGGCGACATGTGGTGCAGCGCGCCGTCGACATGGCTCTTGAAGGTCACGCCCTTCTCGTCGAGCTTGCGAAGGCCCGAGAGCGACATGACCTGGAAGCCCCCGGAATCGGTGAGAATCGGATACGGCCAGCGGATGAGCTCGTGCAGGCCGCCGAGGCGCGCCACGCGCTCCGGGCCGGGCCGCAGCATCAGGTGGTAGGTATTGCCGAGGATGATGTCGGCGCCGAGTTCGCGCACCTGGTCGAGATACATTGCCTTGACGGTGCCCACCGTGCCGACAGGCATGAAAGCGGGCGTGCGGATGGTGCCGCGCGGCATGGAGACCTCGCCGCGGCGGGCCTTGCCGTCGGTGGCGAGGAGCTTGAACTGGAAGGTGTCGGTCATCGGTCGTTCCGGAAAAGCAGGCTGGAGTCGCCGTAGGAATAGAAGCGGTAGCCGGTCGAGACCGCATGGGCATAGGCGCCGCGCATTGTTTCGAGGCCGGAAAAGGCCGAGACGAGCATGAAGAGCGTCGATTTCGGCAGGTGGAAATTGGTCATCAGGATATCGGCGGTGCGGAAGCGGTAGCCGGGCGTGATGAAGATGCCCGTCGCGCCCGACCATGGCCGGATTGTGCCGTCCGCGTCGGCGGCGCTTTCGAGGAGGCGCAGCGACGTCGTACCGACGGAGACGATGCGCCCGCCCCTCGCCTTCACGGCGTTGAGCGCGGCGGCCGTCGCTTCGGAGACGTAGCCGATCTCCTCGTGCATGACGTGGTCGGTCGTATCGTCCGCCTTGACTGGCAGGAAGGTGCCGGCGCCGACATGCAGCGTCACGAAATGCCGTTCGACGCCGAGCGCATCGAGCTTTTCGAAGAGGGCGTCGGTGAAGTGGAGGCCTGCGGTCGGCGCGGCGACGGCACCCTCCTCGCGGGCATAGATCGTCTGGTAGTCGCGCCGGTCCGCCTCGTCCTCGGCGCGCTTGGAGGCGATGTAGGGCGGCAGCGGAATATGGCCGACAATGGCGATGGCGCGGTCGAGGTCGGGACCGGAGGCGTTGAAGTGAAGGGTGACCTCACCGCCCTCGCCCTTCTCCTCGACGGTCGCGGACAGGTCTTCGCCGAAAGCGATGCGATCACCGCGTTTGATGCGTTTTCCGGGCCTGGCGAAGGCCTTCCAGCGGTCGCCGGCAATGCGCATGTGGAGCGTCGCGGAGACCTTCTGGCCGCCCGCGCCTTCGCGGTGGCGGATGCCTTCGAGCTGGGCGGGAATGACGCGCGTGTCGTTGAAGACCAGCGCATCGCCGGGCCGAAGCAGGGAGGGCAGGTCGCCGACGGTGCGGTCCTCGTAGGGCGCCTCCGCATCGGGGCGAACGACGAGCAGCTTCGCGGCCTCGCGCGGCGTCACGGGGCGCAGCGCGATGCGTTCTTCCGGCAGGTCGAAATCGAAGAGGTCGACACGCATGGCGGCCTCAGAGGAAGCGGATCATCAGTGCGCCGGCAACGAGCATCACCGCGCCGCCGATGCGGCCGACCGTCACCTCGCGCACGGCCATGCCGAGGAAGCCGATGCGGTCGAGCAGGATGCCGGCGAGAAGCTGGCCGGAAACGGCAAACGCCATGAGGGCGGCAGCGCCGATGCGCGGGGTGAGATAGATAGCGGTGGTGACGTAGAAGGCGCCGAGCGCCCCGCCGACCACATAGAGCCATGCGGCCGGCGCGCGCCAGTCCGGCGCCCTGCCCTCGAAGGCCGAGGTAGCCAGGACGACGAGCCCGAGCAGCACGGCGCCCGACAGGAACGACATGCAGGCGGCCGCCACGGGCATGCCGAGCCCGCGTCCGAGCATGGTGTTGATGGGAGCCTGGGTTGCGATGCACGCGCCGGCCGCAATGCCGAGCAGCGCCCAGAGGAATGCAGCCATGGTGCCGGTCCTTGAAAAGCGCACAAAGAAAAACCGCGCCCGCCGTGGCGAGCGCGGTCGAAAACGAAAGGTTGTCTATCAGGCCGCCACGTCTGCGGCAACCTTCATCGAAACGATCGAGTCGGGATCGCGCACAGGCTCGCCGCGCTTGATCTTGTCGATGTTCTCCATGCCCTCGATGACCTGGCCCCAGACGGAATACTGCTTGTTGAGCCAGGGCGAATCCGTGAAGCAGATGAAGAACTGCGAGTTGGCCGAGTTCGGCATCCGGCTGCGGGCCATGGAGCAGGTGCCGCGCACATGGCTCATGTTGGAGAATTCGGCCTTGAGGTCCGGCTTGTCGGAGCCGCCCATGCCGGCACGGGCCGGGTTGAATTCCGCGCCGCCCTGCTTGCCGAACTTCACGTCGCCGGTCTGGGCCATGAAGTCCTCGATGACGCGGTGGAAGACGACGCCGTCATAGGCGCCTTCGCGCGCCAGTTCCTTGATGCGCGCCACATGCCCCGGGGCGAGGTCCGGAAGAAGCTGGATGACCACCTTCCCCTTCGTGGTCTCCATGATGATCGTGTTTTCCGGATCCTTGATCTCGGCCATGGTCTTTCTCCTTCTAAAGCCTGTCCGCAAAGGTGTGGTCCAACTTTGCGATTGCAACAGGCGGCAACCAAAAAACGGGATTACTTGCCGACGGTGACCTTGATCATGCGGTCGGGGTCGGTCACGGCGCCGTTGTTCGCGTCGTCGCCGCGCTTGATCTTGTCGACGTTCTCCATGCCGGAGACGACCTTGCCGACGACCGTGTACTGGCCGTTCAGGAAGTCGCCGGGGGCGAACATGATGAAGAACTGCGAGTTGGCGGAATTGGGGTCCTGGGCGCGCGCCATGCCGACCGTGCCGCGCTCGAAGGGCACGTCGGAGAACTCGGCCGGAAGGTCCGGCAGGCTGGAGCCGCCCGTGCCGGCCGCCTGCGGCTGGTAGCCGTCTTCCATGTCGCCGTACTGCACGTCGCCGGTCTGCGCCATGAAGCCTTCGATCACGCGGTGGAAGGCGACGTTGTCGTATTCGCCGGCGGCGGCGAGCTGCTTGATGCGCTCGGCGTGCTTGGGCGCCTTGTCGTTCAGCTCGATGACGACCGGGCCGTCCTTGAGCTGGATGGTGATGAAGTCGGCGGCTTTGGCGACGACGGCGCTCGTGGCGGTCGCCAGGAACAGGGTTCCAGCAAAGGCGAGGCGGAGGATGTTCATGATAGCTCCCTAAAGGGGTTCAGGATGATGGGCTCAGCCCTTCTGCCGGGCCTGGAGCGCCTTGAAGACGGGCGCCGGAACGAAGGCCCCGACATCGCCGCCCATGGCCGCGATCTGGCGGACCAATGTGGCGGTAATGGGCCGCGAGGCGACGCCTGCGGGCAGGAAGATGGTCTGCACGTCGGGCGCCATCTGGCGGTTCATGCCGGCCATCTGCATTTCGTAGTCGAGGTCCGTGCCGTCGCGCAGGCCGCGGATGAGGAGATGCGCCTTGTGCGCCCGCGCGGCATCGACGACGAGGTTGGAGAAGGAAACGACGCTCACATCCCCTGCCCGCTCCGGCAGCGCCTCGGCGATCGACTGGCGGATGAGCCCGGCGCGCTCCTCGAAGGAGAAGATCGGCGTCTTGCCGGGATGGATGCCGATGGCGACGATGACCTTCGGCGCGACGTTCAGCGCCTGCACGAGCACGTCGATATGGCCGTTGGTGATCGGGTCGAAGGAGCCAGGATAGAAGGCGACTGTCATCGGCGAGGTTCCGTTTGCCGCCTTGTGTCACGGACCGTCCCTTTCCGCAAGGGTGCGCCCTGCCGCACCCGGAACTGTCCCCCGCGAAGAACATGAACTGCGCATGAATGGGCCGTTCAAGACCATTTCAGGTGCCCCATGTCTAGATGGCAGCATCGGGCCCGGGAACAAACATCGATATCGCGCGTTCTACCGGCCGAACACAGTGAAACAAGTATTGCGTTTCCTTAGGCTGGAAGGAACACGAAAATGGCACTCGCTCTTCTCTGCATGACCATGTTCATCGCACTCACCGCCGCAACCATCCATGCGTTGCGCGAAGAAGACCGCCCGGCAGCGACGAAGCTCGCCGGCCGCGGCAAGTGGCTGCGCTGAGGACGGACCATGGCCGCGCTCACCATCTTCTCCATGCTCTTCATCAGCGCCGTCTTCACGGTGGATTTCGCCCGCACGATCATCGAGATCAAGCGTGAGCGCGAAGCCCTGAAGGCGATCCGGCTGAAAACGAAAGCAGGCGGCTTCGGCGTCTAGAACGCCCCTTGCCGCCGTCAACGCGGGTGGCCTTCCCTCCGGGCCGCCCGCGACAAATGAAAAGCCGGACGGTCGTTCCCTGCCCGTCCGGCTTTTTCATGTCTGTGAGAAGCGAGGCTTATGCCTCGCTGCCCGGCGCTTCATCTCCGGCCTCGACGTCACCTTCGGCAACGCCCTCACCATCCGTATCCGCATCGTCGTCGCCTTCCGGCTCGCTGATGCGCTCGACGGAGACCACCTTCTCGTCCTTGGCGGTGGAGAAGATCGTCACGCCCTTGGTGGCGCGGCTGGCGATGCGGATGCCGTCGACCGGCACGCGGATGAGCTGGCCGCCGTCGGAGACGAGCATGAGCTGGTCCTTCTCCTCGACCGGGAAGGCGGCGACCAGTTCGCCGATCTCGCCCGTCTTGGAGGTGTCGGTGGCGCGGATGCCCTTTCCGCCGCGGCCCGAGGTGCGGAAGTCGTAGGAGGACGACCGCTTGCCGTAGCCCTTCTGCGAAACCGTCAGCACGAACTGTTCGCGCGCCTTCAGCTCCTGATAGCGCTCTTCGGAAAGATCGCCGACTTCGCCGACCTCCTCGCCGACCAGCGCGATCTCCTCCTCGTCGACGCCGCTGGCGCGGCGCTCGGCGGCGGAGCGTTTCAGATAGGCGGCGCGTTCCCACGGCTCGGCATCGGCATGGTGGACGATCGTCATCGAGATGATGCGGTCGCCGGCGCCCAGCGAGATGCCGCGCACGCCGACCGAATTGCGGCCGGCGAAGACGCGCACGTCGTCGACCGGGAAGCGGATGCACTGGCCGAGCGCCGTGGTCAGCAGCACGTCGTCGTGCTCCGTGCAGGTCTCGACGTTGAGGATCTCGTCGCCATCCTCCTCGAGCTTCATCGCGATCTTGCCGTTGCGGTTGACCTGGACGAAGTCGGAAAGCTTGTTGCGGCGCACCGTGCCGCGGGTCGTCGAGAACATGACGTCGAGGTTTTCCCACGTCGTCTCGTCTTCGGGCAGCGGCATGATGGTCGTGATGCGCTCGCCGGGTTCCAGCGGCAGCATGTTGATGAGCGCCTTGCCCTTCGACTGCGGCGTGCCGATCGGCAGGCGCCAGACCTTCTCTTTGTAGACGATGCCGCGCGAGGAGAAGAAGAGGACGGGCGTGTGCGTGTTGGCAACGAAGAGGCGGGTCGCGAAATCCTCGTCCTTCATGGCCATGCCGGAGCGGCCCTTGCCGCCGCGGCGCTGCGCGCGGTAGGTGGCGAGCGGCACGCGCTTGACGTAGCCGGCATGCGAGACGGTGACGACCATGTCCTCGCGGGCGATGAGGTCCTCGTCGTCCATGTCCGGGCCGCCTTCGGCGATCTCGGTGCGGCGCGGCGTGCCGAATTCGTCGCGGATGGCGCCGAGCTCGTCCTTGACGATGGTCATGATGCGCAGGCGCGAGGAGAGGATGTCGAGGTAGTCCTTGATCTCCTCGCCGATCTTGTTCAGCTCCTCGTCGATCTCGTCGCGGCCGAGGGCCGTCAGGCGGGCGAGGCGCAGTTCGAGGATGGCGCGGGCCTGCTCTTCGGAAAGATTGTAGGTCAGGTCCTCGTTGATGCGGTGGCGCGGGTCGTCGATGAGGCGGATCAGCGCCTCGACGTCCCTGGCCGGCCAGCGGCGCTCCATCAACTGCTCGCGCGCCGTCTGCGGATCGGGCGCGCGGCGGATGAGGTTGATCACCTCGTCGATATTGGCGACGGCGATGGCAAGGCCCACCAACACATGGGCGCGGTCGCGCGCCTTGCGCAGCAGGTACTTGGTGCGGCGGCTGACGACTTCCTCGCGGAAGGCGACGAAGGCGCGCAGCATGTCGAGCAGCGTCATCTGCTCCGGCTTGCCGCCGTTGAGCGCCACCATGTTGCAGCCGAACGAGGTCTGCAGCGGCGTGTAGCGGTAGAGCTGGTTCAGGATGACGTCGGCGTTCGCGTCGCGCTTCAGCTCGATGACGACGCGGTAGCCGTCGCGGTCGGATTCGTCGCGAAGGTCGGAGATGCCCTCGATGCGCTTGTCGCGCACGAGCTCGGCCATCTTCTCGATCATCGTCGCCTTGTTCACCTGGTAGGGGATCTCGGTGACGATGATCTGCTCACGGTCGCCGCGCATCGGCTCGATGGTGGCGCGCCCGCGCATGACGACCGAGCCGCGGCCCGTCTCGTAGGCCTGGCGGATGCCGGCGCGGCCGAGGATCAGCGCGCCGGTCGGGAAATCCGGGCCGGGGATGATCTGCATCAGGTCGAGCAGTTCGATGGCCGGATTGTCGATGAGGGCGATACAGCCGTCGATGACTTCGGAAAGGTTGTGCGGCGGGATGTTCGTCGCCATGCCGACGGCGATGCCGCCCGCGCCGTTGACGAGAAGGTTCGGGAATTTCGCGGGGATGACGACCGGCTCGGAGAGCGTGCCGTCATAGTTGTCGCGGAAATTCACCGTTTCCTTGTCGAGGTCATCGAGCAGCGAATGGGCGGCCTTTTCCAGGCGGCATTCCGTGTAGCGCTGGGCTGCCGGCGGGTCGCCGTCGACGGAGCCGAAATTGCCCTGGCCGTCGATGAGCGGCAGGCGGAGCGACCAGTCCTGCGCCATGCGCGCGAGCGCGTCGTAGATGGCGGCGTCCCCGTGCGGATGGTATTTACCCATCACGTCACCGGTGACGCGGGCCGATTTCACATATTTCTTGTTCCAGTCGACGCCCATCTCGTTCATCGAATAGAGGATGCGCCGGTGCACGGGCTTGAGGCCGTCGCGCACGTCGGGCAGCGCGCGGGACACGATCACGCTCATGGCGTAATCGAGATAGGACCGCTGCATCTCCTCGATGATGGAAATAGGCTCAATGCCGGGAGGGGTCTTGCCGCCGGGTGTCGTTTGTTCTGTCAATTTCGGTCACGATCGTTGTTCAGAATCAGATGCAAATTTATAGCCTACCGCCGCCCCGAGCGCCAATTTCGGCAAGGGGTTTGAGCGGGTTTTCCAAGTAAAATCCGCCAATTTGCGCATTTTCATGGCCGTATCGGCGTGGCGGTCCGGGCGCCCTTCCCTTGGGCGCCGCCCTCGCCTAACAATGGCCGGACAAGGCCGACGGAACGGCCGCTCAACGGCGAGGGGAACGCCCGACATGCTCACCATCGATCCCGTGGTCAATGCGCTCACGACCCTGCTCGTGACGCTCGATCCGCCCGGCCTCGCGCCGATCTTCCTGGGGCTGACCGTCGGCATGACGCGCCCGCAGCGAAAGCAGGTGGCCCTGCGCGGCTCGCTGATCGCCTTCTGCATCCTCGCGGTCTTCGCGCTGACGGGCTCGGGCGTGCTCTCGCTGCTCGGCATCTCCATCGGCGCCTTCCGCATCGCCGGCGGGCTGCTCCTCTTCTGGATCGCCTTCGAGATGATCTTCGAGCGGCGCAACGAGCGCAAGGAAAAGACCAGCGAGGTGGCGATCACCCGCGACCACATCCACAACATCGCCGTCTTCCCGCTTGCCCTGCCGCTGATCGCCGGCCCCGGCGCCATCTCCGCGACGATCCTGCTGTCGGGCGCCTTTCCCTCCGCACTGGAGCGCAGCGCCCTCATCGGCGTGCTGGCGCTCTGCATCGGCATCCTTTTCCTGTCGCTGGTGATCGCCGAGCGCATCGACCGCTTCCTCGGCAATACCGGCCGGGCGATCCTTACGCGCCTCCTCGGCGTCATCCTCGCCGCGCTCGCGGTGCAGTTCGTGGTGGACGGCGTGAAATCGGTCTTCCTCGCCTGAGAACCGCCCGCCGCGCCTACCGCGCGGCAAAGGTCTTCTCGAAAAGGCTCGGAATATCGTGCTGCGAGAAGAGCTTGACGCCGGTTACCGCCGCCAGCGCCGTGGCGCTCGGCGTGAAGCTGGCATTGGTGAGGACGCCGACGGCGTCGACCCCGTAATAGACCTTGCCGGCATGGGCCTCCTGCACGGCCTTGTTGCCGACGGGGCCTCCATAGAGCTTGCATTGCAGGCCGACGCGCTTGCCCTTCTTCTCGGCTATCACGTCCAGCCCCTGGTCGCCGGAGCCGCGCGTCACCTCCGCCTTCCAGCCGTACCGCGTGAGGGCATCGGCCACCCAGTGCTCGAATTCGTGCCCGTCAAGCGGGACCGAGCCGGCATCGAAGCCGGCGGCGACCTGCTCGCGCCTGCGGGTGTTCAACTGCTCGAAAACCAGCGCCTTCGCATCCTCGAAGGAAAACAGCGCCCCATCCAGCGCGATGCTGGCGAAGAACTCGGCGAGCGCCTCGCCTCTCGTGTCCTGCACGACCGTGCCGTAATCGTTCGTGCGAACGGCGCGCGCCAGGTTGCGTTCGAGCGCGCCGCGATGCTGGTCCACCGCATCTATCAGCCTTTGCCGCTCAATGAGACGGCGCCGAGGAAGATTTTCCTGATAGTGCTGCTCTTCGGCCATGAGCCGCATCGCCGCCTCTTGCGCCTTCGCCTTCCTGCGCCGGCGCCACAGCCAGGCCGCGGAGAGGAACGGGCTCAGGACGACGATGACCATGCCAAGAATGCCCAAGGCCGTCAGCCCGGGCGGCTTGCCCGCCAGCGCACCGACGCTGCCGATCATGCCCCCGAGGAGACAAATCGCCAGTGTGAGCAGGACGAAGCGCAATACCCCCTTCAGCAGCGACAAAACGGCGCCCTCCTCTTCCCGAGGGGCGCCGTGAACCGTCAGTCAGATCTACGCCCCTGAAAATCCCCGGGGCCGAGGATAATCCGCTCAGAACGGGATGTCATCATCCATATCGCGCGAAAGTTGCGAACCGCCCGAACGGCTTGCGCTGCCGCTGCCGCCGCCGGAAGCCGGCCGCGAACCGTAGTCGTCGTAGTTCTGGCCGCCGCCAAAATTGCTGCTGCCGCCGAAATCGCCGCCCCGGCCCGCGCCGCCGCCTTCGCCGCGACCGTCGAGCATCGTCAGCGTCGAGTTGAAGCCCTGCAGCACGACTTCCGTCGAGTAACGGTCGTTGCCGGTCTGGTCCTGCCACTTGCGGGTCTGCAGCGCGCCCTCGATATAGAGCTTGGCGCCCTTCTTGACGTACTGCTCGACGACCTTGCACAGGCCCTCGTTGAAGACGACGACATTGTGCCATTCGGTCTTCTCGCGGCGCTCGCCGCTGTTGCGGTCACGCCAGGTCTCGGAGGTGGCGATGCGCAAGTTGGCGATCGGCCGACCGTCCTGCGTGCGCCGGATTTCCGGGTCCGCACCGACGTTCCCGATCAAGATCACCTTGTTGACGCTTCCAGCCATACCCGTACTTCCCGTTGTCGCGCCGGACGAAGGGCGCCCGACATCATTTCACTACACGAATGCGGCATCTTATAAGCTGCCGCCGCCGGGCGCCGCCCCGCGCAAGTGGTAATCCACAGATCAATTGCGAAATTTCGTTCTTTTTTTGTTCTAATAATTCCCTACACTCTTGTCAACCGAATCGGAAACGGGCACGGAATCTTCTGACGGTGCATGGACAGGCCTCCATCAATCCCTACATAGGGGCCGATCCCATTTATGCGCAACGACCTTCGACGCTGGACACAATGAGCGAACTCAAGACAATTTCCATTCGCGGCGCGCGCGAACACAATCTCAAGGGCATCGACCTCGACCTGCCCCGCAACAAGCTGATCGTCATGACCGGGCTTTCGGGCTCCGGAAAATCGTCGCTCGCCTTCGACACGATCTATGCCGAAGGCCAGCGCCGCTATGTCGAGAGCCTTTCGGCCTATGCGCGCCAGTTCCTGGAGATGATGCAGAAGCCGGACGTCGACCAGATCGACGGGCTGTCGCCGGCCATCTCCATCGAGCAGAAGACGACCTCGAAGAACCCGCGCTCGACCGTCGGCACGGTCACCGAGATCTACGACTACATGCGCCTTCTCTTCGCGCGCGTCGGCGTTCCCTATTCGCCGGCGACGGGCCTGCCCATCGAGAGCCAGACGGTCAGCCAGATGGTCGACCGCGTGCTGGATTTCGGCGAAGGCACGCGCCTCTACATTCTTGCACCCGTCGTGCGCGGCCGCAAGGGCGAGTACAAGAAGGAACTCGCCGAGCTGATGAAGAAGGGCTTCCAGCGCGTCAAGGTCGACGGCCAGTTCTACGAGATCGCCGACGTGCCGGCGCTCGACAAGAAGTACAAGCACGATATCGACGTGGTGGTCGACCGCGTCGTCGTGCGTGCCGACCTCGCCTCGCGCCTCGCCGACAGCATCGAGACCTGCCTCAAGCTCGCCGACGGCCTTGCGGTTGCGGAATTCGCCGACAAGCCGCTGCCGGTCGAGGAGACGGCGGCCGGCGGCTCGGCCAACAAGTCGCTGAACGAAACGCACGAGCGCGTGATGTTCTCGGAAAAGTTCGCCTGCCCCGTTTCCGGCTTCACCATTCCGGAGATCGAGCCGCGGCTCTTCTCGTTCAACAACCCCTTCGGCGCCTGCCCGACCTGCGACGGCCTCGGCAGCCAGCAGAAGATCGACCCGGACCTGATCGTGCCGGAAAGCGAGCGGACGCTGCGCGACGGGGCCATCGCCCCGTGGGCGAAGTCGTCCTCGCCCTACTACAACCAGACGCTGGAAGCGCTCGGCGCCGCCTACGGCTTCAAGCTTTCGAACCGCTGGTCGGAACTGTCGCAGGAGGCGCAGGACGCCATCCTCCACGGCACGAAGGAGAAGGTGGAGTTCAACTACAAGGACGGCGCGCGCTCCTACAAGACGGTGAAGACCTTCGAGGGCATCGTGCCGAACCTCGAGCGCCGCTGGAAGGAGACGGACAGCGCCTGGTCGCGCGAGGAGATCGAGCGCTACATGTCGGCCGCCCCCTGCCCGGCCTGCAACGGCTTCCGCCTCAAGCCCGAGGCGCTGGCGGTCAAGATCAACAGGCTGCATATCGGCGAAGTCACCAATATGTCGATCCGCGTGGCGCGCGACTGGTTCGACGTGCTGCCGGAGAAGCTGAACGCCAAGCAGAACGAGATCGCCGTCCGCATCCTCAAGGAAATCCGCGAGCGCCTGCGCTTCCTCAACGATGTGGGCCTCGAATATCTCTCGCTCTCGCGCAATTCCGGCACGCTGTCGGGCGGCGAGAGCCAGCGCATCCGCCTCGCCTCGCAGATCGGTTCCGGCCTGACGGGCGTGCTCTACGTGCTGGACGAGCCCTCCATCGGCCTCCACCAGCGCGACAATGCGCGCCTCCTCGATACGCTGCGGCACCTGCGCGACATCGGCAACACGGTGATCGTCGTCGAGCATGACGAGGACGCCATCCTGACGGCGGACTATGTGGTCGACATCGGCCCGGCCGCCGGCATCCATGGCGGAGAGGTGATCGCGCAGGGCGCGCCGCAGGAGATCATCGCCAATCCGAAGTCGCTGACCGGCAAGTACCTCTCCGGCGAGCTTGCGGTCGCCGTTCCGGCGGAACGCCGCAAGCCGAAGAAGAAAAAGGAGATCAAGGTCGTCGGCGCGAAGGCCAACAACCTGAAGAACGTCACCGCATCGATCCCGCTCGGCGTCTTCACGGCGGTGACCGGCGTTTCCGGCGGCGGCAAGTCGACCTTCCTCATCGAGACGCTCTACAAGTCCGCCGCCCGCCGCATCATGGGCGCGCGCGAAATCCCGGCCGAGCACGAGCGCATCGACGGCTTCGAATATATCGACAAGGTCATCGACATCGACCAGTCGCCGATCGGCCGCACGCCGCGCTCGAACCCGGCGACCTATACCGGCGCCTTCACGCCGATCCGCGACTGGTTCGCGGGGCTTCCGGAGGCGAAGGCCCGCGGCTACCAGCCCGGCCGCTTCTCTTTCAACGTCAAGGGCGGGCGCTGCGAGGCGTGCCAGGGCGACGGCGTCATCAAGATCGAGATGCACTTCCTGCCGGACGTCTATGTCACCTGCGACGTTTGCCACGGCAAGCGCTACAACCGCGAGACGCTGGACGTCACCTTCAAGGGCAAGTCGATCGCCGACGTGCTCGACATGACGGTGGAGGAAGGCGTCGAGTTCTTCGCGGCCGTCCCCGCCGTGCGCGACAAGCTCACGACGCTGAACCAGGTGGGCCTCGGCTATATCAAGGTCGGCCAGCAGGCCAACACGCTGTCGGGCGGCGAGGCGCAGCGCGTCAAGCTCGCCAAGGAGCTGTCGAAGCGCTCGACCGGCCGCACGCTCTATATCCTCGACGAGCCGACGACGGGCCTCCACTTCCATGACGTGGCGAAGCTCCTCGAAGTGCTGCACGAACTGGTCAACCAGGGCAATTCGGTGGTCGTCATCGAGCACAATCTGGAGGTCATCAAGACCGCCGACTGGATCATCGACTTCGGCCCCGAAGGCGGCGACGGCGGCGGCGAGGTGATCGCGGAAGGCACGCCCGAGGATGTGGTGAAGGTCGAGCGCTCCTATACCGGCCAGTTCCTGAAGGAGCTCCTGGAGCGCCGGCCGATGAAGCGGGTGGCGGCGGAATGACCGTTCATAAGGGAGGACGATGATGAGTGCATCCGGCGCAATCCGTACCGGCATCGGCGGCTGGACCTTCGAGCCCTGGGAAGGCACGTTCTATCCCGAAAAGCTGCCGAAGAAGCGGCAGCTCGAGTTCGCCAGCCGCGAGCTGACGGCCATCGAGGTCAACGGCACCTATTACGGCTCGCAGAAGCCGGAGACCTTCGCCAAATGGGCCTCCGAAGTGCCGGACGGCTTCATCTTCTCGCTGAAGGCGAGCCGCTTCACGACGAACCGCAAGGTTCTGGCCGAAGGCGGCGAGTCCGTCCAGAAATTCCTGACGCAGGGGATTGCCGAGCTTGGCGATCATCTCGGCCCCATCCTCTGGCAGTTCCCGCCGACGAAGAAATTCGAGCCGGAGGATTTCGAGGGATTCCTGAAGCTGCTGCCGGAAAAGCTCGACGGGCTTTCGCTGAAACACGCGCTGGAAGTGCGCAACGAGACCTTCATGACGCCGGAATTCGCGGCGCTCGCCCGCAAGTACAAGGCGGCCGTCGTCTACGCGCAGCACGAGGACTATCCGGAGATCGCCGACGTGACGGCGGATTTCGTCTATGCCCGCCTGCAGAAGGGCTCGGACGACATCAAGACCTGCTATCCGGAAAAGGCCCTCTCCGAATGGGCCGGCCGTTTCAAAGAATGGGCCGGCGGGGGCGAGCCTTCCGACCTGCCGAAGATCGATCCCGAGACGAAGCCGGCGAAGAAGGCCCGCGACGTCTTCGCCTTCTTCATCACCTCCGGCAAGGTGAACGCGCCCAACGGCGCGCGCGAATTGCAGAAGCGCACCCAGCCGCGATAGCCGGGAAGCCAGCCACGGCGAACCGTTATCCGGCTCGGTCGAAACCGCGCAGCGCGCCGACAAGGTCTTCCGCCGTCATCCCCTCGCCGGCCGCCCTGCCCGCTTCGCCATGGCGCCAGACGGCGCTTGCCGCGGCTTCGAAGGCCGGCATGCCCTGTGCGAGATGCGCGCCGGCGATGCCGGCAAGCACATCGCCGGAGCCTGCCGTCGCCAGCCATGGCGGCGCGTTCGCGTTGACGAGGGCGCGGCCGTCCGGTGCGGCGATCACCGTGTCGGCGCCCTTGAGGATCACGGCCGCATGGCTGCGCGCCGCCGCCTTCTGCGCCCGTTCGATCTTGGAAAGGCCGGCATCCTCCGCAAGATCGGGGAAAAGCCGGGCGAATTCCCCGTCATGCGGTGTCAGCACCAGCCGCGGCTCTCCGCCGGAAAAGAGGCGGAAAAGCGCGTCCGGTTCGTCGCGGAAGGCGCTGATGCCGTCCGCGTCGAGGACGAGGCGGCGCCCGCGCCCGGCAATCTCGCGCACATAGGCCTTCGCCTTCCCGAAATCTCCGAAGCCGGGGCCGAGGACGAAGGTCTTCAGCCGCTCGTCGTCGAGCAATACGGCAAGATCGTCCGGCCCGCCGACCGGCTTCAGCATGACAGCGGTGAGATGGGCGGCATTGGCGGCGAGCGCTTCGGGCGGCGAAAGGACGGTGACGAGGCCGGCGCCGGCACGCAGTCCCGCGCTGGCCGAAAGCCGCGCCGCGCCTGTCGCCGTTGCGGGGCCGGAGAAAACGGCAAGGTGCCCGCGCACATATTTGTGCGTGGCGCCGGTCTCCACCGGTAGCGCGATGCGCCAGACGGCCGGCGTGTTGACTCGCATATGGCCGGCATGGCCGGCGAGGATGCGGGCGGGAATGCCGATGTCGAAGACCTCCACCTCGCCGCAGAGCGTGCGGCCCGGCAGCAGCAGGTGGCCGGGCTTGCGGCACATGAAGGTGACGGTCGCCGCCGCCGCGAAGGCATCCCCCCGCACCATGCCCGTGCGCCCGTCGATGCCGGAGGGCAGGTCCACCGCCAGAACGGGCAGCACGCTGTCCCGCACCGCCTCGACGATCCGGACCGCCTCCTCCGGCAGATCGCGCGAAAGGCCCGCGCCGAACAGGGCATCGATGACGACATCGCCCGGGCGGGGACCATAGGCCGCAAGCGGCGCGACCGTGCCGTCGAACGCCTTGAAGGCCGTCGCGGCATCGCCCTTCAGGCGGCCGGGATCGCCGAGCGCGTGGACTGCGACGGCGGCCCCGGCCTCCTGCAGCGCGCGGGCGGCGACATAGCCGTCGCCGCCATTGTTGCCGGGCCCGCACAGCACGGCAAAGCGCAGCGCGCCGGGAAAGCGGCGGAGCGCGGCGGCGGCGACCGCCTGCCCCGCCCGTTCCATCAGGCCGTAGCCCGACAATCCCGATGCGGCCGCCGCGCGGTCGATGCGGCCCATCTCCTCGGGCGTGATGATCAGCGTATCCAGGTCCTTGTGCATGGCCCAGCATGACCGCATCGGCTCCCGGAACACAAGCCCGCCGTTATTCGCCTGTTTTTTATGCACTTGCATATCCTCTATGCTCAAATATGCGGCTCCGCGGCAGGGGAAAGCAACGAGGCTGCGCATGCCGGCGCCGCAGGAGACATTTTTTAGGCAAATACCGCTGGCCCTTTTGCGCGGAAAGCCGCATCATCGCCGGCGTGAGAGACGGACAGGACCGGCCGGGAAACGGAATTTCCGCGATCTGGCACGCATCCTGCTTCGACTTGGCATGCTACGTGCATTGAACTGTGCAGCGGGCGTAAACCTCGCGCAAACGGGAGAAGCGGAGAGACATCTTCTCATGAAAAAGATCGAAGCGATCATCAAGCCTTTCAAACTCGATGAGGTGAAGGAGGCTCTTCAGGAAGTCGGCCTGCAGGGCATCACCGTCACCGAAGCGAAGGGCTTCGGCCGCCAGAAGGGCCATACGGAACTTTACCGCGGCGCCGAATACGTCGTCGACTTCCTGCCCAAGGTGAAGGTCGAGGTCGTGCTGGCGGACGAGAATGCGGAGGCCGTCATCGAGGCGATCCGCAATGCCGCCCAGACCGGCCGCATCGGCGACGGCAAGATCTTTGTCTCCAACGTCGAAGAAGTCATCCGCATCCGCACCGGCGAAACCGGCGTCGACGCCATCTGATCCCGCCTGGCCACCGGCCACGGCGTCCACCTCGTCATCTCACACAGGAACATACCATGACGACTGCCAACGATATCCTCAAGCAAATCAAGGAAAACGACGTAAAGTTCGTCGACCTGCGCTTCACCGACCCGAAGGGCAAGATGCACCACCTGACGATGGACGTCGGCTGCGTCGATGAAGACATGTTCGCCGACGGCGTCATGTTCGACGGCTCCTCGATCGGCGGCTGGAAGGCCATCAACGAATCCGACATGGTGCTGATGCCCGACCCGGCGACCGTCCACATGGACCCGTTCTTCGCCCAGTCCACCATGGTCGTCATGTGCGACATCCTCGACCCGGTCTCCGGCGAAGCCTATAACCGCGACCCGCGCGGCACGGCCAAGAAGGCCGAAGCCTACCTCAAGGCCTCGGGCATCGGCGACACCGTCTATGCCGGCCCGGAACCGGAATTCTTCGTCTTCGACGACGTCAAGTACAAGGCTGACCCGTACAACACCGGCTTCAAGCTGGATTCCTCGGAGCTTCCCTCCAACGACGACACCGACTACGAGACCGGCAACCTCGGCCATCGCCCGCGCGTCAAGGGCGGCTATTTCCCGGTTCCCCCGGTCGATTCGTGCCAGGACATGCGCTCGGAGATGCTGACGGTCCTCACCGAGATGGGCGTCACGGTCGAAAAGCAGCACCATGAAGTGGCCGCCGCCCAGCACGAGCTCGGCGTCAAGTTCGACACGCTGGTGCGCAGCGCCGACAAGGTGCAGATCTACAAGTACGTCGTGCACCAGGTCGCCAACGCCTACGGCAAGACGGCCACCTTCATGCCGAAGCCGATCTTCGGCGACAACGGCTCGGGCATGCACGTCCACCTGTCGATCTGGAAGGATTCCAAGCCCCAGTTCGCCGGCGACGAATATGCCGGCCTTTCGGAAAGCTGCCTCTACTTCATCGGCGGCATCATCAAGCATGCCAAGGCGATCAACGCCTTCACCAACCCGACGACGAACTCCTACAAGCGTCTCGTCCCGGGCTATGAAGCGCCGGTCCTGCTCGCCTATTCGGCCCGCAACCGCTCGGCGTCGTGCCGCATTCCGTTCGGCACGGGTCCGAAGTCCAAGCGCGTCGAGATCCGCTTCCCCGACCCGCTCGGCAACCCCTATCTCGGCTTTGCCTCCATGCTGATGGCCGGCCTCGACGGCATCAAGAACAAGATCCATCCCGGCAAGGCCATGGACAAGGACCTCTACGACCTGCCGCCGAAGGAACTGAAGAAGATCCCGACCGTCTGCGGCTCGCTGCGCGAAGCCCTCGAAAGCCTCGACAAGGACCGCAAGTTCCTGACGGCCGGCGGCGTGTTCGACGACGACCAGATCGACAGCTACATCGAGCTGAAGATGGCCGAGGTCATGCGCTTCGAAATGACCCCGCACCCGGTCGAATTCGACATGTACTACTCCGCCTGATCGGCGCAGCAGATTGCTGATACGGAAAACCCGGCCATTGGCCGGGTTTTTTGTTGTCGGGCGGTGGGTGGCGTGTGGATCCTCGGATCAAGCCCGAGGATGACGACAGGAGGGAAGTATGGGGCAAAAGCAGCGTTGCCGCGTGCCGCGCCACCCAACGGACAGGCGACCTTTCCTCCTCTCCGTCATCCTCGGGCTTGACCCGAGGATCCAGCGGCACCCTCCACCGGCTACTGCTGCAGCCGCTGCTTGAGCAGGTTGAGGTATTCCTCGTTCGAATCGTCCGCGCCGCCGCCGGCCTTTTCGGCAGGCGGCTTGCAGGCGGGCTTGTAGTCGAGGGCCATGCCGGCCTTCACGCAGACGCCGACCTGCCAGCCGGGCGGCAGCGCCGTCAGGTCCACCGTCTTCCATTTCGGATGGCCGGTCGCCTTCAGCTTGTCGAGGCCGGTGAGGATGAGGCTGGAGAAATCCGCGACCGCCTTGCAGCTCTCGCGGTGATAGGCATTGCGCTTGATGTCGTAGTCGTAGGTCATCATCACGGCCTTGACCGCGATGAGGTCGACCGGCTGGTCCTGGAAGGAATAGGTGCCGGCCTCGATGCGCGAGGGCGTATAGGTTGCGAGCAGCGGCGCCTCGGTGATCGGCACCAGATGGAATTTCGCCTTGTCGATGGCATTGCCGGTGAAAAGCGCGGCCGGCGCGCCGGCGACGTAGAAGAAGGCGTCGATCTCGCCGGAAAGCAGCTTCGGCAGCGCCTCGTCCGGGTTGATGTCGATCCGCTCGCCGGCCTTCACCTGCAGGATATCCATGATCAGGGTGGCGGTGAGGAAGGTGCCGCTGTCCTTCTTGCCGACGGCGATCTTCCGGCCGGCAAGGTCCTTCATGCTGGCGATGTCCTTGCGCGCGAGGACATGGATCTCCTCGTTGTAGAGCGGGAACATGATGCGCACGCCCTTCACGGCCTTCTGCACCTCCGGGTCGTTCGCCTCGAAGGTCTTGAGGTATTCCAGCACGTCGCTCTGCACGATGCCGAACTGCGTGTTGCGGCGGTTGCGCACGCCGACGAAGTTTTCCAGCGAACCGGCGCTTTCGACGACGTTGAGCGTCAGGCCGCAATCGGCGCCGAGCGCGGCGATGTCGCGGCCGATCTGGATATAGGTGCCCTGCGGGCCGCCCGTCATGATGTTGCGCTCGAAGCCTTCGGCCGAGGCGCCGCCCGCCGAAAGCGCAAGGCCGAGCGCGGCCGCCAGAACAGATCGCTTCATCGTTGTCTCCTTCCCAAATCCGGCGCCGGCGCCGCTGTAGAACGGACCCCTAGCAGTCGCTGTCGAGGTCCCGCATCAGGTTGCGCAGCGCCAGCACGGGCACGCGCTTGAAGACGCCGCCGAGCGCATTGGTCACGCATTCGCCGGAAACCAGCGTCCGCTCCAGCCGGTCGCGCTGCGTGTCGTTCAGCCGGTCGAGCCCGGGCGTATCCTGCATCGCGCGGGCGACAAGCGCCGCATTACGCGGATTGCGGCCTTCGGACGGCTTTGCCGTCTCGCGCACCGGCTTTTCGGCGCCGTCGACCGGCCGGCTCGGCTGCGCCGCGCGGCTGGCCGCCTCCAGCGCAGCGACCCGCGTTGTCAGCACGCCGTTTTGCGCCTTGAGCGCGGCGATTTCCTTGTCCTTGCGGGCGATTTCGGCGCGAAGGGCCGGCAGGTCGCCGGTCCTCACCTTCTCCGCCGCAGCCTGCGCCTCGGAGAGCTGGCGCCGCAAGGTATCGGCTTCCGCTTCCAGCCGCTCGGTCTCCGCCGTCTGGGCAGCATTCTCGTCGCTGCGGGCGGCGTCCAGCGCCTTTTCCAGCCGCGCGATCTGGTCCGCGCCGAGGGAAAGCCGGCGTTCGCGATCGCGCACCGCCTCCTCCGCCCGCACCTTCAGCGCCTCGGCATCGGCGATGCGCTGGCGGGCAAGCTCCAGTTCGTTCTTCAGGCCCGGAATGGTTTCCTGCGTCAGGCGGGCATATTCGGCCTCGGAAACCGCCGCCTGCGGGGCGGACGCCGCGCTGTCGAACGCCTCGACCCGCTGTTTGAGCGCCGCGTTCTCCTTGAGGAGCGCATCGGCCTTCCGCCCGCTTTCGTCGATCTCCTGGACCCGGGCGTCGAGCTCCTTCGCAAGATCGGCGATGCGCCGGTCGCGCTGCTCAATCTCGCCCGAAGGCGCGCTGTCGCCGGTGAAACGGAATGCGGCATAGCCGGCCGCCCCGCCGAGCGCCAGGCAGACGATGGACGCGAACAGGATGCCGCCCGCGCCGCCCCGGCCTGCCGCCGGCCCACTGCCGTTTCTGCCCCATTGGTTGTTCATGCCATCCGATCCGCCCGAGACGTTTCTTTCGAGATACGCCGAAAACGACGGAGGGTGCAAGCGCCGCTCCCTCGCAGAATGAACGGGCGATAGGCCGGAACTATTGATGTTTCACGGCAATTACCCAAATATAAGAGGAAAGGTAGGTACACCCATGAAGATGCGTCATGCAAAATTTGCCATCGGCGACGTGGTCCGCCACCGGATGTTCCCCTTCCGTGGCGTGGTCTTCGATGTCGACCCCGAATTCGCCAACACCGAAGAGTGGTGGAATGCCATTCCGGCAGAAATCCGGCCCTCCAAGGACCAGCCCTTCTACCACCTCTTTGCGGAGAACGAGGAGGCGGAATATGTCGCCTATGTCTCCGAACAGAACCTCGTTGCGGACGAGAGCGGCCAGCCCATCCGCCATCCGCAGGTCCGCGCCCTGATGAACGCCGACCACGGGCATTATCGCTGGAAGGAAGAAAGCGGCATCTTCCACTAACCGCCGCCCCCTCCTCGCAGCCAATAAAAAACCCGGCCAGAGGCCGGGTTTTTCGTATCCGTTCGGCGAGGCGCCGGCTTACTGGCTCTTGGCGGCCTTCTGGGCGTCTTCGAGCTTCTTGCGGGCTTCCTCGGCCTTCTTCTGCATTTCTTCCTGCAGCAGGCGCTGGCGCTCTTCGAGCTGCGACTGTTCGATCGGCTCGCCGTCGAAGACGCCGGTGAAGCCTTCGAGCGAGATTTTGATCGGGTTCGGCGCGCGCTGGAAGTTGACCGAGGTCAGGACAAGCTCGCCGCCCTTCTTCAGGCTGCCGATCATCTGGTCGGTCAGCGGGACTTCGGCGACGCACTTGTCTGGCATGCAGATGGCGTAGTCGAGCTTCTGGGCCTTGCCGCCGTCGATCTGCATCTGGACGCCGACGGGGATCAGGCGGGCGCTCGGAACCGAAACCTGCATGATCTTGCGGTTGGTCTTGCCGGAGACGGTGATGAGGCCGACGGCGGTGATGAGCTGGCCGCTGCTTGCGGCAAGCAGGTTCTGCACGATGCAGACGTCATTGTCTTCCTGCTTGGTGCAGACCTTGAACCAGCCCTTCGGCGGAGCGGCCTGCTGCTGTGCGAGCGATGCGGACGGAGCGGCCGCCATGGCAACGGAAGCAGCAAAGGCGGAAAGCACGGTCCGCTTGATGAGTTTGGATGTGAAGATCATACGAGTTCGGTCTCCTGAAAATCCGGTGCCGGAGCGACGGTGCCCCTCCTTGGCCCCTCTCGGGCGTCGGTCTGCCGTGCGCTCTCCTGTCGGCGAAATGAGGCATTTGCATGACCCGCTTCGGGGTACACCTGTTACAATGGGCCGCGGCGGATATCCAGCCTTTCCTTGCGAAAATCCTGCGTGCCTTCTATTTCCCGCCCCTGCCACGCTGCCGTCCGCTTTGCGGCGGCTATAATGCACGAGAATCAGCCGGACCCACGAGGAGACCCCGTTGCGCCCCATCCTGATGGCCTTTGCCGCCTGCCTCTTCGGCGCAAGCGCGATGCCGGGCCTTGCCGCGCCCGTGCACGCCATCGCCATGCACGGCGAGCCGGCCCTGCCGCCCGACTACAAGCATTTCGGCTACGTCAATCCGGACGTGAAGAAGGGCGGGCATATCGCCTACGGCGTCGTCGGCACGTTCGACAACCTCAACCCCTTCATCCTCAAGAGCATGCGCACCACGGCGCGCGGCATGTGGGACCCCGAATTCGGCAACCTCGTCTACGAATCGCTGATGCAGCGCTCGCGCGACGAGGCCTTCACCATGTACGGCCTCGTCGCCGAGACGGTGGAATGGGACGACGACCGCACCTTCATCCAGTTCAACCTCAACCCGAAGGCCCGCTGGGCGGACGGCGTGCCGATCACCCCGGAAGACGTCATCTTCTCCTTCGAACTTCTGCGCGACAAGGGCCGAACGCCGTTCAACCGGCGGCTCGAAGGCGTCGAAAAGGTGGAAAAGGTCGGCGAGCGCAGCGTGCGGTTCACCTTCAACGACAAGGCGGACCGCGAGACGCCGCTTCTGATCGCCGGCTATTCGCCCATCCTGCCGAAGCACGCCATCGATGTGGAGAATTTCGACCGCACGTCCCTTGCCCTGCCGCTCGGCTCCGGTCCCTACAAGGTCAAGGAGGTCAAGCCCGGCGAGAAGATCGTCTTCGCGCGCGATCCGAACTACTGGGGCAAGGACCTTCCCTCCAAGGTCGGCTTCGACAATTACGACGAGATCTCCGTCGAATATTTCCTGCAGGACAATTCGCTCTTCGAGGCCTTCAAGAAGGGCGAGATCGACCTCTACCAGGAGGGCAACCCGACGAAATGGGCGCGCGGCTACGATTTTCCCGCGGCGCTTTCCGGCGACGTCGTGAAGGACGCCATCACCCCGCACACGCCCTCCGGCATGCTCGGCTTCGTGTTCAACACGCGCCGTCCCCTCTTCCAGAACAGTGACCTGCGCAAGGCGCTGACGCTTGTCTTCGATTTCGAATGGGTGAACCGCAGCCTCTTCGAAAACGCCTACAAGCGCACGGAGAGCTACTGGCAGAACTCCGAGCTCAGCTCGATGGGCGTTCCGGCGGACGCGCGCGAGCGCGAGATCGCGGGCGCCGCCATCTCCCGCATCGAACCGGATATCCTCGCCGGCACGTATCTCCTGCCGAAGACGGACGGTTCGGGCCGCGACCGCAAGGTGCTGCGCGAAGCGCTCGACCTCTTCCACAAGGCCGGCTACGCCATCAGCGACGGGCGCATGACGGACAAGGCGGGCGTGCCGCTTTCCTTCGAGATCATGACGCAGAACGCCGACCAGGAGAAGCTGGCGCTCGCCTACCAGCGCTTCCTTGCCGCGCTCGGCGTGCGCGCGACGATCCGCACGGTGGACGATTCGCAGTACCAGAGCCGCAGCCAGACCTTCGACTACGACGTGATCGTCAAGGCCTACCCCGCCTCGCTCTCGCCCGGCATCGACCAGGTCAGCTATTGGGGCTCGATCTCCCGCGACCGGCCGGGCAGCTCCAACTTCGCGGGCGTCGCCGATCCCGACGTCGACCGCATCATCGAGGCCATGCTGACGGCCCGCACGTCGGAGGATTTCCGCTCGGCCGTGCGCCTGCACGACAGGATGCTGCTTTCCAACTATTATGTCGTGCCGCTCTATCATCTCGGCGAGCAATGGGTCGCGCATTCCAGGCACATCGCCCGGCCGGACACGGTTCCGCTCTACGGATTCCAGTTCCCGACCTGGTGGGACGCGCGGGCGCAGTAGGGCGCAGGGCGGGTTACCTTGAGGTAACCTGTTGAAAGCGGCGGCAGGCCGGCCTATCTCGACGGCCTGTCCGGAATATCCCGGAAATGCGAAAGGAAACCCGGATGGAAGCCATTACGATCGATGTCGTCTCGGACGTCGTCTGCCCCTGGTGCTATCTCGGCACCCGCCGGCTGGAGAAGGCGATCGGCAACGTAAAGGACGAGCTTGCCGTCTCGGTGACGTTCCGCCCCTACCAGCTCAACCCCGACATGCCGCCGGAAGGCGTGGACCACAAGAAGCACCTCGCCGAAAAGCTCGGCGGGACGGCTGCCGTCGACAGCGCGCACGAGCGGCTTGCAAGCCTCGGCCGCGAGGACGGCATCGATTTCGACTTTTCCGCCGTGAAGATCTCGCCCAACACGCTCGACGCCCACCGCCTGCTGCGCTGGGCGATGATCGAGGGGCCGCACATCCAGGAGCGCGTGGCGCTCGCGCTCTTCAAGGCCTATTTCGAGGAAGGCCGCAATGTCGGCGACCGCGCGGTGCTGCTCGATATCGCCGAGGCGTGCGGCATGGACCGTTCCGTGGTGACGGCCCTCTTTTCCGCCGGCGCGGACGTCGATTCCGTCAAGGAGGAGATCGGCATGGCCCGCGACATGGGCGTCACCGGCGTCCCCTGCTTCATCGTCGACAACAAGTATGCCGTAATGGGCGCACAGTCCGTCGACGTCCTCACCAACGCCTTCCGCGAGATCGCCGCGATGAAGGCGCAGGAGCGTATCGGGAAGAACTGAGACCGCATAGCCACGCCTCCGGCTACCCTATTTCTCAACCAACCCACCTACTTCCGTCATCCTCGGGCCTGACCCGGATCCAGACGGCACCCGCGGCGTGGATGGTCGGGTCAGGCCCGACCATGACGATGGAAGGGTGGCTGTCGGGAGGTGCCGATAGCGTCGCGGACAATGGCTCGATAGAAGTGAAAGCCTCAGGCCCCCTGCTTCGCCAGCCCCGCAAGCTGCGTCATTACCTGCGCGGCGCCCGTCAGGCGCCTTTCCGGCGTCGGGTAGTCGCGCGACAGGAACAGGCTCTGGTCGGGCCTGATCTTCGCCAAAGTGCCCTGCTTGGCGATGTAACCCACCAGCGCCGCCGGGTTGGGGAATTCCTTGTGGCGGAACTGCACGACGACGCCCTTCGGGCCGGCATCGAGCTTTTCCACATTCGCCACGCGGCAGAGCGACTTGATGTAGACGATCTTGAGGAGATGCTGCACCTCGACCGGCAGCGGGCCGAAGCGGTCGATGAGTTCCGCGCCGAAGGCGTCGATATCGCCAAGCTCGGTGATCTCGCCGAGGCGGCGGTAGAGGCCGAGGCGCAGGTGCAGGTCCGGCACATAGTCGTCCGGGATCATCACCGGCGTGCCGACGGAGATCTGCGGCGACCAGCCGCTGTCGGCCACCTCTTCGTCGCCTTTGATCTCGGCGACAGCCTCTTCGAGCATCTGCTGATAAAGCTCGAAGCCGACCTCCTTGATATGGCCGGACTGCTCCTCGCCGAGGAGGTTGCCCGCGCCGCGGATGTCGAGGTCGTGGCTGGCGAGCTGGAAGCCGGCGCCGAGCGTGTCGAGCGACTGCAGCACCTTGAGGCGGCGCTCGGCCGTGCCGGTCAGCGTGCGGTTGACCGGCAGCGTCAGCAGCGCGAAGGCGCGGACCTTGGACCGGCCGACGCGGCCGCGCAGCTGGTAGAGCTGGGCAAGGCCGAACATGTCGGCGCGATGGATGATCATCGTGTTCGCCGTCGGCACGTCGAGGCCGGATTCGACGATGGTGGTCGAAAGCAGTACGTCGTAGCGGCCCTCGTAGAAGGCGTTCATGATGTCTTCCAGTTCCGTCGCCGGCATCTGGCCATGGGCGACAGCCACCTTCAGCTCCGGCACGTCCTGGCGCAGGAAATCGTGGATTTCCGCAAGGTCGCTGAGACGGGGGCAGACATAGAAGCTCTGGCCGCCGCGATAATGCTCGCGCATCAGCGTCTCGCGGATGACGAGCGGATCGAAGGGCGAGATGAAGGTGCGCACCGCCATGCGGTCGACCGGCGGCGTGGTGATGAGCGAGAGTTCGCGCACCCCCGTCATGGCGAGCTGCAGGGTGCGCGGGATGGGCGTCGCCGAGAGCGTGAGGACGTGGACGTCGCTTTTCAGCTCCTTCAGCCGCTCCTTGTGCTTCACGCCGAAATGCTGCTCCTCGTCGATGATGAGGAGGCCGAGATTGGCGAACTTGATCGACGAGCCGAGCAGCGCATGGGTGCCGACGACGATATCCGTCTTGCCTTCGGAAAGCTCCTTCTTGGTGAGCGCCAGTTCCTTCGAGCCGACGAGGCGGGAAGCCTGCTGCACGCGGATCGGCAGGCCGCGGAAGCGGTCGGAAAAGGTCTTGAAATGCTGGCGGGCGAGCAATGTCGTCGGCACGACGACGGCGACCTGCACGCCGTTCATCGCGGCGATGAAGGCGGCGCGCAGCGCCACCTCGGTCTTGCCGAAACCGACGTCGCCGCAGACCAGCCGGTCCATCGGCCGGCCGGCGCCGAGGTCCTCGCGCACCGCGTCGATGGCGTTCGCCTGGTCGTCCGTCTCGTCATAGGGGAAACGGGCGGCGAACTCGTCGTAGACGCCCTCGGGCGAAGCGAGCACCGGTGCATGACGCACGAGGCGCGCGGCGGCGATCTGGATGAGCCCGCCCGCCATGTCGAGCAGGCGTTTCTTGAGCTTGGCCTTGCGTGCCTGCCAGGCGACGCCGCCCAGCTTGTCGAGGATCGCATCCGTCCCCTCGCCGCCGTAGCGCGAGAGAAGGTCGATGTTCTCGACCGGCAGGAAGAGTTTCGCGTCGTCCGCGTAGAGGAGTTCGAGGCAGGCATGCGGCGCGCCGGCCGCCTCGATGGTGCGAAGGCCCACGAAGCGGCCGATGCCGTGCTCGGCATGGACGACGATGGAGCCTTCGTCGAGGCCCGCGACCTCGGTGATGAAGTCCGCGCCGCGCTTGCGCCGCTTGGCGCGCCGCACCATGCGGTCGCCGAGGATGTCCTGCTCGCCGATGACGACGATATCGCCCGCCTCGAAGCCGCTTTCGAGGCTGAGGACCGCCGAGCCCGCCTCACCCGGCTTCAGCTTGCGCAGGTCGGCGAATTTCTCGACCGGCACGACATTGCCGAGCCCGTGTTCGGCCAGCACCTGCAGCAGGCGGTCGAGCGAGCCTTCCGACCAGCCGGTGACGAGCACCTTGGCGCCGGAGGCTCGCTTGTCGGCTATGTGTTTCACTGCCTGGTCGAAGACGTTGACGCGCCCGCCGTCGGCATCCTCGCTGCCGGCCGGCCGCGCCCAGCGCATGCCGGGCCGCGCCTCGATGGTCTCGACATGGCGCGCCTCGCCTTCATGCTCGTTGAAGGGCGAGAGGCGGATGGCGTCGAGGGTATCGAGCTCGCGCGCGAAACGCTCGGCGTCGAGATAGAGCCGGCCGGGCGGCACGGGCTTGTAGGGTGTCGCCTGCGCCACCTGCCCCTTGCCGGGCGTGGCGGAGGCAAGGCGCGCATCGTAATAGTCGCGCACAAGACGCGAGCGCTCGACGGCCGCCTCACGTACCGTATGGTCCGTGACGATACGGAAGCCCTCGAGATAGTCGAAGGCGGTTTCCAGCTCGTCGTAGAAGAGCGGCAGCCAGTGCTCCATGCCGGCATAGCGCCGGCCTTCGGAGACGGCCTGATAGAGCGCATCGTCGCGCGTCGCCGCGCCGAAGGAGGAGAGATACTGCGTGCGGAAATGCGAGATCGTCTCCGGCGTCAGCGTCACCTCGCTCATCGGGTTGAGGTCGAGGGAACGCGCCTGACCCGTCGTGCGCTGGCTCGCCGGGTCGAAGGAACGGATGCTCTCCAGCGTGTCGCCGAAGAAATCGAGGCGCAGCGGCTCGAGGCTGCCGGGCACGAAGACGTCGAGGATGCCGCCGCGCACGGCATATTCGCCGACCTCGCGCACCGTCGCCACGCGCTCGAAGCCGTTGCGCTCCAGCCGTGCGGCGATGTCGTCCATGCGGATCTGGTTACCGGGCTTCGCCGAGAAGGCAAGGCTCTCGATGACCGAGCGCGGCGCCGTCTTCTGCAGCATGGCGTTGACGGTGACGAGCACGATGGCCGCATGCGGCTTCTTCCGATGGGCGATCAGCGCGGAGAGCGCCGAGAGCCGGCGGGCGGAGACCTCGGCGCTCGGCGAGACGCGGTCATAGGGCAGGCAGTCCCAGCCGGGCAGAGTCAGGACCGGGATATCGGGCGCGACGAAGCCGAGCATCTGTTCCAGATCGGAGATGCGCTGGCCGTCGGACAGCACATAGGCGAGCGGGCCGCCCTTGCGGGCAAGCTCGGCGAGAATCAGCGGCTCGACGCCGGAGGGCACGGCGCCGATGGTCATCGGCCGACCGGCGCCGGCAATGCGTTCGGGAGAAAATCCGGGGATCATGCGCGGTCGTCTTTGAAGAGCGGCGAGAAATCGGGCTTGTAGGCGGCGATGCGCGGGAAGAGGCCGCGCCGGAATTCCTCCGGCACCGGCTTCTCGCCGGTCACCCATTTGACGAGGTCGTTGTCTTCCTCGGCCATGATGCGCTCCAGCTCGTCGAGCTCGGCTTCGCCGAGCGTGGCGATCTCGGCATCGGCGAAGGCGCCGAGCACCAGGTCCATCTCGCGGATGCCGCGGTGCCAACAGCGGAAGAGGATGCGCTTGCGGCGCGGGTCGATCTCGGCGCTCGAGCGTGTCGTTCCCGTCATGATCGTCCCACCTTCCTGCGGCTTTGCCTGCTTTCGCGCTTCTATAGACCGGCAAAAGCCGCTTGTCAGCCTTGCCAAAGGCATGATCTCCGGCGATTTTGCCCGCCATGAGACCTGCCCTGCTCGATCCGCTCTTCGCCCCCCTCTCCTCGCTTCCCGGCATCGGCCCGAAGCTCGGGGAATTGTTCGCGCGCCTGCTCGGCGAGGAGAGCATCGAGGATTGCCGCGTTATCGATCTCGTCTTCCATTTCCCGCATTCGATCGTCGACCGGCGCAACCAGCCGGGCATCGCCAACACGCCGCCGGGCGTCATCGTCACCATCACCGGCCGCGTCGACCGCCACCAGCCGCCGCCGCCCGGCAAGTCGAACCAGCCGTACCGCGTCTTCCTGCACGACGAGACCGGAGAGCTGGCGCTGACTTTCTTCCGCGTCAAGGGCAACTGGCTGGAAAAGGCCCTGCCCGTGGACGAGACGGTGGTGGTGAGCGGCAAGGTCGACTGGTTCAACGGCCGCCCCTCCATGGTGCATCCCGATTACATGGTCCGGCTCGGCGAGGCCGAAAGCCTGCCCTTGGTCGAGCCGGTGCACGGGCTCACGGCGGGGCTTACATCCCGTGTGCTGCGCAAGGTCGTCGAAGCCGCGGTCGCCCGCGTGCCGCACCTGCCGGAATGGATCGACGAGGCGCTGGTGCAGCGGCAGGGCTTCCCCTCCGCCTTCGACGCCTTCCACCGCATGCACGATCCGCGCGACGAGACGGACCTCGACCCGCAGGCACCCGCCCGGCGGCGCCTTGCCTATGACGAATTCCTCGCCGGCCAGATCTCGCTCGCCCTGGTGCGCCAGCGCCTGCGCAAGGTGGCAGGCCGGCCGGTGACCGCGACGGGGGCCTTGAGCCGCCCCGTCATCGATGCCCTGCCCTTCTCGCTGACGGGAAGCCAGCAGGCGGCCATCGCCGAAGTGCTGAAGGACATGGCGGGCGAACAGCGCATGCTGCGGCTCCTGCAGGGCGACGTCGGCGCCGGCAAGACGGCGGTGGCGCTGATGGCGATGCTGGCGGCCGTCGAAAGCGGCGGGCAGGCCGTGCTGATGGCGCCGACGGAAATCCTCGCGCGCCAGCATTTTTCGACGCTCTCGCGCATGGCCGCCCCCGCCGGCCTCACCATCGACGTTCTGACCGGCCGCACCAAGGGCCGCGAGCGCGATGCCATCCTGGAGCGCATCGCCTCCGGCGAGACGCAGATCGTCATCGGCACCCATGCGCTCTTCCAGGACAACGTCGCCTACAGGGACCTCGTCCTCGCCGTGGTGGACGAACAGCACCGTTTCGGCGTCCACCAGCGCCTGCGCCTGACAGCCAAGGGCATTTCCCCACACATGCTGGTGATGACGGCGACACCCATTCCCCGCACGCTGGTGCTCGCCGCCTTCGGCGACATGGACGTCTCCAAGCTCACGGAAAAGCCGGCCGGCCGCAAGCCGATCCAGACCGTCGTCGTGCCGCAGGAGCGGACCGGCGAGATCGTCGAGCGTCTGCGCACGGCGCTTGCCGAGGGCAAGAAGGCCTATTGGATCTGCCCGCTGGTGGAGGAATCGGAGGAAAGCGACCTGATGTCCGTCGAGGAGCGGCACGCGACGCTCAGAAGCGTCTTCGGCGACGCCGCCGGCCTCGTGCACGGCCGGATGAGCGGGCCGGAGAAGGACGCCGCCATGCTCGCCTTCAAGAACGGCGAGACACGGCTTCTCGTCGCCACGACCGTCGTGGAAGTGGGCGTCGACGTGCCGGACGCCTCGATCATGGTCATCGAGCATGCCGAACGCTTCGGCCTCGCCCAGCTCCATCAGCTTCGCGGCCGCGTGGGACGCGGCGAGGAGGCGTCGAGCTGCATCCTTCTCTACAAGGGCCCGCTTTCGGAGAACGGCCGGGCGCGCCTTTCCATCCTGCGCGAGACGGAGGACGGTTTCCGCATCGCCGAGGAGGACCTGAAGCTGCGCGGCGAAGGCGAGTTGCTGGGCACCCGCCAGTCCGGCACGCCGGGCTTCCTCGTGGCGAGCCTCGAAGCCCATGGCGACCTCCTGGAGATCGCCCGCAAGGACGCCGCCTATCTCCTGGAGCGCGACGCGGACCTCCTGAGCCCGCGCGGCGAGGCGATCCGCACCCTGCTCTATCTCTACCGACGGGACGAGGCGATCCGGTTCCTGCGCGCCGGATGACCACGAAATCGTGATTTCGCCGTCAAACCGCGTGAGCGCATACTCCCCGTCGCATCAGCGAAGAAGGAGAAATGCCATGAAGACAGTTCTCGTAGTCGCAGCAATGCTTGCCCTCTCCGCCTCCTCCGCCCTTGCGGACTGCGCCTGGCACAGCGCGAAGGCCAAGGTCGACAAGACGATCACCACGGCCAGCATCACCACCACCGAAAAGCAATCCCGCCTGCCGGCGGATGCCGACAAGGTTCTTCTGGACGAGCAGAAGGACGTGACTACGGCGACAGAATAGGATTTTTGCGGGCCGCCTCCGGTCCCTCTATCGTCATCCTCGGGCTTGACCCGAGGATCCACCAACACGGCACGCGCGGAATTCGGGGCGTGGATCCTCGGGTCAAGCCCGAGGATGACGGCAGAGGGTGGGGAGAGCGAACCCGACGCTGCCTTACCCTCTCCCTCAATCCTTCTTCCGCGCTTTCGCCTTCACCTTGCGCTCTCCGCCCGCAACAAGCGGAACCGCCTCTTCCGGCGGCGTGACGAGGCCGACGGAGATGATGAGCTTGGCGGCATCCTCCGGGCTCATGTCCAGCGGCACCAGCTTTTCGCGCGGCACGTAGACGAGGAAGCCGGCGGTCGGGAACGGCGTCGGCGGCAGGAAGCAGGCGACCATGTCCTTGCCCATCGAGGTGAACTTCGTCGCGATCTCGCCGCGCGCATCCGTCGCCACGAAGACGATCGACCAGAGGCCGGCGCTCGGATACTCGATCATCGCCGCCTTGTTGAAGGAGGTGCCCTTGTCCTTCAGCACCGTCTCGAAGATCTGCTTGAGGCTCTTGTGCACCGTGCGCACCAGCGGCGTGCGGTTGAAAAGCGAATCGCCGAACTCCACGATGGTGCGGCCGATGAGGTTCTTGCCGAGGAAGCCGATGAGCGTGATGAAGACCAGCGCGATCAGCAGGCCGAAGCCCGGAATGGCGAACTGGAAATAGTTCTCCGGGTTGTAATGCGCCGGAATATAGGGCTTCACCCAGCTATCGGCCCAGTGGATGAAGGTCCAGGTCAGCCATATGGTGATGGCGATCGGCGCGCAAATGACGAGGCCGGTCAGGAAATTGTTGCGCAGCCGCATGGCGAGCGACTGTCTCGGGACGGAATCGGTCATCGGCTATCCAGCGTGGGGCGAGCGTGGGAGGCCGCTCAGCCGTAGAAACCCGGATGATAGGAAACCGTTCCGCCGCCGTAAACCGGAGAAAACGCCACACGCTGGAAATACTCCGGCGGCACGCCCTCCAGCACCAGCTTCGGATCCGCCTCGAAACCGAAGCGGGCATAGTAGGCGGGATCGCCGAGGAGCACGCAGCCCGCCGCGCCGAGCGCCTTCAGCCGCTCCAGCCCCTCGCGCACGAGCCGGGTGCCAATGCCTTCGCCCTGCCTTGCGGGATCGACGGAGATCGGGCCGAGGCCGTACCAGCCGGCGCTGCCGTCCGAGATCGTGACAGGCGAGAAGGCGACATGGCCGACGACGACGCCGTCCGTCTCCGCCACCAGCGAGAGCGTCAGCGCGCCGGCCGCGCGCAGGCGGTCGACGATCAGGTGCTCCGTGCCGTCGGCATGCGGCGCGGTGCGGAAGGCCGTCTCCGTCAGGGTGCGGATGGCGTCGATATCGCCTGTCTGTTCCGGCCGGACGATCATTCGACCGTCACGGACTTGGCGAGGTTGCGCGGCTGGTCGACGTCCGTACCCATGAAGACGGCGGTATGGTAGGCAAGAAGCTGGATCGGCAGCGAATAGATCATCGGCGCGATGATCTCGTCGACATTCGGCAGCACGATGGTCGCCATGGTCGGCAGCTTGGAGGCGGCCGCGCCCTTCTCGTCGGTGATGAAGACGATCCGTCCGCCGCGCGCGGCCACTTCCTGCATGTTCGAGACGGTCTTCTCGAAGAAGCGGTCGTGCGGGGCGATGACGATGACCGGCATATTCTCGTCGATCAGCGCGATGGGGCCGTGTTTCAATTCGCCGGCAGCATAGCCCTCGGCGTGGATGTAGGAGATTTCCTTGAGCTTCAGCGCGCCTTCCATGGCGAGCGGATAGCTGGTGCCGCGGCCGAGGTAGAGCACGTCCTTGCACTTGGAGAGGTCGCGCGAAAGCTGCTCGATGGCCGGCTGGATCGTGTTGAGCACGCCGGCCATGATGCGCGGCATTTCGGCAAGGTGGCGCACCAGCGCCTTTTCCTCGGCTTCGCCCAGCGTGCCGCGCGCCCTGCCCGCGCCGATGGCGAGCGCGGCGAGTACCGTAAGCTGGCAGGTGAAGGCCTTGGTGGAGGCGACACCGATCTCCGGGCCGGCGAGGATCGGGAAGACGGCGTCCGATTCGCGGGCGATGGTCGATTCCTTCGTGTTCACCACCGCGCCGATCTTCAGGCCGTGCTCCTTGCAGTAGCGCAGCGAAGCGAGCGTGTCGGCCGTCTCGCCGGACTGCGAGATGAAGAGCGCGGCGGAGGCCGGGTTCAGCGGGATCTCGCGGTAGCGGAACTCCGAGGCGACGTCGATCTCGACCGGCAGGCGGGCATAGCGCTCGAACCAGTATTTGCCGACGAGGCCGGCGAGATAGGCCGTGCCGCAGGCCGAAATCGCAAGGCTCGGCACCTTGGCGAAATCGATATCGGCCGCGACCGGGCGGACCGTGTGGCCGAGGAAATCGACATAGTGGCTGAGCGCGTGCGAGATCGCCTCCGGCTGCTCATGGATTTCCTTTTCCATGAAATGCCGGTGGTTGCCCTTGTCGATGAGATAGGCGGCGGCCGAGGAGACCTGCTTCGGCCGCTCGACGCGGTTGCCGTCGAGGTCGAAGATATGCGCGCCGTCGCGGCCGATCACCGCCCAGTCGCCGTCGACGAGATAGCTGATCTCGTTGGTGAAGGGGGCGAGCGCGATGGCATCGGAGCCGAGGAACATCTCGCCGCGGCCGTAGCCGATGGCGAGCGGCGGGCCGTTGCGGGCGGCCATGACGGTGGACGGGTCGTCCTCGAAGATCACCGCCAGCGCATAGGCGCCCGTCACGCGGCGCAGCATGGCGTGCATCGCCTCGCGCCGGCCGAGGCCTTCGCGGCGGAAGCGGGCGAGAAGCTGGGCGACGACCTCCGTGTCGGTCTGGGTGGTGAAGGTGGCGCCGGCGGCGGAAAGCTCGTCCTTCAGCTCGGAAAAGTTCTCGATGATGCCGTTGTGGACGACGGCGACGCCGTCGACGAAATGCGGGTGCGCATTGCCTTCCGTCGGCGCGCCGTGCGTCGCCCAGCGGGTATGGGCGATGCCGATCGTGCCGTCGAGCGGCTCGTCGGCAAGGCGCTTCTCCAGGTTGAACAGCTTGCCCTCGGCGCGGCGGCGCTCCAGCCTGCCGTCAACGATGGTGGCGACGCCGGCGGAATCGTAGCCCCGGTATTCAAGGCGCTTCAGGGCATCGACAAGCCGGCCCGCGACCGGCTGGTTTCCGACGATACCGACAATTCCGCACATAGACTGCTCCACTCTTTCGAGACGCTTCGATTTGCGCTCTTTCGTAGAGCTTTTTCATCGCGGCGCAACACGGGCGCGCTCACTTTCGATTGCAAGCGTTAACGTGGGCGCGCCCACCGGCCGGCCTATTCGGCGGCCTTCTTCTTCGCCGCCTTGATCGCCTGGTTGCGCTCGCGGATGAGCACGGCCCGGCCTTCCTTGTTCTCCTGCCGCGCACGGCCGAAGGCGACCGCATCGTCCGGCACGTCCACCGTGATGACGCTGCCGGAGGCGACATAGGCGCCGTTGCCGACGGAAACGGGCGCGACCAGCGCCGTGTTGGAGCCGATGAAGGCGTTCTCGCCGATGCGCGTCACGAACTTGTTGATGCCGTCGTAGTTGCAGGTGATGGTGCCGGCGCCGACATTGGTATGCGCGCCGATGAAGGCATCGCCGATATAGCTGAGGTGGTTGACCTTGGCGCCCGCGCCGATCTCCGCCTTCTTCACCTCGGTGAAGTTTCCGACCTTGGCGCCTTCGCCGAGGCGAGCCCCCGGCCGCAGACGCGCATAGGGGCCGACCTCGGCATCCGCCGAAACGTGCGCACCCTCGACATGCGAGAAGGAATGGATCGTCGCGCCGCTCTCGACGGTGACGCCCGGGCCGAAGACGACGTTGGGCTCGATGGTGACGTCGCGGCCGATCTTCGTGTCGTAGGCGAGGAAGACGGTTTCCGGCGCGATCATCGACACACCGTCGAGCATCATTTCGTGCCGGCGGCGCTGCTGCCAGAGCCGTTCGATGACGGCAAGCTCGGCGCGGGTGTTGCAGCCGGTCAGCTCCTCCTCGGGCGCCTCGACGGCGATAGCCCGGCCGCCGGCCGCGCGCGCGACCTCGACGATGTCGGTGAGGTAGTATTCGCCCTTGATATTGGCATTGCCGATCTTTTCGATCAGGTCGAGCGCCTTGCGCCCGTCGATGGCCATCAGGCCGCCGTTGCAATAGGTGATGGCGCGCTCGGCCTCGCTGGCGTCCTTGTGCTCGCGGATCGCCAAAAGCTCGCCCTTGTCGATGACGAGGCGGCCGTAGCCGGTCGGATCGGCCGTCCGGAAGCCGATGACGACGACGTCGGCGCCGGATGCAAGCCCCTCTCGCGCGGCGATCAGCGGCGTCTCGGTGATGAGCGGCGTGTCGCCGAAGACGACCAGCACGTCGTCGTAGCCCCGGGCGATGGCCTCGCGGGCGGCGAGCACGGCATGGGCCGTGCCGAGCCGTTCGGTCTGGATATGCACGGAGCTGCGCACGGCGCCGTTGCGGGCCGCGGCCTCGACCTTCTCCGCGTCGCGGCCGAGCACCAGCGCGATATCGGAAATGCCGGCCTTCGCCAGTGCCTCCACCACATGGGCGATCATCGGCTGGCCGGCGACAGGGTGCAGCACCTTGGAGCGCGAGGACTTCATCCGCGTGCTTTCTCCGGCGGCGAGGATCACGGCCAGGCAAGTGCGTTTCGTCCGGTCTGCGGTCATGGGAATCCCTCGTTCACCCGTCATGCGGCCCGTTCCTTAGCAAAAAGCGACGGCAGGACACAAAGGGATTTCGCAGCGTCAGCTTGCGCTGTTGCGCAGGCGGCTTTCGGTGAGAAGCCCGCTTTCGTCGAGGATCGGATAGGCGACGGAGACGAGATGCGCGTTGACGCGCTTGAGGTCGCGCAGCATGTCGAGATGGAGCGAACTCGTCTGGAGGCTGTCGATCCGCCCGTCGCGCAGCCGCTCCAGGTGCCGTTCGGACGATTCCTTCTCCATGCGCCGCACGTCCACCTTCACCTCGACGAGCTGGCGTGCCAGTCCCGCGTCGCGCGTCACGAAGATCGTCTGGGCGATGCGCAGGTTCTCGATCGTCAGGTTGAAGAGGTTGGCGAGCTCCTTGTAGCCGTCCTCGGAGAATTTCAGCCCGTTGACGATCTTCTTGCGCACCTGCTCCTGAAGGCCCTTCTCGATGATGTCGCCGACGTGCTCGAGGTTGATGGCGTAGTCGATGATGACGATGGAGCGGGCCGCCGGTTCGCCCGTCAGGCCCTGCCGGCCGAGGCGCGAAAGGTAGATCTTCACCTCCTGCTGGAGCACGTCGACCTGCCGCTCCAGTTCGCCGATGTCGTTCAGCGGCGCGAGATTGTTGTCGTTGAAGGCGCGCATGGTGCGGATCAGCATGGATTCGATGAGATCGCCGACGCGCAGCACCTCGCGCGTTGCGCCGGACAGCGCCACCACCGGCGTCGCGAGCGCTGCGTCGTCGAGATATTTCGGCCCGCCCTCCTCCTTCTTGTCCTCCGGCACGATCCTTTCCATGAGGCTCGACAGCGGGCCGGAGAGCGGCCAGAGCACCAGCGCGACCACGAGGTTGAAGGCAAGGTGTACGTCTACCGGCAGCTTTGCCGCCGGGATCGGCAAGAGGGCGAGAAGATCGGCGACCTGCGCGGCGAAGGGCAGCACGACGAGGCACCCTGCCCCGCGCACGAGAAGATTGCCGAGCGTGACGCGGCGCGCGGAGGCGGCGGCCTTCATCGTGGCGATGACCGGCGGCACGGCCCCGCCGAGATTGGCGCCGAGCACGAGGATGACCGTCAGCGCCGGCGAAAGGATCCCCATGGCCGAAAGCGACAGGATCAGCACGACGACGGCAAGGCTCGACGAGGAGACGATGGCGAGCACCGTGGAGAAGGCGAGCGCGGCCGGCCAGGCATCGCCGAGCAGCGTGAGGAAGGCCGCAAGCGCGGGCGACTGGCGCATCGGCTCGGTGGCAAGGCTGAGGAGGTGCAGCGACAGCAGCATGAGGCCGATGCCGACGAGCGCGGAGCCGAGGCCCTGCCGGGCCGTGGAGCCCGACGATTTATAGAAGACGACGCCGACGAGGATGATGAGCGGCGAGATCGATTCGATGCCCGTCGCCACCAGCCAGGCGGTGACGGCCGTGCCGACATTGGCGCCGAGCAGCACGATCTGCGCCATGCGCGCGCGCATCAGGTTGCGCTCGACGAAGGAGGCGACCATCAGCGCGGTGGCGGTGGAGCTCTGGAGGGCGACCGTCGCGACGAAACCGGCAAGGAAGGAACGCACCGGCCCGCGCGTGCCGAGCGCCAGCCCGGAGCGCAGCTTCACCCCGAAGGCACGCGTCATGCCGTCCTTCACCTGGGCAAGGCCGAAGAGGAGCAGCGCGACGGCGCCGAAAAGGTTGATCATGACGATCGTGGATTCCAACCTGTTTTCCTCCCGTAATGCCCGCCGCTGCCGGACTCATCAGATTGATCGCGTATCCGATCATGGATTTTCAAATTATGACAGTGGCTTTCGGCCAGAATATGCCAGTAAATTCAGAAATATTTCGTTTGCCGGCAAAAGAAATCGGCAGGATCGGGCCCGCATGCTGAAGGGGCGCGCGGTCCTTGCATCGGATGCGCGCTGCACCCTTCAATTCCCGCAAACTTTCCGTTAAGAGACGGTTTCCGGCCGCATGGCCGCCGTCATGAGGAATTTTAGACGATGCTCGAAGCCCTGAGAAGCGCCGCCCAGACCTGGGTGGCAAAAGCCCTGCTGATCATTCTGGTCGGTTCATTCGCTGTCTGGGGCGTTTCGAGTTCCCTCGTCACCGGCACGTCGAATGCCGTCGTCACGGTCGGCGACGTCAAGGTCTCGCCGACGGACTTCCGCCTTGCCTACGAGCGGCAGGTCGCGGCCATGTCGCAGCGCTTCGGCATGCGCCTCAACGCCGAGCAGGCCCGCGCCTTCGGTGTCGAGAACCAGGTCTTCGCCGAGCTGGTCGCGGGCGCCGCGCTCGACCAGCTTTCGCGCGACATGAACCTCGGCCTTTCCGAAGGCCGCCTCGCCCAGCTTATCGCCGACGATCCGGCCTTCCGCGGCGTCAACGGCCAGTTCGACCGCACGGCCTTCTCCGCCATCCTGCGCAATGCGGGCCTGCGCGAGGCCGACTACATCAACAACCGCAGCCAGGTGGCGATCCGCACCCAGGTCGTGGAAGCCGTGTCGGACGGCTACAAGGCGCCCGAAGTGCTGACGGCGGCGCTGCGCCAGTACCGCAACGAGGCCCGCACGATCGACTACCTGCTTCTCAGCAACGCCAATATCGATCCCGTCAAGGCGCCCGGCGACGACGTGCTCGCCCCCTGGTTTGAGAAGAACAAGGCGAAGTACCGCGCACCGGAATACCGCAAGTTCGTCTATGTCTCGCTGGAGCCGAAGGACCTGGCGGACAAGGCCACCGTCACCGACGAGGCGCTGAAGGCCGAATACGAGAAGAACAAGGACCATTACCGCACGCCCGCCACGCGCACGATCGAGCAGCTCACCTTCGCCGACCGCGCGAGCGCGGACGCGGCGGCCGCCAAGCTCGCCTCCGGCACGACCTTCGACGCGCTCGTCGCCGAACAGGGCAAGAAGCCCTCCGACGTCATGCTCGGCGACTTTACCGAGGCGAACGTGCCGGACCAGAAGCTCGCCGCACCGGCTTTCGCCGTCGCCGAAAACGGCGGCACGACGCCGGTCATCGACGGCACCTTCGGCCCGATCATCCTGCGCGTGACGAATATCCACCCGGAGACGGTGAAGAGCTTCGACGAGGTGAAGGAAGACCTGCGCACGGAACTCGCGCTTGCGGACGCCGCCGACGGCATCCTCGCCGTGCATGACCGCATCGAGGACGCCCGCGCCGACGGCGCCAGCCTCGAGGAAGCCGCCGCGAAGAACAACCTCAAGGCCGTGACTGTCGATGCCGCCGATGCGCAGGGCAACGACGACAAGGGCGAGGAGATCGACGGCCTGCCCGAGGAGAAGACGCTTCTCGGCGAGGTCTTCAAGACCGATGTCGGCATGGAGACCCAGCCGATCGACGTCGGCCGCGAGGGCTACGCCTGGTACGAAGTGCTCGACGTGATCCCCGAGCGCGACCGCACGCTCGACGAGGTGCGCGACCGCGTCGTTGCCGACTGGACCGCCGAACAGCAGCGCGAGGCGCTTGCCAGGAAGGCCTCCGAACTGGCCGAGCGCGTGCGCAAGGGCGAGGAGATCGCTGCCATCGCCGGCGAGCTCGGCATGGCTGTCGAGACCAAGACGGGCCTTCATCGCGGCGCGCAGGATCCGGTGCTGAGCCCCGAGGCCGTCAATGCCGCCTTCTCCGGCCCGCTCGGCGTCGTCGCCAACACGCCCGGCGTCGACGGCGAAGGCCAGATTCTCCTGAAGGTGACCGAGGTGAACGCGGATGCGGCGCCCGACGCGCTCTCCAACGACGAGCAGCAGATCGTCGCCGTCGCCCGCGCCAGCGGCGACGATATCCTCGACCAGATGGTCAGCTCGCTTCAGACGACCTACGGCGTTTCCATCAACCGGACGCTTGCCGAACAAAGCACGCGATGAAGGAGGCGGAAGCCGCATGTCCGACCTGAAATCCTATATCGCCAAGGTCGCCGCCGGAAAGGCGCTCGACCGCGAGGACGCCCGCGGCGCCTTCGAGATCATCATGTCGGGCGCCGCCACGCCCTCGCAGATCGGCGGCTTCCTGATGGCGCTGCGCGTGCGCGGCGAGACCGTGGACGAGATCTACGGCGCCGTCGGCTCGATGCGCGCGCGCATGCTGCCGGTCTCCGTGCCCGCCGATGCCATGGACATCGTCGGCACGGGCGGCGACGGCGCGGGCACCTACAACATCTCGACGCTGGCGGCGATCATCACCGCCGGCGCCGGCGTTCCCGTCGCCAAGCACGGCAACCGGGCGCTGAGCTCGAAGTCCGGCACGGCGGACGCCCTCTCCTGCCTCGGCGTCAAGCTCGACATCGGCCCGGCCGATATCTCGCGCTGCGTGCACGATGCCGGCCTCGGCTTCATGTTCGCACAACTCCACCACCCGGCGATGAAGCATGTAGGGCCCTCGCGCGTCGAGCTCGGCACGCGCACGATCTTCAACCTGCTGGGCCCCCTCTCCAATCCCGGCGGCGTAAAACGCCAGCTCCTCGGCGTCTTCTCGCCGCAATGGCTGGTGCCGATCGCCGAGGTGATGCGCGATCTCGGCTCGGAGAGCATCTGGGTCGTGCACGGCGAAGGTCTCGATGAGATCACCACGACCGGCACGACGCAGGTCGCCGCGCTGGAAGACGGCAAGATCCGCACCTTCGAGCTGACCCCCGCCGATTTCGGCCTTCCACCGGCAACGCTCGACGATCTTCGCGGCGGCGACGGCGCGCACAATGCCGCCGCGCTCCTGTCCGTGCTCGGCGGCGCACACATGCCCTACCGCGACATCTCGCTTGCCAACGCGGCCGCCTCGCTCGTCGTTGCCGGCAAGGCGGAGACGCTGAAGGACGGCATGCGCCTTGCGACCGAAGCGCTGGAGAGCGGGCGCGCCCGTGCCGCGCTTGACCGTCTCGTCACGGTTTCCAACGAAGCCGCCGCGGAGTAGGATTGGCCATGACCGATATCCTCAAGAAGATCGAGGCCTACAAGCTGGAGGAGATCGCCGCCGCCAAGGCCCGCGTCTCTTCCGCCGAGCTTCGCGCCCGCATCCGCGACCAGGAGGTCCCGCGCGGCTTCTTCGCGAGCCTCAGGGACCGCAAGGCGGAAGGCCGTTTCGGCCTCGTCGCCGAGATCAAGAAGGCCAGTCCCTCCAAGGGCCTCATCCGCCCGGATTTCGATCCGCCGGCGCTGGCAAAAGCTTACGAGGCAGGGGGCGCTGCCTGCCTTTCCGTGCTCACCGACACGCCGAGCTTCCAGGGCGCGCCGGAATTCCTCACCGCCGCCCGCGCGGCCTGCGGCCTGCCGGCCCTGCGCAAGGACTTCATGTTCGACAGCTATCAGGTGCTTGAGGCGCGCGCCTGGGGTGCGGACTGCATCCTCCTCATCATGGCATCCCTTTCCGATGACACGGCGAAAGCGCTGGAAGACGCCGCCTTCTCGCTCGGCATGGACGTGCTGATCGAGGTGCATGACGAGCCCGAGATGGAGCGCGCGCTGAAGCTGAAATCCAGGCTCGTCGGCGTCAACAACCGCAACCTGCGCACCTTCGAGGTGGATCTCGCGGTCTCCGAAAAGCTTGCCGGCATGGTGCCGGACGACCGGCTGCTCGTCGGCGAGAGCGGCATCTTCACGCATGCCGATTGCGTGCGCCTCGGCAAGGCCGGCATTTCCACCTTCCTCGTCGGCGAGAGCCTGATGCGCAAGGACGACGTGACGGCGGCGACGCGCGAACTGCTGACGGGCGATGCCGGCATGCTGGCGGCGGAATGATGGCGGAAGATACCCGCACGCTCACCCATATAGGCGCCTCGGGCGAGGCGCACATGGTCGATGTCGGCGATAAGACGGAGACCGTGCGCATCGCCCTTGCCGAAGGCTTCATCCGCATGGCGCCGGCAACGCTCGACCTCATCCTCAAGGGCGACGCGAAGAAGGGCGACGTGATCGGCACGGCGCGCCTTGCCGGCATCATGGCCGCCAAGCAGACGTCGAGCCTCATCCCCCTCTGCCATCCGCTGATGCTGACCAAGGTGACGGTGGAGATCCGCGAGGACCGCGCCCTGCCCGGCCTTCGCGTCGAGGCGATGGCCAAGCTCACCGGCCGCACCGGCGTGGAGATGGAGGCGCTGACAGCCATCAGCGTCGCATGCCTCACCATCTACGACATGGCCAAGGCCGCCGACCGCGAGATGGAGATCGGCGGCATCCGCCTTCTCGAAAAGTCCGGCGGCCGCTCGGGCGATTACAGGCGCGGGGCGAAGGCCTGATGGCGCTGCTTCCCGTCGCCGATGCGCTGGAGCGCCTGCTTTCCGCCGCAAGGCCGGTGGAGCGGACAGAGACGGTCGCGCTGCACGAGGCCGCCGGCCGCGTGCTCGCCCGCGACGTGGCAGCCCGCCTCACCCAGCCGCCCTTCGACAATTCCGCGATGGACGGCTATGCCGTCCGCCATGCCGATATCGCCGGGCTCGGCTCGGTGCTCAAGGTCGCGGGCACCTCTTCCGCCGGGCATGCCTTCGAGGGAACCGCCGGCCCGGGCGAGGCCGTGCGCATCTTCACCGGCGCGCCGCTGCCCGCCTTCGCCGATACCGTCCTTCTCCAGGAGGATGCCGAGGTGCTGGAGGACGGCCGCATCCGCACGACCTTCCTGACGCCGAAAGGCCGCCACATCCGCCCGCGCGGGCAGGATTTTTCCGAAGGCGAGATCGTGCTGAAGGCCGGCGACGTCCTCGATGCCGGGCGCCTGACGGTCGCCGCGGCGATGAACCATCCGGACCTGACGGTCTATGCCCGCCCCCGCGTCGCGCTGCTGGCGACCGGCGACGAACTCGTGCGCCCCGGCACACCGCCCGGTGAAAGCCAGATCGTCGCCTCCAACACCTACGGCGTCGCGGCCCTTGCGCGCGAGGCGGGCGCGGAGGTGATCGACCTCGGCATCGTCGCCGACGACAGGGAGGCCATCCTCGCCGCGGTGCGCGAGGCGCTTTCGCGCGACATCGACGTGCTGGTGACGCTCGGCGGCGCCTCCGTCGGCGATTTCGACCTCGTTCGGCCCGTGCTCGGCGAAGCCGGCATGGAACTCGACTTCTGGCGCATTGCCATGCGCCCCGGAAAGCCGCTGATGGTCGGCCGGCTCGGCGATATCCGCGTCGTCGGCCTGCCGGGCAATCCCGTGTCCAGCCTCGTCTGCTCGCTGCTCTTCCTAGAGCCGCTCGTGCGGCGTCTGGCGCATCTTCCCGCCCGCAGCCGCCTATGCCCCGCCGTCACCGCCGTTCCGCTCGGAGAAAACGACCACCGGCAGGATTATGTCCGTGCCCGTGTCGAGCGCACCGCCTCCGGCGCGCTCTCCGTCACGCCGTTCGACAGGCAGGATTCGTCGATGATGAAGGTCTTCGCCGCGGCGGAAGGCCTGCTCGTGCGCCCGCCGGGCGCCCCTGCCGTACCCGCCGGCAGCCCCTGCGACGTCTTGCTCCTGCGCGATCCCGAGGCCTGAACAGTCATATTATTGTTCAGGAAGCCCTTGCGGAACACATGCGGAACGGATAGTGTCTGTTCTGGATTTGTTTCACGATTCTCAACGGGGATGCCATGCTGACGCGCAAACAACAGGAACTCCTCCTGTTCATCCATGAGCGTATGAAGGAATCGGGCATTCCTCCATCCTTCGACGAGATGAAGGACGCGCTAGACCTGGCGTCGAAATCCGGCATCCACCGCCTCATCACGGCGCTCGAGGAGCGCGGCTTCATCCGCCGCTTGCCCAACCGGGCGCGGGCGCTGGAGGTCATCAAGCTGCCCGAGGCCTATTCGACGAGCCTCCAGCCCCGTCGCGGCTTCTCCCCCTCCGTCATCGAGGGAAGCCGGGGCAAGCAGCAGGCGCCGGCCGCTCCCGCCGCGCGCACGCCGGCCGTGCCGGAGATATCCACATCCGTTTCGGTGCCCGTCATGGGGCGCATTGCCGCCGGCGTGCCGATCTCGGCCATCCAGAACAACACGCACGACATCACCGTGCCCGCCGAGATGATCGGCAGCGGCGACCATTATGCGCTGGAAGTGCGCGGCGATTCGATGATCGAGGCCGGCATCCTCGACGGCGACACGGTCATCATCCGCAATGGCAGCACCGCCAATCCGGGCGAGATCATCGTGGCGCTCGTCGACGACGAGGAAGCGACGCTGAAGCGCTTCCGCCGCAAGGGCGCCTCCATCGCGCTCGAAGCCGCCAACCCGGCCTACGAGACCCGCATTTTCGGTCCTGACCGTGTGAAGATCCAGGGCAAGCTCGTCGGCCTCATCCGCCGCTACAACTGATCCTCCGCCTGCCCGCTCGCCGGAGGCTCGAAGCGGCCGGTGCGCCAATCGTAGGTGCGGTGACGCGACCAGGGGCGGTCGACGCTTTCCACCGCCTGCGTGACATGGGCCTGCGCAAGGCTTGATGCTTCCGGCCCGGTCGCTGGTCCGATTTCCAATGCGCCGGTCCGGCGCAGATGCCGCGCCGTCACCAGCCTTGCGCCGGAACGGCAGGCGTCAAGCCTCAGGGCATAGGGCACGACGACGAGGTCTGCGGCATCGCAGGCGGTGCCGAGGAAGGCCGTGTCCTCCAGCGCGACGATCCGCCAGCCGCTGGGCGAGACCGCGGCGCAGAAGGCTTTCACCTCGCAGACGAAGGCGTTGCTGCTCCTCGCTGCGGCAAGGGCGGACACCATTGCCGGTCCTGCCTTTTCGCGGTCGGCCTTTCGGCGCGGCCGTTTGCCGATGGCCTCGGGCTTCGAGGTGTCCTCCACGGCAAGGCCCGCGGTCCTGCGCAGGGCAGGCTTTTGCGGATCGGCGAGCCGCAGCGCCCTTCGCCATTGCGACCAGATGAAATCCGGCGGCCGCGCGCGGTTCGTCGATACGCTTTCCTTTCCCAATATGGCGACGAGCCGGCCGTCCTCCGATACGAGCACTTCGGGCGTCCGCCCATCTGCCCGGAAGGCAAGGACGAGGCCGAGGAGGACGAGCGCCGTTCCGGCGTGGCGAATCCGCGTGCGCAGGAGGCAGACGAGGCCGCCGCCGAGGGCGATCAGCAGGAAAGCGGCAAGCGGGATGCGGCCGGTGACGATCTCGCCCTTCCAGCCGGCCACCCATGCCGAGAGCGCGATCATCCATTCGATGCCCTTGCCCATGATCGCGAAGGGGATGGCATCGAGCCCGAAAGGCATCAGCAGCACGGCGGCGAGGCCGAAAGGCATGACGATGGCGCTGATGACCGGCATGGCAAGGATGTTGCCGGCAAGCCCGTAGGCCGGGATGCGGTGGAAATGGCCGACGGAATAGATGAGCGTCGAGAAGCCGCCGATCAGCGAGGACAGAAGAAGGCCGCCGAGGAAACGGCCGGCCGCCCCGCCGAGAAGCCGGAGCCGCCCTCCCCGGCTCTCCCTGCGCACCGGCCGCTCGCGCCAGGCGGCATAGCCGGCGATGAGGCCGAGCGTTGCGGCATAGGACATCTGGAAGCCCGGATTGGTGACGGCAGACGGCGTGACGGCAAGGATCAGGATCGCCGAGAGCGCGACATTGCGCAGGCTGATGGCGGACCGGCCGAAGAGCACGGCCACCAGCATGACACAGATCATGATCCATGAGCGCACCGCCGAGATCGCCCCGCCCGAGACGAGGATATAGAGCGTGACCATGACGAGCGCGCCGGCGGCGGCGAACTTCTTGGCGGGATAGCGCTCGGCAAAGCCGGGGATCAGCGCCATCAGCATGCGCGCGCCGACAAGGAAGGTGCCGGCCGCCAGCACCATGTTGAGCCCGGAAATGGCAAGCACATGGGCAAGGCCCGCCTGCCGCAGCGCCTCGACGGTTTGCGGGCTGATCGCCCGTTCCTCGGCCGTTACCAGCGCGGCGGCGATCGCGCCCGCATCGCCGCCGATCCGGCCGCGGATATGCTCGGTGAGGTTGTCGCGCCAGCCGGCGATCATCTGGCGGAACCGCGCTTCGAGGCCGGGTTCGGAGGCGGCCGCCGCCTGCGGCGCGCGGTAGAAATAGCCGACTGCGCCGGTTCCCGCGAAATAGGCGTCGAAGGCGAAATCGTTGAGGCCGGCGAGCGCGGGTCCCGAGGGCGAGCTGAGGCGGGCCCGCCCGGCAATGCCGCTGCCGATGGGGATCGGCTCGTGGCGGCTTCGGGCAAGGACCGTCACGATACCCGGCTGGCGCTTCAGCACCGGATCCGCCGTGCGCTCCAGCGCGACGCGGTAGCGGATCGCCCCGCGTCCGTCGGCTTCGCGCGACAGCACGCGCCCGGTGATCTGCGTGGTGACCGGCGCGTCGAGGAGAACGGTATCGAGCCGGGCGCTTTCGGCCGCGGCAAGCAGCATGCCCACCGGCACGAGGAATGCCGCCCCCGCCGCAAGCGCCGCCCAGTCCTCCCGGTGGCGCAGGCGCAGCGCCGGCCAGAGTGCGGCGCAGGCGAAAAGGAGGATCGTCGGGAGCGAGGGATCGGAAGCCGCCGAAAACCAGAGGCCCGCGCCGATGCCGAGGAAGACCGGGACGAAGAGGAAGAAGTGCCCGTGCGCCCTTTCCCGTGCAAAGGCGTCCGCCACCGCCTCGCGCCCTGCAAGGCGAAGCGAAAGGCGAAGCAAGGCCCGCCGCAGGAAAGCCGGCACGGTTCGCGCGGGCGCCTGCACAGGCAGCGGGGCGGCGTCGGCCGGCAGGTCCCGCCAGGCGAGCGCCTCGGGCATGTCCCGCCGGTCTGCGATTTTCCCTTCGGCCATGATCCCGGCCTCCACCGTTCACCCCGCCACTTTGCAACCGAAAGGCGGGAACTTCAATCCCGGGTTGGCGCGCCAGATACTAAGCCAGACAGAAAGGATGCCACCTCCGCAATATGGCGGGCACGCGCAAAGGTTGCTTGCAACTTCGCCGAAAGGGTAGATATTGCGTTGCCGGAAAACCCGTTTCCGCATTGCACAATTTGCCTTTCGTCTTGCTTGGCAGGGCATGGCAAATGGGCTAGCAGATTCAACGTGTGCATGACTGCGGCACGATATCGTGCCACCATTCGAAACAACGGAGAAACGTGATGACAGAAACAAAAGCGGACGTATCGATCGGTGGCAAGACAGTCGAACTGCCGACGCGCTCCGGCACGATCGGTCCCGATGTGATCGACATCGGCACGCTCTACAAGAACACCGGCGCCTTCACCTACGACCCGGGCTTCACGTCCACCGCCTCGTGCGAATCGAAGATCACCTATATCGACGGCGACGAGGGCGTGCTCCTTCACCGCGGCTACCCGATCGAGCAGCTTGCCGAGCACGGCGACTTCCTCGAAGTCTGCTACCTTCTGTTGTACGGCGAACTGCCGACCAAGACGCAGAAGGACGACTTCGACTACCGCGTGACGCACCACACCATGGTGCACGAGCAGATGTCGAAGTTCTTCACCGGCTTCCGCCGCGACGCCCACCCGATGGCCGTCATGTGCGGCGTCGTCGGCGCGCTTTCGGCCTTCTACCACGACTCCACCGATATCACCGACCCGCACCAGCGCATGGTCGCCTCGCTGCGCATGATCGCCAAGATGCCGACCATCGCCGCCATGGCCTACAAGTACCATATCGGCCAGCCCTTCGTTTACCCGAAGAACGACCTCGACTATGCGTCGAACTTCCTGCGCATGTGCTTTGCCGTCCCTTGCGAGGAATACACGGCGAACCCGGTCCTCTCGCGCGCCATGGACCGCATCTTCATCCTGCACGCCGACCACGAGCAGAACGCCTCGACCTCGACCGTGCGCCTTGCCGGCTCCTCGGGCGCCAACCCGTTCGCGTGCATTGCGGCCGGCATCGCCTGCCTCTGGGGCCCGGCCCATGGCGGCGCCAACGAAGCGGCGCTCAACATGCTCGCCGAGATCGGCTCGGTAGACCGCATTCCGGAATATATCGCCAAGGCCAAGGACAAGAACGACCCGTTCCGCCTGATGGGCTTCGGCCACCGCGTCTACAAGCACTATGACCCGCGCGCGCGCATCATGCAGAAGACGACGCACGAGGTTCTCGGCGAGCTCGGCATCAAGGACGACCCGATGCTGGAAGTCGCGATGGAACTGGAGCGCATCGCGCTGACGGACGACTACTTCATCGAGAAGAAGCTCTATCCGAACATCGACTTCTACTCCGGCATCACGCTGAAGGCGCTGGGCTTCCCCACCACCATGTTCACCGTGCTCTTCGCGCTGGCCCGCACGGTCGGCTGGATCGCCCAGTGGAACGAGATGATCGAGGACCCGGAACAGCGCATCGGCCGCCCGCGCCAGCTCTATGTCGGCGCACCGAAGCGCGACTACGTGCCGGTCTCCAAGCGCTGATAGAAACGGCTTGCAAACAAAAACCCCGCCATCCGAAAGGATGGCGGGGTTTTTCGTTGGAAGGAAGAAGGCCGTCTATTCGGCGGCGGTAAGCAGCTTGCGCTCGCGGGCGGCGCGCAGGCGGGCGAAATCGTCGCCGGCATGGTGCGAGGAGCGCGTCAGCGGGCTGGAGGAGACCATCAGGAAGCCCTTGGTATAGGCGACGGTCTCGTAGGACTTGAACTCTTCCGGCGTCACGAAGCGGTCCACCTTGTGGTGCTTGCGGGTCGGCTGGAGATACTGGCCGATGGTGAGGAAGTCGACGTCGGCGGTGCGAAGGTCGTCCATGAGCTGGAGCACTTCGTTGCGCTCCTCGCCAAGGCCCACCATGATGCCCGACTTGGTGAACATGGTCGGGTCCAGTTCCTTCACGCGCTGCAGGAGGCGCAGGGAATGGAAGTAGCGCGCGCCGGGCCGCACGGTCAGGTAATTGCCCGGCACGGTCTCCAGATTGTGGTTGAAGACGTCGGGCTTGGCGGCGACGACACGCTCCAGCGCGCCGGGCTTCTTCAGGAAGTCGGGGGTGAGGATTTCGATCGTCGTGGAGGGGGATGCCGCGCGGATCGCGAAGATTACCTTCTCGAAATGCTCGGCCCCGCCGTCATCGAGGTCGTCGCGGTCGACGGAGGTGATGACGACGTGGGAGAGGCCCATCTGCCGGACGGCCTTGGCGACGTTCTCCGGCTCTTCCATGTCGAGTGCGTTCGGCTTGCCCGTCGCCACGTTGCAGAAGGCGCAGGCGCGCGTACAGATCTCGCCCATGATCATGAAGGTCGCGTGCTTCTTGTCCCAGCACTCGCCGATGTTCGGGCAGCCCGCCTCCTCGCACACCGTCACCAGCTTGTGGGAGCGCACAAGGTCGCGCGTTTCCTGGTAGCCCTTGGAGACAGGTGCCTTGACGCGGATCCATTCCGGCTTGCGCAGGACTTCCGTATCCGGCCGGTGGGCCTTTTCCGGATGGCGCACGCGCTGGGCGTCGGGGGCAGGATTGGTGCGGTCGAGAATGGTGACCATGTCTTTCCACTTTCCTCGCGGGGATTTTCCGCCGCTTATGGATGGCCGGGCCAAGCCCGGCCATGACGAAAGAGAGGTTTGCTGCATTTTTCAGCAGCAGCGCCCGCCTCATGTGGAGGCGGGCCTTAGCACGTTCAAGCGTTCAGTGCACGCCCATAGGCATCGAGAACGCTTTCCTTCATCGTTTCGGAAATCGTCGGATGCGGGAAGATCGTGTGCATCAGCTCTTCCTCGGTCGTCTCCAGGTTCATGGCGACGACGAAGCCCTGGATCATCTCGGTCACTTCCGCGCCCACCATGTGCGCGCCGAGAAGTTCGCCGGTCTTCTTGTCGAAGATCGTCTTGACCATGCCCTGGTCCTCGCCGAGCGCGACGGCCTTGCCGTTGCCGGCAAAGGAGAAGCGGCCGACGCGGATGTCGCGGCCTTCCGCCTTGGCCTTGGCTTCCGTGAGGCCGACGGAGGCGACCTGCGGATGGCAATAGGTGCAGCCGGGGATCTTGGACTTGTCCATCGGGTGGACGTTCGGCAGGCCGGCGATCTTCTCGATGCAGATGACGGCCTCGTGCTCGGCCTTGTGGGCGAGCATCGGCGGGCCCGCGACATCGCCGATGGCGTAGATGCCCGGCACGTTGGTCTTGCCGTAGCCGTCGATGACGATGAAGCCGCGATCGGTCTTCACGCCCAGCGCCTCAAGGCCGATATTCTCGATGTTCGCCTGAACGCCGACGGCGGAGATCATGCGATCGGCGGTGATCGTCTGCGACTTGCCGTCCTTGGTCTCGACATGGGCGGTGATGGAATTCGCGCCCTTCTCGACCTTGGTGACCTTGGCGTCGAGCAGGATCTTCATGCCCTGCTTTTCGAACTGCTTCCTGGCGAGGGCCGAGATTTCCGCGTCCTCGACGGGCATGACCTGCGGCATGACCTCGACGACCGTGACCTCGACGCCGAGCGTGCGGTAGAAGGAGGCGAACTCGATGCCGATGGCGCCCGAGCCCATGACGAGCAGCGACTTCGGCATCGCTTCCGGCTTCATCGCGTCGAAATAGGTCCAGATCAGCTTGCCGTCCGGCTCGATGCCCGGAAGCGCGCGCGGGCGGGCGCCGGTGGCGACGACGATGTGCTTGGCCGTGTAGGTGCCTTCGGGAAGGACGTTCTTCGGCAGCGGCGCCTGCGGCTGCTGGATGGCCTTCGTCGTCTTGGAAACGACGATCTCGCCGGGCTTTGTCAACCTGGCCTCACCCCAGATGATATCGACCTTGTTCTTCTTCATCAGGAAGCCGACGCCGCCGTTCATGCGCTGGGCGATGCCGCGCGAGCGGGCGACGATGGCTTTCAGGTCCGGCGTCACGGCGCCTTCGATCTTCACGCCGTAGTCGCCCGGGTGCTGGGCATAGTGGAAGATCTCGGCGGAACGCAGCAGCGCCTTGGTCGGGATGCAGCCCCAGTTGGAGCAGATGCCGGCGAGGTGCTCGCGCTCGACGATGGCCGTCTTCAGGCCAAGCTGCGCGGCGCGGATCGCCGCGATGTAGCCGCCCGGACCCGAACCGATGATGATGACGTCGTATGATTGAGCCATTGTCGTTTCCTGCCTTGTTCCTCGCACGGCATGAAGCGCCGCGCTTTTGTTTTGGTTACAGTCCGAGCATCATGCGCGCGACGGGCTCCAGCCCCTTGCCGACAGCCCGCGTGTTCGCCGCGTCGAGGTGCACGCCGTCGAGCGGCGTCGTCTTCGCCACCGAGCCCGCATCGAAGAAGCCGCAGCCGAGTTCGTCCGCAAGGTCCGCATAGAGCGTCGCCAGCATCGCCGATTGCTCGACGCCGCCGGCGAACATCGCCGCGAAGGCGGTATTCGCCGTCTCGCACAGCGGCGGCGGCGAGACGATCAGGATCTCCGGCCCGTCCCTGTCGCCGAACGACCAGGCGTGGTGGCGCGTAAGCTCCACCAGCCGCTCCATGCCCTGCACCGCGCCGAAGGCCGTCCCGCAGATCGCCGGCTTCATATCGTTGGCGCCGAGGAACAGGATGACGAGGTCGATCGGGTCGTGGCTGTGCAGGATCGTCGGCAGGATGCGCGCGCCGTTGCGGTCGCAATCGGCGAGGTGATCGTCATAGGCGGTGGTGCGGCCGTTGAGGCCCTCCGCGATCACGGTGACGTCCGGCCCGAGCGCCTTGGCGAGCACGCTCGGCCAGCGGTCCGCAAAGGCGTGCCGGTCGAGCGTTTCCGCGTTATAGCCCCAGGTCAGGCTGTCGCCGTAGCAGAGAACCGTCTTCATGGCCGCACTCCGCTATCAGACGAGCATCCCCATCGGGTTCTCGATGTAGCGCTTGAAGGCACCGAGCAGCTCGGCGCCGAGCGCACCGTCGACGCAGCGGTGGTCGGTCGAAAGCGTGACCGTCATCGCGTTGACGATCTTGATCTCGCCGCCTTTGACCACCACGCGCTCCTCGCCCGCGCCGACCGCCAGGATCGTCGCATGCGGCGGGTTGACGACGGCCGCGAAGTTCTTCACGCCCATCATGCCCATGTTGGAGACCGCGGTGGTGCCGCCCTGGTACTCTTCCGGCTTCAGCTTGCGTTCCTTGGCCCGCTTGCCGAGGTCCTTCATCTCGTTGGAGATGGTGGAGAGCGTCTTCGTCTCCGCCTTGCGGATGATCGGCGTGATCAGGCCGCCCGGGATGGAGACGGCAACGCCCACATCCGCGTGCTTGTGCTTGACCATGTTGGTGTCGGTCCAGGAGACGTTGGCATCCGGCACGTCGCGCAGCGCCAGCGCCATGGCCTTGATCACCATGTCGTTGACCGAGAGCTTGTAGGCCGGCTTGTCTTCCTTGCGCGGCGCGCTGTCGTTGAGCTGGGCGCGCAGCGCCAGAAGCGCATCGAGCTCCACGTCGACGGAGACGTAGAAGTGCGGGATCGTCTGCTTGGATTCCTGCAGGCGCTTGGCGATGGTCTTGCGCATGCCGTCATGCGGCACGAGCTCGTAGGAGCCTTCCTCGAAGAGCTTGAGGACGGCGTCTTCCGACATGCCCTTCGGCGCTGCGGCAGGGGCCGCGGAGGCGGCAGCGGCAGCCGGGGCGGCTGCGGCGGGCTTGGCGCCGCCCGAGGCAAGCGCCATCTCGACGTCGCTCTTGACCACGCGGCCGTGCGGGCCGGAGCCGGAAACCGCCGAGATGTCGATCCCTGCTTCCCTGGCGATGCGGCGGGCGAGCGGCGAGGAGAAGAGGCCGTTGCCGACCCGCGGCGAGCTGGCGGCAGCCTGTGCCGGCGCGGAGGCCGCAGGCGCCGGAGCTGCCGCGGCAGCCGGCTTTTCGGCTTCCTTCGGCGCTTCCGCCTTCGGAGCCTCAGCCTTTGCCGCGCCGCCGGTAGCGGCCGCAGCCGCGGCGACATCCTCGCCGTCGGCGGCGAGGACGGCGATGAGGGTATTGACCTTCACGCCCTCCGTGCCGGCCGGCACGACGATCCTGGCGACCGTGCCCTCGTCGACGGCTTCGACTTCCATCGTCGCCTTGTCGGTCTCGATCTCGGCGATGACGTCACCGGATTTCACGGTATCGCCTTCCTTGACGAGCCACTTGGAAAGGTTGCCCTCTTCCATGGTGGGCGAAAGGGCGGGCATCGTAATGTTGATCGGCATCTCCCAGCCCTTCCCTTACTTGTAGCAGACGGTTTTGACCGCCTCGACGACTTCGCCGACATTCGGCAGCGCCAGCTTTTCGAGGTTTGCGGCATAGGGCATCGGAACGTCCTTGCCGGCGATCGTCAGGATCGGCGCGTCGAGATAGTCGAAGGCCTGCTGCATGACGCGGGTCGCGATCTCGGTGCCGACGGAGGACTGCGGATAGCCTTCCTCGACGGTGACGAGACGGCCGGTTTTCCTGACCGATTCGACGATCGTCGGAATGTCCATCGGACGGATGGTGCGAAGGTCGATCAGCTCGACGTCGATGCCTTCCTTCTCCAGCTCGGCGACCGCCTTGACGGCATAGGTCATGCCGATGCCGAAGGAGACGATCGTCGCGTCGTTGCCCTTCTTGTGGATGCGGGCCTTGCCGATCGGCAGCACGAAATCGTCCATCTTCGGCACTTCGAAGCTCTGGCCGTAGAGGATTTCGTTTTCCAGGAAGATGACCGGGTTCGGATCGCGGATGGCCGCCTTGAGGAGGCCCTTCGCGTCGGCTGCCGTGTAGGGCATGACGACCTTGAGGCCCGGAATCTGGCTGTACCAGGCGGCATAGCACTGCGAATGCTGGGCCGCCACGCGGGCTGCCGCGCCGTTCGGGCCGCGGAAGACCATCGGCGCACCCATCTGGCCGCCGGACATGTAGAGCGTCTTGGCCGCGGAGTTGATGATCTGGTCGATCGCCTGCATGGCGAAGTTGAAGGTCATGAACTCGACGATGGGCTTGAGGCCCGTCATGGCCGCACCGACGCCGACGCCGGCAAAGCCGTGTTCGGTGATCGGCGTGTCGATGACGCGGCGGGCGCCGAATTCCTGCAGGAGGCCCTGCGTGATCTTGTAGGCGCCCTGGTATTCGGCGACTTCCTCGCCCATGACGAAGACGCTCTCGTCGCGGCGCATTTCTTCCGCCATGGCATCGCGCAGCGCTTCGCGCACCGTCGTCATGACCATTTCGGTGCCGGCCGGGATATCCGGATCGGCGGCGGCTTCCACCTTCGGGGCGGCCGGAACGGGCGCGGCGGCGGAACCCTGCTGGGTCGGCTTTTCGGCCTCTTCCACCTTGGGCGCCTCGGCCGGCTTTTCGGCGGCCTTGGGCGCTGCCATCGCGTCGGCGCTCTCGCCGTCCTGCAGCAGCACGGCGATCGGCGTGTTGACCTTGACGCCCTCGCTGCCGGCGGGGATCAGGATCTTGCCGATCACGCCTTCATCGACGGCTTCGACTTCCATCGTCGCCTTGTCGGTTTCGATTTCGGCGATCACGTCGCCGGACTTGACGGCGTCGCCCTCGTTCTTGACCCACTTGGAAAGCGTGCCCTCTTCCATGGTCGGAGACAGGGCGGGCATGAGGATTTCGATTGGCATTGGTGTCCCTCCCCGGATTACAGCAGGATGTCGGTGTAGAGCTCGGATGCATCCGGCTCCGGATCGGACTGCGCGAAATCGGCGCTGTCGGCGACGATGTCACGGACTTCCTTGTCGATCTGCTTCAGGTCGTCCTCGCTCGCCCACTTCCGTTCCAGAAGGCGCGCGCGCACCTGCTCGATCGGGTCGTGCTCGGAGCGCATCTTCTGCACTTCGTCCTTCGAGCGGTACTTCGCCGGGTCCGACATGGAGTGGCCGCGGTAGCGGTAGGTGAGCATTTCGAGGATGATCGGCCCCTTGCCCGAGCGGCAATGCTCGACGGCCTCGTCAGCGGCGGCCTTCACCGCGCGCACGTCCATGCCGTCGACCTGGTAGCCCGGAATGCCGAAGGAGGCGCCGCGCTGCGAGAAGTCGGTCTGGGCGGAGGCGCGCGAAACGGCCGTGCCCATGGCGTAGCGGTTGTTCTCGATGATGTAGACGACCGGCAGCTTCCAGAGCGCGGCCATGTTGAAGCTCTCGTAGACCTGGCCCTGGTTGGCCGCACCGTCGCCGAAATAGGCGAGCGAGACGTTGTCGTTGCCGCGGTAGCGGTTGGCGAAGGCGAGGCCCGTGCCGAGCGAGACCTGCGCGCCGACGATGCCGTGGCCGCCGTAGAAGTTCTTCTCCTTGGAGAACATGTGCATGGAGCCGCCCTTGCCCTTGGAAAGGCCGCCGCGGCGTCCGGTCAGTTCCGCCATCACCCCGCGCGGGCTCATGCCGCAGGCCAGCATGTGGCCGTGGTCGCGGTAGCCGGTGATGACCTGGTCGCCGTCCTTCAGCGCAAGCTGCATGCCGACGACGACAGCTTCCTGGCCGATATAGAGGTGACAGAAGCCGCCGATGAAGCCCATGCCGTAGAGCTGGCCGGCCTTCTCCTCGAAACGCCGGATGAGCAGCATCTCGCGATAGGCCTTCAGATCGTCTTCCTTGGAGAAATCGGCGATGATGCCGCCGTTGAAGTCTTTCTTTGCAGGCTTTGCCGCCGTTTTGCGGCTGGACGTGGACGCGGTTTTACGCGGAGCCATTCGTACCTCCCTAGGTTTGCCTTTTGAGGAAACCATAGGGGAGAAATCCGGCCACAGCAATGCCATAAATGCATGGCTTATATTCTCGACAAGCCGCTGATTAATAAGTAATAATTACGATTAACCAGATTTCGGTTAATCGGCAATATCAATGGAAAATGACGATTTCGTCGGCCCGGGACATGTTGAGATAGAAGCGCGCCTTTTCGTCGACCATGTCACGCTCAAGCGAGCCGTCGCTGAGAAGGGCAACCTCCTTTTCCAGGGTCTGGCGCTGGTGCACGAGCACGTCCAGACGCGTCTGGCGCTCCACTCTCTGCCGCTCGAATTCCTCCAATCCGCGCAGGCCGAATTCGCCATGGATGGAATGATAGCCGAAGTAGGAAAGGAATGCGACCGTAATTACCGGAAGCGTCAGCCGGCCGAATTTCCGCTTCTTATGATGCTTGGTCCACATGCAGGTGCCCTGATACGCAATACGGATTCCACACTAGCGCCAAGGGGTTAACCGACTATTGACCATGATGGGCGGGGCGGAGAAAAAGACGACGGCCGCGTGGGGAGCCGGAAGGTGGCGGTGGCGGGTTTGGCGTGGATCCTCGGGTCAAGCCCGAGGATGACGCAGGAAGAATGGAACGACGACAGAAGGAACGGAGCCTCGTTCCGCGCCGCTGAATAGGCACACCCTCTTCTCCTCCTCTCCGTCATCCTCGGGCTTGACCCGAGGATCCACACACACGGCACGCGCTGAAAAGGCACCCCGACACCACAAGCCCGGCGCGCCCGAAACCCCTCTCCTACCCCGCAAAAACACGAAACCCGCACCTTGCAATGCGGGTTTCGCCGTTCTGGAAAAACTGTTTCTCCGCTCAGCCGCGCAGGATCGAGCGTCCGGCGTAGCGGGCCTGTGCGCCGAGCTGCTCCTCGATGCGGATGAGCTGGTTGTACTTGGCGGTGCGGTCGGAGCGGGCGAGCGAGCCGGTCTTGATCTGGCCGCAGTTGGTGGCGACGGCGAGGTCCGCGATGGTGGAGTCTTCCGTCTCACCCGAGCGGTGCGACATGACGGCGGTGTAGGCTGCCTTGTGCGCGGTCTCGACGGCGTCGAGCGTCTCGGAGAGCGAGCCGATCTGGTTGACCTTGACGAGGATCGAGTTGGCGACGCCCATCTTGATGCCGTCGCGAAGGCGCGCGGAGTTCGTCACGAACAGGTCGTCGCCGACGAGCTGGGTCTTCTTGCCGATCTTGTCGGTCAGCAGCTTCCAGCCGTCCCAGTCGTCTTCAGCCATGCCGTCCTCGATCGAGAAGATCGGGTACTTGGCGGCAAGCTCGGCGAGGTATTCGGCCATGGCGCCCGGCTCCAGCGTGCGGCCTTCGCCTTCGAGAACGTACTTGCCGTCCTTGAAGAACTCGGTCGAGGCGCAGTCGAGGGCGATGTGCATGTCCTCGCCCGGACGGTAGCCGGCCTTCTCGATGGACTTCATGATGAAGTCGAGCGCGGCGGGCGCGGAGGCGAGGCCCGGCGCGAAGCCGCCTTCGTCGCCGACATTGGTGTTGTGGCCGTCGGCGGCGAGCTGCTTCTTCAGCGTGTGGAAGACTTCCGAGCCCATGCGAACGGCATCGCGCACCGTCTCGGCGCCGACCGGCACGATCATGAATTCCTGGAAGTCGATCGGGTTGTCGGCATGGGCGCCGCCGTTGATGATGTTCATCATCGGCACCGGCAGGACGCGGGCGTTCGGGCCGCCGACATAGCGGTAGAGCGGCAGGTTGGCGGCTTCCGCGGCCGCCTTGGCGACGGCGAGCGAGACGCCGAGGATGGCGTTGGCGCCGAGGCGCGCCTTGTTCGGCGTGCCGTCGAGCTCGATCATCGTCTGGTCGACCTGGATCTGGTCTTCGGCGTCGAGGCCGCCGATGGCTTCGAAGATCTCGCCGTTGACGGCGGCGACGGCGTTTTCCACGCCCTTGCCGAGGTAGCGCTTGCCGCCGTCGCGCAGTTCGACCGCTTCATGCGCGCCGGTCGAGGCGCCGGACGGAACGGCCGCGCGGCCGAAGCTGCCATCCTCGAGGTGCACGTCCACTTCGACGGTGGGGTTGCCGCGGCTGTCGAGAATCTCGCGGCCGATGATGTCGATGATTGCAGTCATGGATATCGTCCTGTTTCGGGGTTTGTTAATCGATTGAAATGCACTTCTAATCGACCATGCGGAAATTACAATGGCATGACGGCGTAAGGAGCCTCAGCCCTTGGCGATGTCGTCGAGAGCAATAAGCTTCTCCAGAACACGCGGCATGTCCTTCAGATGCAGCATATTGGGGCCGTCGCAAGGCGCCATGTCGGGATCTTCGTGGGTCTCGATGAACACACCGGCGACGCCGACGGCGACGGCGGCGCGAGCAAGGGTTTCGACGAAACGCCGCTCTCCTCCCGAGGTCGCTCCCTGGCCGCCCGGCTGCTGTACCGAATGGGTCGCGTCGAAGATAACGGGTGCGCCGGTTTCGGCCATGATAGGCAGAGAGCGCATGTCCGAGACCAGCGTATTGTAGCCGAAAGACGCGCCCCGCTCGCACAGCATGACATTCGGATTGCCGCTATGCGTGATTTTGTCGAGTACGTTTGTCATATCCCAGGGGGCAAGGAATTGCCCCTTCTTCACGTTGATCGCGCGGCCGGTCTTGGCGGCGGCGACAAGCAGGTCCGTCTGGCGCGATAGGAAAGCCGGAATCTGCAGTACGTCCACGACCTCCGCCACGACAGCGCACTGCTGCTCGCTATGGATATCCGTCAGGACCGGAATGCCAAAGGCGTTCTTCAACTCTGCGAAGACGGCGAGACCTTTTTCAAGGCCGATCCCCCGGTCGCTCGACAGCGAGGAGCGGTTCGCCTTGTCGAAGGACGATTTGTAGACGAACCCGATACCGAGGCGATCGCAGAGCTTCACAAGGGTTTCCGCGATCATGAAGGCATGGTCGCGGCTTTCCATCTGGCAGGGGCCGGCGATCAGCGAGAGGCGTTCTGTCTGCGAGAAGGTGACCTTCTTCGGCCCTTCGCCGACGACGACGGTGGAATTGGTTTTCATCTGCTCATTCTCCAAAGACGAAGAGGACGCCCTGCCCCGGCGCCGGCGGCACGAGGAGCCGGCCGTCCCGCTCCTCGAAGGCGACGCCGCCCGCCGTCATGCGGCGGCGGCATTCTGAAAGGTCGGATACGGTGAAGACGACCGCCTGCCCCTTGAGGCCGCGGTCCGCGCCGGGCGCCGGGGCGATCCCGTAGAAGCCCTGAAGGCCGGCGTCGTTCAGCACCGTGATGCGCCCGCGCGGCGTTTCGACCGATATGCCGAAGGAAAGCGCCTCGACCTCCCGCTCGTCGGCGGCCTCCTGCAGGAGGTACTGGAAATCCGTCGGGTTCTGTTCCGACAGCACCACCTCGGCAAGCCCGGTCACGCCGTTCTCGTGCGCCTCGAGCGCCTTGCGGTCGGCCGGCAGCGGCACGACGCGCTGCGAGGCGAAGAAGAAGAAATCGGGGCTGCGCGGGTCCGCGGCAAAGGCGAGCCGGAAGCTGCCCGTTGCCGACGTGCCGTCTGGCAGCAGCATGTCGCGCGAGAATTCCAGCACCGGGCCGCCGGAAAGGCCGGCCGCCGCATAGCGCTGGTCGTCCCCCCAGGCATCGTCCGTCGCCATGGCGACGGCGGAAAAGCCCTCGAGGCCGCGGCGGAAGCGGAAGGCCTGGTCGCGCGCGACGAAGACGTTGCCCGCCCGCGCGGCCTCCTCGCATTCCTCGCGATTGGCGATGCCGAGCGGTTCGAGATAGCTGCCGTCGGCAAGGAAGATGCAACAGTTTTCCGTGCCGAACGGATGGCGCGCGTCCTTCGCGACGGTGAAGCCGAGCGCGGTCAGCCGTTCGCGCGCAAGCCCGAGTTCGGACACCGGCAGCACCAGATGGTCGATCGGGCGAGGCGTTCTCGAACGTGCGGTCATGGGCGAAATCCGGTCGTGTTTCGGGCGCCTCGTGCTTTGCATGCTTTCGCCCCGCAATGCAAGCGCCGGCGGCCTGCACGCCCGGCGCGGGAACTTTTCCGCTCCTGTGCCGTTGCCGGAATCCTTTCGCATGGAGAGCCTCATTCCCACATCCCGCGACATCACCCGCCAGCGCGACCTGCATGAATCCCGCCCGCTGTGGGCCGATTCGCCGCGCATCTCCGTCCGCGCCCGGCCTCAGCCGTCGGCCGGAAGCTACGACGTCGTCATCGTCGGCGCGGGCATCTCGGGCGCGCTGGCGGCCCATGCGCTTGCCGACGGGCGCCGCTCGGTGCTGGTGGTCGACCGCCGCGCGCCGGTTCGCGGCAGCACACTCGCCAGCACCGCGATGATCCAGCACGAGATCGACGTGCCGCTGCACCGACTCTCCGTCATGATCGGCAGTGCCCGGGCCGCCCGGGCCTGGCAGCGCTCCGCCCGCGCCGTCGAGAGGCTGTCCGAGATCGTCGCCGACCTCGATCTTTCCTGCGGCTTCGAGCGCAAGAAGACGCTGTTCCTCGCCGGCAACGCCTATGGCGGCCGCGCCCTGCGCACGGAGACGAAGGCGCGGCACGAGGCCGGCATCGCCGCCGAATTCCTCGATGCGCGCAGCCTTTCCGAGGGCTACGGCATCGCGCGCACCGGCGCGATCCTTTCCGACGTCTCCGCCTCGGCCAACCCCGCGCAGATGGCCGCCGGCATCCTGCGCGCCGCCGTGGCGCACGGGGCGGAGCTCGTCAGCCCGCTGGAGGTCACCGACATCCGAAGCACCGATAGCGGCGTGTTCCTCGCGACGGCCGACGGCCATATCCTTTCCGCCCGCCACGCGGTCTTCTGCTCGGGCTACGAGTTCCTGGAAGCCGTCGCCGACGCCTCGCACGCCATCGTCTCCACCTGGGCGCTCGCCACGCCGCCCGGCACGACCCTGCCCGACTGGCTGAAGGACTGCATCGTCTGGGAGGGCGCCGATCCCTATCTCTACCTGCGGCGCACCCGCGACGGCCGGCTGATTGCCGGCGGCGAGGACGAGGAGAGCGCGACGGCCTACGCCCCGGCCGAAAAGGTCAAGCGCAAGGCGCACACCATCCGCCGCAAGGTGGAACGGCTGCTTGGCCTTTCCCTCCCCGAGCCCGACCATGCCTGGGCGGCGCCCTTCGGCACGACGCGCACCGGCCTGCCGCTGATCGGCCGCGTCCCCGGCCTCGACAATGTTTTCGCCGTCATGGGCTTCGGCGGCAACGGCATCACCTTCAGCCAGATCGCGGCCGAGATCGTCGCCGCGGAGATCGCCGGCCACGGCGACGGCGATGCCGACCTCTTCGCCTTCCCGCCGCGCAGGTCCTGACGAAGCGCAAGGCGGGCAAGGCGATATTCCCCTTCCGTTGAATGGCTGGGGCGGGCAAGGCGCGCTATGGTCTGGTCAACCTTGCGAAGATGAACCGCCATGCTCGTTGCCGTCCTCTCCGATATCCACGCCAACCGCGAAGCCTTCGAGGCGGTGCTCGCCGCCGCCGAGGCGGCCGGCGCGGAGCGCTTTGTGCTGCTCGGCGATATCGTCGGCTACGGCGCGGACCCGGAATGGTGCGCGGAGCGGGCGATGGCGCTTGCCGCGCAGGGCGCCATCGTGCTGCGCGGCAACCACGACGAGGCCGTCGGCAATCCGTCCGTCTCGATGAACCCGACCGCCACGCTGGCGCTCGAATGGACCCGCCGCCAGCTCGGCGCCGAGACGCGCGCCTTTCTCGCAGCGCTTCCCCTCGAGGCGCGGGAGGGCGACTGCCTGTTCGTCCATGCCGATGCCAGCGCCCCGGCCGACTGGAACTATGTGCTGGATGCCGACGACGCCGGCCGGCACCTTGCCGCCTGCAGCGCGCGGGTCAGCTTCTGCGGCCATGTGCACAAGCCCGCGCTCTATTGCACGGCGCCCGGCGGCAGGATCACGCCGTTCGTTCCCGTCGCCGCCACGCCCGTACCGCTCCTGCCGCAGCGCCGGTGGCTCGCCGTCATCGGCGCCGTCGGCCAGCCGCGCGACGGCAACCCGGCCGCCGCCTTCGCGCTCTACGACACGGAAAACGCCGAGCTGTGCTTCCTGCGCGTCGCCTACGACGTGGAGAGGGCGGCGGAGAAAATCCGCGCGGCGGGCCTGCCGGCCTCGCTCGCCGAGCGCCTCGCGCGGGGGCGCTGATGGTCAAGGCGCGGCTGAAACCGGGCGACGTCGTCGACGGCTTCCTCATCGAGGACATCGCCCATAACGGCGGGATGGCGCGCATCTGGACGGTCAGCCGGCCGGACGTCGATTTCCCGATCCTGATGAAGGTGCCGGTCATCGGCGAGGGCGACGATCCGGCCGCCATCGTCGGCTTCGAGATGGAGCAGATGATCCTGCCGCGCCTTTCCGGCCCGCACGTGCCGCGCTTCGTCGCCAACGGCGATTTCGCCACGCTCCCCTATATCGTCATGGAGCGCCTGCCCGGCACCTCGCTCTATCCACTCCTGGAACGCCTGCCGCTGCCGCCGGAGGAGGTCGCTGCCATCGGCGCGAAGGTCGCAGTCGCGCTCGATTCGCTGCACCGCCAGCACGTCGTCCATCTCGACCTGAAACCCTCCAACGTGATGTTCCGCGAGAGCGGCGAGGCCGTGCTCATCGACTACGGCCTTGCCCGCCACATCCACCTGCCGGACCTGATGGACGAGCAGTTCCGCCTGCCCTACGGCACGGCGCCCTACATGGCGCCGGAACAGGTGCTCGGCACGCGCAGCGATTTCCGCAGCGATCTCTTCGCGCTCGGCGTCATGCTCTATTTCTTCTCGACCGGCGAGCGCCCTTTCGGCGATCCGCAACGCCTCAAGGGCCTGAAGCGCCGGCTCTGGCGCGATCCTCTGCCGCCCCGCGCGCGCAACGCGGCCATCCCGCCCGCCTTGCAGGAGGTCATCCTGCGCTGCCTGGAGGTGAACCCCGCCTGGCGCTATCCGAGCGCCGCCCAGCTTGCCCTCGACCTGCAGGACCTTTCCGCCGTCAAGCTGACGGCGCGGGCGGAGAAGATGAAGCGCGACCCCTTCTCCGTCGTCGTGCGCCGCCGCTTCAACCCCGTCCCCATCGAGACGGTGAAGCCCCGCGCGGCCGAGACGCAGCTTGCCAACGCCCCCATCGTCGCCGTCGCGGTCGATCTTGCCGCCGGCGCGCCGGACCTTGCCGAGGCCATGCGCAAGACGGTGGCGCGCATCGTCGAGAACACGCCGGACGCCCGCATCGCCTGCATCAACGTGCTGAAGATCAACCGCATCGCCATCGACACCTCGCTCGACGAGGAGGGACGCAACAAGCATGTGCTGCGCCTCGTCGCGCTGCGCACCTGGTCGACCGGCCTTCCCACCCCCGGCGGCGGCATCACGTTCCATGTGCTGGAGGCCGTCTCGCCGGCCGATGCGATCCTCGAATATGCCCGCGAGAACCATGTCGACCACATCGTCATGGGCGCGCGGGCCGAATCGGCCATGCGCTCCATGCTCGGCAGCGTCTCCGGCGAGGTGGCCGCGCACGCGCCCTGCACCGTCACCGTGGTGCGGAGCCGGCCGGCGGCGCGATAGGGCTCAGGAGCGGAAACGCTTGCGGTATTCGCCCGGCGTCAGCCCGACGATGCGGGCAAAAACCTTGCGGAACGCGCCGGGGTCGTTGTAGCCGACGTCAAGGGCGGCGAGATCGACCGAGCGGGTGGTGAACTGCAGGATCTCCTGCGCCCGGGAGACGCGCAGGCGCTGGCAATAGTCGCTCGTCGTCAGCCCCGTCGCCTTGCGGAAGCGGCGCAGAAATGTGCGCGGCTCGAGGCCCGCCTGCGCAGCGAGCGTTTCCAGCGCCACCTCCTTCGCCTCGCTCGCCTGCAGCCAGTGCTGTACCCTCAGGATCGCCGCATCGCCATGCAGGAGGCGCGGCGAGAAGGCGCTGTAATAGCGCTGCTCGCGCCCCGGCGGATCGGCGACGAAGCGGCGGGCGACCTCCAGCATCACGCCCGGCCCGAGGAAGCGGTCGACCAGCATCAGCCCGAGATCGACCCAGGCCATGACGCCGCCGGCCGTCACGATATCGCCGTCGTCGTTGAGGAGCCGGTCGGTGTCGACACGGACGTCGGGAAAGCGCCGCTCGAAAATCTCGGCGATCACCCAGTTCGTCGTGATGGTGCGCCCGGCAAGCAGCCCCGTCTCGCCGAGGAGATAGGCGCCCGCGCAGATCGAGGCGAGCCGGACGCCCTCGCCGTGGCATTGCCGCAGCCACGCGGCGAAGGGCGCGGCATCCTCGCGGCGGATGGCGTCGCCGAGCGCCGGCGGCAGGACGAGCACCGCCGGCTTGCCGGGCGCATCGACGCCGTCCACCCGCACCGGCCGCCCCGCTTCCAGCCCCCAATGGCTGACCGCGAGCGCCGGGGTTTCCGCCCCCTTGCGTGCGGCGAGCGCCGTCGCGGCCTGGAAGAGGTCCGTCATGCCGAGCACGGCGGCCATCTGCACGCCGGGATAGAGCACCAGTCCGATTTCCGCCGCCATGTCACTTTCACCCCGGATTATGTCGATATCGCCAATGGCGAGAGATGGCAGGACCGGGGCAGAATGTCCACGACATCGAACGCCAACGGAAAGGAATTCCCATGAGCAAGCGCGCCGTCGTCATCGTCGACCTCCAGAAGGACTATCTCGGTTCGGGCCGTTTCCCGCTCGTCGGCATCGACGCGGCCGCGGCAAATGCCGCCCGCGTCGTGGAAGCCGCGCGCCGGAAGGGCGACCGGATCGTGCACGTCCACCATGTCGCCAGGGATGCCGCCTCGCCGCTCTTCGCGCCCGGAACGGACGGCATCCAGCCGATCTCGGCGGTCGCACCGCAGGAGGGTGACGCCGTCGTCGTCAAGAACTACCCGAACTCCTTCCGCGACACGACCTTGCGGGAAACCCTTCAGGCGGCCGGCATCGAGGACGTGGTGGTCGTCGGCGCGATGAGCGACGTCTGCATCGACGCCACCGCCCGCGCCGCCGCCGATCTCGGCTACGGCCTCACCGTCGTGCACGACGCCTGCGCGACGCGCGACAAGGCCTTCGGCGATTCGCGCGTGCCGGCCGCGCAGGTCCACGCCACCATCATGGCGGCGCTGGAATTCGGCTACGGCAAGGTGACGACGACCGCCGAATTCCTCGCCTAGGCCTTCGCCTGCCCCGAAAATCCGGCCGCCTCCGCCCCGGTGGGGGCTGCCGCGCTCCGCCCGTCATTCCCGTGTCATGTGACAGTGATGTTCCTTGCCGCGTGAATGGATCCGGCGCCCGCGCAAGGCGGCGCCCAGCGGAGTTTGCGTGAATGGACATGGCTCAGGCCTTCGCCCTTGCCTCGGGCGCCCTCGTTGCGACCAACCTTGCCAGCATCGTCATCGCCGGCCTGCGGCTCGACCGTGCGGGCGCGCCGCCGCCGGACCTGCGCAAGAAGCCGCCCGTCTCCATCATCGTCCCCGTGCGCGGCATCGAGAACTTTTCCGGCGAAACGCTGGAGCGCGCCTTCCGCCTTGCCTGGCCGCGCTACGAACTCCTCTTCTGCGTCGCCCACGCCAGCGACCCGATCGTCCCGCTGGTCGAAGCGGCGGCCGCCGCCCATCCGCAGGTCGAGGCGCGCATCCTCGTCGGCGACGAGCGCATCGGCGCCAATCCCAAGCTGAACAACTGCGTCAAGGGCTGGCAGGCCGCGCGGCACGACTGGGTGATCCTCGCCGATTCCAACGTGCTGATGCCGCCCGACTACATCCGGCACCTGATGGGCGGCTGGCGGCGCGATTCGGGCCTCGTCTGCTCGACGCCGCTCGGCTCGCGGCCGGACGGCTTCTGGGCCGAGGTGGAATGCGCCTTCCTCAATACCCAGCAGGCGCGCTGGCAATATGCCGGCGAAGCGGTCGGCCTCGGCTTCGCGCAGGGCAAGAGCATGCTGTGGTATAAGCCGATGCTGGACGCCAACAGCGGCATCCACGCGCTGAACGCCGAGATCGCCGAGGACGCCGCCTCGACCAAGCTGGTGAACCGCCTCGGCCTCAAGGTTCATCTCGTCTCGGCACCCTTCGAGCAGCCGCTCGGCCGGCGCAAAGGACGGGAGGTCTGGTCGCGCCAGTGCCGCTGGTCGCGCCTTCGCCGCGTCACCTTCCCCGGCTTCTTCGCGCCGGAAATCCTGCTCGGCGTCCTGCCGCCGCTGCTGCTGGCGCTGGCGGCGGTGCTCTTCGGCGACATGCGGCTTCTGCCCGCCGTCCTTTTCGTCCTCGCCGGCATCTACCTGCCGGAGATCGCGCTCGCCTTCGCCAAGGGCTGGCGGCTGTCGCGCTGGTCCGTGCCGGCGATGATCGTGCGCGACGTCATGATGCCCGCCATCTGGCTGCGCGCCTGGCTCGGCGGCGCCATCGACTGGCGCGGCAACACGATGACTATCGGCACGCATGCCTGCGAACTGAAGGAAGCGCCCGCAGGCTCCTGAATACAAAGAAAAAGCCCGGCGATGCCGGGCTTTGTTCTCCTTACGGAAGGATCGCTTCGGTCAATCCACGAAGGCGCGTTCGATGACGAATTCGCCGGGCTTGCTGTTGGCGCCCTCGGTGAGGCCGGCGGCTTCCAGCAGTTCCTTGGTTTCCTTGAGCATTGCGGCCGAGCCGCAGATCATGCCGCGGTCGACGGCCGGATCGAAATGCGGGACGCCGAGGTCGGCGAACATCTTGCCGTTGCGGATGAGGTCGGTGATGCGGCCCTGGAACGGATAGTCCTCGCGGGTGACGGTCGCATAGTGGCGCAGCTTGTTGCCGACGACTTCCGAGAGGAATTCGTGGTTGCGGATTTCGTCCACGAGATCGAAGCCGTATTTCAGCTCGGCGACCTCGCGGCAGGTATGCGTCAGGATGACCTCGTCGAACTTCTCATAGGTCTCCGGATCGCGGATGAGGCTTGCGAACGGCGCGATGCCCGTGCCGGTGGAGAACATGTAGAGCCGCTTGCCGGGCGTCAGCGCGTCGAGCACCAGCGTGCCGGTCGGCTTCTTGCGCATCAGCACGGTATCGCCCGGCTTGATCTGCTGGAGATGCGAGGTCAGCGGACCGTCCGGCACCTTGATCGAGAAGAACTCCAGTTCCTCGTCCCAGGCGGGGCTTGCGATCGAATAGGCGCGGTAGATCGGCTTCTCGCCGACCATCAGGCCGATCATGGCGAATTCGCCGGAGCGGAAGCGGAAGCTTTCCGGGCGCGTCATGCGGAAGCGGAACAGGCGATCCGTATAGTGCTGCACGCTCGTGACCGTCTCGGCGAAAACGCCGGCGGGGACGGTTGCAACAAAATCTTCGGTCTTGGCGGGTGCGTTCATTTCGGCAGCGATCCTGAATGGGTCGGAGGATTTGACGATAGGCAGATATTACATGTTGAGCGGCAAAGGAAGGTATTGCGTTCCAATGCGCCGATCGGCCGCGCAATATTTGCCGCGCCCCCTGCTTTCGCTCGGGACACGGCGATCCGCCTTGATCTGGAACAATACTGGCACGCGATTGCGGCCTTTCAAGGAGCAGGCCCGGAAATTCAGGCCCGGCGGCGCCAGCTATAGGAGTTGACGTCCTGCGCGGGACGCGCCGTCGGCTGGTAGTGGACGGGAATGCCCGGCAGGCGGTTTTCCGCGAGCCGCTTCAGGGCCGTCGCATTGCTGACGGCAAAACTGTCGATGCCGCAGCGAAGCATCAGCGGCACCTGGTCGATCAGCACGTCGCCGACCGCCCGCACCTCGCCGGAGAACTTCAGGCGCGAGCGCAGCAGCGAGGCATGGCTGAAGGCGCGCCCGTCGTTGAAGGCCGGGAAGGCGACGGCGACCAGCGCCAGCCGGTCGAGATGGCCTTCCAGCCTGCGCACGTCGTCCGCCGGATTGACCAGCACGCCAAGGCCCGTTTCGTTCGTCCCGGCGGCCTTCTCGAGGAAGGCGTCGAGGCTGAGGATCGCCTTTTCGTCCGGCCCGGCCTTCATCTCTTCGGTCTCGATGATCCACGGATCGCCGGTCACGAAGCCGGATTCGTTCCAGATTTTCGTCATGGCCGTTCTCCTCAAGCTGCCGCGACCGTCTTCTCGCCGTAGAGCGCATCCTTGAAGGGCTGCGGTCCGACGCGGCGATAGGCGGCAAGGAAGGTTTCCGACGGGTCGCGGCGCAGGCCGAGATAAGTATCGACGACCACCTCGACGGCGTCCGTCACCTTCTCCGGCTCGAAGCCGCGGCCGATGATCTCGCCGATCGACGTGTTCTCGTCACCCGAGCCGCCGAGCGTGATCTGGTAGAGCTCCTCGCCCTTCTTCTCCACGCCCAGAAGGCCGATATGGCCGACGTGGTGGTGGCCGCAGGCGTTGATGCAGCCGGAGATCTTGATCTTCAGCTCGCCGATCTCCGCCTGGCGCTCCGGCGAGCCGAAGCGGTTGGAGATCTCCTGTGCGACCGGGATCGAGCGGGCATTGGCGAGCGCGCAGTAGTCGAGCCCCGGGCAGGCGATGATATCCGTGATGAGGCCGGCATTGGCGGTCGCAAGCCCTGCGGCGACGAGGCCGCGATAGACCGGCTCCAGATCGGCCAGCGCCACATGCGGCAGGATGAGGTTCTGCTCGTGGCTGACGCGGATCTCGTCGAAGGCATATTCCTGCGCGATATCGGCAACGGCCTCCATCTGTGCGTCGGATGCATCGCCCGGAATGCCGCCGATCGGCTTCAGGGAGATCGTCACCATGCCGTAGTCGGGATGCTTGTGCGGCTGCACGTTCTGCTGCACCCAGCGGGCGAATTCCGGATCGGCCTTCTTCCACTGGGCAAGGTTGGCCCAGCCCTCGGCGCGGGGGGCAAGCCGCGGCGGGGCGAAATAGGTGGCGATTGCCGCGATATCGCTTTCCGGCAGCGTCAGCTCGCTGCCGCGCAGTTCGGCGAATTCGGCCTCGACCTGCCGCGCCAGTTCCTCCGCGCCCATCTCGTGCACGAGGATCTTGATGCGCGCCTTGAACTTGTTGTCGCGCCGGCCGTAGAGATTGTAAACGCGCATGATCGCGGTCGTGTAGGTGAGAAGGTCCGCCTCCGGCAGGAAGTCGCGGATCTTCTTGGCGACGAGGGGCGTGCGCCCCTGCCCGCCGCCGACATAGACGGCAAAGCCGATCTCGCCCTGACCGTTCTTCTTCAGGTGCAGGCCGATATCGTGCACCTGGATCGCCGCGCGGTCACGCTCGGCGCCGGTGACGGCGATCTTGAACTTGCGCGGCAGGAACGAGAATTCCGGATGGACGGAGGACCACTGGCGCAGGATCTCCGCATAGGGCCGCGGATCGGCGACCTCGTCGGCGGCAGCGCCCGCGAAATGATCGGCCGTCACGTTGCGGATGCAGTTGCCGGAGGTCTGCAGCGAATGCATCTCCACCGTGGCAAGGTCGGCCAGCGCATCCGGCAGCTCGGAAAGCTTCGGCCAGTTGTACTGGATGTTCTGGCGCGTGGTGAAATGGCCGTAGCCGCGGTCGTACTTGCGCGCGATATGCGCCAGCATGCGCATCTGGCGGGAATTGAGCGTGCCGTAGGGAACGGCGACGCGCAGCATGTAGGCATGGAGCTGCAGATAGACGCCGTTCATCAGGCGCAGCGGCTTGAAGGCGTCTTCGGCCAGTTCGCCGGAAAGGCGGCGAGCGACCTGGTCGCGGAACTGCTCCACCCGGCCGGAAACGAAGGCGTGGTCGAATTCGTCGTAACGGTACATGCGATATCCTCAGGCGGCCGTCGCGGCGAGGCCGGAATAGCCGATGGCGTAGGCGATGGTCGGGCCTTCCGCGCGGATGCGCTCGCGCATGCGCAGCGGCCGCAGCACACCGTCGACCTCTTCCACGTCGATGACGTTGACGTCGACCACCTGGTTGTCGGCGAAGGCCTGCCGGCCGGTGGCTTCCAGCGCCTCGACGGCTTCCTTGTGGCGGGCGACGAAAGCGGCCTGGAGCCGTTCGTTCCAGTTGCCGGCGGCGTCCAGCCAGACGGAGGTGCCGTCGGAGAGGCGGTTGGCTGTCAGAACCTTGTCGGCCATATCATGCTCCCAATGCTGCTGTGGCATGAACCGGCTCGCGGACGGCGAGCGGTTCGGAATGTTCGAAATTGGCACCGGCGACGGCATCGCCGATGATCACCATGACCGGGCCGGCGAGCTCGTCGCGATGTTCGAGGCCCGGCAGGTCCTTGAGCGTGCCGTGCAGCAGCCGCTTTTCGCGGCGGCTGGCGTTTTCCACCACCGCGACCGTCGTTTCGGCAGGAAGGCCGGCCTCCATGAGGCGCGCGGCGACCGAGGCGGCGACGCTCCGACCCATGTAGACGGCGACGGTGGCGCCGGAAATGGCAAGGCGCGCCCAGTCCGGCAGCACGGCGCCGGTAAGGTCGTGGCCCGTCGTGAAGACGAGCGAGGAGGCGACGCCGCGCAGCGTCAGCGGCAGCTCGAAATCGGCGGCGGCGGCGAAGGCCGAAGTGATGCCCGGTACGACCTCGTAGGTGACGCCGGCCTGGCGGAGCGCCGCCATTTCCTCGCCGGCGCGGCCGTAGACGAGCGGATCGCCGGATTTCAGGCGAACGACGCGCTTTCCGGCCTTGCCGAGGTCAACGAGGAGATCATTGATCTCTTCCTGCGACTTGGAATGGCAGCCCTTGCGCTTGCCGACGGACAGGCGCTCGGCATCGCGCCGGCCCATGTCGACGATGGCCTGCGGCACGAGCGCGTCGAAGACGATCACGTCGGCTTCCATCATCACGCGCTGGGCGCGCAGCGTCAGGAGGTCTTCGGCGCCCGGGCCGGCGCCGACGAGCCAGACATGGCCCTCGGCCCTGCCCTGTGCGCCGAGGAGGGAATCGGCGGCGCGGCGCGCCGCCCCGATATCGCCGTTGTTGACGGCATCGGCGACGGCGCCCTGGAAGAACCGGCGCCAGAAGACGCGGCGGGTGACGCCGCGCGGCAGGACGCGGTCGACGGCCTCGCGGTAGCCGTTGGCAAGGCTGGCGAGCCGGCCGAGCGAGGGCGAAAGGAGCTGGTCGACCTGCGCGCGGATCATCTGCGCCAGCACGGGGCCTGCCCCTTCCGTGCCGATGGCGACGGCGACGGGCGCACGGTTGACGAGCGCCGGCGTGAAGAAATCACAGTAATCCGGCTGGTCGACGGCATTGACGGGAATGCGCAGCTCGCGTGCGGCGGTGGCAATGGCGCGGTCGGCCGCAGCATCGCCCGTTGCGGCGAAGACGAGCGTGGCGCCGGTGATCGCTTCCCTGGAAAAGGGCGCACGCTGGAGGACGAGGCCGTTTTCGGCGATGAAGCGGGCGAAATCGGCTTCCGGCGCTTCGGCCAGCACGACGATGCGCGCATCCGTGTTCGACAGGAGGCGGGCCTTGGCGAAGGCTTCGTCGCCCCCGCCCACGACGACGACCGTCCTGCCGCTGACGCGGAAGAAGGCCGGGAAAGTCGAGAGCTTGTGCTGCGCTGCGGTCATGGTTCGGTCCGGTTGAAGTGTGCGCACTATCGCGAAAATCCGCCAGGAACGAAAGAAACAGAAATTCCAATGGTTCGGGAGGGGGGTATTGTTTTGCTCTGGCACCCGGCATTTTGAGCATAAGTCACCGGCCGCCCTTGCCTGCCCGCCGCACCGACCGCTAAGGATGCGGGCATACCGCCAACGGGGATTATCTTCCCGGCAACGCCATCCCGCTCAACTGAGACCCGCCATGGAACCGAGCCGCGACATAGAACGCCTGATCGAGATCATGGCGGCCCTGCGCCAGCCGGAAACCGGCTGCCCGTGGGACATCGTCCAGACCTTCGAGACGATCAAGCCCTACACGATCGAGGAGGCCTACGAGGTCGCCGACGCCATCGAGCGGAACGACATGGACGACCTCTGCGAGGAGCTGGGCGACCTTCTCCTGCAGGTCGTCTTCCATGCCCGCATGGCCGAGGAGCGCGGCGATTTCGATTTCGGCAGCGTCGTCGAGGCGGTGACGCGCAAGATGATCCGCCGCCATCCGCACGTCTTCGCCCGCTCGGATGCCGATACGCCCGAGGCGGTGAAGCTGCAATGGGACGAAATCAAGCAGGCGGAAAAGCGCGAGCGCAAGGAACGCCGCGCAAAGCGCGGCCTGCCGGAGGACCCGATGCGCGGCCATCTCGGCTCGGTGCAGCGCTCGTTCCCCGCGCTGGTGGAAGCGCTGAAACTTCAGGAGCGCGCCGCGAAGGTCGGCTTCGACTGGTCGGAACCCGCGCCGATCCTCGACAAGATCGAGGAGGAGATCGGCGAGCTGCGCGAGGCTCTGCGCGACGGCAACAAGGGCGCCGTCGCCGACGAACTCGGCGACCTGATCTTCGCCCTCGTCAATATCGGCCGCCATGTCGGCGCCGACCCGGAAATGGCCCTGCGCGGCACCAACACCAAGTTCCGCAACCGCTTCTCGCATATCGAGGACAGCCTTGCCGAAAACGGCGAGAGCCTGGAGGAGGCGACGCTGGAGCGGATGGAAGAGTTGTGGCAGGCGGCGAAGCGGATCGAGCGGCAGTTGGGGGAGTAGGGTTGGATCGCCCCTCATCCCGCTGCCGCGACCTTCTCCCCGCAAGCGGGGCGAAGGGGCAGGAGGCAAGGCCTTCCCGCCATCACATCAGTTGCATTTTCAGGAAGCCGGTCCGGCATCCCCTTCGCCCCGCTTGCGGGGAGAAGGTGCCGGCAGGCGGATGAGGGGCAGACCTCCCCGCTCCCTCAGCGCTCCCAGTCCTCGCGCACCGGCTTTGCGCCGATCCCGAGCCGGCGGTCGAGTTCGGCGGCTTCGGTCTCCGTCAGGCGGAGTTCCAGCCGCACGTTGCCGTCTTCCATGTCCTCGCGGGCGTCGACGACGGAGTGGTCGTAGATCCACGGCAGGAGCTGCAATTGCGTGAGGGGCACGATGACGTCGCGGTCGACCAGCACGCCGGAAAGGCGGCGGTTGATCTCGTCGAGCAGCGCATCGACGCCCTCGCCGGAGATCGCCGAGACCGCCATGACGTTCGGCTGGCTCTCCGCCTTCTGCACCAGCGCCTCGCGCGCTTCCGGCTCCAGCCGGTCGATCTTGTTCCAGACTTCGAGGATGCGTTCCGCGCCGTCCTTCTCGTCGATGCCAAGATCGGCGAGGATGCGCAGGACATCCGTGGATTGCGCGCCGTTGTCCGGGTCGGACATGTCGCGCACATGGAGGATGAGGTCGGCTTCCAGCACCTCTTCCAGCGTCGCGCGGAAGGCGGCGACGAGATGGGTCGGCAGGTCGGAGATGAAGCCCACCGTGTCGGAGAGGATGACGGTGCGGCCCTGCGGCAGCTTCATGCGGCGCAGCGTCGGGTCGAGCGTGGCGAAGAGCATGTCCTCGGCCAGCACCCCTGCCCCGGTGATGCGGTTGAACAGCGTCGACTTGCCGGCGTTGGTATAGCCGACGAGGGCGACGATGGGATGCGGCACCTTCTTGCGCTTGGAACGGTGGAGCTGGCGGGTGCGGCGCACCTGCTCCAGCTCGCGCTCCAGCTTGACGATCTTGTCCTGCAGCAGCCGGCGGTCGGCCTCGATCTGCGTTTCGCCAGGGCCGCCCATGAAGCCGGCACCGCCGCGCTGGCGCTCGAGGTGGGTCCAGCTTCGAACGAGACGGCCGCGCTGGTAGTTGAGATGCGCAAGCTCGACCTGCAGCGTGCCTTCCTTGGTGGAGGCGCGGCGGCCGAAGATTTCGAGGATGAGGCCCGTGCGGTCGATGACCTTGGCGTTCCATTCCTTTTCGAGATTGCGCTGCTGCACCGGCGTCAGCGGATGGTCGACGATGACGAGGCCGGCATCGTGCGCATCGAGCGCCGCCTTGATCTCCTCGATCTTGCCGGAGCCGAGCAATGTGCCGGGCTTCGGCTGGGCGACGGGCACGATGGCGGCGTGGACGACCGTGAGGTCGATGGCATGGGCAAGGCCGACGGCCTCTTCCAGCCGTGCCTCGTCGGAGCGCGCGGGCGCGGCCGACGGATCGGCCTGCTGGGCGCGGGACGCCTTCAGCACCGGTGCAATAACGACGGCGCGCATGTCGTCCCGGGGCTTTTCGGCGTCCGGGACGATGGAGTCCTTGCGGGGATCGGATTTGCTAATCTTCGTGGGTCCTGTCAGGAGCCGCTTTCCTCGGTCTCGAACATCTGCAAGGGCTGGCCCGGCATGATGGTCGAGATCGCGTGCTTGTAGACGAGCTGCGAGTGACCGTCACGGCGCAGCAGCACGCAGAAATTGTCGAAGGAAGTGACAACCCCGGTCAGCTTGACCCCGTTGATGAGAAAGATCGTCAGAGAAATCTTTTGCTTGCGAACGGTATTGAGAAAAAGATCCTGCAGGTTTTGAGAACGTTCCGCCATCGCGCCGCTTCTTTCTGATTGCCGGCCCTTTCGGCCGGTTGACTGGAATAAATGCCCCCTGGTCCGGCAACATGTTCCCGGACCGCCGATTTTGGTATCAAATCGCGGTCTTCTCCGCAACGGCGAAAAAGGCCTCGCGGATTTTCTGTGCGGTCATGCCGGGATGGCCGTTGGCGATGGTGCGGCCGTCGATGGAAACCACCGGCAGGCAGATCGTCGTCGCGCCGGTGACGAAGACTTCCCGCGCCTCCAGCATCTCGGCCACGGAAAAGCGCCGTTCCTCGACCGCAAGGCCGAGCTTTGCGGCGACGTCCATCAGCGTCGTGCGGGTGATGCCTTTCAGGATATCGTGGCCGGCAGGGCGCGTGACGAGCGTTCCGGCCTTGTCGACGATCCACAGGTTCGTGGCCCCGCCCTCCGTCACGTTGCCCTCGGCATCGACGAAGATCGCCTCCTGCGCGCCCATCTCCTTCGCCTGCTGGCGGGCGAGCACGTTCGGCAGCAGGCCCACAGTCTTGATGTCCACCCTGCCCCAGCGGTTGTCGGGAACGGTGGCGCCCTTGATGCCGGCGGCATATTTCGCCGCGTTCACCGCCGGGTCGAGGCTCTTTGCCGTGACGACGAGCGACGGACGCACATCCGGCGCAGGAAAAACATGGTCGCGCCGCGCCGTGCCGCGCGTTACCTGAAGATAGACCATGCCGTTGACGACGTGGTTGCGGCGCAACACCTCGCGCAGGATTGCGGTGAGCGCGGAGCGCGGCATCGGCGGGCGGATGCGGATTTCGGCCAGCGAGCGGTCGAGCCGGTCGAGATGGCGCGTCAGGTCGACGATGAAGCCGGCCTGCACCTGGCAGACCTCGTAGACGGCATCGGCGAAGACGAAGCCGCGGTCCTCGATATGCACCGCCGCATCCGCATGGCGGACGTAGCGGCCGTTGACATAGGCAAAACGCGGCATGGAAACCCTCAGAAATACTGGATGCTGACGCGGAAGAGCTGCTCGACATGGCGCACGGCCGCCGCGGCGGCGAAAAGCACGACGCGGTCCTTCGCCTTGATCTTCGTGTCGCCGTCCGGGCGGATCACCGCCTGGTCGCGGTAGATCGCGCCGATGCGGATGCCGGGCGGCAGCTCGATCTCGCGCAGCGGCCGGCCGACGAGCGGCGATGTCTCCAGCGCCTCGGCCTCGATCACCTCGGCCGAGCCCTTCTGCACGGCGTAGACCGAGCGGATGCGCCCCTTGCGCACATGCTGGAGGATGCCGGAAATGGTGACGGCGCGCGGGTTGATATGCGCGTCGATGCCGAGCGTCTTGGTGAAATCCTGGTAGCTCGGGTCGTTGATCAGGACGAGGTTCTGCTTGCAGCCGAGGCGCTTGGCCATCACGCTGCCGAGGATGTTGATCTGGTCGTTGTTGGTCAGCGCCACGATCAGGTCCGCATCCTGGATATCGGCCTGCAGCAGCATCTTCTGGTCGAGCGCCGAGCCGTTGAGCACGACGGCATTGCGCAGCTTGTCGGCAAGGGCGACGGCGCGCTCGCGGTCGCTCTCGATGATCTTGAGCCGCGTCTTAGGCTGGTAGTCCTCGATGGCCTTGGCGACGAAATAGCCGATATTGCCGCCGCCGGCGATGACGATGCGGGCGGCCTCCTGCTCCTCATGGCCGAAGAGCGCCAGCGTGCGGCGCACATGGCCCTTGTCGCAGACCACATAGGCAAGGTCGCCGGAATGGAGCTGGTCGGAGGAGTTCGGCACGAAGAGCTTGCCTTGCGAGAAGATGCCCGTGACCGTCGCGTTGAGGTCGGGGAAGAGCTCGCTCAGCTGCTTCAGCGGCGTCTCGACGACCGGGCAATCCTCCATGCATTCGATCGCGACCATGACGATGCGGTCGTCGGCAAAGCGCACCACGTCCGTCGCGCCGGGGAAAGAGATACGCCGCAGCACGGTCTTGCCCACCTCCACCTCCGGCGAGATGGTGACGTCGATCGGCAGGTTCTCGCGGGAGAAGAGGTCGGAATATTCCGGTGCCAGATAGCTCTGCGCGCGGATGCGGGCGATCTTGGTCGGCACGTTGAACAGCGAATGGGCCACCTGGCAGGCGACCATGTTGATCTCGTCGAACAGCGTGACGGCGATGATCATGTCCGCCTCGTCCGCCCCGGCCTTGGCGAGGATTTCCGGATGCGCGCCGTGGCCGACGATGCCGCTGACGTCCAGCGTCTCGGTGATGCCGGCAATCAGCGAGGGCTGCATGTCGATGACCGACACGTCGTTGCCCTCCTCCGAGAGCCGCTCCGCGATGCCGTAGCCGACGCGTCCGGCGCCGCAGATGATGACCTTCATCTCACAGAATCCCTCAAGTCCCTGAGGGCCTTATACGCCAAGCGACTTCAGTTTGCGATGGAGCGCGGAGCGTTCCATGCCGACGAACTCGGCGGTGCGGGAAATGTTGCCGCCGAAGCGGTTGATCTGCGCGATGAGATAGTCGCGCTCGAACATTTCGCGCGCCTCGCGCAGCGGCAGCGTCATGATGTGCTGGTCGCCCTGTGTCGATATCTTCGGCAGCATGTCGCCCACTTCCGTCGGCAGCATGTCGGCGCTGATCGGCGTATCGGGACCGTCGCTGCGGGCAAGGATCATCAGGCGCTCGATATTGTTGCGCAACTGGCGGATATTGCCGGGCCAGTCGTGCGCCTGGAGGACGGCGAGCGCGTCGTCGCCGATCTTGCGTGCGCGGATGCCGGCCTGTTCGCTGACCTGGCGCATGAACATGTCGACGAGGAAGGGAATGTCCTCGCGCCGCTCGGCAAGCGGCGGCACGCGCACCGGCACCACGGCAAGGCGGTGGTAGAGGTCCTCGCGGAAACCGCCCTCGGCGATCAGGCTTTCGAGATTGTAGGCGGTGGAGGAGATGATGCGCACATCCACCTTCACCCGCTTGGAGCCGCCGACGCGCTCGAATTGTTGATCCACGAGCACGCGAAGAATCTTGTTCTGCGTCTCGCGCGGCATCTCGCCGATCTCGTCGAGATAGAGGATGCCGCCATGGGCCTCCTCCAGCGCGCCGGTCTTGCGCGGCTGGCCGGGCGTTCCTTCCGTGCCGAAGAGCGCGATCTCCATGCGCTCCGGCGTGATCGCCGCGGCATTGAGCACGACGAACGGGCCGTTCGCCCGGCTCGACTTGCGATGGATCATGCGCGCCACCAGCTCCTTGCCGGAGCCGGAAGGACCGAGGATCATGATGCGGCTGTTGGTCGGCGAGACCTTCTCGATGGTCTGGCGGAGTTGCGAGACGGCGACGGAGGTGCCGATCAGTTCGACGGGATCGCCGGAGCGCTTCTTCAGCTCCGTCACCTCGCGGCGGAGCTTCGAATTCTCCAGCGCCCGCTCGGCGATCAGGATCAGCCGGTCGGCCTTGAAGGGTTTTTCGATGAAATCGTAGGCGCCGCGGCGGATGGCGGAGACGGCCGTCTCGATATTGCCGTGGCCGGAGATCATCACCACAGGAAGATCGGGATGGCGGCTCTTGATCTCGTCGAGGAGCGCAAGCCCGTCGAGCTTGCTGCCCTGCATCCAGATATCGAGGAAGACGAGACGCGGCACGCGGTCGCTGATGGCGGCGAGCGCGCTATCGCTGTCGAAGGCGGTGCGCGTCTCGTGCCCTTCGTCGGAAAGAATGCCGGAGACGATCTCGCGGATGTCCTCTTCGTCGTCCACTACGAGAATATCAGACGCCATGGCTCATGTCCTTGCTCTTCTTATTATCCGCATCGGCGGCCACCACCGTTTCCTCGTAGGGCAGGATCACGCGGATCATCGCCCCGTGGCCGTGGTCGAAATCCGCAGGGGCATCGTGCAGTTCAAGCTGTCCCCCATGGTCTTCGATGATCTTCTTGACGATGGCGAGGCCGAGGCCCGTGCCCTTCTCGCGCATGGTCATGTAGGGTTCGAGGATGCGGTGCCGGTTCTCGGTCGGCAGGCCCTTGCCGTTGTCGATGACATCGACGACAAAGCGGCGGCCCGCATCGTCCGCCCGCGCCCGCACGAGAACCTTGTGGCCCCCCCGCTCCGCATCCGGCGGCAGCGCCTCGATCGCTTCCACCGCATTCTTGATGAGGTTGCCGAAGGCCTGGCCGAGCATGCGCGCGTCGAAAAGGCCCGTCAGCGGCAGCTCGCCGAAATCCTTGGCGAAGACGACATGGTTGTTTCCCATCTCGCGCAGGAAAACGGCATCCTTGAGGATGCTGCGCAGGTCGGAGCGTTCTTTCGTGGGCTTCGGCATGCGCGCGAAGGCGGAGAACTCGTCGACCATGCGGCCGATATCCTCGACCTGGCGCACGATGGTGTCGGTGCACTGGTCGAAGACGGCGCGGTCCTCCTGGTCGATCTGCTTGCCGTAGCGGCGGCGGATGCGCTCGGCGGAGAGCTGGATCGGCGTCAGCGGGTTCTTGATCTCGTGCGCGATGCGCCGCGCCACGTCCGCCCAGGCGGTCGAGCGCTGCGCGATGACGAGGTCGGTGATGTCGTCGATGGTGACGACGTAGGATTCCTTGGCGTCCTTCGCCTCCTCGCGCGTCACCTGCACGTTCAGCGTGCGCTCCTTGCCGCCGTGCATGATGTTGACCTGCTTGCGGTAGTCGTTGCGGTGGCGCACCGATCCTTCTTCCAGCACCGCGGCGATCTCCGGCGCCACCTGGCTGAGCGGCTGGCCGAGGAGGTCGGCCGCGTTGCGCCCAAGCAGGATTTCCGCGGAGAGGTTGGCGATGGTCACCCGCCCGTCGCCCTCCACGCCGATGACGGCCGCCGTCACGCCCGACAGCACCGCCTCGATGAAGCGCCGGCGATAATCCACCTCGTCCTTCGCATCGAGGATCTGGCTCTGCTGGGCGCGGATCTCGGCGATCATCTTGTTGAAGGTGCGCGAGAGGTTGCCGACATCGCCGTCGGCAGTGCGCACGGGCACACTCACGTCGAGATTGCCGGAGGCAACGCTGTCGGCGGCGCCGATGAGCTGGCGGATCGGCCGCACGATGCGGTCGGCGACGGCGATGGCCGTCCAGATGGCGGCGAGCAGCACGATCAGCGCGAAGCCGAGATAGAGGACGCCGAAGGCGATCTGCAGCGGCGTGCGGCCGGCCTCCAGCGCCCGGTACTCGGCCGTGTTCTCCTCCATCAGGCGCATCGAGCGCATGACCTCGGGATCGACCGTGCGGATCGTATAGAGGAAGGCGTCCGGGATGTTCTCCAGCTTGATGATGGCGCCGACGAGGTTCGTGCCGCCGGGCGGGATCAGTGTCGGCTGGCCGGCGGCCGAGGCTTTCAGCGCATCGGCCGGCACCGGCGGCAGCGGGCTTTCCGTCGGGATGCTCGCCTGCAGGATCGCCGAGCCGTCGCCGCGCAGCAGGAAGGCGCCGAGCATGCCGCGCCCGCGCGCCTGCCGCGTCATCAGCTCGATGAAGCCGGTGCGATCGAGGCTGTAGAGCTGGCGGTTGCGGTCGAGGTCGTTGGCCATGGAGGCCGTCTGGCCCTGGAGGTAGCTGGCATTCTCCAGCACATAGGCCTGCGCGACGTTCAGCGAGGAGCTGACGATGGACTGCGTGCGGATGGAGAACCAGCGGTCGAGGCCGACATCGAGCGTGATCGAGGCGAAGATGGCGACCAGCACCGCCGGCGTGATCGCCACGATGGAGAAGAGCGCGACGATGCGCACATGGAGCCGCGCGGCGGCGCGCCCGCGCCGGCGGGCCTTCAGCAGCCGCGTGATCTCGCGGCCGATGAGGAACATCAGGCCGACGATGAAGATGGCGTTGATCGACGCCGAGGCGATGACGACGTTGGGCTCCGGCTTGATCGGCGTCAGGCCGAGCAGGATGAAGAGCGAGATCGTCGCGGCGACGAGCGCGCCGCCGGCAAGCAGCAGGCCGGGCAAGGCGAAGGACGCGCGCCGGTCCGAGACCACCATCGCGCCGTCCTCACCCTCCGAAAGCAGGCTTACGCCTTCCGCCATCTGCCGCATCGCTCCCCGGCCGTGCATCCCCGCAAGGATACCGGCGCCTTATCCGTCTTTTCCGGGATGGCGCCGGCCGTTCACAGACCGGGCGGCATTCGCACCCCGCATTCCGGACGGCCGGGCATGCGGACCTATTCGACCGCGAACCCCTCTGTTACCCTCAAGCAACAGAATGTGGCCAAAATGCAACGCTGACTGCCGCCAAGTCAAGCAGAGCGCGAACTTCTGTACACAGATACGCCCAGTTCGCGAATTTTCTTGCGCAGCGTGTTGCGGTTGAGGCCGAGGAGATCGGCGGCCTTGATCTGGTTGCCGCGCGTTGCCGTCAGCGCCGCGAGGATCAGCGGATACTCCACCTCGGCCAGCACCCGCTCGTAGAGGCCGGAGGGCGGCAGGCCGTCGCCGAAGCTTGCGAAATACTGGCGCATGTTCTCCTCCACCGCCTGGGAGATGGAGAGCGAGCCGGTGCGCACCGGCGCCTTGTCGATGGGGCTGTCGGGAATATCGGCGCGCAGCTCCGCCTCGATGATCTCGCGGGTGATGGTGTCCTGCGGGTAGAGGGCCGTGAGGCGCCGCACGACGTTTTCCAGCTCGCGCACATTGCCCGGCCAGGGATGCGCCTTCATCAGTTCCAGCGCCTCGTGGTCGAAGCGCTTGGCATCAAGCCCCTCCCTTTCGGCCTGCTGCACGAAATGGCGTACGAGGTCGGGAATGTCCTCCGCCCGGTCGCGCAGCGGCGGCAGGCGCAGCGGCACCACGTTGAGGCGGTAGTAGAGGTCTTCGCGGAAGAGGCCCTGGTTGATCGACTGCTTCAGGTCCTTGTTGGTCGCCGCGACGATGCGCACGTCGGTGCGGATGGGCGTGCGCCCGCCGACCGTCGTATATTCGCCCTGCTGGAGCACGCGCAGCAGGCGCGTCTGGGCGTCCATCGGCATGTCGCCGATCTCGTCGAGGAAGAGCGTGCCGCCTTCCGCCTGCTCGAAGCGGCCGGTCGAGCGGTTCTGCGCGCCGGTGAAGGCGCCCTTCTCATGGCCGAAGAGTTCCGATTCGATGAGGTCGCGCGGGATGGCCGCCATGTTGATGGCGACGAAGGGACCGTTGCGGCGCTTGCCGTAGTCGTGCAGCGCGCGGGCGACGAGCTCCTTGCCGGTGCCCGATTCGCCGGTGATCATCAGCGTCAGGTCCGTCTGCATCAGGCGGGCGAGCACGCGGTAGATCTCCTGCATCGCCGCCGAGCGGCCGACGAGCGGCATGCCGTCCTGCGCGTCGTCTTCCATGTGCGCGGGCTTGCGCTTCGGCTCGGCGAGCGCCCGGCCGATGATGGCGATGAGCTCGGTGAGGTCGAAGGGCTTGGGCAGGTAGTCGTAGGCCCCCTTCTCCGAGGCCTTGATCGCCGTCATGAAGGTGTTCTGGGCGCTCATGACGAGCACCGGCAGCTCCGGCCGGGCCTTCTTGATGCGCGGCAGGAGGTCGAAGGCGTTCTCGTCGGGCATGACGAGGTCGGTGACGACGATGTCGCCCTCGCCTGCGGCGATCCAGCGCCACAGGGTCGCTGCATTGGAGGTGATCCGCACGTCGTATCCCGCGCGGCTCAAGGCCTGGTTGAGAACCGTGCGGATCGCGGCATCGTCATCGGCAACGAGGACTGTGGCGCCTGTCATCAATTATGTCCTTTGGTCTTGGGATAGTCGTCGTCTTCGCTGACGCCGCGGGAGGCCGGCATCAGCACGCGGAAGGTGGTTCGCGAGCCTTGGCTGTCGCATTCGACGATGCCGCCATGGCCGCCGATGATCTTCGCCACCAGCGCAAGGCCAAGGCCGGAACCGTTGGTCTTGGTGGTGATGAAGGGATCGAAGAGGTGCGGCAGCAGGTCCGCCGGAACGCCCGGCCCGTTGTCGTGCACGCAGAATTCGAGCGGCAGGGAGATTTTCTCCCGCGTGCCGGCGACCGAAAGGCGGATGCCGGGCCGGTAGGCGGTCGTCAGCTGGATTTCGCCGTCCGGCCGGTCGCCGACCGCCTCGGCGGCGTTCTTGATGAGGTTGAGGAAGACCTGCACGAGCTGGTCGCGGTTGGCATAGACCGGCGGCAGCGAGGGGTCGTAGAGCTCGGTGATCCGGATATTGCGGGCAAAACCGGCCCTTGCGACCGCCTTCACATGATCCAGCACCGCATGGATGTTGAGCGGCACGCGGTCGACGGGCCTCTCGTCGGAGAAGACCTCCATGCGGTCGACAAGCGAGACGATCCTATCCGTCTCCTCGCAGATCAGCCGCGTCAGCGCCCGGTCCTCGTCGTTGGCCGAAGTCTCCAGAAGCTGCGCGGCGCCGCGGATGCCGGAAAGCGGGTTCTTGATCTCGTGCGCCAGCATGGAGGCGAGCCCCGTGACGGAGCGCGCCGCCACCCGATGGGTGAGCTGCCGGTCGATCTTGTCGGCCATGGACCGCTCCTGGATGACCACCACGACGGAACCGGGCTCCGTCGTCGCCGGCGCGACGTAGATGTCCACCAGCTTTTCCGCGCCGAGCCGCGGGGAACTGAGGTCGACGCGGTATTCGCTGACCGGGGCCCTGCGCTCGCGCACCTGCTCGATGAGCGTCAGCAGCGGACTGCCGAACGGAATGAAGGTGGAGACCGTATGCCGGGCGAGATGGCTGGCGCTGGCGCCGAAGAAGGATTCGGCCTCCCAGTTGGCGAAGGCGATGAACCCGCGCTCGTCGACGAGGATCACCGGGTTCTGGATGGCGTTCAGCACCGCGAGCGCGAGGTCCGGCGCCTTGGGGTCCGGGGCCTTCTCCGTCATGCCGCCTCTCCCACGCGGACATCGCCGCCTTCCGCAAGCGCCGCCGCCAGGCGGTCGGCAACGAAATCGCTGTCGCGCGCCGTCATGATCTCCGCCTTCTGCGGCCCCGTCATGCCGGGCGCGAAGCGCTCCAGATACCAGCCGACATGTTTGCGCGCATGGCGAAGACCCGCCTCCACGCCGTAGAAATCCAGCATCATGCGATAGTGCTCGACGGCGACGGCCGCGATCTCTTCGCGGGAAGGATGCGGCGCTGCGCCCGCCAGCACGGCGGGATGCCAAGGGCGGCCCTGCGCCGAGCGGCCGACCATGACCGCATCGGCGCCGGAGCGGCGCAGGATTTCGGCGGCATCCTCGGCGGTATCGACATCGCCGTTGGCGACAAGCGGGATGGAAAGGACATCGCGCACCGCGCGGATCGCGTCCCAGTCCGCCCGGCCTTCGTAGAACTGCATGCGCGTGCGGCCGTGGACGGTGATCATCGCCGCGCCCGCCGCCTCGGCGCGGGCGGCGATGTGCGGTGCGTTGAGGCAATCGTGATCCCAGCCGAGCCGCATCTTCACCGTGACCGGCACCTTCACGGCGTTCACCGTCGCCTCGATCAGCCCGAGCGCATGGTCGGGATCGCGCATCAGCGCGGAGCCGGAATAGCCGCCGATCACCTTCTTGGCGGGGCAGCCCATGTTGATGTCGACGATATCGGCGCCCTCGCCTTCCGCGATCCTCGCCGCCTCGGCCATCCAGTGCGCCTCGCGGCCGGCGAGCTGCACCATATGGGGCCGGATGCCGCAATTGCGGATGCGCGCCCAGCTTTCCCGCGCGTTCAGCGCCAGTTCCCGGCTCGCCACCATCTCCGTCACGACGAGCCCCGCGCCAAAACGCCAGGCGAGATCGCGGAACGGCAGGTCCGTCACACCCGACATCGGCGCAAGGACCACCCGGTTGCGAAGGGTCTGGCCGCCGATCGCGAGCGGCGCGGAGAGGGTTGGGACTGTCAAATGCTCATCTTTCAAGCAAGTCATGCTGCTGCACTATTTTTAGACACTGTTGCCGGTTTTGCCAAGCCGCAATCATGCCGGCCGGCAAATTTCCGAAGGGCGCTGGAATTGCGGCAACCTTCCGGCTAAACACTCCAAAACGCTTTGAAACGGGAGCTGTCGAACCGAAATGCAGGCGGAACATGCACTATCCTGCGGTGTGGTGATCGTTGCCGCCGGGCGGGGCGAACGGGCCGGCAGCCATGCCGACGGCCCGAAACAGTACCGCCGCATCGGTGGACGGCCGGTCATCGCCCATACGCTCGACCTGTTCATCGGCTGGCCCGAGGCCCGGCACATCGTCGTCGTCATCCACCCCGACGACGAAGCGCTCTTCGCCGCCGCCCGCGCCGAAGCGCTCTCCGCCGATGGCCGCCTCACAGTCGTCCACGGCGGCGCGACGCGCCAGCAATCGGTGCTCGCCGGCCTCGAAGCGCTCTCCGGAAAGGAGATCAGCCACGTCCTCATCCAGGATGCCGTGCGCCCCTTCGTCGAGCCCGCCATCCTCGAGCGCACGCTCACCGCCTTCCAGCACGGCGCGCGCGCCGTCCTGCCGGCGGTCGCCGTCGCCGATACGCTGAAGCGGGCGGACGCCAACGGCAATGTCGCCGAGACGGTGTCCCGCTCCGGTCTCTTCGCCGCGCAGACGCCGCAGTCCTTCCATTTCGAGACCATCCTCGAAGCCCACCGCCGCGCGGCCGCCTCCGGCCGCACGGATTTCACCGACGACGCCTCGATCGCCGAATGGGCCGGCGTGCGCGTGCACCTCGTCGAGGGCGGCGCCGGCAACGTCAAGCTCACCCTGCAGAAGGATATCGCCATGGCCGACCAGCGCCTTTCCCACGGTCTGCCGGATGTGCGCACCGGCAACGGCTATGACGTGCACCAGCTCGGGCCGGGCGACGGCGTCACGCTCTGCGGCCTGCTCATCCCGCACGACCAGGCGCTCTCCGGCCATTCCGACGCCGACGTCGCGCTGCATGCGCTGACGGATGCGCTGCTCGCCACCTGCGGGGCCGGTGATATCGGCGATCATTTCCCGCCATCCGATCCGCAATGGAAGGGCGCGGCCTCGCGCATCTTCCTGGAGCATGCGGCCAATCTTGTGCGCGCCCGCGGCGGCACGATCATGAACGCCGACGTCTCGCTCATCGCCGAGGCGCCGAAGGTCGGCCCGCACCGCGAGGCGATGCGCCGGAACCTTGCCGAATTCCTCGGCATTTCCCTCGACCGCTGCTCGGTCAAGGCGACGACGAACGAGAAGATCGGCTTCGTCGGCCGCCGTGAGGGCATCGCCGCCATCGCCACCGCCACCGTGGTCTACAGGGGAGCCGACGCATGAGCTTCTGGCCGAAGGATATCGAGGATGCCGCGCGGGCGATCATCGAGGATTTTTCCGCGCGCGGCCTGACAATCGCCACCGCCGAATCCTGCACCGCTGGCCTCATCGCCGGCGCGCTGACGGAGATTGCCGGCTCGTCCTCGGTCTTCGACCGCGGCTTCGTCACCTATTCCAACGAGGCCAAGCAGCAGATGATCGGCGTTTGCGCCGAAACGCTTGCGGCGCACGGCGCCGTCTCCCGCCCGACCGCGCTGGAAATGGCAGAAGGGGCGCTCAGACAGTCCGGCGCGGCGGTCACCGTCGCCGTCACCGGCATTGCCGGGCCCGGCGGCGGATCGCCGGAAAAGCCGGTCGGCCTCGTCCATCTCGCCGCCGCCCGCAAGGGCCGGGAAACGCTGCACCGGGAGATGCGCTACGGCGACATCGGCCGCAGCGTCGTGCGCCTTGCGACCGTGCGTACCGCGCTGGAAATGCTGGCGGAAATCGGCCGAGACTAAAGGCCTTTAGGCCGCCGGATAGGTGGCGGCGGCGCGCTTTTCGAAGGCGTCGGTGAACATGCGGAAGGCGCGGTCGAACATCGAGCCCATCAGTGCGCCGAGGATGCGGCTCTTGAACTCGTAGTCGATGAAGAAATGCACCGTGGAGCCGCCCTCGGGCAGCGGCTCGAAGCGCCAGCGATTGTCCAGGTAGCGGAACGGCCCGTCGATATATTTTACGTCGATGGCGTGTTCGGCACGGTTCAGCAGCACCTGCGTGGTGAAGGTCTCGCGGATCGCCTTGTAGCCGACCGTCATGTCCGCGATGAGCAGTTCCTTGCCGTCGCGCTCCTTGCGCGAGCGCACCGCCAGCCCCTCGCAGAGCGGCAGGAACTCCGGGTAGCGCTCGACATCGGCAACGAGGTCGAACATCTCATCGGCACTGTGGGGAACGGACCTGCGGGTTTCGAACTGGGGCATGCCCGAGAGCTAATGAAGCGCGGCAGGTCTTGCAAGTGGCCGCCCGGTCCTGCCCGACAATTTCAACATGCAAACGGCTGCGTCGCGGCCATCGGCCGCAACGGCGTCACGGTCTTGCCGCGAGGAGATCGAGGATGACGGCGGCGCCGGTCTCGCCCGGGGGGCGCTCCGTCTGCATGCGCTCGTGCACGAGGTCGTAGCCTTCCAGCATCGCGCGGCGCTCGGCGGTCTCGGCGGCAAGCCGCTCGAACCAGCGCGTCAGGGTGCCGGGGCGCACCTGCTCGTTGAGGAATTCCGGCACCACGGCATAGTCCGCGACGATATTGGGGATCGCCGCCGACCAGACCTTCACCTTGCGCAGGAAAAAGTTGGCGATCCAGTCGAAACGATAGGTGGAGATGACCGGCACGCGGGCAAGCGCAAGCTCCAGGATGACCGTGCCGGAGGCGGCGATCGCCGCATCGGCCTCGGCGAAGGCCTGCCACTTCTCCTCCGTCGTGACGGTGATATGCGGCTTGACCGGCCAGTCGGCCGTGAGCTGCCGCACCAGCGCCTCCTGCCGCGGCACGGTGGGCAGCAGGAAACGGATGCCGGGATTGCGGGCGGAAAGCTCCTTCGCCGCCTCGCCGAAGACGGGCAGCAGGCGGCCGATCTCCGTGCTGCGCGAGCCGGGCAGCAGCAGGCAGGTGCGCACATCTCCGTCCGGCCGGGCGAGCCGCGCGGCGCGGATGCGGCCGATATCCGGATCGCCGATCAGCCGGTGGCCGACATAGGTGGTGGCCGGCCCGCCGAGACGCTGCATGACGGCGGGCTCGAAGGGCAGGAGCGCCAGAACATGGTCGACATAGGCGCGCATGCGGGGCGCGCGTTCCTCCTTCCACGCCCAGACGCTGGGGCAGACGTAATCCACCACCGGCAAGTCCGGCAGCGCCTTGCGCACGCGCCTTGCGACGCGGTGGGTGAAATCGGGGCTGTCGATGATGAGGAGGACATCCGGCCGCGCGGCGACGATGGCGTCCGCCGCCTGGCGGATGCGGCGCAGCAGCAGCGGCAGGCGCTTCAGCACCTGCGAAATGCCCATGATCGACAGTTCGGAGAAATCGAACAGCGATTTGAGTCCCTGCCGCTCCAGCGCCTCGCCGCCGACGCCCACCAGTTCCACCCGGCCCGGATAGGCCCTGCGCAGCGCCGCGACGAGGTCGCCGCCGAGAAGGTCGCCGGAAACCTCGCCGGCGATCACGCCGATCCTGATCGTCTCGCGTGTCATCGTCCGCCCTCCGTCCGCTCCGGCAGGATCCCCGTCACGAAAAGGCCGCCGGCATCCGCCTCGCAAACGAGTGCGGCGCGTTCCAGCACCAGCGAGCGCCCGGCCTCGACGGCAATGCCGGCAAGGCCCGCCGCCTTCGCCAGCCGCAGCGTCTCCGGCCCGATGGCCGGCAGGTCGGCGCGCAGGTCCTGCCCGGGCTTGCACAATTTGACGAGAACGCCCTTGCGGCGCTGCGAGATGCGGCCGGCGGCGCGCAGTTCGGCCACCCGCTCCAGCATGCCGTCCGTGCCTTCCGCCCCTTCCAGCGCCACGACGCGCCCGCCGACGGCGACGGCGCCCTGCCCCACGTCCAGCCGGCCAAGCGCGAGCGCGGCGGCAGCGGCAGCGGCGATATCGGCCTCGGCGGCCGCATCCGGCGCAAGCCGGCCGAGCGGCCCTTCGGTGCCGAGAAGGTCGGGCACGATCTCATGGGCGCCGACGACGCGCACGCCTTCCGATTCGATGAGCCGGATGACCATTTTCAGGACGGTGTCGTCGCCGCCCCGCAGCAGGGTTCGCACGACCGAGGGAACGGCGAGCAGCGCCTTGAAGGGCGCGTGGATATCGCGCCATTCCGGCCGGCGCCGCACCCAGCCGGTGAGCACCGCACGGCCGATGCCGTGCCGGCGGAAGGCGGCGCCGATGCCGGCATAGTTGCCGATGGAGATCACTTCATGGTCGAAGCCCGACCAGTCGTCGGCCGATTCGTTCGTCAGCGCCAGGATATAGGGGCTTTCGCCGCGGGCTTTCGCGGCCTCGGCGACGTAGCGCGGCAACTGTCCGCCGCCGGCGATGATGGCGAGCCGGTCGCGCGTTCCGGGCCGGCTGTCCGCCATGGCGTTCAGCCCTTGCTGCCCCGGTGGGGCGACGAGAGCGCGCGGTCGCTTTCCGCGCCGATGAAATCGAGGATCTGCATGGCCGGCACGCAATCCGCATAGTCCTCGCGGATGGCGGCTGCATTGGCGCGGACCGAGCCTTCGCCCTCGAAGACCTGCTTGTAGGCACGGCGCACGCGATGGATCGTCGCCTTGTCCATGCCCGCGCGGCTCATGCCGACGACGTTGAGACCGCCGAGGACGCCCGGATTGCCGTTCAGCATGCCATAGGGGATGACATCGTAGGAAACGGCCGACAGCCCGCCGATGAAGGCCTGACGGCCGATGCGGGTGAACTGGTGCACGGCCGAGCCACCGCCGAGGATGACGCGATCCTCGACGATCACATGGCCGGCGAGCATCACGTTGTTCGACATGACGATGTCGTTGCCGAGGATGCAGTCGTGGGCGATGTGCGAATTGGCGAGGAACAGGTTGTTGTTGCCGATGACCGTCTTGCCGCCGCCGCCGGTCGTGCCGGTATTGGCCGTCACGCCCTCGCGGAAGGTGCATTTCTCGCCAACCGTCAGCGTGGTCTCGACGCCGTCGTGGTGCAGGCTCTGCGGATCGCCGCCGATGACGGCGTTGGGAAAGATGCGGCTGCTGCGGCCGATGACCGTGCGGCCCGTCGCGATCGCATGCGGCAGAAGCTCCACCTCATCGTGAAGAACGACCTTGGGCCCGACATAGCAGAAGGGGCCGACGACCACGTTCTCCCCGATGACCGCCCCGTCTTCGACGACGGCGAGCGGATGGATCTTCGCACTGGCGGCAATCATGGTCAGGCATCTTCCTTCTTGACGATCATCGCGCCGATATCAGCTTCGGCGACGAGATGCCCATCAACTTTTGCGTCGCAGTGAAACTTCCAGATATTGCCGCGCTGCTTCTGCTTGACGACGTGGAATTCCACGCGGTCGCCGGGCACGACCGGCTTGCGGAAGCGGGCATTGTCGATCGTCATGAAATAGACGAGATTCGAGCCGGTCTCGGCCTTGCGCGCGCAGATGGCGCCGGCGGTCTGGGCCATGCCCTCGACCAGCAGAACGCCCGGCATGATCGGGTGATCGGGGAAGTGGCCCATGAAATGGGGCTCGTTCACCGTCACGTTCTTGATGCCGATGGCCGAACTGTCCCCGTCGATCTCGATGATCTTGTCGACCAGCAGGAAAGGATAACGGTGGGGAAGCAGCGTCAGGATTTCGCGCAGGTCGGCCACGCCGAGCGTCGCTTTGGTCTCTTCACTCATCCTTGTGACCCTTCTTCTTTTCACGGGCGCTGGCGCGCATGGCCATTTCCGCCACGTCGCGCAGGAAATCGCGCATCGGGCGCGCGGGAATGCCGCCATATCTCTCGCCGGGCGGCACGTCGCTCGCAACGCCGCTCATGGCGGCGATCTGCGCGCCGTCGCCGATGGTGATATGGCCGTTGATGCCGGAGGCGCCGCCGATCATGACGCCGTCGCCGACGCGCGTGCTGCCGGCAATGCCGACGCCGCTGACAATGCCGCAATGGCGGCCGATGCGCACATTGTGGCCGACCTGCACCTGGTTGTCGATCTTGGTACCCTCGCCGATCACCGTGTCGTCCATCGTGCCGCGGTCGACGGTCGTGTTCGCGCCGATCTCGACATTGTCCTGGATGATGACGCGGCCGACCTGCACGATCTTGATCATGCCCGGTTTCAGGCCCGGCGCATAGCCGAAGCCGTCCTGGCCGATGCGCGCGCCGGGATGGAGGATGACGTTGTTGCCGATGAGCGCGCATTGCACCGTCACGCCGGCGGCGATCGTGCAATTGCGGCCGATGCGGACACCCGCGCCGATGACCGCGCCGGGACCGATATGCGTGCCCTCGCCGATTTCGGCTCCCTTGCCGACAACGGCCATGGGCTCGACGGTGACGTTCGGTTCGAGGCGTGCCTTGGGGTCGATATAGGCGCCCGGCGAAATTCCTGCGGACGAGGTCATCGCCTCCGGCCGCATCGCGGACGGATGCAGCAGCTCGCCGGCCATGGCGAAGGCGGTGTGCGGGCGCTTGGAGAGAAGGACGGCGATATGCGCCGGCACAAGCGAAGCCAGCGCCGGGTCGCACAGGATCGCCGTCGCCTCGCTCGTTTCGAGCTCGGCGCGCATCTTGCGGGAAAGGATGTAACAGATGTCGCCTTCTTTCGCCCGGGCGACGGGCGAAACGCTGCGCACGACACGGTCGGCATGCACGGCATCGGCGAGTTCCGCCCCAAGCGCTTCGGCAAGGTCACCCAGACGAATCCCGTCATGGGGCGGAAAGAACCAGTTATGCTCCATCGGCACGGCTCCAGAACGTCTATGTTCTCGCAGTTCTGGACGAGCTGCTTCAGAACTGGGTAGCGATACCGAACTTGAAGCGCTGGACTTCGTCGTACGATTCCTTCTTGAACGGAACCGCATAGTCGAACCGCAGCGGACCGAACGGCGATGCCCAGATGATCGAGGCGCCGACCGAAGCGCGCAGGCTCATGTCGGTGCCCTTGACGGCATCCGCGCCGATCGTCGCCACGTCGTTGCCGTAGAGCGTACCGGCATCCACGAAGATGGCACCGCGGAAGCCCGAGTCGCGCGGCAATGCCGGCAGCGGGAACGAGGCTTCGGCCGAAGCCGTGAAGTAGGTCGTACCACCGAGGGAATCGCCCGTCCGCGTCGCACGCGGGCCGATGCCGCCCGATTCGAAGCCGCGCAGTTCGGAAGCCGACAGTGTGAACTGGTCGAAGACCTTCGTGTCGTCGCCCGTGCCCCACATATGGCCGCCGCTGACGGAAATGGAGCCGATGACGTCCGCGTCTTCGAGCAGCGTGTGGAAGTAACGCGCCTTGCCCGAGATCTTGTAATAGTCGGAGTCGCCGCCGAGGCCCGCGAATTCCTGCGTGATCTGCGCAAAGATGCCGTCACGCGGCAGCGTGCGGTCGTCGAGCGTATCGAAGGTCAGGCTGTGCGAGATCGACGAACGGACCCACGGGCCGTCGTTCACGACATGCACATAGGGCGAAGACAGCTGACTCGGGTCGCTCGAGTCGTAGTCGAGCTTGACGTAGCTGTACTTCAGCGTGGTCGATAGTTCTTCGGTGATCGGCGCGGTCACGCGCAGATTGAAGCCCTTCGAATTGACGCTGTAGTAATCCTCGCTGTCGTCCTCGTCGCTGAAGAGATCGAAGCCGGCAGCAAGGCGGTAGCCGAGGAAATAGGGCTCGGTGAACGACAGGCTGTAGTTGCGCGAGTCGCCGCCACGGCCGGCAGCGAGGCGGATGTACTGGCCGCGGCCGAGGAAGTTCTTCTCCTCGATGGAGGCTTCGAGCTTGAAGCCGCCGCTCTTGCCCGTCTCGTAACCGGCGCCGATGCCGAACGAGCCGGTCGACTGGTCCTGAACGTCGACGATCAGCACGACGCGGTCGGGCTGGCTGCCCGGGGCGGTGGTGATGTTGACGCTCGAGAAGTAACCGAGCGCGTCGAGGCGGCGCTTGGCGCGCGCGATGACTTCCTGGTTGAAGGCGTCGCCTTCACCGATATCGAACTCGCGGCGGATGACGTAGTCGCGCGTGCGGGTGTTGCCGCGGATCTCGATGCGCTCGACATAGGCGCGCTCGCCCTGGTCGACGAGGTAGTCGACGGCGATGGTGCCGTTGCCGAGGTCGCGGTTGCCGCGCGGCGTCACGCGGGCGAAGGGATAGCCCTTTGCCGCGACGCGCTGGGAGATCTCGGACATCGTCTTCTGGACGTCCTTGGCGCGGTAGGTCGAGCCCGGATGGGATTCGATCAGGCCCTTCAGCTCGTCGGGATCGATGCCCTGGACCGTCGATTCGACGTTCACGTCACCGAAGTCGTAGCGCTGGCCTTCGTCGACCGTGAAGGTGACGACATATTCGTTGGAGGCTTCGTCGAGCACGGCTTCCGAGGAGATGACGCGGAAGTCGGCATAGCCGCTGTTGAAGTAGAACTGGCGCAGCGCCTCTTCATCGGCGCGCAGCTTCTCTTCGCTATAGACGTCCTTGCGGGTCAGGAACGAGAGGAAGTTCGACTTCTTGGTCAGGATGACGGACCGCAGGCGGCTGTTGCTGTAGGCCTGGTTGCCGACGAAATTGATCTGCGAGATCTTCGTGCGGTCGCCCTCGTCGACGATGAAGGCGAGGTTCACGCGGCCGTTGCCGAGCGGATAGGTCTGCGTCGTGACGGTGGCGTCGGAACGGCCGATGGCGGCATAGGCGTCGCGGATCGCCTGCTTGTCGGCTTCGATCGTGGTCTCGCTATAGGGACCCATCGAGCGCGAACGCAGGACCGCCTGGAGCTTGTCGTCCTTGATCTTGCGGTTGCCGTTGATGACGACCTCGTTGATCAGCTGGTTCTCGTTGACGACCACGACGAGCGTGCTGCCGGAAACCGAGATCTTGACGTCCGAGAAATAGCCGGTCGCAAAGAGGCGGCGCACAGAAGCGTCGATATCGGCGTTGGAGAAGTTCTCGCCGGGCTTGATCGAGAGATTGGCCTTGACCGTATCGGCGCTGACGCGGTCGGCGCCGCGGACCTGGATGCTGCGGATGACGGCCGCCTCGGCGCCGGTGGCGGAGACGAGCGTGGCGAAAGAGCCGCCCGTGACAACCATACTTGCCGACAACGCAACGGCAGACACGGCGTTCAAGAAGTTTGAACCAGCTTTCATCTTCACAACTTACCTTCGTTTCATCGCCCGGCAGGCGCGCCCGATTCCGGACACGTTTGCCGTTTTAACCGCTTTTGCCATACAAGCAAGGTCACGCGTTAATTTCTATTTACTTCAATTGAAACCGTGGCCTTACGGCCACTACATCGTTTTCATTACGGTAAACAGAGCGTTAGCACCCTCGCCTCGGATCGGCGGTCTCCCCTTCGAATTATGGACCCGGCCGTATCGGCCGGCTTCAGCCGAGCAGCATGGATATGTCGTTCCAGGTCGCGAAGACCATGAGCATCAGAACCAGCGCCATGCCGATGCGGAATGCGATCTCCTGCGCCCCGGGCCCGACAGGTCTGCCCCGGACAGCCTCCACCGCATAGAACATCAGATGGCCGCCATCAAGTACCGGAACCGGCATCAGGTTCAAAAGTCCAATGGAAACAGACAGGACCGCCGCAAGCTGCAGCACGGCGGCAACACCGAGCGTCGCCATCTGGCCGGAAGCCTGCGCAACGCGGATCGGCCCGCCGAGCTGGTCCGCCTTCATGCGGCCGGTCAGGAGGTTGGACAGATAGTCGAACGTACCGGTCACGATATGCCAGCTCTGCAGCGCGCCCTGTCCCACGGCTTCGAGCGGGCCGTAGTGAACGATGCGGAAATTGCCGGTTTCCTGGTTCGTGACGATGCCGATGAGGCCGAGCTCGACCTTGTTGCCGAACTGGTCGGTGATCTCGGTGCGCTTGGGTACCATCGGCAGATCGATATCCTCGCCGGCGCGACGCACGGTGACGACGATCTTCGTTTCCGGGCGAACGCTCACGTAGCGGCGCACGTCGTCGAAGGTGTCGACCTTCGAGCCGTCGAGCGCGACGAGAAGGTCGCCGGGGCGAACGCCGGCTTCCTCGGCGGCGCTGCCGGGGCGCACCTCGGCGACGATCGGGTCGGCGATCTGGCGGCCGTAGATGGCGAACATCACGGCGAAGATGGCGATGGCGAGCACGAAATTGGCGATCGGGCCGGCGGCGACCGTCACGGCCCTTTTCCACAGGGCCGCGCCGAGGAAAGTCCTCTTGCGCACCTCTTCCGGCAGGGCCGAGACGGATTCGTAATCGGGAATGGAGGCCGGGTCGTCGTCGCCGAGGAATTTCACATAGCCGCCGAGCGGGATGGCGGAGAGCTTCCAGCGCGTGCCGCGCCGGTCGGTGAAGCCGACAAGCTCCGGGCCGAAGCCGACGGAGAAGGCGGTGATGCCGATGCCCGACCAGCGGCCGGCAAGGTAGTGGCCCATCTCGTGCACGAAGACGATCAGCGTCAGCACGAGCAGGAAGGGAACGATATATCCCGTCACCAGACCGACGGAGCCTGCCAGCATGTCCATTCTTACAGTCCCCAGTCTCTTCCGGTCACGGGCCGAAAAGGAACACACCGGCCGGCGTGTTCGCGGTGCCCGACACGAGCGCATCGCCAAGCGCAATGAGGAACGCGGCGAAGCAGGCGAAAACAAGGCCGTCCACCCGATCCATGACGCCGCCGTGTCCCGGAATGAGGCGGCTGGAATCCTTGACGCCGAAACGCCGCTTGATGAAGGATTCGAAAAGGTCGCCCGCCTGGCTGAACACCGAGAGCACCAGCGCGATGGTCGGCACCCACAGGCCGTTCAGCGAGAAGAAGGCCATGTGCACCAGCGTGCCGGCGATGACGGCCGCAATCGCCCCGCCGATCGCCCCCGACCAGGTCTTGCCCGGCGAGATGGGCGGGGCGAGCTTGGGGCCGCCGATGGCGCGGCCGACGAAGTAGGCAAGGATATCCGTCGACCAGACGACGGCGAAGATGAACAGCATGGCGGCGAAGCCGTGCGCCGTATCGCCGCGGATCGCCGCCAGCGAGATCACCGTCAGGCCCGAATAGGCAATGCCGCCGGCAAGCCAGCCGCTTCCCTTCAGCGCCAGCGCATAGACAATGCCGACCGCGACGGCGGCCAGCAACAAAGGCAGCGCGAATTCGTCGACGCGGAAGACGACGAGCGCGGCGACGAGCGCGGTCGAGGCCCAGCCGAAGGCATTGCCGCGGAAATCCGTCTCCGGAAGCCGGGTAATGGTCGACCACTCGTAATAGATCAGGAGTGCGATGACGGCGGCAAGCAGCCGGAAGGCGATATCGCCGTACCAGGTCGCGGCAAGCACCACGGCGGCAAGCACGATGCCGGATAGGATGCGCAGGCGCAGTTCACGTCCCATCACGACCCCACAGCGAGCGTGGCGGCCGGCTGCAGCCCGCCGAAGCGGCGCTCGCGCATGGCATAGCGGGAAAGAGCCGAGAGGAAAGTGTCACGCGAAAAATCCGGCCAGAATTCGGGAACGAACATCAGTTCGGCATAGGCCCCCTGCCAGAGCAGGAAGTTCGACAGCCGCTCCTCCCCGCTCGTGCGGATGATGAGGTCGGGATCGGGAATGTCGGCGGTATCGAGGCCGGCGGCGATGCGCTCCGGCGTGATGTCGCCGGGCGCAAGCCTTCCGGCGGCGACGTCCACGGCAAGCGCACGCATGGCGCGGGCGATCTCGTCGCGCGCGCCGTAGTTGAAGGCGATCACCAGCGTGATGCCGGTATTGGCGCACGTCGTCTCCTCGGCCTCCAGCAGCAGCGGCAGGATGTCGCCCGAAAGGTTCGTCTTGTCGCCGATGATGCGGATGCGGACATTCTGCTTGTGCAGGACGGCAAGGTCGCGCCGGATGAAGGTCTTGAGCAGGCCCATGAGGTCGGAGACCTCACTTTGCGGGCGGTTCCAGTTCTCCGACGAGAAAGCGAAGAGCGTGAGGTAGGAAATGCCGCAGTCGGCGGCCGTCCGCACGGCCTCGCGCACCGCCTCGACCCCCTTGCGGTGCCCCATGGCGCGCGGCAGGCCGCGCGCATTCGCCCAGCGCCCGTTGCCATCCATGATGATGGCGACGTGTGCCGGTACGGTGCTGGGCGATAGCTGGTTCATCGACAATCCGGGAAAGAGTGAAGACATGCAGGCGGCGAAGGCCTCAGACCTGCATGATTTCCTTTTCCTTGTCGGCAAGCAAGCGATCGACGTCCAAAATCGTCTCGTCCGTCATCTTCTGCACCCTTTCGGACTGGCTGCGGGAGAGGTCCTGCCCGATATCGCCGTCCTTTTCGGCTTTCTTGAGATCGTCCATGCCGTCGCGGCGCACATGGCGGATCGCCACCTTCGCCTTCTCGGCGTAGTCATGAGCGACCTTGACGAGGGACTTGCGGCGCTCCTCGTTGAGCTCCGGCAGCGGGATGCGCAGGTTCTGGCCGTCGATGATCGGGTTGAGGCCGAGGTTGGATTCGCGGATGCCGCGCTCGACCGCGCCGACCATGCCCTTGTCCCAGACGGAGACCGACAGCATGCGCGGCTCGGGAACGGAGATGTTGGCGACCTGGTTGAGCGGAACGCGCGAACCATAGGCTTCGACCTGCACCGGATCGAGCACGTTGGCCGAGGCGCGGCCGGTGCGCAGCGAGGCGATGTCGTTCTTGAACGCGTTGATCGCGCCGTCCATGCGGCGCTTCAGTTCCTTCAGGTCTATACCTTCACTCATCGGAATACTCCCGTTTTCACAGAGCGGCTGCACGCATGGAGCGTGCGCGCCTCAAGAATCAGTTGTCGGTTACGATGGTCCCGCGTCCGCCGCCGGTCAATATTTCGGCAAATCCGCCCTTTTCATGGATGGAGAAGACGATGATCGGGATGTGGTTCTCACGCGCCAGCGCCACGGCGGCGACGTCCATGACGGCAAGGCCCTTCTCCAGCACCTCGCCATGCGTCAGGCGGTCGAAGCGGGTGGCGGTCGGGTCCTTCTTCGGGTCGGCGGAATAGATGCCGTCGACCTGCGTGCCCTTGAAGATGGCTTCTGCGCCCATCTCGGCGGCGCGCAGCGCTGCGGCCGAGTCGGTCGTGAAGAAGGGATTGCCGGTGCCGCCGGCGAAGATCACCACGCGACCGAGCGAGAGGTGGTAGAGCGTCGCGCGCTGCGAGAAGCTCTCGCAGATCTCCGGCATGGCGATGGCCGAGAGGACGACGGTGTCGATGTCGAGCTTGCGCAGCGAGGTCGCGAGCGCCAGCGCGTTGATGACGGTCGCGAGCATGCCCATGTGGTCGCCGGTCACCCGGTCGCCGCCCTTGGAGGCGACGGCGACGCCGCGGAAGATGTTGCCCCCGCCGACCACGACGCCGACCTCGACGCCGAGCGCGCGGGCTTCCGCGATGTCGGAGGCGATGCGGTCGGCGACCGCGACATCGATGCCGAAGCCCTGCGATCCCATCAGCGCTTCGCCGGAGGCTTTCAGCAGAACACGTTTGTAGATTGGCTTGGCAGTCATTGTCGCTCCTGAACTCGTAAGCCTGCTCGCCCGATCCGGCCGCCGGGCGGGACCGGGGACGGTTCCGCGCAGGGCAGCCTTGGCCGCAGAGAAATTTCGGGGCAGGCATTTCGGGATGCCGGATACACGAAGGGCGCCGCGTTGTCACGCGGCGCCCTCGCCTTTTCCCAAGCGGGATTAATAAAATCAGCCCTTGGCAGCGGCTGCGACTTCGGCGGCGAAGTCCGACTCTTCCTTCTCGACGCCTTCGCCGAGCAGCAGGCGGGCCATGCCGACGACTTCGATCGGCGCGCCGACGGTCTTTTCAGCTTCCTTGACGGCAGCGCCGACCGTGAGGTCGGGGTTCATGACGAAGGCCTGCGACAGCAGGGCGACTTCCTCGAAGAACTTGCGCATGCGGCCTTCGACCATCTTCTCGATGATGTTTTCCGGCTTGCCGGAAGCGCGGGACTGCTCGATGAAGACGTTGCGCTCGCGTTCGGCAACGGCGGCGTCGACTTCCTCGGCGCGGATGGCGAGCGGAGCGGTGGCAGCGATGTGCATGGCGACCTGGCGGCCGATGGCGTTCAGGGCTTCCTTGTCGCCGGTCGACTTCAGCGCGACGAGAACGCCGAGCTTGCCGAGACGGTCGGCGGCAGCGTTGTGGATGTAGGTCGCGACGACGCCGTCCTCGACCGACAGGGCAGCCGAGCGGCGCAGGTTCATGTTTTCGCCGATGGTGGCGACGGCGTCCTTGATCGTGTCGGTGACCGACTTGCCGGTTGCCGGATAGGTGGCGGCGCCAACGGCCTCGACGGTGCCGTCGGTGGAAAGCGCCACGTCGGCGATGCCGCGGACCATGGACTGGAAGGCGTCGTTGCGGGCAACGAAGTCGGTTTCGGAGTTGACTTCGACGACGACGGCCTTGGTGCCGGCGCTGGCGACGCCGATCAGGCCTTCGGCAGCGGTGCGGCCCGACTTCTTGTCGGCCTTGGCGATGCCCTTGGCACGCAGCCAGTCGATTGCCGCTTCGATGTCGCCGTTGTTCTCAGCCAGCGCCTTCTTGCAGTCCATCATGCCTGCGCCGGACTTTTCGCGCAGTTCCTTCACCAGTGCAGCGGTGATTTCAGCCATTGTGAGCCTCTTGTCGGTTTGTTGCGTGCCGCCGGAAAAGCTCGGGCGGACAGGGTCTTCAAACGAACCGAGGCCAGGGATCGTCTCTCTGGCCTCGGTTGGATGGGAAAGCGGGAGCGAAAGGTTCGCTCCGACCTCGGCCTTACGCTTCGGCTTCGAGAGCCGGCTCGACCGGAGCTTCGGCGGAGGCCCCGAGGTCGCGGCCCGATGCACCCTGCTGGCGGGCGATGCCGTCGATGGCAGCGCGGGCGATCAGGTCGCAGTAAAGGGCGATGGCGCGCGAGGCGTCGTCGTTGCCGGGGATCGGGAAGTCGATCGGGTCCGGGTCGCAGTTCGAGTCGATGATGGCGACGACCGGGATGCCGAGACGCTTGGCTTCCTGGATGGCGATCGATTCCTTGTTGGTATCGATGATGAACATCAGGTCCGGGGTGCCGCCCATGTCGCGGATACCGCCGAGGGCCTTTTCAAGCTTCTCGCGTTCGCGCTCGAGGGTCAGGCGTTCCTTCTTGGAATAGCCGGAGCCTTCCGAGGACAGGATCTCGTCGAGCTTGCGCAGGCGCTGGATCGAGTTGGAGATCGTCTTCCAGTTCGTCAGCATGCCGCCGAGCCAGCGCGAGTTGACGTAGTACTGGGCCGAACGCTTGGCAGCATCGGCGATGATCTCGGATGCCTGGCGCTTGGTGCCGACGAAGAGAACGCGGCCGCCGCCGGCAACCGTGTCGGACACGACCTGAAGCGCGCGCGAAAGCAGCGGAACGGTCTGTGCGAGGTCGATGATGTGGACGTTGTTACGGTCGCCGAAGATGTACGGCTTCATCTTCGGGTTCCAGCGGTGGGTCTGGTGGCCGAAGTGAACACCAGCTTCCAGAAGCTGGCGCATAGAGAAATCGGGCAATGCCATGCCTAGTCATCCTTTTCCGGTTGAACCTCCGCAAGGCGAACAGCACTTCCTTCGGAAATGCCACCGGCGGAACAGCCCGGATTTCTCCCGGACGATCCCATGCCTCACGTGTGGAATGAGCGGCCCTTTAACCGCAGTTTGCCGGCAAATCAAGGGCGGAGGGGCAAAAATGTGCCTGCGGGGCCTCGTCCGCTGCGTTTTGTCCGGCAATCGGAAGCTGTCGTCTCAAGCTTCCTTACCCGCTTCCCCATTCACCACTGTCATCCTCGGGCTTGACCCGAGGATCCACCGCCCCACCAGGGGCATGGATGGTCGGGTCAAGCCCGACCATAACGACGGAGAGGATGGAGGAAGATCAGGCGGGCGAATGACTGCCAGCCACACCCGCCTACTTGCACTCCTGCGGCTTGAACAGCTCCAGCTTCGCCAGCTTGCCCGTCAGCACGAACTCGCCGTAGTCCATCGTCAGGTCGCGGGTGATGCCGTTTTCGTAGAGCTTGAAGGACATGCGGTAGACCGGCAGCGCGTCGCCCTCGCTGGTATCGTTGTAATAGGCGATGGAGACCGGCCAGAAGGCCTGCTTGGCGAAGGCGCCGGCCTTGTCGGCATCGGGATCGCCGACCTTCGGCATCTCCTTCTTGCCGACGACCGAGGTGGTCATCAGCGTCTTGTCGCCCGAATCCGAACCGTCGTAGATGCGCGATTCGAAGAAGCGCTCGCCCTTCCTGGCGTGGTCGATGACTTCCAGCATGTGCTCGGTCGGAAAGCGGCTCGCGGCGAGCTCCAGCTGCTTTTCGTCCGGCTCGGTGAGGTCGACGCTGACGCCCTTCTTGTCCTCGCGCGCCGAGCCGCGCACTTCCTTGTCCAGCTTCTCGTCGGTGAAGGAGCGGGTGAGGAAGCGGAAGGAGCCGTTCTTCAGGTCCTCGTAGGTCGTCGTCTGCTGGTCGGTAAGGCGGGTTTCGTCGCCGGTATTGACCTGCGTGACGAAGCGGAAGCTCACCGTATAGCCGTCGCACGGGCTGCCGTTGAACTCGTAGACCATGCGGCCGTACATGCCGGCGATGCCGGAGCGCTCGGTGGCGTCCTTGAGCTGGAGGTCGTAGACGGCGCGGTGCGGCGCAAGCCCGCTCGCCGGCGAGGCAAAGGCGGTCGCGGCGCCGCTGCCGGCAAAACATGCCCCGGCCAGAAGGGCCGCGACGAAGGCTGAACGAAACATCCGTTTCCTCCTGTTGAATCCGTCGGCGATGTTATATGAACTCTTCCGGCAAAAGCGAGGCAATATCCACGCCTTGCCACATTCATTTCCAACACTGCGACTTGCCTGCAGCAATGCCCCTCACAGCCGAGAACGGAGACCGGAATGTCCGCTGAAATCGAAAAACGCGTCAAGGAACTGGGTTACGACATCCCCGCGGCGGCAGCGCCCGCGGCCAACTACGTGCCCTTCGTCATCAGCGGCAACGTGCTCCACATTTCCGGCCAGTTGCCGATGCTGGACGGCAAGCTCGCCTATACCGGACATCTCGGCAGGGATGTGGACGTGGCCGGCGGCCAGAAGGCGGCGGAACTGTGCGCCCTCGGCCTCCTCGCCCAGGCCAAGGCCGCCCTCGGCGACCTCTCGCGCATCAGGCGCGTCATCAAGATCAACGGCTTCGTCGCCTCGGCTCCCGATTTCGTCGAGCAGCACCTCGTCATCAACGGCGCCTCCAACTTCCTCGTCGGCGCGCTCGGCGATGCGGGCAAGCATGCACGCGCCGCCGTCGGCATGGCCGCGCTTCCGCTCAACGCCGCCGTCGAGATCGACGCCATCATGGAAATCGCCTGATGTCCAACCTCAACTGGCTGACCGAACGGCCGATCGCCCATCGCGGCTATCACGACCTCAACCGCGCCGTCTGGGAAAACACGCTTTCCGCCTTCGCGCGCGCCGCCGATGCGGGCTTTTCCATCGAATGCGACCTGCAATATTCGGCCGATGCGATTCCCGTCGTCTTCCATGACGACGACCTGAAGCGCCTGTGCGGCATCGAGGGCGACGTGCGCCAGCGCACCGCCGCCGAGCTGGGCCTGCTGACCATCGGCGGCACGGCCGACAAGGTGCCGACGCTGCGCCAGCTTCTCGACCTGGTGAAGGGCCGCGTGCCGCTGGTCATCGAGCTGAAGGGCCGCAAGGGTGACGACGACGGCTTCGCCATGGCCGTCCTCGACGCGCTCGAAGGCTACGACGGCCATGTCGCACTGATGAGCTTCGACCACTGGCTTCTCCGCGACCTCAAGGAGATCGGCACCAATCGCCCCGTCGGCCTGACGGCGGAAGGCGCGCGGCCGGAGGAATTCGCCGTGCACGAGGAAGCGATGCAGCTCGGCCTCGACTTCATCTCCTATTATTACGGCCATCTGCCGAACGCCTTCATCAGCCGCCAGCGCGAGCTCGGCCGGAAGGTCATCACCTGGACCGTGCGCGACGACGAGGCACGCACGATCACGGCCGAGAACGCCGACCAGATGACGTTCGAGGGCTTCGACCCGCGCGAGCCCCTGACGGCGTGACCATGGACGGGGAGATGCACATCCGCGTCGAGACGACGTTCGCCGATATTGCGGCGGACGACTGGGGGCGCCTTGCCGGCGCCTCCCGGCAGGATGCGCATCTTCCCTACAATCCCTTTGTCAGCCACGCCTTCCTCTCCTCGCTGGAGGAATCGGGCTGCGCGACCGCCGAGACCGGCTGGCTCGGCCAGCACCTGCTGCTGGAGGACGCGGACGGGACGCTGCTCGGCGCCCTGCCCGCCTACCTCAAGAATCATAGCCAGGGCGAATATGTCTTCGACCACGGCTGGGCCGATGCCTTCGAGCGCGCCGGCGGGCGCTATTACCCGAAGCTGCAGGCCTCCATTCCCTTCACGCCGGCAACGGGCCCCCGCCTTCTCCACCGCATCGGCCAGCCTGTCGCTCCGACGCAGGCGGCGCTTGCCGAGGGCCTCAAGGAACTCACCCGCCGGCACGGCGTCTCCTCCGCGCATGTGACCTTCGTGCCGGAAGAGGAAATGCCCGCCCTGGAGGCGGCGGGTTACCTGCACCGCACCGACCAGCAATTCCACTTCCTCAACGAGGGATACGCCTCGCACGAGGATTTCCTCGAAACCCTCGCCTCGCGCAAGCGCAAGGCGCTGCGGAAGGAGCGAAGGGCCGCGCTGGAGAACGGCATCGAAATCGACTGGCTGACGGGCAAGGACCTCACCGAGGCCGTATGGGACCAGTTCTTCACCTTCTACATGGATACCGGCAGCCGCAAATGGGGCCGGCCCTATCTCAACCGCCGCTTCTACAGCCTGATCGGCGAGCGCATGGCGGACGATATCCTGCTGGTGATGGCCAAACGCGACGGGCGCTACATCGCCGGCGCGATCAACTTCATCGGCGGCGATACGCTCTTTGGCCGGCACTGGGGCTGCATCGAGGATCATCCGTTCCTGCATTTCGAGGTCTGTTATCATCAGGCCATCGATTTCGCGATCGCCAAGGGTCTCGGCCGCGTGGAAGCCGGCGCGCAGGGTGAGCACAAGCTGGCGCGCGGCTACCTGCCGGTCACCACCCATTCCGCCCATTACATCGCCCATGCCGGCCTTCGCCGCGCCGTCGCGGACTATCTGGAGCGCGAGCGCCAGGACGTGGAGGCGATGGGCGACTATCTTGCCGGGCACGGCCCCTTCCGCCGTAGTGGCGGAGACCACAACGAGACAGAATGAGCATTACCGGGAGACGAGCATGAGCTACGACAGCAACAACATCTTCGCGAAGATCCTGCGCGGCGAGATCCCCTCGCACCGCGTCTACGAGGACGACGACGCCGTCGCCTTCATGGATGTGATGCCGCAGGCGAACGGGCACACGCTGGTCATTCCGAAGGTCCCTTCGCGCAACATCCTCGATGCCGACCCGGCAACGCTCGCCCGCCTCATCCCGGTGGTGCAGAAGGTCGCCATCGCGGCGAAGGAGGCTTTCGAGGCGGACGGCGTCACGGTCATCCAGTTCAACGAGCCGGCCGCCGGCCAGACCGTCTATCACCTGCATTTCCACATCATCCCGCGTATCGAGGGCGTGCCGCTGAAGCCGCATTCCGGCACGATGGAAGACCAGGGCGTGCTGGTGGCGAATGCCGAGAAGCTGCGCAAGGCCCTTGCCGGCTAACCACGTCAGGGACCGATGATCGCAAGCCCCGCGGCCAGGAAGGCGATGGCCGCGGCGATGCCGGCGATCTGCCGGAAGCGGCCGCCGGCGAAGAAGGCGAGCGCGCCGAAGACGACGGCGGCAAGCCGCAGCCAGAGCGGCGAGGTTTCGAGCGCTCCGGTCGGAAAGAAGATCATCTTGGCGATGACGGCCGCCACCAGCGCCGTCGCGACCGCCCGCACCCAGTTGAGCACTTCCGACGTCTCGTCGATGCGGTTGCCGACGAGCACGCCCGCCCAGCGCCAGATATCGGTCGCCAGCCACCCGGCGACGACGATGAAGAGATAGGGCCCGAGGTCGGAAAAGCTCATCGCGCGGCCTCCCGGCAGCGCAGCATGCGCTCGCCCCACCAGGCGAGCGTTCCGCCGAGGACGCCTGCCAGCAGGATATCGTATTGCGGGGCGATGGTCGCAAAGAGCCAGCCGAGCGCAAGGCCGATGCCGAGCGCCCAGTAGACGACCCGGTGGCGCGCGGAAATCCAGAGCGAGGTGAGGAAATAGACGGGCGTCAGGAAGAACAGGCATCCCGAGACGAGCGGTGGAAAGACCGAGACCGCGCCGTAGACGAGACCGACGAGCAGCACGTTGACCGTGGTGAGCGTGGCGCCGAACCCGGCGAAGAAGGCGACCCGCCCGCCGCGCGGCACCTTGTGCACTCGCTCGATCGCGAAGACCCAGGCGGTGATGGCGATGAAATGGGAGATGACGAGCAGCAGCCAGGTCGGCGTGCGGGCCGTGCGGATCTCCGGCACCAGCGAGGCGACCATAGGCATCAGCCGCACGGAAGAGAGCGTCACCGCAAGGAAGGTGGCCGCGAGCGGCGCGCCCGACAGCATGGAACTGACGAGGATGACCTTTGCCGGCAGCGCCCAGACGATGCCCGTCATGAACATGACCTCGCCGACCGGCACCTTCGCCTCCGCCGTGAAGGCGGCAAAGCCGACGAACGAGAGCATCAGGATGATCGCCGGCAGGCTGAAGAGGCCGCGCATGCCGAAAAGGAACCAGTGCATCTGCGATTGAGGTTCTGGCCCGTCGGACATTCGAATTTCTCTTGCAGTAAAGGAAAGCGGGGTGATGCCCGCCGGCCGGCCTCACTCGACAATCCCCTCCTCGCTCACCGTCGTCATCCTCGGCCTTGAGCCGAGGATCCACCGCCACGGGTGAGTCCTGGATGGTCGGGTCGAGCCCGACCATGACGGAGGAGAGGTTTGCGGCGTGTTTCAAAAATATGGGCCGGGCAGTCTCCTGCCCGGCCCGTGCGTTTCATAAAGCCGTTATTTCTTGCGCGGCACCTTCGGGACGGCGCCGGACTTGCGTGCCGGTTCGTCCTTCGGTTCCTCGGTTCCGGCTTCCGCCTTCTTCGAAGACTTCGCCTTCGGCGGGGCTGCCTCGGCGGCGACGGTTTCCTTCGCCTTGCGCGGCTTGGCCTTCTTGGCGGCGGCTTCCTCGATTTCGGCCTTCGGCCTGATCGGCGCGGTTTCCGGCACGGCGTCGAGGATCAGGCCCTTCGAGCCGTCTTCCTTTGCGCCGACGGAGACGCGCACGACGCCGCCCTTCTTGAGCTTGCCGAAGAGGATCTCGTCGGCGAGCTTCTTCTTGATGTTCTCCTGGATGACGCGCGCCAGCGGACGGGCGCCCATCTTCTCGTCGTAGCCCTTTTCCGCAAGCCAGGCGATCGCCTCCGGCTGCAGGTCGAAGGTGACGTTGCGCTCGGCAAGCTGCGTCTCCAGCTGCATGACGAACTTCTGCACGACCTGATGGATGACCGGCGTCGGTAGCGAGCCGAACGGGATGATCGCATCGAGGCGGTTGCGGAATTCCGGCGTGAACAGGCGGTTGATCGCCTCCATGTCCTCGCCCTCGCGCCTGGACGAGCCGAAGCCGATGGCGGCCTTGGCCATGTCGGAGGCGCCCGCGTTCGTCGTCATGATCAGGATGACGTTGCGGAAGTCGATCTTCTTGCCGTTATGGTCGGTCAGCGAGCCGTGGTCCATGACCTGCAACAGGATGTTGTAAAGGTCGGGATGGGCCTTCTCGATCTCGTCGAGCAGCAGCACGCAATGCGGATGCTGGTCGACGCCGTCGGTCAGGAGCCCGCCCTGGTCGAAGCCGACATAACCGGGAGGCGCCCCGAGCAGGCGCGAGACCGTGTGCCGCTCCATGTATTCCGACATGTCGAAGCGCAGGAGCTCGACGCCGAGCGAGGAGGCAAGCTGCTTGGCCACTTCCGTCTTGCCGACACCCGTGGGGCCGGAGAACAGGTAGCAGCCGATCGGCTTGTTCGGCTCGCGAAGGCCGGCACGCGACAGCTTGATCGCCGAGGCCAGCGCCTCGATGGCGAGGTCCTGGCCGTAGACGACCGAGCGCAGTTCCTTCTCCAGGTTGGCGAGCACCTGCTCGTCGTCCTTGGAAACCGTCTTCGGCGGAATGCGGGCCATGGTGGCAATGGTGGCCTCGATCTCCTTCTCGGTGATCAGCTTGCGGCGCTTTCCGGCCGGCAGCAGCATCTGGGCCGCGCCGGTCTCGTCGATCACGTCGATCGCCTTGTCCGGCAGCTTGCGGTCGTTGATGTAGCGGGCCGAAAGCTCCACCGCGGTCTTGATCGCCTCGTTGGAGTATTTCAGCTTGTGATACTCCTCGAAATAGGGCTTCAGGCCCTTCATGATCTCGATCGTGTCGTCGATGGTCGGCTCGTTGACGTCGATCTTCTGGAAACGGCGCACCAGCGCCCGGTCCTTCTCGAAGAACTGGCGGTATTCCTTGTAGGTGGTCGAGCCGATGCAGCGGATCGCCCCGGAGGAGAGCGCCGGCTTCAGGAGGTTGGAGGCATCCATCGCGCCGCCGGAGGTGGCGCCGGCGCCGATCACCGTATGGATCTCGTCGATGAAGAGCACGGCGCCCGGATAGTCTTCCAGTTCCTTGACGACCTGCTTCAGGCGCTCCTCGAAGTCGCCGCGATAGCGAGTGCCGGCAAGGAGCGTGCCCATGTCGAGCGAGAAGATCGTCGCGTCCTGCAGGGCTTCCGGCACCTTGCCCTCGACGATGCGCTTGGCAAGGCCTTCGGCGATGGCCGTCTTGCCGACGCCGGGATCGCCCACGTAAAGCGGGTTGTTCTTCGAGCGGCGGCAAAGGACCTGGATCGTCCGGTTGACCTCGGCGTGACGGCCGATCAGCGGGTCGATCTTGCCGTTCTTGGCCTTCTCGTTGAGGTTGACGCAATAGGCGGTCAGGGCGTCCTGCTTCTTGGCCGGCTCTTCCTGCTCGCTGGCGCCGCGGGTCTGCTTCTGCTCGCTTTCGCCGTCGTCGGAGCCACGCACCGGGCGCTGCTCGGAGGCGCCCGGCCGCTTGCCGATGCCGTGCGAGATGAAGTTGACGGCATCGTAGCGCGTCATCTCCTGCTCCTGCAGGAAATAGGCGGCATGGCTCTCGCGCTCGGCGAAGATGGCGACGAGCACATTGGCGCCGGTCACTTCCTCGCGGCCGGACGACTGGACATGGATCACCGCGCGCTGGATGACGCGCTGGAAGCCGGAGGTCGGCTTGGAATCCTCCTCGTAGCCCGTCACGAGATTGGCGAGGTCATGGTCGACATAGTCGGTGACGGTCTTGCGCAGGACATCGAGATTGACGTTGCAGGCGCCCATCACGGCGGCCGCATCGCCGTCGTCGATCAGCGCGAGCAGGAGATGTTCGAGCGTTGCATATTCGTGATGGCGCTCGTTCGCGTATGTCAGTGCCTGATGGAGGGCCTTTTCAAGGCTGGCAGAAAATGTTGGCACGTTCGTTCCTCATTTCTTTTCCATGACACATTGCAGCGGGTGCTGGTGCTGGCGGGAGAAATCCATCACCTGTGTCACTTTGGTTTCGGCAACCTCGTAGGTGAACACACCACACTCGCCTACGCCATGATTGTGCACATGAAGCATGATCCTTGTGGCCGCTTCGCGATCCTTCTGGAAAAAACGTTCCAGGATATGGATCACGAACTCCATGGGCGTATAGTCGTCGTTGAGAAGCAGGACGCGGTACAGGCTTGGCTTCTTGGTCTTTGGCTTCGCGCGGGTAATGACGGAGGTGCTGCGACCGGGAGTGTCGCCGCCCTCATCGCCATCCTGCATCCGAACCCGTCTCACATCCATTCGTGTTCATTCCCTTGATTACAGTCGCATGCTTGGCGCATCGGCCGGGGCTGCCTTGTGGAACTGTTATCTAATGTCTCGGCACACGATTGTAAGACCCTCGCTTCGTGCTGCAATCATAATCGCGGGCCATCCGAAGGAAATAGCGAAATTTGCTGCCGCTACGTCAGCCTCGCGCAATCCCCGCGACGCGAAACGGCCGGCAGCGGTTGCCCGCAGCCGGCCGTTGAACGCAATACGCGCAAGCGAACTATGAAGGATCAGGCGGCGACAGCGGCCTTGGCAGCGGCGGAAGCCTTGGCGACCGGCGCTTCGTAGGTCTTGTAGGCGCCCTTGGCGAGATCGGCATACATTTCGCCGAGCTTGGTGGCTTCGGCGACGAAGCCTTCGTAGGACGACTTCACGAAAGCCGTCTGGATTTCGACAGCGGCTTCGACGCTGCGCACGCCCGAGAGCTTCTCGAAATGGGCAAGGCCGTCCTCGAAGGACTTCTTGGAATAGTCGGCCGCCTCGGTGGCGATCGCCTGCATGCCCTTGGCAACGCTCGCGTAGCTCTTGACGAGCGTGTCCACGGCTTCCTTGTTCTTCTTGCTGGCCTCATCGAAATTGAACATCGAAGTCTCCTTTGGATCCCGGTTGTTAACCCGAAATCTATATGCGGCGCACAAAAAAGTCAATGGATATGCTGCAATGCAATATTGCGCAGGCAAAGCAAGGCCTTGCGCAATAGGTATGATCATTGCCGGCGATGGGGACCGTCAGTCGACGAAGACCTCGCGGCGCAGCAGCTCCCAGCTCTCGAGGTCGGGCGCCAGCAGCAGGCCGCCCTCGACATGGTGCGGACGGTAGGGCGAACCGTCGAAGCGGGCGGCATAGGCACCGGCCTCCTGCGATATCAGCGTGCCGGCAAGATGATCCCAGGGCATCAGCTTGTTGTACATGAGATAGTGCAGGTTGCCGCCGGCGAAGCTGCGGTATTCGTGCGCGGCGCAGCGGTAGTTGGCGACGAAGGCGACCTTGGCGAGGTTCTGCAGCACGCGGGCGCGGCGGCCGCGCTCGATGAAGCCGGTGGAGGCCATGCCGGTCATGTCTTCCAGCGGCGCGGGGCCGCGCACCTTCAGCTTCACGGCCGGGCGGTGGTCGCCGGTCTGCCAGGCGCCGCCGCCCTTTTCGGCCATCACGAAATCGTCGCCCATCGGATCGTAGATGATGCCGCCGACCGTCTCGCCGCCGGAGACGATGGCCGCCATGACGCCGAAGAGCGGCACGCCGGAGGCGAAGTTGAACGTGCCGTCGATCGGGTCGACGACGATGGCAAGGTCCGCATCGGCAAGCTTCGGCAGCAGCGCCGGATCGGCCGCGACGGATTCCTCGCCGACGAAGAGCACGCCCGGAAACTGGGCCGCGACTTCGCGCTTGATGAAGCGCTCGGCGGCCTCGTCGGCTTCCGTCACCAGGTCGTTGGCGTCCGCCTTGGTGCGGATGTCGCCCTTGCCGAGCGCGCGGAAGCGCGGGCGGATTTCGGCCTCGGCCGCCTGTGCGAGCACGAGGGCGAGCGCGTTGATGTCGATCGTCGTCATTCTTGTCTTACCGTTTCGAGGGAGGAGAAATCGAACAGCTTCGGGTCCAGCAGGTGGGACGGATTGGTGTGGCCGAGCGCCCGCAGCATGGCGTCCTTGCGGCCCGGCATGCGCGTTTCGATATCCGCCAGCATCGCCTTCATCGCATTGCGCTGGAGCCCGTCCTGCGAGCCGCAGAGGTCGCAGGGGATGATCGGGAAGCGCATGGCGGCGGCGAATTTCGCAAGGTCGTCCTCCGCCGCATAGGCGAGCGGGCGCAGCACCATGAGGTCGCCTTCGTCGTTGAGGAGCTTCGGCGGCATGGCGGCGAGCCGCCCGCCGTGGAAGAAGTTCATGAAGAAGGTTTCGAGGATGTCTTCGCGATGGTGGCCGAGCACCAGCGCATCGCAGCCCTCCTCCCGCGCGATGCGGTAGAGGTTGCCGCGCCGCAGGCGCGAGCAGAGCGAGCAATAGGTGCCCCCCGTCGGCACCTTCTCCTTCACGATGGAATAGGTGTCGCGGTATTCGATGCGGTGAGCGACGCCGATGGATTTCAGGTAATCCGGCAGGATGTGCTTGGGAAAATTCGGCTGGCCCTGGTCGAGGTTGCAGGCGACGAGCTCGACGGGCAGCAGGCCGCGCCACTGGAGGTCCATGAGGAGCGCCAGCAGGCCGTAGCTGTCCTTGCCGCCGGAAAGGCCGACGAGCCAGCGCTTCTGGCCCTTCAGCATGGCAAAGTCGTCCATCGCCTGCCGCACCTGCCGCAGCAGGCGCTTGCGCAGCTTGTTGAAGGAGACGCTGGAGGGGGCATCGGCGAAAAGCGGATGGCGGCCGCCCTCCGGCATGTCGTCTTCGGTTTCGGCAAAAGCGAGGGTCATGGGCCTGCAATGCCCCGAACGGGCCGCACAATCAAGCCCCGAAGACCGACCAGCCGGTGCGCGCCGTCAGCATTTCCAGCGCGAGAGCGCCGAGGAGCGAATTGCCGTTCTCGTTGAGCCCCGGCGACCAGACGGCGATGGAGGCCTTTCCGGGCGCAACGGCGAGAATGCCGCCGCCGACGCCGCTCTTGCCCGGCAAGCCGACGCGATAGGCGAAATCGCCAGAGCCGTCGTAGTGGCCGCAGGTCAGCATCAGGGCATTGATGCGCCGCGCGCGCAGATGCGAGACGACGCGGTGGCCGGTCAGCGGATTGGTGCCGCTATTGGCGAGGAAGAGCCCGGCCCTTGCGAGCTGGCGGCAGCTCATCGCCAGCGCGCATTGATGGAAATAGACGCCGAGCACCAGTTCGGCCGCATGGTCGAGCTTGCCGAAGGAGCGCATGAAATTGGCGAGCGCGACGTTGCGGAAGCCCGTCGCCTGCTCCGAGCGCGCCACCGCCTGGTCGACGATGATGTCCTCCTCGTCGGCGAGATAGCGCAGGAACCGCACGACCTCGCCGATGGCCTCCTTCGGTGTATGGCCGGCGAGCACCAGGTCGGTGATGGCGATGGCCCCGGCATTGATGAAGGGGTTGCGCGGAATGCCGCCCTCGTATTCGAGCTGGACGATGGAGTTGAAGGCCGAACCTGATGGCTCCCGCCCGACGCGCTTCCAGATCCCCTCGCCGTGCTTGCCGAGCGCCAGCGTCAGAGTGAAGACCTTGGAGATGCTCTGGATGGAGAAGGCTTCCTCCGCATCGCCCGCAAGGAAGGCCGCCCCATCGGTCGTCACCACGGCGATGCCGAATTTCTGCGGGTCCACATGGGCAAGCTGCGGAATGTAGTCGGCCACCCGCCCCTCGCCGCGTCGCGGCGAAAGGCTCGCGTGGATTTCATCGACGATCGCCTGCAGGTCCGTCATGCGATTTCCCCCAAAGAAAAAGCCGCCAATCTCTTGGCGGCTTTTCCCGATTGCGCAAGGTGTCGCCCGCGAATTAACGCGAGTAGAATTCGACGACCAGGTGCGGTTCCATGACGACGGCGTAGGGCACATCGGAGAGAACCGGAACGCGAACGAAGGTCGCGGTCATCTTGTTGTGGTCGGCTTCGATGTAGTCCGGAACGTCGCGTTCAGCCAGGCCCACGGATTCGAGAACCGTGACGAGCTGCTTGGACTTTTCCTTGACCTCGATGACGTCGCCCGGCTTGCAGCGGTAGGAACCGATGTTGACGCGGACGCCGTTGACCTTGACGTGGCCGTGGTTGACGAACTGACGGGCAGCGAAGACCGTCGGAACGAACTTGGCGCGGTAGACGATCGCGTCGAGGCGCGATTCGAGCAGGCCGATCAGGTTTTCCGGGGTGTCGCCCTTGCGGCGTTCGGCTTCGGCGAAGATCGCGCGGAACTGCTTCTCGCGGATATCGCCGTAGTAGCCCTTCAGCTTCTGCTTGGCGCGGAGCTGAACACCGAAGTCCGACAGCTTGGACTTGCGGCGCTGGCCGTGCTGGCCCGGGCCGTATTCGCGGCGGTTGACCGGGGACTTCGGACGGCCCCAGATGTTTTCGCCCATACGGCGGTCGATTTTGTACTTGGATGCAGCGCGCTTGCTCATCGCATTTCCTCTTGGTCTTGTTATGGCCTGCCCGTTGCCGGGCCGGCTCTAAGGAAACACGCCCTCCTCTGAACCTTTTGGGTTCCGACAGGCTTCTCACGATCGCGACCGGAGAATCCACGGGACATGTCAAATGAAACACCGGACATTTCTGCCCGGCGCTGGCGGGGTCATTAGGGGGCTTTCACCGGATTGTCAACGAGCAGAACCCGGAAATTCCGCCTATTCCGCCGCATCGCGGTGGGAATCGGCAAGGTCCGGCCCGTTGGCGTCGCCCGGCAGCGTCTCGCAGGCGAGATCCGGGAAGGCGACGATGCGGTGGCCGGCAAGGTCGCTGTGGATGACGACCAGCCCCTGCTCCTCGAAATAGCCGAGCAGGCGCCGCGCGCGGCGGGCCGAATGCGTGCCGTAGGCCCGCGCGATCCGCGCATCGGAGGGGCAGGCAAGGCCGCGCACCGCCGCCTGCGCGACGAGCAGGAAGACACCCTGCAGATCCTCCGTGACGCTGCGCGAAAGATCGAGCGCTCTCGCCCATACATCCGTTGCCGCCGTCTCGGGATCGACGCCGGAGCGGGCGACCGCCATCTTGCGGCGGAAGGCGGGAAGCGACAGCGGCGCGCCGGGAACGCGGCGGATGCGGCAGCGCACGAGGAAGTCCTGGAACAGCTCCGCATCGGCGCGGAAGGCCGCGTCGGGATTGGCAAGAATCTCGGCGAGCGCCTGGTCGAGCAGGCTTTCGCGCTCCTCGGCGGAGATTTCCGGCGCAGGCGCCCTCGCCTCGGGCTGCACGGGCTCCGGCCGGGCGCGGGAGAGCTCGGCGAGGATGTCGGTCGTCGGGCGCGGCGCGGGCGGCGCGCGGCGGACGGGCGGGCGCGTGAACTCGTCCGGGTCGGGCGTGAAGATCAGGTCCTCCACGTCCTGCGGGGCGTCCGGCAGCGGCATCAGCTTGGGGCTGGTGGAGCGGGCGGAGGTCTCGACGGCGCCGATCGTCACCGGCAGCGGGCGGCGCGACAGCGCCGGGCCGAGCGCGACGAAGGAGCCGCGCGGCAGGTCGCGGAACATTTCCGCCTGCCGCCGGTCGAGGCCGAGAAGGTCGGCGGCGCGCGCCATGTCGATGTCGAGGAAGGTGCGGCCCATCAGGAAGTTGGAGGCTTCCGCCGCGACGTTCTTGGCGAGCTTGGCGAGGCGCTGCGTGGCGATGACGCCGGCAAGGCCGCGCTTGCGCCCACGGCACATCAGGTTGGTCATCGCCCCGAGCGAGAGTTTTCGCGCCTCTTCCGACACCTCGCCGCCGGCCGCGGGCGCGAAAAGCTGCGCCTCGTCGACGACGACGAGCACCGGATACCAGTAGTCGCGATCCGCATGGAAGAGCGCATTCAAAAAGATGCCGGCTGCGCGCATCTGCTCGTCGGCCTCAAGGCCCTCCAGCGAAAGCACGCAGGAGACCCGATGCTGGCGGATGCGGGTGGCGATGCCGACGAGCTCGGCTTCCGTCCGCTCGCCGTCGACCACGACATGGCCGAAGCGGTCGGACAGCGTGACGAAATCGCCTTCCGGGTCGATGATGACCTGCTGCACCCATTGGGCGGACTGTTCCAAGAGACGCCGCAAGAGATGCGACTTGCCCGAGCCCGAATTGCCCTGCACCAGCAGGCGCGTCGCCAGCAGTTCCTCGATATCGAGCCTGGCCGGTGCGCCGCCCTGCACCGTTCCCATGTCGATGCCGACCTTCATCCCGTTCCTCGTTCCTGCAAACTTCCGATTCGCCCGGCCGCCACCGGGCAACCGGCAAGCCCTAGCACGAAATCAGCGCCCGTCATGCCCGGCTTTGGAAAAACCCACAAGGTTCTCGCTCACGCCGCCTTGTCGTCGAGCGGCTGGATCGCGGGCTGGTCGCGCTGCATCGCCTCGGCCAGGTCGAAATTGGCCTGCATGGCAAGCCATGCGCGCGCCGTGCTGACGCCTGCCCGCTCCAGCCGCAACGCAAGGTCGGGACTGATCGCAGCGCGCCCGTTCAGCACCCGGGACAAGGCAACGCGCGACATGCCGAGGCGGCCGGCCGCATCCGTCACCGACAGGCCGAGCGGCTGGAGCACGTCCTCACGGAGCAATTCGCCCGGATGCGGGGGAGCCTTCATCATCGCCATGATCCTTCAATGAGAATCCTGATAGTCGACCAGTTCGACGTCCGCCCCGACGAAGCGGAACGTCACCCGCCAGTTGCCGTTCACCCAGACCGACCAGTGCCCCTTCATGTCCCCCTTGAGGGAATGGAGCTTCAGGCCGGGGAGATTGACGTCGGCCGGCCCGTTCGCCACGTCGAGCAAACCGAGGATCCGCCGCAGCTTGGCGGCATGCGGCGCCTGGACGCCCTTCGCGGAACCCGTCCTGAAAGGAGTTCCAGACCCTTGTGCCGGAAGCTGACGATCATGCCGCAATGTATCGCGTATCGATACGCGATACAAGCCGTCAGACGACCCGCAATCCGAAACCCTGCATCAGGCGGCGGGTGGCGAAGTCGGGGGTTGCGGAGGTGAAGACGGCGATGTCCTCGCCGGGGGCGACGGTATCGAGCGGGGGGACGAGGCGGCGGGCCTGGCGCGCGATGGCTTCGGCGGGGTCGAGCCAGTCGACCGGCCAGGGGGCGAGCTTGCGGAAGAGGTTCGCCATGAAGGGATAATGCGTGCAGGCGAGCACGACGATGTCCGTCTTGCGGCCCATCTCGTCGATGAAGCAGGGGATGATCTCGGCGCGGACGTCGTCGCTGGAAAGCGTCTCGCCGCGGATATAGGCCTCGGCCATGCGGGCAAGGTTCTCCGAGCCGACGAGGCGCACGTCGCAGCGGCTGGCGAAGGACTGGATGAGGTCGCGCGTATAGGCGCGCTTGACCGTGCCGGGGGTGGCGAGCACCGAGACGAGGCCGGAGCGGGTGCGCTCGGCGGCGGGCTTGATGGCCGGCACCGTGCCGACGAAGGGCATGTGCGGGAAGGCGGCGCGCAGGTCCGCCCCCACCAGCGTGAAGGCCGTGTTGCAGGCGATGACGCAGACTTCCGGGTCGTGCTCGTTCAGCAGCCGGCCGAAGAGATCGACGACATGCGCCTTCAGCGCCGGCTCCTCCCAGCCGCCATAGGGAAAGCCCGCATCGTCCGCGACATAGGTGAAGTGCCGCTCGGGCATCAGCACGCGCGCCTCGCGCAGCACGGTGAGGCCGCCGATGCCGCTGTCGAAGACGAGGACGGGTTTCGCGCTACTGGCTGTCACGGGGCACCTTGGGCCGGCGGTTGCGGGTGCGGTTGGGATTGGTCGCGCCACGCGGCGATTCGCGCGTGAAGCGATCAAGGCAGGAAACGATGCCGCGCAAGACCTGTATCTCCGTGCCGGTGAAGGAAGGACGCGTCAGGATGGCACGCAGGTTCTCCACCAGTTTGGGCTTTTTTTCGGCGGGCCGGAAATAACCGCGCGCATCGAGCGTCTCTTCCACATGATCGAAGAGGCCCTGCAGCTCCTCCTTCTTGGCCGGGCGCTGCGGCAGGGCGTCGAACGGCGTGTCCTCGACGGAGGCAAGGCCGCTCTTCATCCATTCGTAGCTCATGAGAAGCACGGCCTGGGCGAGGTTGAGCGAGGCGAAGGCGGGGTTGACGGGGAAGGTCACCAGCTCGTCGGCAAGAGCGATCTCCTCGTTGGTGAGGCCCGTGCGCTCGCGCCCGAAGAGGATGCCGGTCTTCTCCCCCGCCCTGAAGCGCGCACGCAGATCGTCGGACGCAACGACCGGCGAGCGGACCTCCTTGTAGCCGTAGCGGTCGCGCGCGGTCGTCGCATAGACGAATTCGAGGTCGGCGATCGCCGCTTCCAGCGAGGAATAGACCTTCGCCGCCTCGATGACGTGATCGGCCTTGCTCGCCGCGGAGACCGCCTTCTCGCTCGGCCAGCCGTCGCGCGGGTTGACGAGGCGCAATTCCGCCAGCCCGAAATTCGCCATGGCGCGCGCCACCATGCCGATGTTCTCGCCCAGTTGCGGATGAACGAGGATGATCGCCGGTCCTTCGGCGATCAGCGTGCGCTCGCTGTTCGTGCCTGCCATGCCCAAATTCCCTAGAAAGTTCGGGCCTCAGTGGCACAATCGGCCGGAAATGAAAAGCATCGCCGCTCAGTCCGGCGTCTCGCTCGCCGTCCCGCCCCCGCCGTTTGCGCCTTCCTGCGCGATTTCCTCCAGCTCCTTCTTCAGCGAGGCGCCGTCGTCGAAGCTGGTGCGCTCGATGTCGTCGACGACCGCATGGCCGTCCTCCTCGATGAGCTTGAAGACCAGCTTCTCCGGCTGCCAGTCCGCCGTGCGGTCGCCGAAGCAATAGCTGTTGTCGAAGGTCACGGTCACGTCCTCCGCGCCGTTTGCCGGCTGGCCCTCGGTGATCGCCACATCCTTCAGCGCGCAGCCGTCCTGCCCGCCGATGATCGGGTCGTAGTCAAAGGGAGAGGTGCTGTCCTCATAGGCCGGATACTTCGCGGCCTCGCGGTATTTCGCGACGAAATCCTTGCTGTAGAGGCGCTTGAGGAAGTCCTCGGAGAAATAGTCCACATAGGGCGGCGGCGTTTCGGGATCGGCATTGGCGTCGGTGCCGAGGTCCTGCCAGTTCGTGGCGGCGGCGGCCATCAGCTCGGAAACCGGCGCCTTGAAATCGGCGGCCTCGGCGGAAAGCGGAAGCAAGAGGGCAAGCGCAACGAGACCGATACGCGGCATCATATTCTCCATAGGGTGGCTGCAGGCCCGGACGGACCTGCGGACGGACATTCCTGGAACGGAATCTTGGCGAAACTTATTCCGCTCTCCGGCGAAAATAAACCGCCTCATTCCAAGGTCGCCTTTGCCTTCCCCGCGGTGAGTGCTATAGGGCCAAGCGGTTCTTTCAAGTCCACGCTCCGGGGCGCCCAGCCCCTACAAAATACGAGGCTCTCCATGGCAAAGATCAAGGTCGCCAATCCTGTCGTCGAACTCGACGGCGACGAGATGACGCGCATCATCTGGCAGCTCATCAAGGACAAACTGATCCATCCCTACCTGGATGTCGACCTCGAATACTACGACCTCGGCATGGAAAACCGCGACGCCACCAACGACCAGGTGACGATCGACGCGGCCAATGCCATCAAGAAGCACGGCGTCGGCGTCAAGTGCGCCACCATCACGCCGGACGAAGCCCGCGTCGAGGAATTCAAGCTGAAGAAGATGTGGAAGTCGCCGAACGGCACGATCCGCAACATCCTCGGCGGCGTCATCTTCCGCGAGCCGATCATCTGCAAGAACGTGCCGCGCCTCGTTCCGGGCTGGACGAAGCCGATCATCGTCGGCCGCCACGCCTTCGGCGACCAGTACCGCGCCACCGACTTCAAGTTCCCGGGCAAGGGCAAGCTGTCGATCAAGTTCGTCGGCGACGATGGCCAGACGATCGAGCACGAAGTCTACGACGCGCCGGGCGCCGGCGTCGCCATGGCCATGTACAACCTCGACGAATCGATCACCGAATTCGCCCGCGCCTCGTTCAACTACGGCCTGCAGCGCAAGGTGCCCGTCTACCTCTCCACCAAGAACACCATCCTGAAGGCCTATGACGGCCGCTTCAAGGACATCTTCCAGAAGGTGTTCGACGAGGAATTCGCCGACAAGTTCAAGGCCGAGAGGCTGACCTACGAACACCGCCTGATCGACGACATGGTCGCCTCGGCGCTGAAGTGGTCCGGCGGCTATGTCTGGGCCTGCAAGAACTACGACGGCGACGTGCAGTCGGACATCGTCGCCCAGGGCTTCGGCTCGCTCGGCCTCATGACCTCGGTGCTGATGACGCCGGACGGCAAGACGGTGGAAGCGGAAGCTGCGCACGGCACGGTGACGCGCCACTACCGCCAGCACCAGAAGGGCGAGGAGACCTCGACCAACTCAATCGCCTCGATCTTCGCCTGGACGCGCGGCCTTGCCCACCGCGCCAAGCTCGACAACAACGCCGAGCTCGCACGCTTCGCCGAGACGCTGGAACGCGTCTGCGTCGATACCGTCGAATCGGGCTTCATGACCAAGGACCTCGCGCTCCTCATCGGTCCCGACCAGCCGTGGCTCTCCACGACCGGCTTCCTCGACAAGATCGACGAGAACCTCAAGAAGGCGATGGCCGCCTGAGACGAACCATGACGGGCCCGGCCTCGCCGCCGGGCCTGCAAAACGAAAAGGCCGGAGCATCCTTGATGCTCCGGCCTTTTTCTTTCAGGGCGTATGCGGCTTCTCAGAGGTCGATATCGAGGATCGCCATGGAGAAGTTGTAGGAGAGCTCGCCGTCCTCGTCGTCGCGGAAGATGACGCCCAGGAACTCGTCCGCCAGATAGACCTCGGCCGATTCGTCCTTGCGCGGACGGGCCTTGATGACAATCTCCTTGTTGAGATTGCGTTTGAAGTAGGCCTCGAGCTTCCTGATTTCTTCGGGCTTCACGATATGTCTCCGTAACGGTTGGGTTGCCGCGCTTCTCGCACCTGCTCCGGGGCGTGTAAACCCTCGTTTTCCGAAGAAACGCGACTTTTCCCGATCACAGATCGTAATCGAAAGCGGCCAGAAGCTGGTCCATGGCGCGCGAGGGCTCGTTGCAGCCCGCCTCGCCCACGACCCTTGCCGGAACGCCGGCGACCGTCGATTTCGGCGGCACGGCCTTGAGAACGACGGAGCCCGCGGCGATGCGCGAGCAATGGCCGATATGGATGTTGCCGAGGATTTTCGCGCCCGCGCCGATCATCACGCCGTCGCCGATCTTCGGATGGCGGTCGCCGCCCTCCTTGCCGGTGCCGCCGAGCGTGACGTTGTGGAGGATCGAGACATTGTCGCCGATCTCGGCCGTTTCGCCGACGACGAGGCCGGTCGCGTGGTCGAGGAAGAAGCCCTTGCCGATGCGCGCGGCCGGGTTGATGTCGGTCTGGAAGACGCTGGAGGAACGGCTCTGCAGGTAGAGCGCAAGGTCGCGCCGGCCCTTGTCGTAGAGCCAGTGCGCCAGGCGGTGCGTCTGGATCGCGTGGAAGCCCTTGAAATAGAGCACGGCGTCGAGGAAGCGCAGGCACGCGGGGTCGCGGTCGTAGACGGCCTGGATGTCGACGCGCAGGATGTTGCCCCATTCCGGCCAGTCGTCCAGCATCTCGTCGAAGATCTGGTAGAGGAGGTTGGCCTGCAGGTCCGGATGGTCGAGGCGCTCGCAGACGCGGTGGATCACGCTCTCTTCGAGCGAGCGCTGGTTCAGCACCGTGGAATAGAGGAAGGCCGCCAGCAGCGGCTCGGCCTCGGCGGCGCGGCGCGCTTCCTCGCGCAGGCTGTCCCAGATGGGGTCCATCGCCTTCAGCTTGTCGCCGGCCCGCAGTTCATTCGTCGCGACCATCGCCGCACTCCCTACTCGTCATTCCCGCCCAATATAGAGCAAACGGCGCCCGAGCGAAATGGCCGGGCGATCGAAGGTCAGCGGCCGCCGATTTCGGCATAGAACTCCAGCACGGCGCGCTTGAACACCTTGTCGCCGACGGCGAGCATATGGTCGCGGCCGGGAATGTCGAGCGCGCGGGCGTCCGGCATCAGGTCGGCGAGCGGCTGGGGGGCGCCCGCGATATCGTCCTTCGTGCCGACGGCGATGAGCGCAGGCACGTCGATGCGCCCCACCTCCTCCGGCGTCAGCAAGTCACGCGAGGTCATGATGCAGGCGGCAAGGGCCTCGCGGTCGGATTTCGTCTGGTCGGCGAAGGCGCGGAACATGCGCCCGCGCGGATGCGTCACGTCGTCGAGCGAGGGCGCAAGCAGCGCCTCTGCGATGGGGTCCCAGTCGCCGACGCCGTCCACCATGCCGATGCCGAGGCCGCCGAAGACGACGGAGCGCACCCGGTGCGGATGGCCGAGCGCCATGAAGGCGGTGATGCGCGCGCCCATCGAATAACCGAAGACATGCGCCTCGGGGATGGCCAGGTGATCGAGCAGAGCGGCGGCGTCATCGGCCATCTGCGGGCAGGTGTAGAGCGCGGGATCGTGCGGCTTGTCGCTTGCGCCATGGCCGCGGTTGTCGATGGCGATGACGCGGTAGCCAGCATCGCCCAGCGTCTTCAGCCAGCCGGGAAACACCCAGTTGACGCTGGCGCTGGAGGCAAAGCCGTGGATCAGCAGCACCGGATCGCCCGACGGATCGCCCTCGTCGAAAAAGGCAAGCTCCAGGCCGTTATGGGTGAAGCGGGAAAAGGGCGGGGGATCGAGGTTCATCGCGGGGCCGTCTTTCGTTTTCGGTCCCCGCTCATAGCGCCGTTTGGCCACGGAGAAAACGTCGCAGCGGCGGAAATCTCCTGCATCTGCGCGGTTTTGCATCTACACATTTCATCGCAAGGCGATTATGGTCCGCGCCGAAGACGACGCATTTCCCACGGAGCATGATATGGCCGGGCACAGCATTCCCCATTTCCAGAACGACGGCGGCCACCGCGTAATCGAGATCGGCGTGAAGGAATTCATGTGCGTCGGCGCATCCGTGCCCTTCGACCATCCGCACATCTTCATCGACATGGGCGACGACAACGAGAAGGTCTGCTCCTACTGCTCGACCCTCTACCGCTACAATCCGAAGCTGAAGGCCAGCCAGACGGAACCGGCGGGCTGCATCTTCACCAACCAGGTCGCGGCGTGACGGCCGGAAGGCCGCACGATCATGTCCCCCGTTAGATCCGCAACCATCGTCGGCGCCGGCATTGCCGGTCTGACCGCGGCGCTTTCGCTCGCCCGCAAGGGAATTTCGGTCCGCCTTCTGGAAGAGGCGCCCGCGCTCGAGGAAGTCGGCGCCGGCCTGCAAGTCTCCCCCAATGCCACGCGCATCCTTGCCGGTCTCGGCCTGCTCGATGCGCTCGCCGCCCGCTGGAGCGAGCCGGACCATATCCTCCTGTCCTCGGGCGGCACGCTCGCCCCCCTCGCCTCGGTTCCGGCCGGCGCGGCGGCACGCGGCCGCTGGGGTTCGCCCTATGGCGTCCTCCACCGCGGCTCCCTTCAAAGTGTGCTGCTCGATGCCGTCCGCCGCGACCCTCTCTGCACGCTGACGACCGGCCGGCGCATCGAAACCGCCGAAGAAGCCCTCACCGAGAACTCCGCCGACGTGCTGATCGGCGCGGACGGCGTCTGGTCGCCGCTTCGCCGCGCGATGCCCGGCGCCCTTCCCGCCCGCTATTCCGGCAACGTCGCCTGGCGTTTCCTGGTGCCCTACGGCAAGGCGCCGGCCTTCCTCGATCCGCGCACGGTGACGGCCTTCCTCGGCCCGAAGGCCCATCTCGTCGCCTATCCGCTTGCCGAGATCGAGGCCTTCAACATCGTCGCCATCCATGCGCAGGCCGAGGCGCCGGCATCCGGCTGGCTGCGGCGGGGCGACACGGCCGCCCATCTCGAACGCACCGCCGCCTTCGCCGGCTGGCATGCGGGCCTGCGGCAGCTTCTGGCAGAGGCGCGCGACCCGCTGGTCTGGCCGCTCTTCGAATGCCCGGACGGGGCCTGGACGGACGGGCGCAAGACCGTGCTGATCGGCGATGCCGCCCACGCCATGACGCCCTTCGCGGCGCAGGGCGCGGCGATGGCGATCGAGGATGCGGCGCTTCTGGCGCAGCGGCTCGCGACGGGCGAAGACCTTGCGCAAACCCTCCGCCGCTTCGAGGCGGGCCGCCGCGAACGCGTCGCGAAGGTGCGCAGCCGCGGCGCGTTCAACCGCTTCGCCTACCATGCCCGCGGCCCGCTCGCGCTCGGCCGCAACCTCGTGCTGTCGCTCCGCCGGCCGGAAAGCCTCGCCAGCGACCTCGACTGGCTCTACGGCTACCGCACGCCGGATTGAGAAAACCCCTGCCTCAGACGGCCCGTGCAGCCGCAAGGCCGCGCTCGATATCGGCCTTGATGTCCTTCACGTCCTCCAAACCGATCTGGAGCCGGAGCACCGGGCCCTCCTGCGGCACCTTGGCGATGCGGCGGTCGGAGAGGTTGACGTGTACGGCAAGGCACTCGAAGCCGCCCCAGGAATAGCCGAGGCCGAAGATGCCGAGGGCATCGAGGAAAGCGTGCGCCTTGGCCTTGTGGCGCTCCGGCGCGCCGCCGTCGAGGACGATGGAGAAGATACCGCTCGCCCCCTTGAAATCGCGCTTCCACAGGTCATGGCCGGGAAAACTCGGCAGCGCCGGGTGCAGGACGCGCGCGACATCGTCGACGCCCTCCAGCCAGCGCGCCAGTTCCAGCGCGCTTTCCTGATGGCGCTCCAGCCGCACGCCCATGGTGCGAAGGCCGCGCAGCACCTGGTAGGCATCGTCCGGCGAGGCGCAGGTGCCGAGCGTGATCTGCGTGTCGTGCAGGCGCTCCCAGTTGGCGGCATTCGCCGAGACCGTGCCGAAGAGGATGTCCGAATGGCCGGCCGGATACTTCGTCGCCGCATGGATGGAGACGTCGACGCCGAAATCGAGCGGGCGGAAATAGAGCGGCGTCGCCCAGGTATTGTCCATGGTGACGACCGCGCCGTGCTTGTGGGCAACGGCGGCGATTGCCGGAATGTCCTGCATTTCGAAGGTGTTGGAGCCCGGCGCCTCGGTATGGACGAGCCGCGTGTTCGGCTTGATCAGCGCCTCGATGCCCGCGCCGGCGGCCGGGTCGTAGTAATCGACGGAAACGCCGAGGCGCTTCAGCATCGTGTCGCAGAAATGGCGCGTGGGATGATAGACCGAATCGACGATGAGCGCATGGTCGCCGGCCGAAAGGAAGGCGAGGAACGGCACGGTGACGGCGGCAAGCCCCGAGGGAACGAGGATCGTGCCGGCGGAGCCCTCCAGCTCGTCGATGGCCGCACACAGCGCATCCGTCGTCGGCGTGCCGCGCGTGCCGTAGGTGTATTTCTGGGCGCGGTTCTCCATCGTCGCGGCATTGGGGAACAGGACCGTCGAGGCGTGGACGACAGGCGGATTGACGAAGCCGAAATAGTCCGCCGGATCGTTTCCGGCATGGGCAAGGCGGGTGTTCACGCCGGCGCCGGCGAGGATTTCGTCTCTGTTCTTCATGGGGCCTGTCCGAGGAATGTGAGGGGATTTCAGGAGGGTTTCCGCCCGCCGACTTTTCGCCACGCGGCCCGGCAGGTCAACCCCCATACGAAAGGATGAGAGGCCATCCAAAGCGCTTCAAACGTTAATTATCGGATTTTTCCGACACGCTTGCCGTGAGAGCCCCGGCTTTTCCACGGCCCCGGTCCGGCAAATTCCGACAAATTCGGGGCAGTCGCCGGAAAATGGCCACAGTGTCTTGACCCTGCGTCATTTTGAGCATGAGATAAGCAACCTCGCGCCGGGAGGGTGGCGAGTTCCGTGGGTGTGCCCGTAGGGAAGCGGGGCCGACGGACAAAACAAAGACAACAGAAAAAGGTTGTGAAAAGATGGCAAAAAAAATCGTGACGGCGCTGGTCGGCGCTGCCGTACTGGGGCTTGGCGCAACGGCGGCACAGGCTGACACGCTTTCCGACGTGAAGGCGAAGGGCTTCGTCCAGTGCGGCGTGAACGGCTCCAACCTCGCCGGTTTCGGCGCGCAGGACTCGGCCGGCAACTGGTCCGGCCTCGACGTCGACCTCTGCAAGGCCGTGGCGGCCGCAGTCTTCGGCGACGCCACCAAGGTGAAGTACACGCCGCTGTCGGCCAAGGACCGCTTCCCGGCCCTGCAGTCCGGCGAAATCGACATTCTCGCCCGCAACACCACCTGGAGCATCAGCCGCGATTCGCAGCTCGGCTTCGATTTCCGCGCCGTGAACTACTATGACGGCCAGGGCTTCATGGTGAAGAAGGAGCTCGGCGTGAAGTCGGCGCTCGAACTGTCCGGCGCCTCCATCTGCGTGCAGTCCGGCACGACGACGGAACTGAACCTTGCCGACTACTTCCGTGCCAACAACATGGACTTCAAGCCGGTCGTCTTCGAAGCGCAGGACGAAGCGGATGCCGCCTACAATGCCGGCCGCTGCGACGCCTACACGACCGACGCCTCGGGCCTCTATTCGATCCGCCTGAAGATGGCCAATCCGGACGACCACATGGTCCTGCCGGAGATCATCTCCAAGGAGCCGCTCGGCCCGGCCGTCCGCCAGAACGATTCGAAGTGGTTCGACGTCGTTTCCTGGTCGCACTACGCCATGGTGGCCGCCGAGGAATTCGGCATCACCCAGGCGAACGTCGAGGAAAAGAAGAAGTCCGACAACCCGGACATCAAGCGCTTCCTCGGCGAAGAAGCCGATTCGACCATCGGCGCCGACCTCGGCCTGCCGAAGGACTGGGCCGTGCAGATCATCAAGGCAGTCGGCAACTATGGCGAATCCTTCGAGCGCAACGTCGGTGAAGGCTCGCCGCTGAAGATCGCCCGCGGCCTCAACGCGCTGTGGACGAAGGGCGGCCTGCAGTACGCCCCGCCGATCCGCTAAGCGACGGCCTGATCGCTCCGGGAGGGTGGCCCGCCACCCTCCCCTTTACAAAGAACGCCCGGCAAACAGGGCGAGAACACGTCAGGGGAAATGCATGGCTCTTGCGGATGCCCGAACAGGGTCCGGCGAACCGCCGAAGGTATCTCTTCTCTACAATCCGGCTTTGAGAAGCGCAGTCTATCAGATCGTCACGCTCGTGGTGATCGTCGCCGCCGTCTCGTACGCGTGGCACAACGTCGTCCAGAACCTCGCCCGCGCCAACATGACGGCGGGCTTCGGGTTCCTCAACAGTCGCGCCGGTTTCGACGTCGCCCAGAGTCTCATCGCCTATTCCAGCGATTCGACCTATTTCCGGGCCTTGCAGGTCGGCCTGATCAACACGCTCGTCATCGCCGCCGCCGGCGTCGTGACGGCGACGATCGTCGGCCTCCTCGTCGGCATCGGCCGCCTGTCGCACAACTGGCTGATCGCCAAGCTGTGCACGGTCTATGTGGAAATCTTCCGCAACATCCCGCCGCTGCTCGTCATCTTCTTCTGGTATCTCGGGGTCCTCGCACTGCTGCCGTCGATCCGCACGATCTTCCAGCATGTGAAGGAGAACCCGGATGCGGCCTTCTTCATCTCCAACCGCGGCATCTACATGCCCGCACCGGTCTTCGGGGAGAACTTCGGCATCGTCCTTGCGGCCTTCGCGCTCGGCGTCGTCGCGGCGATCGCCTTCACGATCTGGGCGAACGCCCGCCAGCGCGCAACGGGCAAGCGCCCGCCGGTGCTGTGGGTCAATCTCGGCCTGATCGTCCTCTTCCCGCTCATCGTCTTCGTCGTCGTGGGCGCGCCCCTCACCCTGGATTATCCGGTGCCGGGCTCGTTCAACATGAAGGGCGGCATGGTGATCGGGCCGGAGTTCCTGGCGCTCTATCTTGCGCTTTCGCTCTATACGGCCTCGTTCATCGCCGAGATCGTGCGCGCCGGCATCCGGGGCGTGTCCAAGGGACAGTCGGAAGCCTCCTATGCGCTGGGGCTGCGCCCCGGCCAGGCGACGCGCCTCGTCGTGCTGCCGCAGGCGCTCCGGATCATCATCCCGCCGCTCACCTCGCAATATCTCAACCTCATCAAGAACTCCTCGCTCGCGGTGGCCGTCGGTTATGCCGACCTCGTCGCGGTCGGCGGCACCATCCTCAACCAGTCCGGCAAATCCATCGAGATCATCGCGATCTGGATGGTCATCTACGTGTCGATCAGCCTCATCACGTCGCTGTTCATGAACTGGTTCAATGCCAAGATGGCCCTGGTGGAGCGCTGAGATGACGGAAAACATCAGCTATATTCGCGATCACTTCCTCGAGGCGGAAAAGCCGCCGGCGGCCAATTCCTCGGCATTCGCCTGGATCCGCAACAATCTCTTCGCCTCCTGGAAGGACGCCGTCCTGACGATCCTTGCCGTGGCGGCGCTGGTCTACTACGTGCCGAAGGCCGTCAACTGGCTGTTCATCTCGGCGGTATGGACGGGGGCCGACCGCACGGCCTGCCTCACCGTGGACCAGGGCGGGCAACTCGAAAGCGGCTGGAACGGGGCCTGCTGGGCCTATGTGAACGACCGCTTCGTGCAGTTCATGTTCGGTTCCTACCCGCGCGACGAACTGTGGCGGCCGCTGCTGGTCGCCGCCATGTTCGTAGCGCTGCTCGTGCCGCTCCTGATCCCGAAGGTGCCGCGCAAGGGCCTCAACGCCCTCCTGCTCCTTGTCGTCTTCCCCATCGTCTCCTTCTTCCTGCTCATCGGCGGCTTCGGCCTCCGGCATGTGGAGACGTCGCTGTGGGGCGGCCTGATGGTGACGCTCATCATCTCCTTCGTCGGCATCGTGGTCTCGCTGCCGGCCGGCATCCTGCTGGCGCTCGGCAGGCGGTCGAGCATGCCGATCATGAAGACGGCCAGCATCTTCTTCATCGAACTGATCCGCGGCGTGCCGCTGATCACCGTCCTTTTCATGGCGAGCGTGCTGCTGCCGCTGTTCCTGACGCCCGGCAACAACATCGACAAGTTCCTGCGCGCGCTCATCGGCGTGTCGATCTTCGCGTCCGCCTATATGGCGGAGGTTATTCGCGGCGGTCTTCAAGCCATTCCGAAAGGACAATATGAAGCGGCCGATGCCCTTGGTCTAAACTACTTCCACAAAATGACCTTCATCGTGCTTCCGCAGGCCATCAAGCTCGTGATCCCCGGCATCGTGAACACCTTCATCGGCATGTTCAAGGATACCTCCCTCGTCACGATCATCTCGATGTACGACCTGCTCGGCATCGTGAAGGCGAGTTTTGGGGATTCGGGCTGGATCACGCCGGTCACGCCGCTGACGGGCCTGATCTTCGCCGGCTTCGTGTTCTGGATTTTCTGCTTCGGCATGTCGCGCTATTCGGCCTTCGTGGAACGCCGGCTCGACACGAGCCACAAGAGATAACTGAGAGGAAACAAGAATGGCCAACCAAGCCCAGGCGCCGCAGATGGCGGTCTCCGCGACGGACGTCGCCGTCGAGATCGTCAACATGAACAAGTGGTACGGCGATTTCCATGTACTGCGCGACATCAACCTCAAGGTCATGAAGGGCGAGCGCATCGTCATCGCCGGCCCGTCTGGCTCCGGCAAGTCGACGATGATCCGCTGCATCAACCGCCTCGAAGAGCACCAGAAGGGCCAGATCGTCGTCGACGGCATCGAGCTGACGAACGACCTGAAGAAGATCGACGAGGTGCGCCGCGAGGTCGGCATGGTGTTCCAGCACTTCAACCTCTTCCCGCACCTGACGATCCTGGAGAACTGCACCCTCGCCCCGATCTGGGTGCGCAAGATGCCGAAGAAGGATGCCGAGGAGATCGCGATGCACTACCTCACGCGCGTCAAGATCCCCGAGCAGGCGAACAAGTATCCCGGCCAGCTCTCCGGCGGCCAGCAGCAGCGCGTGGCGATCGCCCGCTCGCTCTGCATGAAGCCGAAGATCATGCTCTTCGACGAGCCGACCTCCGCGCTCGACCCGGAAATGGTGAAAGAAGTGCTCGACACCATGGTCTCGCTCGCCGAGGAAGGCATGACCATGCTGTGCGTGACGCACGAAATGGGCTTTGCCCGCCAGGTCGCCAACCGCGTGATCTTCATGGACCAGGGCCAGATCGTCGAGCAGAACTCGCCCGCCGAATTCTTCGACAATCCGCAGCACGAGCGCACCAAGCTCTTCCTCAGCCAGATCCTCCACTGAGCGGACCGGCGGCACGACGTAAAAGGCGGGCGATGAGCCCGCCTTTTTCATTTTCCGCGCAGCTCCGCCCTCAGCTTCAGCGGGCTGGCGCCAAAATGGTTGCGGAAGGCGCGAGAGAAGGCGGAGAGGCTGTCGAAGCCGCTGCGCAACGCCACGTCCTGGATGGAGAGCGAGGTGTCGCGCACGAGCCGCTGCGCCGCCGTCAGCCTGAGCCGCAGGTAATAGGCGCCCGGCCCGATGCCGAGGCCGCTCGCAAAGAGCGTTTCGAGCTTGCGCGTGGAAAAGCCGAGGCGGCGGGCGAGCGCGGCGACCGTCAGGGGCCGGTCTATGGTGCGCTCCATCAGGCGGATGGCGGCGGCAAGCTCCGGCTCGCGCTCGCCGAGCCGGCCCAGCGAGACGAGCGGCTGCGCATCCGTCGCCGCATGGGTCTCGTCATAGACGAAGACGCTCGCCACATCGAGCGCCACCGCCGAGCCGAAGCGCGCGCGCACCAGGTGCAGCATCATGTCGAAGGTCGGCGAGGCGCCGCCCGAGGTCCAGAGCGGCCCGTCGGTGACGAAGCGGTCGGCACGCACGTTGAGCGCGGGAAAGGCGGCCGCGAAATCCTCCAGTTCCTCCCAGTGCGCCGTCGCGTCGCGCCCGTCGAGAAGGCCGGAGCGCGCCAGCAGCCAGCAGCCCGATTCGATGCCGGCGACGATGCCGAACCGGCGCGCCACCTTCTTGAGCCGGGCAACGAAGGCACGGTCGGCATGGCGATCCTGGTTGAAGCCGGCGATGAGAAGCAGCGCATCGCCGCTCGTGACGTCCGCGAAGGCACCGTCCACGCGGATCTCCACCCCGCAGGTCAGGAGCACCGGCCGGCCCTGCGGCGAGAGGATATTCCAGCGGAAGACCGGCTCCGGCACGACGCGGTTGGCCGCGCGCATGGGATCGAGCACGGAGGCGAGCGACATGATCGACGATTCCGGCAGGAGCACGATGGTGACGTCGAGCGGCCTTCGCCGCGGCTCTTCCTCGCTCATGTGGAAATTGTCAAAAAAGATGCGTCTTATGTCAATCGACAAAACCGCAATCGGGCATGATCGGCCTTACAGGTGATCTGGAGATGCAGCCCGATCAAGGTGAGAACCCCCTGTACCCCGAACGACCCTGATCCGCATTTTGCCGGAACGGGCTGGCGAGCCGAAAGGCGGACCGGCCCGTTTTTTTCGCCGTTCCGCCAGGAAAACCATGCGTTTTCCCGCCAGACGGGAACCGGATGCGCGTTCCCGCGTTTTCTTGCAAAACAAGCAGAAAGGTTCTCCCATGTCGAAGCTCAAGACCGGCCTTGCCACAGGCATCCTCTCCGCCGCACTCGCGTTCACCTCCATCGTGCCGGCGCACGCCGTCACCTTCATGCGCGTGCCGGTGCCGTCCGCCTCTTCCGTCGAGCAGGTGCAGTATCGCGACCGCCGCGGCTGGTATCACGGCCATCGCGGCTATCGTCACTCGCGCCCGGGCTATCGCCGCCATTCCGACGGCTGGTGGTATCCGCTGGCCGCCTTCGGTCTCGGCGCGGCAATCGGCGGCGCCATGTCCAACGACCGCCATTATGGCAACCGTCATGTCAACTGGTGCGCCAACCGCTACCGTTCGTACCGGACATCCGACAACACGTTCCAGCCCAATTACGGCCCGCGCAAGCAGTGCGTCTCGCCCTACTCCCGCTAGGCAAACGAAAAAGGGCAGCCGGACGGCTGCCCTTTTTCAATCGGCAATAGCGGCAGGGAGCGGAAAATGACCGACGGAACCGACGCGATAACCGAAACGGGGATGGAGCAGATCAAGATCGCCTTGAACACTCTGTACCTTTGCATAGATCACGCGGTGAAGCATATCGCGGGGGCAGAGGGCGTCGAAGCGGCCAGGCACTACAAAGCCGGCCTGCTGGCATCCCTCAAGAAGGGCGATATCGACATGGCCCTGCTTGAGGAGAGGAAGACCTTCGGCCTCGTCGTCTCCAAGATCGAAGCGCTGACCATACCCGCCGACACGGACGGACAAGGGTCACACCATCATATAAATCAAACTATTTAGAAGCATGGTTGGCGACCCCTGCAGGACTCGAACCTGCGACCTACTGCTTAGAAGGCAGTTGCTCTATCCAGTTGAGCTAAGGGGCCGGCGGGACCTCAGTGGGTCCACGGCTGCATGCGGTTGAAGCGGAAGTTGTCCGGATAGGCGACGCGCTTGCGGGTCGATTCCTTCGGCTCGATCACACGGTATTCGATGCCGTTGCGCTGCGCATAGGCAACCGCCTCTTCGCAGGTCTCGAAGGTGAGCTTGACCTGCTGGTACATGTCGCCCGAGCTGGTATAGCCCATGATCGGGTCGATCGTCCGCGGTTTTTCGGCATCGAACTCCAGAACCCAGAGATTGGTCTTGGCCTTGCCGGACTGCATGGCGGTCTTTGCGGGACGATAGATCTTCGCGGTCATCGAAGCGGCTCCAGAAGTCTCGAAAACGGGCGCACCGTTCCGCCGGCGCGTCCGCACATCCATAACCCGGATTTCGTAAAGGGGGAATGACCGGGCAGCATCGCCGGTGGTCGGAGTGGAGAGATTCGAACTCCCGACCCTCTGGTCCCAAACCAGATGCGCTACCAGGCTGCGCTACACTCCGTTCCGGCGATGCCGAGATACACGCATCCGGGGCCTGCCGCAACAGCAAATGGGTGTTTTCAAGCGCTTGCGGGCGGCCGGCGGAAACTATTGTCCCTTGCGCAGGGATTCCATCAGCGCGTTCTCGACCCGGTTGCCGGCGCGCAGGCGCAGGCGCTTGACCGTGCCGGCATTCAGCTCCAGCACGAAATCGATCGGCCCCTTCGAATCGATGATCGATTCGGAAAGCGGCTCGGCATTTTCCTTGATCGAGCGGACCTTGCCGTCCTTGCCGATGAACAGCATGTCGAGCGGCAGATAGGTGTTCTTCATCCACATGAAGACCTGCCGCGTCTCGCCGAAGGCGAACAGCATGCCGCGGTCGGGCGCCATCTCCCGGCGGAACATCAACCCTTCCTCGCGCTGGCGCGGCGTTACGGCCAGCTCCACCGTGAAGGCATGGCTCTTGCCGTCGCGGGTGACGATCGAAAGCGGCTGCGTATCGAATTTCTCGGCCGCGAAGGCCGGAAACGACAGGCAGAGAAAAAGCGCCAGAACGGCGCTTCCAAGCTGCGCGATACCGAACGCCCGCGCCAGACGTGCCATCAGTGCGGCCTGTTGCCGGGAACCGGCATGTCCGGATGGATCTCCGCCGCCATCAGGCCCTTCTCGCCGTCGCCGAAGCGCACGAGCACGACCTGGCCGGGGCGCAGCTCCGTCAGGCCGAAGCGGCGCAGCGTCTCCATGTGGATGAAGATGTCTTCCGTGCCCTCGCCGCGCGTGAGGAACCCGAAGCCCTTGGTGCGGTTGAACCACTTGACCAGCACGCGCTCCAGCCCGCTCGAGGGCGTGACCTGCACGTGGGTCTTGACCGGCGGCATCTGCGAGGGGTGCACGGCGGTCGACTGATCCATGGAAAGGATGCGGAAGGCCTGGTAGCCGCGCTCGCGCTTCTGGATCAGCGCGACGACGCGCGTTCCTTCCAGAACCGTCTGGTAGCCGTCGCGGCGCAGGCAGGTGACGTGCAGCAGCACGTCCTGCATGCCGTTGTCCGGCACGATGAAGCCGAAGCCCTTGGCAACGTCGAACCACTTGATGACGCCGGTGATCTCGACCAGATCGACGACGTCGTTGCCCTGGTCATCACACGCCGTGATTTCCTTTGAAGACACCCTGTCCGCCATGATCTGCCAGCCCCTCGTTTACGCGTCACAAGAGTTACGGTTAACTGATTCTTGATAACCAGAATAACATTGTCCCGATGCGACTGCGCAAGCCCCCTTGAAAGTTTTGCCCGCTCCGTCTTAGCCGCCAAGGCTTGCCTCAGGCTGACAAAACCCTACCCTTCCCGCGATTCCCACCTGGAGGACATTTCCATGCGTTATCTTCACACAATGGTCCGCATCAAGGACATCGACCAGTCGCTGCATTTCTACTGCACCCTCTTCGGTCTTCAGGAAGTGCGCCGCACAGAGAACGAGAAGGGCCGCTTCACGCTGATCTTCCTCGCCGCCCCCGGGGATGCCGAGGCCGCCCGCGCCGATGCGGCGCCCTGCCTCGAGCTCACCTATAACTGGGACAGCGAGGATTATGCCGGCGGACGCAATTTCGGCCACCTCGCCTACGAGGTCGACGACATCTACGCCACCTGCCGGAACCTGATGGACAACGGCGTCACCATCAACCGCCCGCCGCGCGACGGGCATATGGCGTTCGTGCGCTCGCCGGACGGCATTTCCATCGAAATCCTCCAGAAGGGCGGAAGCCTCGCGCCCGCCGAGCCCTGGGCCTCGATGGGCAACACCGGAAGCTGGTAAGCCGGCGCGCACGCAAGCCCCGGGCAAAGCTGGTGCCTTAAGCCGAGGCTGACGAACCATCGTTTCGCCGTATTTGACCGGGACCTTCTTGCCGTTCCGGTCAATTGCCAGCGTGAGGGGCGTTTTTTGGCCGTTCCCGGCCGGATACCTCCCGTTCTGCGTGCAGCGGCCTCATACGCCTCCCCCTTTGACACCATGGGCGGACGCGGTAACATCGCGGCAACCGCAGCTTGGCCGACCGGCTTTCTCGATTGCGGTTGCGACTGTTTGCAGAAATGGCCCCATCGGCGGCAAGACCGAGGGCCCGAACGTCGAAAGCGGGGGAAAGCCTTTGCAGGACATGCAAGGAATGTGGCCGAGCCGGAAGACGCTGCGGTATGGATTGCTGCTGGCTGTTTCGGTCGCCGCGCTCTCGGGCTGCGTTTCCGCAGTCACCACGGATATGCGCGCGGACAATACGGGCGCGCAGGAGAGCGAAGACACCGTCGCCACGGCCGGCGATGCCGCGGGTGCGGCCACCGCCGCGGCGGACGGCGCTGAAGCGACGGCCGATACGGCTAATGCCGATACCGGCCAGCAGTCGGCGGGCGCCGGCATGGCGGGCCTCGTCATGCAGCCGGCATCGCTCGACGCTGGCAAGGCGAGCATCTATTCGAACGGCGGCGTCGCGCCGACGGGCACCGCCGATATGGCGCAGACCAACGGCATGAACGCCTCCGCCGGCAGCCTTTATGCCAGCGCGGGCGCCGCGGGCGCGGAAAAGACCGGGCGCCTGCCCGTCGAGGACATGCCGCCGGTCGATGCAACCGGCCAGCAGCAGGTCCTTGCCGCCATGGACGGCGAAGACGGCCTGCCGGCGAACGTTCCCATCCCCACGACGGCGCGGACCGCGCTCGTCGAGGAAAATGCCGGCGGCAACGCGGCCGGCCTTGCCCTTGCGAGCCGGCAGGACGACGGCATGGCGGCGGGCGGCGCTCGCAAGGATGCCACGCAAGGCTCGCTCTTTGCCGGCACGGCCGAAGCCGCGGGCGACGCGGTCGGCGTGACGCAGAAGCCGCGCCGCGTGCTGAACCGCGACGCGGCGGGCGCCATGCAGGTTGCCTCGCTCGGCGTGCTGCCCGGCGTTTCGAACGCGAACCCGCTCTTTTCCGACGATCATTCCGAGGCCGACGAAGTCGACGACGACACACCGGAATTCAAGGAGGTCGCCTCGCTTGCGGGCCTTGCCCGCCTTGCGCCGAACGGCCTCTGGCTGCAGACGGAAAAGGTCAAGACCGGCTGTTTCAAGCCGGAGCTCCTGCAGGTGCTGAAGACGGTCGAGAATCATTACGGCAAGCCGATCATCGTCACCTCGGGCCTGCGCTCCATCAAGCCGGGCCGGGCCAAGCAGTCGCTGCACACGCGCTGCGAGGCGGCGGACATCCAGATATCCGGCGTCACGAAATGGGAGCTTGCGGAATATCTGCGCAGCATGCCCGGCCGCGGCGGCGTCGGCACGTACTGCCATACCGAATCCGTGCATATCGACGTGGGCACGCAGCGCGACTGGAACTGGCGCTGCCGCCGGAAAAAGTAACCCGGCATCTAACCCATTGCCGTTATGTGCTTTTTCCAGATGGAAGCCGCCCTTTGGGCGGCTTTTCATTTTTTTGTCGCAAGGGCCTTTTCCCGCTTGCGGAAGCGCAATCGCCCTTCTATAAGACGCCCACCGCACGCGCCCTTCGTCTATCGGTTAGGACGCCAGATTTTCATTCTGGAAAGAGGGGTTCGACTCCCCTAGGGCGTGCCACGGTTTCCCCCTCGAAATCGCTAAATCTCCCGCGCTGCGAAGCGCCTGTTTTCGCTGTTGAAAAACTTCCGCGTCCCGCGATTTTCCGTCTTGCGAATCCACGCCGCCCCGACTAGAAGACGCCCACCGCACGCGCCCTTCGTCTATCGGTTAGGACGCCAGATTTTCATTCTGGAAAGAGGGGTTCGACTCCCCTAGGGCGTGCCACCTTCCCCTTTCAGCCGTTACCCATCCGTTCCGTTCGTGCCCTGTTGGCGACGCTCGTTGACTGCGCGGAAAAAACTGCGATTTCCTCGGTTTAGGGGCTTGCGCAAATCGGAAGGCACGACTAGAAGACGCCCACCGCACGCGCCCTTCGTCTATCGGTTAGGACGCCAGATTTTCATTCTGGAAAGAGGGGTTCGACTCCCCTAGGGCGTGCCACGGTTCTTCCCGAAATGTCCCGGAAACCGCTGTTCAGAACGCCTTTGCCGCGTCGATGATGCGGAACTGGACGCGGCGGTTGCCCTGCCAGCTATCGGCCGAAAGCGTACCGGCGACATGCACGGCCTGTCCGCGCTCCTTCATCAGGAAAAGACCGAGATCGGCTTCCGCCGCGCGGAAGGCCATGGCGTCGAGCCGTCCGCCGTCGGGCCCTTCGAGGCTGACGCGCAGGTGATTGACGCCGACCGGCCGCACGTCGCGGATGCGGTGCGCCGGCAGGGCGAAGACCGGCTGCGGGTGGCCGGAGCCGTAGGGGCCGGCCTGCTCGAGCTGGTCGGCAAGAGCGAGCGTCGCGCCAGAGGCGCTGAGCGCCCCGTCGATCTTCAGCGTCTCCACGGCCACCAGATCGCGCACCGCCCTTTCGGCGCGCTCGGCGAAGAAGCTGCGCAGGCGGCCGAGATTGGCGCGCTCCACCGTCAGGCCCGCCGCCATGGCATGGCCGCCGCCCTTGACGAGGATGCCCTCCTCCACGGCGGCACGCACCATGCGACCGAGGTCGAAGCCGCTGATCGAGCGGCCCGAGCCGGTGCCCTTGCCGGAAGGGTCGAAGGCGATGGCGAAGGCCGGGCGGCGGAAGCGGTCCTTGAGGCGCGAGGCGAGGAGGCCGACAACGCCGGGATGCCAGCCCTCGCGGGCCGTCAGGATCACCGCGGCGCCCTCGCCCGTGCCGTATTCGGCCTCGGCTTCCGCCTCCGCCTCGGCCAGCATGGCGACTTCCATCGCCTGGCGCTCGCGGTTGAGATCGTCGAGCTGCTTTGCGATGCGCTCGGCCTCGCCCGGCTCGTCGATGGTGAGCAGCCGGCTGCCGAGCGCCGCATCGCCGATGCGCCCGCCGGCATTGATGCGCGGGCCGACGAGGAAGCCGAGATGGTAGGGCGTCACGGGCCCGCCGATGCCGGCCTGCTTGAGGAGCGCCGTCAGGCCCGCATTACCGAGATGGCGCGCGGCGACGAGGCCCTTCACCACATAGGCGCGGTTGAGGCCCTTCAGCGGAACGACGTCGCAGACCGTGGAGAGCGCCACCAGATCGAGCATGGAAAGAAGGTCGAAGCTCGCGGCCCGCGCATCGCCCCGCGCCTTCAAGAGCCGCTGGAGGGCGACGAGGACGAGGAAGACGACGCCGGCGGCCGACAGATGCCCCTGCCCCGAAAGATCGTCCTCGCGGTTGGGATTGACCAACGCAAGCGCCGGCGGCAGCGCCTCGCCGACCTGGTGATGGTCGATGACGACGACATCGATGCCGCGCTCGCGCGCGACGGCGAGCGATTCGTGGCTGGTCGAGCCGCAGTCGACCGTGACGATCAGTTGCGCGCCGCGGTCGATGAGCTGGCCGATGGCGTTGGGGTTCGGGCCGTAGCCCTCGAAGATGCGGTCGGGAATGTAGATTTCCGCCGGCACGCCGAAATGGGCAAGGAAGCGGTAGAGCAGCGCCGAGGAGGCAGCGCCGTCGACGTCGTAGTCACCGAAGATCGCGACCCGCTCGCCCCGCTCGATGGCGCGTGCCAGCCGCTCCGTCGCCGCCTCGCAGTCCATCAGGCTGTAGGGCTCCGGCATCAGGCGGCGCAGGGTCGGGTCGAGGAATTCCAGCGCCGTCTCGAAGGCGACGCCGCGGCCGGAAAGCACGCGGGCGATGAGATCCGGCAGGCCGTGCGTCTGGCTCATCGCCAGCGCGCGGTTCTCCCCCGCCTGATCGAGCCGCGCCACCCAGCGCTGCCCGGTTGCCGAGCGCTCGACGCCGAGGAAGGCCCGGCTGACGGGATCTGCGTTTTCCAGCATGCTCATGGACGCATGTCTCTCCAGGCTGCTTGCTCCCTCGCCCCCTCTATCGTCATGCTCGGGCTTGACCCGAGCATCCACACCCGTGGGTGCCGATGGATCCTCGGGTCAAGCCCGAGGATGACGTCGATGGGTGGGGCGAGGCTCGTCAGCCGACCGATCTTCAGCTTACCGATATCACGCCGCGCCGGAGAAGACAGGCTCAACCCGCCTTCGGCCGCTCGATACGGATGACCTGCGGTTCGCCGACGAGGTAGCCTTCGCTCTTGACGGAGGCGACGGCCTTGCGGACGGAATCCTCCATCGTCGCGTGGGTGACGAGGATGATCGTCTTGGGGTCGCTCGATTCGGCGGTCGGCTGGCCGCGCTGCACGATGGATTCGAGCGAGATGCCGTTTTCCGCCATATGCCGTGCGATGCTGGCGAAGACGCCGGTGCGGTCCTCCACCGAGAGGCGGATGAAATAGCCGCCGTGGTGCTTCCTGATCTGCGCGCGCTTGTAGGGCGCGAGCGCCGCGGCCGGGCGGCCGAGGACGGGCACCGTCTGCGCGCCCGGGCGGCTTTTCGCGATATCGGCGATGTCGCCGAGCACGGCCGAGGCCGTGGCATTGCCGCCGGCGCCGGGGCCGACCATCAGGAGCTCGCCGAGAATGTCGGATTCGATCGCCACGGCGTTCGTCACGCCGTCCACCTGCGCGATGACGCTGTCGAGCGGCACCATCGTCGGATGCACGCGCTGTTCGACGCCCGTGTCGGTCTTCTGCGCGACGCCGAGCAGCTTGATGCGGTAACCGAGGTCGGCGGCGGCGCGGATATCGTCGATGGAGATGTTGGTGATGCCTTCGAGATAGATGTCGTCGGCCGAAATCCTCGTGCCGAAGGCAAGCGTCGTCAGGATCGACAGCTTGTGCGCCGTGTCGTTGCCCTCGATGTCGAAGGCGGGATCTGCCTCGGCATAGCCGAGCCGCTGGGCTTCCTTGAGGCACGCCTCGAAGGAAAGCCCCTCCTTCTCCATCTTGGTGAGGATGTAGTTGCAGGTGCCGTTCATGATCCCGTAGACGCGGGAGATCGTGTTGCCGGTGAGCGATTCCCGCAGCGCCTTGATGACCGGGATGCCGCCGGCGACGGCCGCCTCGTAGTTGAGGAGCGCGCCGTGCTTTTCCGCAAGGGCGGCAAGCTCGACGCCGTGGGCGGCAAGCAGCGCCTTGTTGGCGGTGACGACGTGGACGCCGCGCGACAGCGCCGCCTTGACGGCGGCGAGGGCCGGATCGCCCGCCCCGCCCATCAGCTCCACGAAGACGTCGATCTTCGCCTCGCGTGCGAGCGCGAGGGGTTCGTTGAACCATTCGGCACCGGAAAGATCGACGCCGCGGTCGCGGCCCCTGGTGCGCGCGGTCACGGCGACGATGTCGATCGGCCGGCCGCACGTCGTCGTGAGCATATCCCTGCGTTCGACGAGAATCTTCGCGAGCGAGGCACCAACGGTCCCCAAGCCCGCAATGCCGATCTTCAGGGCATCAGCCATGGTCATGTCCTAACGTTTTGGAAGAAGCCCTCCGCAGACACGCGGAGGGCGGATTTTCAGCGATGGGCGTTCAGCGAGATGACGTTGTGCATCGTCTCGTCCGCCGTGGAGAGGAACTTCTTGATGTTGCGCGCGGCCTGGCGGATGCGGTGCTCGTTCTCGACCAGCGCGAGGCGGACGTAATCGTCGCCCAGTTCGCCGAAGCCGACGCCCGGAGCGACCGCGACATCCGCCTTCTCGACGAGCAGCTTGGAGAATTCCAGCGAGCCGAGGTGGCGGAACTTTTCCGGGATCTTCGCCCAGGCGAACATGGTGGCGGCCGGCGGGGGAACCTCGAAGCCCGCCTTGCCGAAGCTTTCGACCATGACGTCGCGGCGGCGCTTGTAGACGTTGCGCACCTCGGCGATGTCCGAGCCGTCGCCGTTGAGCGCATGGGTCGCGGCCACCTGGATCGGCGTGAAGGCGCCGTAGTCGAGGTAGGACTTCACGCGCGTCAGCGCGGCGATCAGGCGCTCGTTGCCGACGGCAAAGCCCATGCGCCAGCCGGGCATGGAGAAGGTCTTCGACATGGAGGTGAATTCCACCGTCACGTCCATGGCGCCCGGAACCTCCAGCACGGAGGGCGGCGGCGTGTCGTCGAAGTAGATTTCCGAATAGGCAAGGTCGGAGAGCACGATGATGTCGTGCTTCTTCGCAAAGGCGATGACGTCCTTGTAGAAATCGAGCGTGGCGACCTGCGCGGTCGGGTTCGACGGGTAGTTGAGGATCAGCGCCAGGGGCTTGGGGATCGAGTGGCGCACAGCCCTTTCAAGCGGCGGGAAGAAGCTCTCGTCCGGCTCGACGGGAATGGAGCGGATCACACCGCCGGTCATCAGGAAGCCGAAGGCGTGGATCGGATAGGTCGGGTTCGGGCAAAGGATCACGTCGCCCGGCGCGGTGATCGCCTGCGCCATGTTGGCAAAGCCTTCCTTGGAGCCGAGGGTCGCGACGACCTGCGTTTCCGGGTTGAGCTTCACGCCGAAGCGGCGGGCGTAATAGGCGGCCTGCGCGCGGCGAAGGCCGGGAATGCCCTTGGAGGAGGAATAGCGGTGCGTGCGCGGGTCCTGCACCACCTCGCACAGCTTGTCGACGATGGCTTTCGGCGTCGGCAGGTCGGGGTTGCCCATGCCAAGGTCGATGATATCGGCGCCACCCGCTCGCGCGCTTGCCTTCAAACGGTTGACCTGTTCGAAAACATACGGCGGCAGACGCCTGACCTTGTGAAACTCTTCCATCTTTTACCCCGTTAGGCGCGGAGCCCCTCGGGCGGCTTTGCCAAAGGGCGCGAACCCCGCGCGAATCAAGTGACCGATTACGGGCGAAAGCGTTCAAAATGAAGGCGCTTCGCCCATGCCGGCGGCCTTGCGGCCACCTTTCGCTTTGCGGCCAAACGGCCGGAAAGGCAAGCGCTATTTCTGGCCTTCGATCTCGGCGAGCGTCGCCTTGCCGTGCCCTTCGCGCAGCGCCTGCAACTCGGCGAGCTGGCGGCGGTATTCCGCGTCCGAGATCGCGCCGGAGCTGCGGCGCTTGGAAAGCGCCGTCAGGCGCGCGCCGTATTCGGCGGCTTCCGCATCGCTCATCTGCTGCGTCTCGGCGGTGACGATGGCGGTGATGTCCGGATAGACCTCGGCCCGGTTGGCGCCGGCATTGATCGAGGGGTCGCGCGCGGCCGGGCTGCAGGACGCCAGCACCGCCGGCAGGGCGGCAACGAGAAGGGCGGCGGCGACGCGCCTGAATTCGAACGCCATATGGCTGTATGCTCCTGTCGAGACGACGGGTTCCAAGTCTTGCCGGGAAAGGCTGTCAGGCCCTTGTAATCTGTTTCGGAGAGAATGTAAAAATACAAAAGTAACAATAAAATCGGGAGGGAGCGATGGCCGAGGACAGCAAAGCGGGAACACGCGATGCAGCCGGAGCGAAGCCCGGTTTCCAGCCGTTCGATCCCGCCGCGATCGAGCCCTATATCGTCAAGGATCCCGAGGCGCTGACGGTGAACCTTGCGCGCACCGTCGAGCAGCTCGGCAAGGCCGCCTCCGCCTGGCTTGCCCCGCGCGAGAGCGGCGAGAAGGTCGACACCGTCGCCGAGCCGATGGTCGACATGGTCAAGACGCTCTCCAAGGTCTCCGAATACTGGCTGGCCGACCCGCGCCGCACGCTGGAGGCGCAGACCATGCTGCTCGGCAGCTATTTCACCATCTGGTCGCGCACGCTGAACCGCCTCGGCGGGCAGGAAGTCGAGGACGCGCCCGATCCGCACGCCAGGGACAAGCGCTTTGCCGACGAGGACTGGGTGAAGAACCCGTTCTTCGATTTCCTGCGGCAGGCCTATTTCGTGACCTCCGACTGGGCGGAAAAGCTCGTCTCGGACGCCGAAGGCCTCGATGAGCACACGCGTCACAAGGCCGGCTTCTATGTGAAGCAGATCGCCAGCGCCATCTCGCCGACCAACTTCGTCACGACCAACCCGCAGCTCTACCGCGAGACGGTCGCCTCGAACGGCGCGAACCTCGTGCGCGGCATGAAGATGCTGGCGGAAGACATCGCCGCCGGCGAGGGCGACCTGAAGCTGCGCCAGACGGACACCAGCAAGTTCGCCATCGGCGAGAACATGGCGCTGACGCCCGGCAAGGTGCTGGCGCAGAGCGACATCTGCCAGGTCATCCAGTACGACGCGACGACGGAGACGGTGCTGAAGCGCCCTCTCCTCATCTGCCCGCCGTGGATCAACAAGTTCTACATCCTCGACCTCAACCCGGCGAAATCCTTCATCAAATGGGCGGTCGACCAGGGCCACACGGTCTTCGTCATCTCCTGGGTGAACCCGGACGAGCGCCATGCGGAAAAGGACTGGGAATCCTATGCCCGCGAGGGCATCGGCTTTGCGCTTGATACGATAAAGCAGGCGACCGGCGAGGAAGAGGTCAACGCCATCGGCTATTGCGTCGGCGGCACGCTGCTCGCCGCGACGCTCGCCCTCCACGCCCGCGAGGGCGACAGGCGCATCCGCACCGCGACGCTCTTCACCACGCAGGTCGACTTCACCTTTGCCGGCGACCTGAAGGTCTTCGCCGACGAGGACCAGATCGACCTCATCGAGCGCGGCATGAAGGCGACCGGCTATCTCGACGGCTCGAAGATGGCGACCGCCTTCAACATGCTGCGCGCCTCGGAGCTGATCTGGCCCTATTTCGTCAACAACTACCTGAAGGGCCAGGACCCGATGCCCTTCGACCTTCTCTATTGGAATTCAGATTCCACGCGAATGCCTGCCGCCAACCACTCGTTTTACCTTAGGAATTGTTATCTCAACAACAACCTTACCAAGGGCAAGATGATGCTGGGCGGCGCGCCGGTATCGCTGAAGGACGTCAAGATCCCGATCTACAACCTCGCCACCAAGGAAGACCATATCGCGCCCGCAAAATCCGTCTTCGTCGGCTCGAAGTTCTTCGGCGGCAAGGTCACCTATGTCATGGCCGGCTCCGGCCATATCGCGGGTGTCGTCAACCCGCCAGACAAGAAGAAGTACCAGTATTGGACCGGCGGGCCGGTGAAGGGCGAATTCGAGGACTGGGCGGCCAAGGCGAAGGAAACGCCCGGCTCCTGGTGGCCGCACTGGCACGAATGGATCAAGGCCGAGGACGACCGCATGGTGCCCGCCCGCAAGACCGGAGGCACGATGAACTCCATCGAGGAAGCCCCGGGGTCCTACGTGCGCGTTCGTGCGTAACGGGCGGGTTGCATGATGGGTGAGCGGCAATGATCTTCGATCCGCCGCTCGTTACCGGCACGCTCGTGCAGCGCTATAAGCGTTTTCTCTTCGACGCCGTCCTCGACGACGGGTCGGCGATCACCGGCTCCTGCCCCAATACCGGCTCGATGCGCGGGCTGACGGCGCCCGGCTCGCGCATCTGGATGTCGACGAGCGACAGCCCGACACGCAAGCACCGCCATCGCCTCGAACTGGTGGAGGCGGACGGCACCGTGGTCGGCATCAATACGGGCCTGCCGAACCGTCTTGCCGAGGAAGCGATCCGGGCCGGCCTCGTCGCCGATCTCGCCGCCTATCCGGTGCTGGAGCGCGAGAAGAAATACGGCCGCAATTCGCGCATCGACATCCTGCTCTCCGGCGACGGCCGCCCACCCGCCTATGTCGAGGTGAAGAACGTCCATTTCCGCCGCACGACCGGCCTTGCCGAATTTCCCGACACGGTGACGGCGCGCGGGGCGAAGCATCTGGAAGAACTCGGCGACATGGCGGAGGCCGGTTTCCGCGCCGTCATGCTCTATCTCGTCCAGCGCGAGGACTGCGATCTCTTCCGCATCTGCGGCGATCTCGACCCGTTCTATGCGGCCGGCTTCCGGCGGGCGCTTTCGCGCGGCGTCGAAGCCTATGCCGTCAAATGCGCGGTGACGTCGCGGCAAATTCAGCCCGTGGCGTCGATCGCCATGGACGAACCCGGTCCGGCTGTTTTATGAACGGTCTGCAAAGACCAGTGAAAGCTCGACCATGGTAACCTATATCGACGCGACCTCCGCGCCGCTGAAGAACACCGGCGTGATCCGCCTCTACGATGCCGAGGCCTTCGAAGGCATGCGCAAGGCCTGCCAGCTCACGGCGCGCTGCCTCGACGAGCTCTACCCGCTGGTCAAGCCGGGCGTCGCCACGGACGTGATCGACCGCTTCGTCCTCGAATTCGGCATGGACAACGGCGCCCTGCCCGCGACGCTCAACTATCGCGGCTACACGAAATCCACCTGTACCTCGATCAACCACGTCGTCTGCCACGGCATTCCCAACGACAAGCCGCTGCGCGAGGGGGATGTCGTCAATATCGACGTCACCTACATCCTCGACGGCTGGCACGGCGATTCGAGCCGCATGTATCCGGTCGGCGAGGTCAAGCGCGCCGCCGAGCGCCTGCTGGAAGTTACCCATGAATGCCTGATGCGTGGCATCGCTGCCGTCCGCCCCGGCGCGCGTACCGGCGCCATCGGCGAGGCGATCCAGACCTATGCGGAGGCCGAGCGCTGCTCGGTCGTGCGCGATTTCTGCGGCCACGGTGTCGGCCGGCTCTTCCACGATGCGCCGAACATCCTGCATTACGGCCGTGCCAACGAAGGCCCGGAAATGAAGGAAGGTATGATCTTCACCATCGAGCCGATGATCAATCTCGGCCGCCCGCATGTGAAGGTGCTGTCCGACGGCTGGACGGCGGTGACGCGTGATCGCTCGCTCTCCGCCCAGTACGAGCATACCGTGGGCGTGACGGCGGACGGCTGCGAGATCTTCACGCTCTCGCCCGGCGGCCTCGACCGCCCGGGCCTTCCGGCATAGGCCGCCCATGACGCGCCCGCGCGCAGGAGACGAGCCGACATCTCCCGCCGATATGGCGGACGACCTCTTCGAGGAGGCCGACGAGCGCGGCCATTTCTTCGAGCGCCCCGCCCAGGCAACGCCCGCCAAGGCCCTTCCCGCAGCGGACGACAAGCACTATCACGGCCACCGCGAGCGCCTGCGCACCCGTTTCCGCGACAACGGCGACACGGCGCTTGCCGATTACGAGATCCTTGAGCTCCTGCTCTTCCGCCTCATTCCCCGCCGCGACACCAAGCCGATAGCCAAGGCTCTGCTCGACCGCTTCGGCACGCTCTCCGGCGTCTTCGGCGCGACGCCCGCGCTGCTGCAGGAGGTCAAGGGCATCGGCGAGGCTGTGGCGCTCGACCTGAAGCTCATCGCCGCCGTCGCCCAGCGCACGCTGAAGAGCGAGATCCGCAACAAGACGGTCCTCTCCTCCTGGTCCTCGCTCATCCAGTATTGCCACGCCGCCATGGCGCACGAACCGCGCGAGCAGTTCCGCATCCTCTTCCTCGACAAGCGCAACACGCTGATCGCCGACGAGGTGCAGGGCCGCGGCACGGTCGACCATACGCCGGTCTATCCGCGCGAGGTGGTGCGCCGGGCGCTGGAACTTTCGGCGACCGCCATTATCCTCGTCCACAATCACCCGTCCGGCGATCCCACCCCGTCGCGGGCAGACATCGACATGACGAAGACAATCGTGGAAACCGCCCGTCCGCTTGGTATTACCGTGCATGACCACATCATCATCGGCAAGGACGGGCATGCCAGCCTCAAGGGGCTGAGACTTATGTAGGATTCCAGAATCGGGTGATCGCTCTTTCATCCGATTGAAACGGTTTGCTGCCACATTCGGTTGACGAACATGATCCGGCGAAGACAATTGCTGCGATGCAATATGATTCTTCCCGTGGAAGACTGAGGCAATCTCATATGCAGGAATACGATCTCGTCGTCGTGGGCAGCGGCCCCGCAGGCCGCCGCGGCGCCATCCAGGCCGCCAAGCTCGGACGCAAGGTTCTCGTCATCGAACAGGGAAAGCGCGTCGGCGGGGTTTCGGTGCATACCGGCACGATTCCCTCCAAGACGCTGCGCGAGACGGCGCTCAATCTTTCCGGCTGGCGCGAGCGCGGCTTTTACGGCCGCGCCTACCGCGTGAAGCAGGAAATCAGCGCCGACGACCTGCGCCGCCGCCTGCTCATCACGCTCGACCATGAGGTGGAGGTGCTGGAGCACCAGTTCGCCCGCAACCGCGTGCAGCACATGCGCGGCAAGGCCTCGTTCGTGGCACCCGAGACGCTGGAAATCGTCAAGGACGACGGCGAGACGATCCACGTCACCGCCAAGAGCATCCTGCTTGCCGTCGGCACGAAACCCTACCGTCCCGACAGCATTCCCTTCGACGGCGTCAGCGTGCTCGACAGCGACGAACTGCTCGACATCAGGGAACTGCCGCGCTCGATGGCGGTCATCGGCGCCGGCGTCATCGGCATCGAATATGCGACGATCTTCTCGGCACTCGACACCCAGGTGACGGTCATCGACCCGAAGCCGACGATCCTCGATTTCATCGATCGCGAGATCGTCGAGGAATTCATCCATGACCTGCGCGACCGCAACATGAAGCTGATCCTCGGCCAGAAGGCCGAGAAGGTGGAGAAGTTGGAAAACGGCAAGTGCGAGATCACGCTGGACAACGGCCGCCACGTCACCTGCGACATGGTGCTCTATGCCGCCGGCCGCGTCGGCGCGACGGACAGCCTCAACCTTGCCGCCGCGGGGCTTACGGCCGATTCGCGCGGCCGCCTCAGCGTCAATCCGGAGACCTTCCAGACCGAGGTGCCGCATATCTACGCCGCCGGTGACGTCGTCGGCTTCCCCTCGCTCGCCTCGACCTCCATGGAACAGGGCCGCATCGCCGCGCGCGTCGCCGTCGGGGCGATTGCCAAGGAGCCGCCGAAATACTTCCCCTACGGCATCTATGCCGTGCCGGAAATCTCCACCTGCGGCCTCACCGAGGAAGAGGTCAGGGAGCGCGGCATCCCCTACGAATGCGGCATGGCGCGCTTCCGCGAGACCTCGCGCGGCCACATCATGGGCCTCAATTCCGGTCTCCTGAAGATGATCTTCTCGCTGAAGACCCGGCGCCTCCTCGGCGTGCACATCGTCGGCGAAGGCGCGACCGAGCTCGTCCACATCGGCCAGGCCGTCCTCAACCTCAAGGGCACCGTCGAATATTTCGTGGAGAACACGTTCAACTACCCGACCCTTGCCGAAGCCTACAAGATCGCCGGCCTCGACGCCTGGAACCGCATGGGCGACCTGTCGCAGGCGGGGTGACCCCGAAGCGAGCGGAGTGCCGCGGGGCGTGGATCCTCGGGTCAAGCCCGAGGATGACGGAGAGGAGGAGAAGCCTCCCACTCCTTGAAGGCGCGGCATGCGGAAAGCCCGCTTTTATCGCAATACTCCTCTCCTGTCGTCATCCTCGGGCCTGACCCGAGGATCCACGCCACAACCTCTGCAACGATGCACCAAACAAAAGGCCGCCCAAAGGGCGGCCTTTCCGTTTTGCAATGAATTGCAGTTCCGATTACTCGGCGTCGCCTTCGGCGGCCTTCTTCTTGGCCGGGGCCTTCTTCTTCGGAGCGGCTTCCTCGCCTTCGGCGGCTTCGGCCTTGGCGGCAGCCTTCTTCTTCGGGGCGGCCTTCTTGGTTTCCTTTTCGGAACCCTCTTCGTCGTCCGCCATCAGCTCTTCCTTGGAAACGGTCTTGTCCGTCACCTTGATCTCGCCGAGCAGGTGATCGACGACCTTCTCCTCGAAGATCGGCGCGCGCAGCGAAGCGGCGGCGCCCGGGGTCTTCTGGAAGTATTCGAGGATCTGCTTTTCCTGGCCCGGGAACTGGCGGAGCTGCTGGTAGAGCGATTGCTGCATTTCCTCGTCGGTCACCTGGACGCCGGCCTTCTCGCCGATTTCCGAGAGGACGAGGCCGAGGCGGACGCGGCGTTCGGCGAGCTTGCGGTATTCCTCGCGAGCGGCTTCTTCCGTCGTATCCTCGTCGGCGAAGGTCTTGCCGGACTGTGCGAGGTCCGTGTTGATCTGGCGCCAGATGTTTTCGAATTCGGCATCGACCAGGCGTTCCGGCGTGTCGAACTTGTACATCTCGTCGAGCTGATCGAGAATCTGGCGCTTGACCTTCTGGCGGGTGACCGAGCCGTACTGGCTTTCGATCTGGCCGCGGACGATCTCGCGCAGCTTGTCGGCCGATTCGAGGCCGAGCTTGGAAGCGAGGTCGTCGTTGATCTCGACGGCGGCGGGAGCGGCGACTTCCTTGACGTTGATGTCGAAGGTGGCTTCCTTACCGGCAAGGTTCTCGGCCGGGTAATCGGCCGGGAAGGTGACGGTGATGACCTTCTCGTCGCCGGCCTTCAGGCCGACGAGCTGTTCCTCGAAGCCCGGGATGAAGCGGTTGGAGCCGAGAACGAGTTCCGCGTCCTCGTCCTTGCCGCCATCGAAGGCGACGCCGTCGACCTTGCCGAGATAGTCGATGGTGACGCGGTCGCCGTCGGCGGCCTTGCCCTTCTTCGTCTCGTAGGAACGGGCGCTCTCGGCGATCTTGAGGATCTGCTCGTCGACTTCCTTCGGATCGATCTCGACGACTTCGCGCGTGACGGCGATGCCGGAATTGTCCTTGAGGTCGATGGCGGGGATCACTTCGTAGGAGAGCGTGAACTCGAAGTCGGCTTCACCGGCAAGGATCTTCTCCGCCTCGGCCTGGTCCTCGGTCATCGCGATTTCCGGCTGCGTTGCGGACTTCTCGCCGCGCTCGGAGAGAATCGCGGACGGACGGTCGCGGACGATCTCGTTGACGAGCTCGGCCATGACGGACTTGCCGTACATCTTCTTCAGATGCGCGAAGGGCACCTTGCCCGGACGGAAGCCGTTGATGCGGACACGGCCCTTCACGTCCTCAAGACGCTCGTTCATCTGAGCTTCCATGTCCTTGGCCGGGATGACGACCTTGATTTCGCGCTTCAGCCCTTCAGCGAGCGTTTCGATAACCTGCATGTTCAAACCTTCATTTCGAGTTGGCGGTGCTCAAACCGGCCTGCCGGTTATGGCGAGCACCCCGCCGGTCCATTTGCCGGCAGTGGCTTTACTGAATTCGGTGGCCTTTTGGCAAGCAAAATGGCGCTATGCGATATACCACACCCCGCGGAAACCTCCATTTCCGCGTTCGGTGGCTCTGGTGCGGGTAGAGAGACTTGAACTCCCACGCCTTGCGGCACCAGAACCTAAATCTGGCGTGTCTACCAATTTCACCATACCCGCGTCTCAGAAACCGCTTTGCCACGGGCGACAAGGCCGCTCCCATGGCGCCTTCCGAGCGCGGCGTCTCTATATCATCCGTTTTCGGCGGATCAAAGGGAAAATGCGGCAAAACCGCCGTTTTCCCGGCCCTTTCCGGTCAATAGAGCGGCTCGTCGTAAACGGGTTTGCCGTCGAGGATCAGCCGGGCGATCTGCGCGGTGCCGTTTCGCCCGACGCGCGCCTCGACCTCGAGCTCTTCGGCATTGCGTGCGCTCTCCAGCGCCCTGCCCTCGCCCTCCGGCACATAGTAGCGCTCGATGCCGTATTCGACGAAAAGCGTATCGGGCAGGCCGCCGTCGGGCCCGGCGTAATAATCGAAGGGCAACGAATGCACGACGACGCTGCCCTCCTCGGCCGGCAGATCGCCGAAGCTTGCCTGCGTGGCCGTCCAGAGCCCGGCCGCATCGGGCCTGAGGCGCACGGCAAGGCGCTGGCGCGTGCCGGCGGCGGGCGGCTCTCCCGTGACGATCGCCTTCGGGATCGTCGAGACCGGATAGGACAAGGTCACGTAGTCGCCGCGCAGCAGGTCGCGCGGGTCGACCGGCAGCGTCTTCAGCCGGATGGCGGCGCCGCTGCGCAGGATCGAGGCGCGGCTTTCCACCATATAGCCGATGACGCCGGTCTGCAGCGCGGCGACGAGGATGGCGGCAACGAGCGGCGGAAGGCGAAAGGAACGGAGCGTCGTCATGGCTCAGGCCTCCGCGCCGGTCGCGCTTCGGGAAAAGCGCCGCTCCAGCGCGATCACCGCCCAGGCGATCATCGCGACGACGAGCCCCGCAACAAGGAAGAAGCCGGAGGTGCCGATGATCGAGCCGATCGTCTCGGAGGCGAGATAGAGCGTCTCGACGGCGAAGGTGGCATAGCCGAGATAGCGCACCGCGCCGTTGTCCCTGCCCGAAAGCGCGATGCCGGCAATGGCCGAGACGAGCGTGACGACGCCGAGGAACAGCCGGTCCGCCATGCCGCCGAATTCGTCGTGCAGGGCGAGAAGCCCGAGCAGCAGGACGAGATAGGAATAGAAGGCGGGCGCCTCGCCGGTGCTGCGGGCGATTACGGAAAGCGGGGATTGCGGCACGGCGACGGCGAGATAGACGATGCCGCCGAGCGCCGTGAGGGCCATCGCCATTTCCCGCGTCTCGTGCTCGCCGTAGAGGAAGGCGAGCCAGGCGACGAGCAGCAGGTAGGCGAGATGCCGGACGCGGTCCGCGCCGGTATAGCGCACGAGCAGGATGACGATGACCGCCATCAGCGGCATCAGCCAGAAGAGGATCGTGGTGTCGGCGTCGAAGGACTGCATCCAGTCCACGCCCGAGACGGCGAAGGCAAGGAAGCCCGCGATGGCCGTCACCGCACCCGAGCGGAAGAGCGCAGCGGCAACGACTGCGCCGGCGAACCAGACGAGCATCGCCTGGAAGGTATCGCCGGAGAGGTGGTACATCTGCCCGACGAGCGCGATGGCGCCGCCGAAGGCGAGCGTTCCGAGCACGAGGAAGGCCGCCGCCAGCCGCTCCGCCCCGCGCAGGATGAGGGCGCCGCCGGCAAGATAGGCGCCCCAGATCAGCCCGACGATGCCGACGAGCCGGGCAAGCCGCGGAATGGCCTCCCAGTTCGCGGCGATGAGCAGGAGAAGTGCGGCGGAGAGCAGCAGCGCGGCGATCATCATCAGCACGCGGCCGAGGCTGAAGGCGCTTTCGCGGGAATCGTATTCCTGGAGCAGCCGGCCGGCCGTCGGCGCGTCGATCAGGCCAGCGGCCGTCCAGCGTTTGAGGTCGCGTTCCAGCCTGCCTCTGTACATGCGTTTGCGCTCCTTCCGGCTGTCTCTCCTGCGGGAACGATATAGGCTCGCCGGAAATTCGCAATCGATCCCGGAAAACGGCGGCGGCTGCCACGGGCAGGATTAACGAAGGATAAAGAAATGCCTGATAGATTTCAGGAACAGGGTCATCCGGTTTCGGACATGCAGCGGGCGCATATCATCCATGCCCATATTGCAGTGCACAAAATCGACGACCGCAGCTATAGTGCTTTCATCGGATCGGAAATGATCCGGCCCCGGAAATCGAGGCGCCGCGTAACGTAAGGCGACAGAGGAACGGGAGGGCGGACTGGTCGAACGCCCGGCATGATGCCGAAAGACCCGATGCCCCGGAAACGGGGCTCGACAGAAATTCGGAGCGGCGCACTCCTCCTCCCAGCGCTTCTCCGATCCGATTGGCAACCCTCCTCCTCCCAGTTGCCAATCATCCTTAATGACGCCCGCCGGACCTCCTCCCCCGGCGGGCGTTATTGTTTGTGCCGGGCGCATGGCGATGCGCGGCAACCGGCGGCTTCATCCTTAAAATCACCGTCCCCAGCTCAGGATTTGCGCACTCCTCCGGAGCGCGTCTTTCACCCCATGCGCATCGCGCATGGGTGCCATTCCGAGTGGGCGCTTCAAGCGCGGGCGGGGCCGGCCTATATGAAAGCCATCGGTCGGGCGACGATCTCCTCCTCCCAACGTCCCCGACAGGATTGGCGGCCCCTCCTCCTCCCAGGCTGCCGATCGACATCAGCAAAGCCCGCCGGACCCCCCCCGGCGGGCTTTGTTTTTGCGCCGCACCTAAAGCCTCCGTGCATAGCGCGTTTACCTTTGTGGCCGCGCGCACGGTTTTTCGCCAGAATTTCGCCGAAATTTTTACTTGACATGCGTAAATCGCATAGGTGCCGTGCCATTCCAGCGCTGTTCTTTTTCGCGGCGCAACCCTATATTCGGTTCATCAGATTGGGGCGGCGCCAAGGACGAGCGGCCGCCCGGAACGAAGCCCAAGAAAGGGGTATAGACATGAACCTGGCACGCTCTTTCAACAACTGGCGCAAGTACCGTCAGACCGTCAGCGAACTCGGCCGCATGACCGACCGTGAGCTGCGCGACCTCGGCATCGGCCGCAGCGACATCCCGTTCATCGCCCGCAAGGCTGCACAGTAAGCCGAACGGTCCCCCGGGATCCTTTTCAAACGCCCTCCGGTGCAAACCGGAGGGCGCTTTCGTTTGCGGTCTTTTTGCGCCGCACAATGTCGCAGGCGAGCATTTGCGACACCTCATCCTTCAGGCTGACTTTCGGGTATCTGGCTGAAATAAAGGCATTTTCTCCGATATCGCCTGTCCGGGCGGCACCTGCCGCTTTCCTGCGCGGCTTATTGCACAAATGCATAGCAGGTGCATTTTCTTTGCACTGCACATTGACAGAGGCTGCGCGTATATAGGCGTCACGAGCCGGTGGGACAGACCTTCCGGCCAACACCTTCGAGGAGCAGAACCATGAACCCGATCCGCATCGCAAAGAACTGGATTTCCTACCGCCGCACCCTGAACGAACTCGGCAACCTGTCGAACCACACGCTCTCGGACATCGGCCTGACCCGCTACGACATCCGCGACATCGCTTCCCGTTCCTTCCGCTAAGACATAGCCGGTTTCCGCCGCTGCGGCCGGAAACGGCCTGCGCGAGGAACGATCAAACGGCACCACACGGTGCCGTTTTTGATTCCGGGGGCATGATGCCTCCTTTCCATTGCTTTTCCTTGGAATTGCGCCGTTGCCCATGGTAACGAACCGCCCATGACCAAGACCTCTTCCCTTTCCCCCATCCATGTCGTCGGCGGCGGCCTTGCCGGCTCGGAAGCCGCCTGGCAGATCGCCGAAAGCGGCATCCCCGTCATCCTGCACGAGATGCGCGGCGTGCGCGGCACGGATGCGCACAAGACGGACGGCCTTGCCGAGCTCGTCTGCTCCAATTCCTTCCGCTCGGACGATGCGACCAGCAATGCCGTCGGCGTGCTGCATGCCGAAATGCGCCTTGCCGGCTCGCTGATCATGCGGTCGGCCGATGCCAACCAGGTGCCGGCGGGCGGCGCGCTTGCCGTCGACCGCGAGGGCTTTTCCGCCGCCGTCACGGCCGCGCTCGAGGGCCATCCGCTGATCACCATTACCCGCGAGGAAGTGACCGGCCTGCCGCCGGAGGACTGGGACCAGGCGATCATCGCCACCGGCCCGCTCACCGCCCCTTCGCTCGCCGAGGCGATCCAGGCGCGCACCGGCGCCGATTCGCTCGCCTTCTTCGACGCCATCGCGCCCATCGTGCACACGGCGAGCATCGACATGGATATCTGCTGGTTCCAGTCGCGCTACGACAAGGTCGGCCCCGGCGGCACGGGCAAGGACTATATCAACTGCCCGATGGACGAAGCGCAGTACAACGCCTTCATCGACGCGCTGGTCGCCGGCGACACGACCGGCTTCAAGGAATGGGAAGGCACGCCCTATTTCGACGGCTGCCTGCCCATCGAGGTGATGGCCGAGCGCGGCCGCGAGACGCTGCGCCACGGCCCCATGAAGCCGATGGGCCTCACCAACGCGCACAATCCGTCCGTGAAGCCCTATGCCGTCGTGCAGCTCCGCCAGGACAATGCGCTCGGCACGCTCTACAACATGGTCGGTTTCCAGACGAAGCTGAAATACGGCGCGCAGGCGGAGATCTTCCGGCTCATTCCGGGTCTTGAAAACGCGGAATTCGCCCGCCTCGGCGGCCTCCACCGCAACACCTACATCAACTCGCCGACGCTGCTCGACGGATCGCTGGCGCTGAAGGGCCGGCCGGGCCTCAGGTTCGCCGGGCAGATCACCGGCTGCGAGGGCTATGTGGAAAGCGCCAGCATCGGCCTTCTCGCCGGCCGGTTCGCCGCCGCCGAGCGCCGCGGCGAGACACCGTCCCTGCCGCCCGAGACGACGGCCTTCGGCGCGCTTCTCGCCCACATCACCGGCGGGCACATCGTCTCCGACGACGAGCCGGGCAAGCGCTCCTTCCAGCCGATGAACGTCAATTTCGGCCTCTTCCCGCCGCTGGAGCCCGGCGCGATCACCAGGCCGGAAGGCATGAAGCGTTTCCGCGGCAAGGACAAGGCACTCGCCAAGAAACAGGCGACCGCCGCCCGCGCACTGGAAGATTGCGCCCGCTGGCTCGGGCTTTGAGCCTCAGGTCGGCTGGCCGAGAGCCTTGCCGCCGAGGCCCGCCACGGTCGGCATGAAGCTGCCGAGCAGCCAGAGCGAGACTTCGGCGGCCTGCCGCTCGTCGCGGAACTCGAAGGTGCCACCCTCGAAGGAGGCATCGGGGAACTGGACGGAAAGGCGCCGCGGGCCGGCGCTGCCGACCCGTACCGCGCCCGGCTCGATCAGGTGGCAGGTATAGTGATGGCCGTGCGCATGCATGCAGCCGGCCTTGCCGTCGTGCAGGCGCAGGAAGACCGTGCGCCCGTCCGCCGTGGAGATGATCTCGCGGATCGCTTCGCCGGGAAACGCCCGGCCGAATTCCAGGATGGCAAGGCCTGCGTCCTCGCCCATCCTTTCCGGCTCGTCGTCGCGGCGGAACCGCTGACGGAAGATGAGACCCGCCAGGAACAGGCAGACGATGGTGATGGTCCAGAGCATCGGCTCGACTCCTCCAGCAGAAACGTCCTGCCGCTGTAGCGGACAAGGCTTGCGCCAGTTTTGCGTCTTGTCCGTGAGGACGCGCGAAGGCGCCTGACGGTTCCCTTGCCCTTTCAGAAAGGCCCGCGGCGCAGCGCCCGCCACATCCACCATTGCCGCCGCCACTGGGCGGGCTGGAGCGGACGGTCGAGCACGGCCGCCCCGGCCCGCTCCGCAGCATCGAGGATCGGCCGCACGAGCGCCACCGTGAGGAAGGCCGCGCGATTCTCCGGTGCGATGCCGCCGGCGGTCCGCGCCTTCGCCAGATGCTCGCGGCCGAGGCCGACGAAGGCTTCGACGGCGCGGGCGGCCGCCTGGCTATCGCTGCCGTCGATGAGCGCTTCGGGCGAAAGGCCGGTGGCGGCCAAAAGATCGGCCGGCAAATAGACCTGCCCGCGCCGGCGGTGGATCGGCAGCATCAGGAGGCTGCCGGCAACCGTCTGCGCCACGCCGGCATGGCCGGCGGCCACGGCCGATTGCGGCGCCTTCTGCGGGTCCAGCACGAGGCTTGCAAGCTGGATGAGGGCCGAGGCCGTCTCCCCGGCATAGCCTTCCAGCGCCGGGCGGCTTTCCATCGGGTCGTTGTAGAGATCGAAGATGCGCGCCTCGATCATGTCCGTCAGCACGGCGACCGGCAGGCGATGCTCGGCAATGCAGGCAAGCAGCCCCGCGGCGAGCGGATTGGCCGCCGCATCGCCGTCCGGCTTGCCCTCCAGGAGATCGCGCCACCATTGCAGGCGGATCTCGCCGGGCAGCGCCTCGCGCACCACGTCGCGCACGCGGGCGATCTCGGCATAAAAGGCGTAGAGCGCGGCGAGCGCGCCGCGTTTTTCCTCCGGCGCCAGCAGGCAGGCGAGATAGCGGTCGCGGTCCGTGTCGCGGAGTGCGGCAAGGCAATGCGCGTAATTGGCTTCTTTCTTGTCAGTCACGTCGGAAAACCGTCTTCGGGTATGGCTTGCAGCCGGGATGCGTCACACGGCGATGAGCGCGGCGGCGACCGCGCGGTTTTCGGCCAGCATGACATTGAACGTGCGCACGGCCGCACCCGTGCTCATCGGGTCGGAAATGATCCGCCGCTCCTTCAGCGCCGCCTTCACCTCCGGCGGAAGGGGACGGATCTCCTTGCCGGTGCCGACGAGCAGCACCTCGATATCGCCCGCCTCATCCAGAACGCGACTGAGGTCGTCGAGGGTCAGCGAACCGTCTTCCTGCTTCTCCCAGCCGTAGATGCCGGAGGGCAGGCACAGGATGGAGCCGCGGTGCGACATGTCGGCAAAGCGGAAGCCGCCATTGCCGTATGCGTCGATCGGCGCGCGGCCCGGAAAATGCGCCTGGCGGATTTCGATGCCTTTAGCCATGGGATTTCAGCTCCGTGGCCGGCCCCTTGCCGCCCTTGCCGGGGCGATAGCGCTCCGGGCGCAGGCGGAACAGGATGAGGACCGGCCCGGCAATGTAGATAGAGGAGATGGTGCCGATGGCCACCCCGAAGAGCAGCGTCAGCGCGAAGGTGCGGATCGCCTCGCCGCCGAAGACGGCGAGCGCGGCAAGCGCGATGAGGGTGGTCGCCGAGGTGAGCACGGTGCGCGAGAGCGTGCGGTTGATCGCATCGTCGATCAGTACCGGCAGCGGCATCATCCGGAAATGCCGGAGATTCTCGCGAATGCGGTCGTAGACCACCATCGTGTCGTTCAGCGAATAGCCGGCGACCGTCAGCAGCGCCGCCACGGCGCTGATGTTGAACTCGATCTTCGCCAGCGCAAGGAAGCCGAGCGTGAAGAAGACGTCATGCGCCAGCGAGATGATCGCGCCGATGGCGAAATGCCATTCGAAGCGGATCCAGATATAGGCGACGAGGGCAAGGAGCCCCGCCACGAAGCCGAGCGTCGCCGTGTCGATCAGCTCGCCGGAGATCGCCGGCCCCACCACGTCCACGCGGCGGAAGTCGTAGTCGTCCTCCAGCTCGCCGCGCGCGACGAGCACGGAAGTCTGCTCGGCGTTCTCGCCCTCGCCCTGTGCGCTCAGCCGCACGACGGCGCGGCGCGGGTCGCTGGAATAATCGACCCGCTGGACGTCGATGCCGGCGCCGGCAAGGCGGGCGGCGATGTCGAAGAGATCGGCCTCGCCGGATTTCGCCTGGACCTCGGCCGCCGCGCCGCCGGTGAAATCGATGCCGACGCGCAGCTTGCCGGCGACGAGCAGGCCGGCGACGACCAGCGACAGCACCGCCGTCAGCAGGAAGATGCCGTTGCGCACCGCCATGAAGCGCAGGTTGAGCCTGTCGAACATCCCGGTGCGGACGCCCTTCGGCAGATGCGTCGCGCCGCTGCGGCCGAGCCAGAGGCGCACGAGGCGCTGCGTCACGCCGAACGTGGTGAAGAGCGTTGCAAGCAGGCCGATGCCGACCGCAAGCGCGAAGGCGCGCACCGGCGCAGCAGACAGCAGGAAGAGCACGGCGACGGCGATCAGCATGGTCGCGGAGGCGTCGAGCACCGTCGCGCGGGCACGGCCGAAGCCGGTGTCGACGGCCTCGGCAAGCGGCCGGCCGTTCTTCGTCTCCTCGCGGATGCGCTCGAAGATCAGCACGCTGGCGTCGACCGCGATGCCCACCGTCAGCACGATGCCGGCGATCATGGACAGCGAGATCGGCACGCCGAAGAGCGCGAGCGCGGCGAGCGTCAGCAGCACGTTGAAGAAGAGCGAGGCGGAGGCGGCAAGGCCGAGCACGCCATAGAAGAAGGTCATGAAGACGACGACCGCAGCGACGGCGACCGCCGGCGCAAGGGCGGCGGCGCCAACCGAGGTCGCGCCGAGAACCGGCTCTATCGAGCGCTCCTCCAGGATCGTCAGCGGCGCCGGCAGGGGGCCGCTTGCGATGACGCGCGCAAGGTTGGCCGCGCCCTCGGCGTCGAAATCACCGGAAAGCCGGCCGACGCCGTCGGTGATCGCACCCTTGATCTGCGATGTCGAGATGACCTGTCCGTCGAGCAGGATCGCGATGGTGCGGCCGCTGTTTTCCTGCGTGAAGGCGGCAAGCTTGGCGGCCGCTTCCGGGCGCAGGCGGAATTCGACGAAGGGCTCGCCGTTCGCCGCCGGCTCGGCGGAGGCGACGTCGGCTGCGGTAAAGAGATCGTCCTGCCGGACGAGATAGCCGACCGGCGGCTCGCCGACCGAATAGAGCACTTCGGAACCTGCCGGCGCCCCGTTCTCGATTGCCCTGTCGACCGGCATGCTCTCGTCGACGAGGCGGGCGGAAAGCCGGCCGACCTCGGCCAGCATGTCCTTGACGCGCTGCGGATCGGTGACGCCCGGCATGGCGACGACGATGCGGCCGCGCTCGCCGCGCGTGACGGCGACGGAGGGAATGCCGAGGCTTTCGACCCGGCGGCGCACCGCGTCCACCGCCTCCAGGGAGGCAGCGCCGGCAGCCCCTTCGACGGCGGCGTCCGGCAGGACGAGATGGAACTGGCCGGCCCCCGGCGTTTCGAGCGTGCCGAGGCCGAGGCCTTCAATTGCCTTGCGGGCGGCATCGGCGCGGTCTCCGGCCGTGACGGTCACGTCGACCGTGCTGCCGGCCCCGTTGAGATCGCTATAGGGAATGCTGGCTGCGCGCAGCGTGCTGCCGATCGTCTCCACCGCCGCGCGCAACCGGTCGGCCGCCATTTCGCTGCGGGAGACTTCGAGGACGAGGCGGGAGCCGCCGGTGAGATCGAGGCCCGGCATGAGGCGGTGCGCCGTCATCCAGCCCGGCAGGCCGGCGGCGGTGCGCGCCGGCAGGAGGCTCGGCAGGAGGACGAAAAGGCTCGCCACAAGGAGAAGCCAGAGAAGAAAGGTCTTCCAGCGGGCGGATTGCTGCATCGCGATCTCGACTAATCCGGCGCCGGCGCCGGCTGAAAACCAGTCGGGCCGCCGGCCGGGGCAATTCTTACCCGGCCGCGCGGCAAGCCAAGCTATTCCTTGACGGGTTCGCCCTTGACGCGGACTTCGCTGACGCCGCCGCGCGTGACGCGCACGCGGGTGCCTTCGGCGATCTCGACTTCAAGCTCGTTGTCGTCGACGACCTTGGTGACCTTGCCGACGATGCCGCCACCCACGACGACCTGGTCGCCGCGGCGGATGTTCTTCAGAAGCTCTTCGCGGCGCTTCATCGATGCGCGCTGCGGGCGGATGATGAGGAAATACATCACCACGAAGATCAGCAGGAACGGCAGGATCGACATGAGAATGTCCGTGCCGCCCGCTGCCCCGCCGGGTGCCGCCGTCTGGGCGAAAGCCTCGGTAATGAACATCAGCTACTCCTTGAAATCTTGAATTTTCACGGCCCGAGCGGCCATTTCGGTTGCCGGAATATAGGCAAGCCGGGTCCTAATGCAACAGACGAGGGCGCGAAGCTCTCGTTTTCCAAGCACTTTCCCTCTTTTCGCGACCAGCCGACGCATGCTACCGGCGAGTAACGCATGAGGAGAGAGACATTGCAGGAAGATCACGTCAAGCTGTTGCTGGCCGAAATCGGCCGCATCAACGCCGCGCTCGAGCGCCTCGCCGGCCCGGCGCCCGCCGTCAACGACTGGAACGCCTCGGACGTCTTCGTCTGGGCGCCGGCCCGCCTTCACGCACAGCCGGTCAAGCGTCCGAACCGCATCGACATCGACCTCATCCGCGGCGTCGACCATGTGCGCGACATCCTCGTCGACAACACGGTGCGCTTCGCCCGCGGCCTGCCGGCCAACAACGTGCTCCTGTGGGGCGCGCGCGGCATGGGCAAGTCCTCGCTGGTCAAATCCGTCCATGCGCTCGCCGCGAAGGAGACCGAGAGCGGGCTGAAGCTGATCGAGGTGCACCGCGAGGACATCGCGACCCTGCCGGCGCTTCTCGACGTGCTGAAGGAAACGCCCTTCCCGGTCATCATCTTCTGCGACGACCTCTCCTTCGACCATGACGACACCTCCTACAAATCGCTGAAGGCGGCGCTCGACGGCGGCGTGGAAGGCCGGCCGGACAACGTGCTGCTCTATGCCACCTCGAACCGCCGGCATCTCCTGCCGCGCACCATGATCGAGAACGAGCAGTCGACGGCGATCAACCCGTCGGAAGCCGTGGAGGAGAAGGTCTCGCTCTCCGACCGCTTCGGCCTCTGGCTCGGCTTCTACAAGTGCAGCCAGGCCGAGTACCTGGAGATGATCGACGGCTATGCCGGCCATTTCGATCTCGATCTCCCGAAGGAGCAGCTTCACGCCGAGGCCCTCGAATGGTCGACCACCCGCGGCTCCCGCTCCGGCCGCGTCGCCTGGCAATACGTGCAGGACCTCGCCGGCCGGCTCGGCAAGCCACTGGCGAAATGAGAATACCGGTTTGATCGTATCGTAGGGGAACCGGCGAGCCTGCGTTCCCCTTTCCATTTCCCGCCCTCTTCTCCTTCCCGTCCCTTCTCCTACCCCTTCTCCGTCGTCATCCTCGGGCTTGACCCGAGGATCCATGCCACAAACCCAACGCGTGCCATGGGGCGTGGATGCTCGGGTCAAGCCCGAGCATGACGGCAGAGGGAGAGAGAGAGAGAGAGAGAGAGAGAGAGAGAGGGAGAGGGAGAGGGAGAGGGAAGGAGAAAAAAAGCCGAAAGGCCCGGCATTGCCGGGCCTTGTCTGTTCTATAGCGGCGGCGAGCCGGCCTATTCGAGATAGGTCATGGGGTTGACCGGGGTGGCGTTCTTGCGCACCTCGAAGTGGAGTTTCGGGCGGGTGGCGTTGCCGCTCATGCCCGAGACGGCGACGGTCTGGCCGCGCTGGATCTTCTGGCCGCGCTGCACGTTCAATTCGCCCGCATGGCCGTAGACCGTGACGGTGCCGTCGTCGTGGCGCACGAGCACGGCATTGCCGAGCTCCTTCAGGCTGCTGCCGGCATAGATGACCACGCCGTTCTCCGCCGCCTTGATGGGCGTGCCTTCCGGAACCGAGATATCGATGCCGTCGTTGCGGTTGCCGTCGACATTGGCGCCATAGGCGGCGATGACGGCGCCGCGCACCGGCCAGCGATACTTGCCGATGCCGGTCGATTCGGGAGCGTCCTCCGTCACGTCGGATTTCGCGGCCGCTTCCGTCACGGACACGGTCTTGACCGGGGCCTTGTAGGCTTCCGGCTTCTTCTCCGCCGTCTCGACCTTCTTGGCGACCGGCAGCGAGGCGGTCACGGTCTTGTCGGTCACGGCTTCCGCGCCGGCCGGGATCACCAGCGTCTGGCCGATGCGGATGGACGCCGTATCGAGGCCGTTCGCCTTCTTCAGCGCCTCTACCGAAACGCCGTTTGTGCGCGCGATCTTGGCGAGCGAATCGCCCGGCTGAACCTGGTAGCCGCCCTTGCCCTTGCCTTCGCCGGCATCGGCGAGGTTGGAGCTCGTCTGCCCGCCTTCGGCCTTCACCTTTACGCGGGTCGACGTGCCTGGCAGGATGGCGACGTTCTGCTCGCCCTTGCGCTCGGGCGCCGGCAGCTTGCCGTCGACCTTCAGCGTGTGGTCCGTCGAGGCCTTGGCGGCGCTGGCGGTGGTGCTGAAGGTGGGGATGACGATCTTCTGGCCGGGCTCGGCATCGGACGAGCGCTTCAGCCCGTTGGCGGCGAGGATTTCCTTCTCCGGCACGCCGTAGCGCTTGGAGAGCGTCTTCACGCTCTCGCCCTGGCGCAGCATGACGACCGGCGCGTTCTGCGTCGACCAGCCGGCCTTGTTGCGGACGGTGGCGGTGGTGAGCGAATCGGTATCGGCCGGAACGGTCTTCGCCTTGCGCGGAAGCTCCTGCTCGAGCGCGGCGGTGCGCTCGGCCGAACGGCTTGCGCCGGCGGTCGGGTCGGCAAGCTCGCCGCGCTGGACGCTCATCGGCGTCGTTGCGAAGCGCGTGCCGGAACCGGCGGTGGTCGAGGTGTCGATCGGGTCGTAGGATACCGAGCCCTGATCGGGGAACGGCTGATTCATCGCCTGCTCGCGCGAGCCCATCATCTGGCCGGTGGCGGCATATTGCCCGCCGTTGCCGACGGTGCTGCGCGGAACCGGCTCCCGCCCGAAGAGCGTGCGGCGCGGAACCGAACTGGTCGTGATGTTATCCTGATCGGAGCTGGAGAAGAGGCCGCCGAATCGGGAGACATCCGAGCTGCACCCCGTCGCGACGCTTGCCAGCAGGGCGGCCGCTACAAGGCGGGTCGCGGTCCTACCAAAACTCGGCGAAACACTCTTACGCATGAGACTCTACCCAATCGGTACGCTACTTGATGAGGACCGATTAAAGCGCGTTAGAGTTACTGCCCGGTTAAAACCGGACATTCGCCGTGGTTTTTTGATGAATTGATAACCATGGTGCGCCCGCACCGTGGCGAAATCGGGGGGTCGCGGCTCAGAAGCTCGCCGTGTACATGCTGTCGGCGCGCGAGATGCGGCCGCTGACGCGGGCGGCATTTTCGAAGTCGCCCTGGCTCGGCCGGAAGATCGCCGAGATGGGCGTTGCGCGCCGCACCGTGGCCGCCGCACCGTCGGCGGCATTCTCCAGCGAGGCGTCGGGCGCCGTCATGTCGAGGGCGCTTTCGTTGTAGGCGATGGCGCGCAGGGCCGAGACCGCACGCTCGCGCGTGCCGGCATAGCGGGCGCTGCGCTGGTCCTGCGCCGGCATGCTGTCGTAATATTCGACATAGGCGCGCAGATAGGCTTTCCGGTCGCCCTCGTCGAGGAAATGGCCGTAGGCGGCATATTCGCGCTTTTCGAGGTCGTCCGTGTCGAGATTGTTGCGCTCGGCTTCCGTCAGCGCCGGCTGACCGCTCGCCGTCTCTTCCCTGGCGACGCTGAGGACCAGAAGCGCATCGACCGACAGGCCGACATGGGCGGACGGATCGTAGCTGCCGCCGGCAAGCTGCGCGCCGGAAACGGCTTCGGTGCTCTCCTCGGCAGCCTTCCCCGCAGCCTTCGTCGCCAGGTAGGCGAGGCTGTCACTGGTGGAACTGCTGGGGATGCGGTTCGAGACGTACATTTCCTTCTCCGTCGGAACGGCCGCATCCATTGGAAAGGCGGCGTCCTCAGTGGAAATTCCTGCTTCGCTACCGGCCTACGCCCCGAAACTTGCGCGAAGCTTGCGCTGGTTAACAAATAGTTAACGCGCTGTATTTGCATTGCTAATTCACGCGTCGCGTGCAGCGGGGCGCCTGGAGGCGCAGCATTTTCCGGACAAAACGCAAGAAAGACTCAGCCCGCGGATGCCCGCTTCGGCGCTAAGCAACCGGAAGAGGAAGGATCAGAGCGCCTGCGCGACCTGCGGGACGATGGGAAGGTAAGGCACCGCGAACAGGTCCTCGCGGTCGAAGCGGCTGCCGGTCTTCGTGAGCTTCAGCATGCGGCATTCCGTTTCGCCGACCATGACGGGAGCAATCAGCATGCCGCCGGAAACGAGCTGTTCGGCGAAGAAGCGCGGCAGGGCGGGAAAGGCGGCGGTGACAAGGATGCGGTCGAAGGTCCCCTCGCCCGGCATGCCGTTGCTGCCATCGGCCTGCCGCACGATAACATTGCGGATGCCGGCCTTCTCGATCGACTGCTGCGCGTTGGAAACGAGCGTGCGGTAGCGGTCGACGGTCAAAACGCGCTCCGTCATGCGCCCCATCACGGCGGCGGTGAAGCCGCTGCCGGTGCCGACCTCCAGCACGCGCTGGCCGGTCTTGAGGTTCAGCATGTTGAGGAGCCGCACGGCAAGGTCGATGCCTTCGATGAAGGAGCCGCAATCGAGCGGCAGCAGGCGGCTGGAATAGGCGTCGCCCGCAAACTGCGGCGGCACGAAGAGCGTGCGCGGCGTCTGCTCCACCGCGGTGAGGAGGTCGAGATTGTTGATGCCTTCGCCGCGCAGGCGCAGCGCCAGCGCGGCGAAGCCTTCCTTCTCGATCACCCGACCCGTGCTCAATCGCTGCCCTCGCCGGCAAGGGCGCGCTGCACGCGGTCGAGCACCGTATAGTCGGTGAGGTCGAGCTTCAGCGGCGTCACGGAGATCTTGTGGTTCTTCAGCGCATGGATATCCGTGCCGGCGCGGAAATCGCCCTTCCGCTCGCCGAAGCGCAGCCAGTAATAGGGAAAGCCGCGGCCGTCGGTGCGCTCGTCGACCGTCAGGCCGAAATCGAGCTTGCCCTGCGCGGTCACCTCGACGCCCTTGAGGTCGGAAGGCGCGCAGTTGGGGAAATTGAGGTTGAAGAAGGTCCAGTCCGGCAGCTCGACATCCATCAACTGACGGATGAGCTTCGGCGCGAAGGCCTCGGCCACCTCCCACGGCACGACGCGTCCGCCGGCATGGTTGTAGGCCTGGCTCAGCGCCATGGACTTGATGCCCTGCAGCGTGCCCTCGATGGCGCCGGCGATGGTTCCCGAATAGGTGACGTCGTCGGCCATGTTGGCGCCGGCATTGACGCCGGAAAGAACGAGGTCCGGCTTCTCGTCGAGCACTTCGCGCACGCCCATGATCACGCAGTCGGTCGGCGTGCCGCGCAGCGCATAGCGCTTGTCGTCGATCTTCCGGAGGCGCAGCGGCTCGGAAAGCGTCAGCGAATGGGCAAGGCCGCTCTGGTCCGTTTCCGGCGCCACGACCCAGACGTCGTCCGTCAGTTCGCGGGCGATGCGCTCGAGGGCCGCAAGGCCCTCGGCGTGGATGCCGTCGTCATTGGTGAGCAGGATGCGCATACCGTCGTCCGCCTCAGGCCGCTTTCTCGATCTTCTTCAGGCCGCCCATATAGGGCAGCAGCGCGTCCGGCACGGTGATCGAACCGTCCTCGTTGAGATAGTTCTCCATGACGGCGATCAGCGCGCGGCCGACGGCGGTGCCCGAGCCGTTCAGCGTGTGCACGAAGCGCGTCGCCTTGTCGTCCTTGCCGCGGTAGCGCGCGTTCATCCGGCGCCCCTGGAAATCGCCGCAGACCGAGCAGGACGAGATTTCGCGATAAGTGTCCTGCCCCGGCAGCCAGACCTCGATGTCATAGGTCTTGCGCGCGCCGAAACCCATGTCGCCGGTGCACAGCGTCATGACGCGGTAATGCAGGCCGAGGCGCTTCAGCACCTCTTCCGCGCAGGCCGTCATGCGCTCCAGCTCGTCGATGGAGCTGTCGGCATCGGTGATCGAGACGAGCTCGCATTTGAGGAACTGGTGCTGGCGCAGCATGCCGCGCGTGTCGCGACCGGCCGAGCCCGCTTCCGAGCGGAAGCACGGCGTCAGCGCGGTAAAGCGCAGCGGCAGCTTCTCCTGGTCGAGGATTTCCTCGCGCACGAGGTTGGTGAGCGAGACTTCCGCCGTCGGGATCAGCCAGCGGCCGTCCGTGGTGCGGAAGAGGTCTTCGGCGAATTTCGGCAATTGCCCGGTACCGAACATGGCGTCGTCGCGCACGAGAAGCGGCGCATGGACTTCCGTATAGCCGTGGCTTTCCGTGTGCGTATCGATCATGAACTGGCCGATGGCGCGTTCGAGGCGGGCAAGCTGGCCCTTGAGTACGGTGAAGCGCGAGCCGGCAATCTTGGCGGCGGCCTCGAAATCCATCCAGCCGAGCGCTTCGCCGATCTCGTAGTGCTCCAGCGCCTTGTGGTTCCAGCCGGGCTTCGTACCCCAGGCGTGCTTGACCACGTTGCCCGTCTCGTCGCTGCCGACCGGCACGTCGTCGAGCGGGATGTTCGGGATGCGCGAAAGGGCGTCGTTGAGCTCGGCCGTGACCTGGCGCTCCTCCTCCTCGGCGGCGGGGAGCTGGTCCTTGATGGCGGAGACTTCCGCCTTCAGTTTCTCGGCAAGCTCGGCGTTCCTGGCGGCCATCGCCGCGCCGATCTCCTTGGAGGCGGCGTTGCGGCGCGACTGCATGTCCTGCGCCGTCTGGATGACGCCGCGGCGCTTCTCGTCGAGGTCGATCAGCGTTCTTGCAAGGGGGCTTGCGCCGCGCTTTGCCAGTGCGGCGTCAAGGGCGTCGGCGTTTTCGCGGATCCATTTGATATCAAGCATCGTCGTTCCAGGCGTTCCGTGGATGGAGCCCATCCCGCCCGGCAGCGACCCGCCGGCAAGGCCTCAATCGGCCTCGCCCTGCGTTGCAACCACCTCGTTTTCCGCGTCCTGCGCGTCCGAGGGGTTCGCCCGCTGCCGTTCGATGAGTCGGGCCGTATAGATGGAAATCTCGTAGAGAAGGATGGCCGGCAGTGCAAGACCGATCTGGGAAACCGGATCGGGCGGCGTCAGAACGGCGGCCACCACGAAGGAGATGACGATCGCGTATTTGCGTTTTTTCGCCAGCGCCTTGGCATCGATGAAGCCGGCCCGCACGAGAAGCGAGGAGATGACCGGAAGCTGGAAGACGAGGCCGAAGGCGAAGATCAGCGACATGATGAGGCTGAGATATTCGGAGACCTTCGGCAGGAGCTGGATGGAGACCTGCCCCTCGCCGCCGCCCTGCTCCATGGCCAGGAAGAACCACATGACCATGGGCGTGAAGAAGAAATAGACGAGCGCCGCGCCGATCAGGAACAGGATGGGCGAAGCGATGAGGAACGGCAGGAAGGCCGCGCGCTCGTTCTTGTAGAGGCCGGGCGCGACGAACTTGTAGATCTGCTGGGCGATGACCGGAAAGGCGATGACCAGCGCGCCAAACATGGCGACCTTGATCTGCGTGAAGAAGAATTCCTGCGGCGCCGTGTAGATGAGCTCGACATTGCGGTGCGAAAGCCCCGCCCACTCGACGGCCCACTTGAACGGCAGGACGAGCAGGTTGAAGAGCTGCTTGGCGAAATAGAAGCAGACGAGGAAGGCGACGAAGAACGCGCCCACCGCCCACAGGAGCCGCTGGCGCAGCTCGATCAGGTGCTCGATGAGCGGTTGGGGCTTGTCTTCGATATCGCCGCTCATGCGTCGCCTTTCCTGGTCTTCGTCGTCGCGGCCTTGGTGGAGGCGGCCTTCCTGGCGGTCGGCCTGGCAGCGGCCTTCTTGCCCGTTTCGGCCTTCGTTGCCGCCGCCTTCGTCGCCTTGCCGGCCTTGGCGGCCGTTTCGGCAGGCTTCTTCGCCGCGGTCTTGCGGGTCGAGCCCTTCTTCAGCGGTGCGGCGGCGACCGGCTCGGTGGAGGCCGGCACCTGCGCTTCGGACGGAACGGCGGCGGGCGCCGCAGAAACGCTTTCCTGGGACGCGGATGCGGGCGTCGTCGTGGTCGAGCCCGGCTTGCGCTCCAGGTCGGCCTTGATCTCGTTGCCCATCTGGCGCAGCGGATTGACCGCGTCGCGGATCGAGTTCAGCGGATTGAGCTTCTGGGCCTCGCCGAGCGTCTTGCGCACGTCTTCGAGATCGGCCTCGCGCAGCGCCTCGTCGAACTGCTGGCGGAAATCGCTCGCCATGCCGCGCATCTTGGACACCATGCGGCCGAAGGTACGCAGCATCTGCGGCAGGTCCTTCGGACCCACCACGATGATCAATACGATGGCGATGACGAGTATTTCGGTCCAGCCGACATCAAGCATTGGGTATCGTCCTCATAGACCGTGAAGCGCCGCCGACGACGGCGCGTCCTTGCGCGTCACGGATGACGCGCGGCGCCGTGCTGCCGGTCACTTGACCTCGTCGGCCTTGTGATCGACGGTCTTGGCCTGCTCGGCGGCAGCGTCCTCGTCGGACATGCCCTTCTTGAAATTCTTGATGCCCTTGGCGACATCGCCCATCAGTTCCGGAATCTTGCCGCGGCCGAACAGCAGCAGCACCACCACCAGAACGATCAGCCAATGCCAGATGCTGAAAGAACCCATTGTCTTGACTCCCTTTCGGACTAACCCCGATGTAAGACGTTCAGCCGTCTTTTTCAAACACTAGTATGCCGCGCTGGTTAGCCGAAAGCGTGACGTAGCGCAATCAGAAGGATGATTGTCGCGACCGCCTCCGCCCCTATTCCTCGTCATGGCCGCCCGGCGCAAGAAGGCCGAGCTCCTCCAGGTCCATCTGCGTGATGGGATCCTCGTCCTCGGCAAGCTCGTCCTCGCCGAGCGGCAGCGGCACCTGGAAATTGGCCGGAATCCGGCCTGAAAGCAGGCCCGCGCCCTTCAATTCGTCCAATCCGGGCAGGTCGCGCAGCTCTTCCAGGCCGAAATGGTCGAGAAAATCGAGCGTGGTGCCGAACGTGACGGGCCGGCCCGGCGAGCGCCGGCGGCCGCGAAACCGCACCCAGCCCGCCTCCATCAGCACGTCGAGCGTGCCCTTGGAGGTCTGCACGCCGCGGATATCCTCGATCTCGGCGCGGGTCACGGGTTGGTGATAGGCGATGATGGACAGCACCTCGAGCGCGGCACGCGACAATTTGCGCACCTCGGTCTCGTCCGTGCGGATGACGAAGGACATGTCCGGCGCCGTGCGGAAGGCCCAGGAATCATCCACCTGCACGAGGTTGACCCCGCGCCCGGCATAAAACCCCTTGAGCGCGCGCATGACGTGCTGCACATCCACCCCGCGCGGCAGACGCTCGGCGATATAGGCTTCGGAGACCGGGCCGGCGGAGGCGAAGACCAGCGCCTCGGCGATGCGTCCCGCCTCGTGCAGCCGGCGCGGATCGACGACGGTGCCCTCCTCCGCCAGGACCTCGGCCCGCTCCTCCTCTTCAGTCACGCGGAGCGCTCCCTTCCTCGCCGCCCTCGCCGGCCTTCGGGCCACGGCGCAGGTAGATCGGCTGGAACACGCCGTCCTGCCGCAGTTCGAGCCGCCCTTCGCGGACGAGTTCGAGCGTCGCCGCGAAGGCGCTGGCAATCGCCGTGGTGCGTTCCGTCGGATCGCTGAGATAGCGCAGCATGAAATGGTCGAGCGCCGTCCAGTCGTCCTCCACGGTGCCGACGAGCAGTTGCAGGAGTTCGCGCGCATCGGCGAGCGACCAGACGTTGCGCTTCTCGATGGTGACCTGGGTGATCGCGTGGCGCTGGCGCAGGGAAGCGTAGGCGCTGAGAAGATCGTAGAGCGAGGCCTCGAAGGCCGAGCGGCGCTCGGTGACGATGTGCTCCGGCATGCCCCGGGCAAAAACGTCGCGGCCGAGGCGGTTGCGGTTGATGAGGCGCGTCGCGGCATCGCGCATCGCCTCCAGCCGCTTGAGGCGGAAGGCGAGGCTCGCGGCCATCTCCTCGCCGGACGGGCCGTCGTCCTTCGCCTGCTTCGGGATGAGCAGGCGCGATTTCAGGTAGGCGAGCCAGGCCGCCATGACGAGGTAGTCGGCGGCAAGCTCGATGCGGATCTTTCGCGCGCGGTCGATGAAGGCGAGATATTGCTCGGCGAGCGCCAGCACGGAGATGCGGGTGAGGTCGACCTTCTGCGTGCGGGCGAGATGGAGGAGAAGGTCGAGCGGGCCTTCGAAGCCGGCGAGGTCGACGACGAGGCTCTCCTCGGAAAGGCCCCGCCCCTCGGCGCCCTCCTGCCACAGGTCCTCCATCGGCGCATCCGCGCCGCGGGCCTTCTTCTGTGGCTTGCCTTCCGTCGCCTGCACGTTTCTCCCTCTGCCTGCCCGTCAGGCCACCGCGATCATCGCGTTGAACTCCTCGCGCAGCGCATGCTCGTTCGCCCCGTCCGGCGCGCGGAAGCCCGCGCGCGCCGCATTGGCGCGCCTGAGGCTCTCGCCGGCAAGCGGCGGAACATTTTCCGTCACCGCGATCATTTCATCCATGATGCCATGGCAATGCAACACCATGTCGAGCCCCGCGGCAACGATTCCCCGGGTTCTTTCGGCAATATCGCCCTTGAGGGCGTTCATCGACACGTCGTCGGACATCAGGAGGCCGTCAAAGCCCATATGGCCGCGGATGATCTCGCGCACCACCGTCGGCGAGGTCGTCGCCGGATTGTCGGGGTCGATGGCGGTGTAGACGATATGGGCGGACATCGCCATCAGCTCGTCCTTCATGCGGCGGAAGGGCACGAAGTCGCAGGCCTCCAGCTCTTCCCGGCCCGCATGGACGACCGGCAGGTCATGGTGGGAATCGACCATGGTGCGGCCGTGGCCGGGCATGTGCTTCATGACGGGCAGCAGGCCGCCGGCCTTCAGCCCCTCGGCCGCAGCCTTGCCCATCGCCGAGACGATTTCCGGCTCCTGACCGTAAGCGCGGTTGCCGATGACGTCGTGGACGCCCGGCACGGCGACGTCGAGCACCGGCAGGCAATCGACGTTGATGCCGAGGCGGAGGAGATCGAAGGCATGCAGGCGCGACATCAGCCAGGCGGCGCGCAGGCCCTTTTCCTCGTCCGCGCGGTAGATGGCGCCGAGCGCGGCGGCATTCGGATATTGCTGGACATAGGGCGGCTTGATGCGCTGGACGCGGCCGCCCTCCTGGTCGATCAGCACCGGGATGTCGGCGCCGCCGCCGATGCAATCGCGCATCTCGGCGGTGAGGTCGGCGACCTGCGCCGGCTCGGCGATATTGCGGCCGAAGAGGATGAAGCCCCACGGCCGCTCGCTGCGGAAGAAGGCCTTTTCGTCGGCGGTGAGGCTCAGGCCCTTGCAGCCCGAAATGAAGGATTTCGATTCGCTCATGTCCGCAATCTTAGAGGTTCGGAGGAAAAAGATGAACGCTATGCCCGGAATCGAAGAGGCGCGGACCGGCCGCGCCTCTTTCCTGTTCCAGCCCGGTTCTCAGCGGGTGACGAGGCAGCTTCCGCCCGCGCCCCTGTAGCGCTCGCAAAGGGCGATGGCCTCTTCGCGCGAGCCCGCGGGGATACGGACGCGGAAGTAGGTGCCCTTGTTGGCGATCTCCGCCTTCTGGATATCGACGCCATGGCCGCCCAGCACGGAGGAGAACTTCTTGGAAAGCGCGGCATAGGACTTCTGCGCTTCGGCTTCCGAGGGAAGCGAGGCGATCTGCATCACGTAGCCGCCCGGCGCGACGGCCGCGACCTGCGTCTGCCCGGCCTGCGTTTCCGTGGCCTTCTGGCGGCCCGTTTCCGTCACGGTGCCGACGACGTTGACCGGCTGGTCGATCGGCCGGGTTTCCGGAACCGGCGCGCTGTCGTCCGTCCTGGTCGTGCCGTTGGCGCCGATGGTCGTCGTCTTGACGGTGCGCATGGGCGCGGTGTCTTCCACCTTGGCTTCGGCAGCCTCGGCGAGCGCCGAGCGCGGACGGGCTTCCGCCGATGCCTGCTCGGTGCGCAACGACGCATCGGCATCGACCGTCGCGGCGGCTTCGCCCGAGGCCTGGCCGGTCGTCGCGGTGGCCTTGGCGTCGAGGCTGGCGGTTTCCGTTTCCGGCTCGGTGACGGTATCCTCGCGCGCGACGAGCGTGCCGTCCGGCTTGACGATCATCGTCTTGACCTTGCGCGGCGAGATGAGCGGCTTGTTGCCGGCCTCGGCATTTGCCGTCTCCGGCTCGTCGACGCCGGGCAGCAGGCGGCTGTCGTCGTCGGCAAGCCCGGTATCGGCGCTGTCGTCGGGCAGCGCTTCCGGCGTCAGCGTGCGCTGCACGACGTCGACCGGCTCTTCCCGCGTGGTGACGAGCTGTTCCTGCTGGGGCCGCGTGACCTTGTCGCCGGCGACGCGGTCATAGACGGCCTTGTCCTGGTTGGGGACGGTCTTGCCGCCCTTTTCCTCCGGCACGACCTTGACCGGGTCCTTGTCGGCGAGGATGACGCGCGGTTCGCCCGAACCCTCCGCACCGCCCGTCAGCGCGGACCAGGCATAGACCGCACCGCCGCCGACGAGAAGGAGGCCGGCGACCGAGGCTGCGATCAGCATGCCGCGGCGCGGGCGGGCCTGCGCGTCGTCATAGCCGTCGCCGCCATAAAGGCTGTTCGCCTGGCCCGGATCGACCGGAATGGCCATGCGCTCCGGCTGGTTCAGCGAGCGGCGGAAATCCTCTTCCAGAGCGCGCTCGAAATCGTCGACGTCGTTGATCTGCGTGACCGGCTGGCTGGCGGCAACGCCTGCCGAGATGTCCTCGCCATGCGCCGGCTTGGCGGCAGGCTCGTTGAAGAGCTGCGCCATTTCGGCGTCGATGTCGAAATCGTAGTCCTGCTGGTAGACCGGCGGCTTTTCCTTCTCGACGACGGGAAGCTGCGGCACGTCCAGTTCGGTGACGGGGGTCACGCCCTCGTCGGTCTCGGCGATCAGCGAGGGATCGAAGGGCAGCGCGCCATCGGCATCGACGCCAGCCGGCTGCGGGGCCCTATAGGCCGCGACCGGCACAGCGACGGCCGGCTCCCGGCGGACGGGCGTCTCGACCTGGACCGGCTGGACGGGCCTTGCGATCTCGGGCGTTACGATCTCGGCCTTCACCGGCGCGGGCCTTGCCTCCTCCTTCACCGGCTCGTCGTCCAGCGAGAAATCGGAAAGGTCGAGCTCGATGTCGGAAAGGTCGAATTCCATCGTGTCGAAATCGAGATCCGGCTCGCGAACGGCGGGCGCCGGAAGCACGAAGGGCTCGTTGCGCGTCTCGGCGACGGGCGGCTCCACCGCGCGGACCGTCTCCTCGACGGGCGCTACGACCGTCGCCGGCGCCGGCTCGCGGTGGACGACGGGCGTCGCACGGCCGAACAGGGCCGGGATATTGGCCGGCGTATGACGCGGGGTCACCGCGGCAGCGGCCATAACGGTCTCGGAGAACGGCGAACGGCTTTCCGGCACGGGATAGCGCTCGACCTCGGCAAGCAGATCGTCGTGATCGTAGCTGCCGCCCTTCTCGACCGACTGGACCTGATAGTCCGGCGCGGCCTCGAAGACGGGATCGAGGGCTTCGGCCTGCCATTGCGTCTCGGCCTTGGCGACCGCATGGGCGCGCTCCTCGCGCGTCTCGAACGGCATTTCCGAAACGAACTTCGGCTCCTCGCCGGCATAGGCCGGCTCCACCGCGAAGGCAGCCGCATCGGGCTCCGGCGTTTCCGACCAGTTGCCGAATTCGGGCTCGGCACGGACGTCCGCGACGACGGGAAGCGGCTCGGCGAAGGTCGCCTCCGCGGCGGCCTCCTCGGCAAAGCCGTCGCCGATGGACAGTTCCAGCTCGCGCTCCAGGTCGAGGCTCATGTCCTCCTCGTAGAGCGGCTCTTCCGTCACCGGCTGGAGACCGAGGAAGGCCGGCTGCGGCGCATTCTCCTCGACGTGCTCCTCGGCGCGGAAATCGGCGGCCGGCTCCTGGCGCGGCGTCTCCTCGAAGCGCGGCTCGAAACGGTCGGCGAACTGCAGGCCGGCATGGGCGACCGGCTCGGCATCGACCGCCGGCACCTCATGGACGGAGGCTTCCAGCTCGTCCGCAAGGAACAGCGACGGATCCTCCGCTTCCACCGGCTCGGAAAGCTCGGTGAAGGACGGTTCTGCGAAAGCCGGCTCGGGGTGCCGGTAGGCGCTTGCGGGGATATCGCGAGTCGGCGCCTCGTCGATGAAGGCGGCCCGGTCCTCGGCCGCCGGCAGCGGCTCCTCGAAAACGGGCTCGACATGACGCGGCATGGCCTCGGCGACGACCGGCTCGGCAACGACGCGCGCCGGCGCATCGTACTGCTCGAAGGCGCGCATCAGCTCGTCTTCGAGGGCGAGAACGGGATTTTCCTGACGGGACGGCGCCGGGCGGGCGGCAGAAAAAGCCGCATCCGCGCCCTGAACGGGGCGCGGGTCGAAGTTGACGAGACGGGCAAGCTCGCTCAACGGATCATCGTCTGCCAAGAGGTCCGTGTCAGCGGTTCCGCTTCGCGCGAAGTTCTTGTCTGCCATACTGCTTCCCACTCACAAGCTACAAAAACGCGTCTGCCAGCTTATTGTGGGCAAATGGTGACGTCAGCGCATTTCGTCCGGTGCTGCCGTGCCTGTAATGGACAGGCCCGACTTAAGAACAGATGCGACCGCGTGCACCAGCCCAAGTCTGGCGATGCTCAATTCTCTATTTTTATCGTTAACAAACCGTAATTCCGGCTGTTCCTTACCTTTGTTCCAGTGCGCGTGGAAGGCGCTGGCAAGATCATAGAGGTAAAACGCGATACGATGAGGCTCATGCGCCAGTGCAGCGCCTTCGACGACACGGGGATATTCTGCCAGTTTCGCAAGAAGGTGCAACTCGCTCGGATCGGCGATATTGCCGGCAATCGCGCCCGCAAGGTCGAGCGAGGCGATGTCGAGGCCCGGGAAGGCCTCGCCCGCCTGCCGGAACACCGACATGCAGCGCGCATGGGCATACTGCACGTAGAAGACCGGGTTGTCCTTGGACTGCTCGGTCACCTTGGCGAAGTCGAAGTCGAGCGGCTCGCTGTTCTTGCGGTAGAGCATCATGAAGCGCACCGGGTCGCGGCCGACTTCCTCGACCACGTCGCGCAGCGTGACGAAGTCGCCGGAGCGCTTCGACATCTTGACCGGCTCGCCGTCGCGGTAGAGCTTGACGAGCTGGCAAAGGAGAACCGTCAGCTTGGCCTTACCTTCCGAAACCGCGCGGGCGACGGCCTCCAGGCGCTTGACGTAGCCGCCGTGGTCGGCGCCGAGCACGTAGATCATCTCGTCGAAGCCGCGGTCGAACTTGTCCTTGAAGTAGGCGACGTCGGCGGCGAAATAGGTGTAGGAACCGTCCGACTTGATCAGCGGGCGGTCGATGTCGTCGCCCACTTCCGTCGAGCGGAACAGCGTCTGCTCGCGGTCTTCCCAGTCTTCCGGCAGCTGCCCCTTCGGCGGCGGCAGCACGCCCTTGTAGACATGGCCCTTGAAGGTCAGGTCGTTGATGGCGGTGCGGATCGGCGCGCCGTTGCCGGCATGCAGCGAGCGTTCGGAATAGAACACCTCATGCGTGACGTTGAGCGCGGCCAGATCTTCGCGGATCATCGCCATCATCATCTCGATGGCCTTTTCCTTGACGATCGGCATCCACTGATGCTCGGGCATGGCGCGCAGCGTCGTGCCGTGCTCGGCCGCCAGCGCCTCGCCGACGGGAACGAGATAGTCGCCCGGATAGAGGCCGGCCGGGATATCGCCGATGGTCTCGCCCAGCGCCTCGCGGTAGCGCAGGAAGGCGGAACGGGCGAGCACGTCGATCTGCGCGCCCGCATCGTTGATGTAATATTCCTTGACGACATCATAGCCGGCGAAGGCGAGCAGGTTGGCGAGCGCATCGCCCACCACCGCGCCGCGGCAATGGCCGACATGCATCGGCCCGGTCGGGTTGGCCGAGACATATTCGACGTTCACCTTGCGGCCGGCGCCGAGCGTGCCGCGGCCGTAATCCGTGCCGGCCTCGACAATCGCCGCCAGCAGCTTCTGCCAATAGGCGACGGAGAGGCGCACGTTGATGAAGCCCGGGCCGGCGACGCCGACCTCGGCCACTTCCGGGTCCTTCTTCAGTTCGGCGACGATCAGGTCGGCGAGCGCGCGCGGGTTGAGGCCGAGCGGCTTGGCGAGAACCATCGCCGCGTTGGTCGCGACGTCGCCGTGGCTCGCATCGCGCGGCGGCTCGACGCTGACGCGCGCGAAATCCACCTCGGATCGCTTCTCACGGACGATTTCAAGTCCTTCGAGTACGTTTTTGATTCTGTTGTCGAAGTCTGTAAAAAGGTTCATCTCATCCATCCGCGCGCAGTAGCCGTCGGGGCCGTTCCTGCGAAGAAGTTCAGGTGGGCGGCTGACTATCGCAATTCCGGGGTATGGTCAAACAGCCGGCGGTGCGTGTCGATCGCGTAATTGTCGGTCATTCCGGCCAGATAGTCGGCGACATGGCGGGCGCGGGCCGATTCCGGCATGGTGGAAATACGGTCCACCCAGTAGTGGCCGCGCATGAGCTGCGGATCGTCCATATAGGCGTGGTAGAGGTCCGTCAGGATCGAGGCGGCGTTGGCGCGCACGCGCATGACCTCCGGGTGCCGGTAGATGCGCGAGAAGAGCATCTTCTTGATCTGCCGGTCCGTCACGGCCATCTCCTCGGAGAAGGTGGCGAGGCACCGGCGCGCCTTGCGCACGTCGTCGGCGCTTTCCGGCCGCTCCTCGCGGATCGCCTGCTGGGCATAGCCGATCACATCCTCCACCATGGCCGTGATCTGGCGGCGCATGATCTCGTGCGTGAAGCGCGGCTCTTCCAGGCCCGGATAGCGGTCGTGCACCTGCCGCATCAGCCCGGCGAGGAAGGGAACCTCCTCCAGCATCGCGAAATCGAGATAGCCCGAGCGCAGGCCGTCGTCGATGTCATGGGTGTTGTAGGCGATATCGTCGGCAATCGCCGCCACCTGCGCCTCGAGACTCGCGAAGCTCGACAGCTCCAGGTCGTGCACGGCGCAATAGTCGAGGATCGGCCGCGGCACCTCGCCGTGCGTGCCCTCGCCCGTCGGGCCGATCAGCGGGCCGTTATGCTTGACGAGGCCTTCGAGGCTCTCCCAGGTGAGGTTCAGCCCGTCGAACTCGGCATAGCGCCGCTCCAGCTTGGTGACGATGCGCAGCGACTGGGCATTGTGGTCGAAGCCGCCGAAGGGCTCCAGCACCTCGTGCAGCGCATCCTCGCCGGTATGGCCGAAGGGCGTATGGCCGAAATCGTGCACCAGCGCCACGCCCTCGGCGAGGTCCTCGTCGAGCTTCAGGGCGCGGGCGAGCGCGCGGGCGATCTGCGCCACCTCGATCGTGTGGGTGAGGCGCGTGCGGTAATGGTCGCCGTCGGCGGCGATGAAGACCTGCGTCTTGTGTTTCAGGCGCCGGAAGGCGGTCGTGTGGACGATGCGGTCGCGGTCGCGTTGGAAATCCGAGCGCGTCGGGCTCTCCGGCTCCGGGAAGAGCCGCCCGCGGGTCGCCCAGGGATCGGAAGCGTAGATGGCGCGCTGCCCGGCGCCGAAACCCAGCGCATGTCTGTCGAATGTCATTCGTCACCTGCATTCACGCCGCCCGTATTGACGCGGCCGCGATGCCTTCATACCTATAGTGTGCATAGCGGCAAGGCCGGCCGCAAGGCGCACCTGAAAAACAAGCCTTCTCAAGGGCTTGATATAAACGGCGCGCAGGAGCCGGCTTGATGGAACACCGTTTTCCGGCCGCATGCGGCAAAGCGATTCTCTCCGGATCTTGACCCCGGCAGGAGGCAGACATGACCGACAAGTCCGTAACCATCTCCGACGCCGCCGCACGGCGCATTGCGTCGATCCTGGGCGCAGCGCCCGAAAAGCAGGCGTTGCGCGTCTCCGTCGAGGGCGGGGGCTGCTCCGGCTTTTCCTACAAGTTCGACCTCGTCGAGGACCAGCAGGACGACGACCTGGTGCTCGAGAAGGACAAGGCCCGCGTGCTGATCGACCAGCTTTCCCTCGTCTACATGGACGGGTCGGAAATCGATTTCGTCGACAACCTGCTCGGCCAGTCCTTCCAGATCAACAATCCGAATGCGGTGGCAAGCTGCGGCTGCGGCACCAGCTTCTCGATCTGACCATCCCCAACCGAAAACGGAACCCGCATGCCGATCAAGATTGCCACCTGGAACATCAACGGCGTGCGGGCGCGCATCGACAATCTTCTCGCCTGGCTGAAGGAGTCCAACCCGGACATCGTGGCCCTGCAGGAAATCAAGACGGTCGACGAGGGCTTTCCGCGCGGCGAGATCGAGGCGCTCGGCTATCACGTCGAAACGCATGGCCAGAAGGGTTTCAACGGCGTCGCGCTCCTTTCCAGGATCCGCCCCGACGAGGTGAACCGCGGCCTGCCGGGCGGCGACGGCGACGAGCAGGCCCGTTTCATCGAGGGCGTCTATTCCGTGGAAAGCGGCGCGATCCGCGTCTGCTCGTTCTACCTGCCCAACGGCAACCCGGCGGACGATCCCGTCAAGTACCCCTACAAGCTCGCCTGGATGGAGCGGCTTTCCGCCTTCGCCGAAAGCCGCCTCGCGCTCGAGGAGCCGCTGATCCTTGCCGGCGACTACAACGTCATCCCCGAGCCGCACGACTGCTGGGACCCGAAGGTCTGGGCGCGCGACGCGCTCTTCCTGCCGGCGACACGGCAAGCCTTCCGCCGTCTCGAAAACCTCGGCCTCACCGATGCGGTGCGCGCTACGACGGACACGGTGCCGCTCTATACGTTCTGGGATTACCAGGGAGGCTGCTGGCCGAAGAACTTCGGCATCCGCATCGACCATCTGCTGCTGTCGGCGGAAGCGGCCGACCGCCTCCTCTCGACGGCGGTGGAAAAGCACGTCCGCGCGTGGGAGAAACCATCCGACCATGTGCCGGTGGCGGCGGTGCTGGATTACGCGGCACGGTAGCAGGGATTGCCCCTCACTTGCCTGCCGGCATCCTCTCCCCGTAAACGGGGCGAGGAACGATGGGCGCGCCGTCTTCCTCCTTCTCCCGGTTTACGGAGAGAAGGTCCCGGGGATGGGGGGCGGTTCTTCAACGCGGCATCAGGCTGCCGGCATCACTCGCCCGAATTGAAGCGGATGTTGTGCGCGAGCTCGACGCCCTTGCGGCGGTCTTCCTCGCTTGCGACGGAGAAGGCCTCCTCCTGCGTCGACTGCAGCCAGCCGCAGTCCTTCGGCTGACAATGCTCAAGCGCGGCGGTCATGAAGGCGAGGCCGCGAGCCGTATCGCCTTCCTGGAAGAGGATATTGCCGAAGAGGCCCATGGCGCCGGCATGGCCGTTGTTGCGGGCGCGGTTCAGCCACTTCTTGGCCTGATGGACGGAGACCGAGCCGCCCTCGCCCGTCAGCATCATGCGGCCGAGCTGGAATTGCGCCTCGGGAATGCCGAAGGCGGAGGCCGCCTGGAAATAGAGCTGGCGGGCCTGCGTGAGGTCGATCTTGACGGGGCTGTTGGGAATGCCGCGGCGGTAGTAGCTGGCAAGCGCGATCAGCGCATTGGCGAAATAGCCGGTATCTTCCGAGCCCGGCTCGACGCCGGCCTGGGCGATCTCGCTATACATCTTGAAGGCTTCGAGATCGTTCTCCGGCACGCCGTCGCCGTCGGCATACATGTTGGCGAGCGCCCAGCGCGAGCCCGTATGGCCCTTTTCCGCGGCGTAGCGATAGGCCTCGACGGCATCGCTCTTGCGCCCTTCCTTGTAGGAGAAGAAGCCGAACTTGAAGAGGTCGAAGGGCCCGCTCTCCTTGCTGACGCCTGCCTGGGGATCGAATGCGAGGGCCTCGGACGCCGCCCCGCAGGACAGGGAAAGGCATAGGCCCATTACCAGTACTTTCATCGGCAACAACTCGGACTTGGGCATCAGTTCTTCAGTTCCGCGCCTGGCTTTCGTCGCTGCGCCGAACCGGAAACGCACGGGTCTCGTGCGGGCTTCCGGCAGTTCCGGCGGCAATGACATCGGCTGGCTCATCGTTTCCCTGGCGCGGTTCCACGCGTCTACATGTCCTCATCGCTGCGCTCCGTTTGTGGCGGGAAATGGACATTTGGACGCTTCCCGGCTGGTGTAGCAAACTCTGGAAAAAAATGTGTTGCGATTCCGTCACATTTTTTCAGACATCGCTGTGACTCCCGCAGCGGGAGCCGAATACAGCAAGAAAACGTTAACCAAACAAAAGGGTCCGACGATGACGCCGGGCCCGATTCATGCGCGATCCCCAAATCCCGGTCAGAACGAGATCTTGTAGGAGCCGGTGATGGCGTAGGCCCAGTCACCGTCGGTCGTTGCGTCGAAAGTCGCCTTTTCGGCAACCGACTGGCTGCCGGAGGTCAGATAGCTGACCGCGCCGCCGAAGCGCAGGTCGCCCGGACCGACCTTGGCCTGAATGCCCGCGCCGAGCGTCCAGGTGTCAGTGTAGATATCGGCGCCGGTGCTGACACCCTTGTCCCAGGTCAGGTTGACCGTGCCGGTCAGCTTGTCGTTGAAGACGTGCGCCACACCCGCCTGCACGGTCCAGCCGTCGCTCCAGTTATAGACGTCCTGCAGCGCACCGATGCCGGTGATCGTATAGTTCAGCGCGTCGAGCACGCTCCAGTCGGTCCACTTGACCGAGCCATAGACGAGCCAGCCGGGGGCCACGCCAGTCTGTGCATAGAGCTTCAGCGACTGCGGCAGCGTTCCGTAGCCTTTCGCCGGCAGAAGAGTCGTACCGAGATCACCGAGGTCGAAAGAGCCTTCGTCCGCTTCATGCTTGACCTTGGAACGATAAAGAAGGGAGACGCGGAGCGCATATTCCGGAATCTCGTATGCGGCACCGAAGCGATAGCCGAAAGCCGAGTCATCGTTCAGGCGCAGGGTGCCATACGGTTTACCCGATGCGAGATAGAGAGGGATGGTATCGCCCTCGTTGACGGCGGTATAGCTGAAATCCTGCATGAAAACGCCGCCAAGAAGGTGAATCTTGCCTGCGCCGGCATCGAACTTGACGTCGCAGGTCGCACCGTATTCGTTCGTATCGAAATACTTGTCGCCGTAAGGAGTTCTGCCGTTTGCAAGCTGCGCCATGCGCACGTCCATACCGTAGGTCGCATCGCCGCCAAAGGGCTGCGTGTACGTCAGCGCACAGGCGAAATTCTCGGAAACGCCGATCTTGGCGGCGACGCTCGGGATCCAGTAGCCGTTCGTGTAGACGCCGTCAGTGTTGGCGGTGCCGCCGGTCGTCGCGAACTGGCGCCGCGGGGAGACGTAGGTCGCTCCCGACCGGAAGATGAAGTCGCCGCTTTCGAACAGGATGTCCGTGTCCGCCTCGCCGCGGCTGAAACCGCCGGCCTGTGCCGCGCCGGCAAGGGCGGCCAGAGCCGCCGCTGCCAGAAGTCCGTTCTTGAAGAGCGTGTTGATCATTCCTATTCCCCCGAAGTCCTAAGGCGGCCTCTCCACCGCCCGATCCGACATGACTATCGGAGAGGAGAGTCGGCTTGGCAAACCCCACTTTTCGCGGATGATTTTCAACTACGCTTCAAAAAATTACGTAAGTTTTTAGTGAAGCCCCTCATCAATCGAAGCGCCTGAAATGGAATTCTCTCCGCTTTGAATTCTACCCGATACAGAGGAATTTTATTTCAGCGCCGGGAGGCCGTGTCACATTTCAGACACAGCAGCGATTTTGCAATCGCCGCCCCGAATAGAAAGCCGCGCCGGGGTTGCCGGCGCGGCTTTTAAGGTTCCCGAAGGGGCCTTGGCCCTGAATCAACCCGCTTCGCTGACGCGGGCGAGTGCCACGGCAAGGCTGGCCAGTTGCTGCTCCAGTTCGGCGAAACGCTCGCGCTCGGCCTCGACGACCTCCGGCTTGGCGTTGGCGACGAACTTCTCGTTTGACAGCTTGCCCTGAATGCGGGCGGCCTCGGCCTTCGCCTTTTCGATCGCCTTTTCGAGGCGGGCCTTCTCGGCCGAAAGGTCGATCAGGCTGCCGAGCGGCAGGCAGGCGGTCGCCTCGCCGACGACGATCTGCGCGGCGCCCTTGGGTGCCGACGCCTCCAGGTGGATTTCCGAGACGCGGGCAAGGCGGCGGATGGCCTGGTCGTGCGTGGCAAGACGCGCGCGCGTCAACGGGCTTGCATCCACCATGACGAGCGGGGCCGTCGCGCCCGGCGGCACGTTCATTTCCGCGCGGACCGAGCGGATGCCGGAAACGAGATCGACCAGCCAGTTGATCTCGTCGGCGGCCGCGTCGTCCGCATAGGCCGGCGAGGGCCATTCGGCATGGCAGACGAGGCTGTCGCGGCTCTTGCCCTCGCCGGCCGTGTGCGCCCAGAGCTCTTCCGTCATGAAGGGCATGAACGGATGCAGGAGCTTGTAGGTCTCCTCCAGCACATAGGCGGCGCAGGCCTGGGACTCGGCCTTGGCGGCCTCGTCCTCGCCGCCGAAGACCGGCTTCAGCAGCTCCAGATACCAGTCGCAGAACTGGTTCCAGATGAAGCGGTAGAGCGTGCCGGCCGCATCGTTGAAGCGATAGGTCTCGATCGCCTCGGTGACGTCGCGGGCCGTGCGGGCAAGCTCCGTGAGGATCCAGCGGTTGATCGTCAGCGAGGCGGTTTCCGGCACGAATTTCGGATCGCTCTTCACGCCGTTCATCTCGGCAAAGCGCGTGGCGTTCCACAGCTTGGTGCCGAAGTTGCGGTAGCCGGCGATGCGGGCCGGATCGAGCTTCACGTCGCGCCCCTGCGCGGCCATGATGGCCAGCGTGAAGCGCAGCGCGTCCGCGCCGTATTCGTCGATCAGCTCGAGCGGGTCGATGACGTTGCCCTTCGACTTCGACATCTTCTGCCCGTTCTTGTCGCGCACCAGCGCGTGGACATAGACGGTCTCGAAGGGCTCGACCGGATTGCCGTCCTCGTCCTTCATGAAGTGCAGACCCATCATCATCATGCGGGCGACCCAGAAGAAGATGATGTCGAAACCGGTGACGAGAACGTTCGTCGGATAGTAGCGCGCAAGCTCCGGCGTCTCTTCCGGCCAGCCGAGCGTGGAGAACGGCCAGAGCGCGGAGGAGAACCAGGTGTCGAGCACGTCTTCGTCGCGCGTCAGGATCTCGCCCGGCGCGAAATTCTCCAGCTTCTCCTCGACCCAGGCCTTCCACGGGCCTTCATGGGCGATGTAGTGCTGGATGGCGGCGTGCAGCGCCTCTTCCTCGGTCTTTTCCACGAAGACCTGCCCGTCCGGCCCGTACCAGGCCGGAATCTGGTGGCCCCACCAGAGCTGGCGCGAGATGCACCACGGCTCGATGTTCTCCATCCATTCGAAATAGGTCTTTTCCCAGTTCTTCGGAACGAAGTTGGTGCGCCCCTCGCGGACCGAGCGGATTGCCGGCTCGGCCAGCGTCTTGGCGTCGGCGAACCACTGGTCGGTCAGCATCGGCTCGATGACGACGCCGGAGCGGTCGCCGAAGGGCTGCATGACCTTCTTGTTCTCGACATAGGGAACGGCGTTGCCCTCGGCATCCTTGACGGTGACCGCAAGGCCCTCGGCATTGATCGCCTCGACGATGCGCTTGCGGGCCTCATAGCGGTCGAGGCCGCGATATTCGTCGGGAACGAGGTTGATGTCGTCGACCTCGGCCTCGCTCGGCACCTCGCCGGATTTGGCGATCTCCAGCGCCTGCGCCGCATAGACGGCGTAGGGCTCGCCGTCGGCGCGCATGGCGGCCTGCGTGTCCATCAGGCGGTAGAGCGGGATGTTGTTGCGGCGGGCGACCTGATAGTCGTTGAAGTCGTGCGCGCCGGTGATCTTGACCGCGCCCGAGCCGAAATCCTTCTCCGGATATTCATCCGTGATGATCGGGATGAGGCGGCGGTGCTCCTTCGGGCCGACCGGGATCTCGCAGAGCTTGCCGACGATCGGCGCATAGCGCTCGTCGGTCGGATGGACGGCGACCGCGCCGTCGCCCAGCATCGTCTCGGGACGCGTGGTGGCGATCGAGATGTAGTCGCGCTCTTCCTGGAAGACGACGTTGCCGTCGGCATCCTTCTCGACATAGGTATAGGTGGCCCCGTCGGCGAGCGGGTACTTGAAGTGCCACATATGGCCGTCGACTTCGCGGTTCTCGACTTCAAGGTCGGAAATCGCCGTCTCGAACTTCGGGTCCCAGTTAACGAGGCGCTTGCCGCGATAGATCAGGCCTTCCTTGTAGAGCGAGACGAAGACCTCGAGGACGGCCTCGGACAGGCCCTCGTCCATGGTGAAGCGCTCGCGCGACCAGTCGCAGGAAGCGCCGAGGCGCTTCAACTGGTTGAAGATGAGGCCGCCCGATTCCGCCTTCCATTCCCAGACCTTCTCGACGAAGGCCTCGCGGCCCATCTCGCGCCGGCCGGGCTGCTTTTCGGCGGCGAGCTTGCGCTCGACGACCATCTGCGTGGCGATGCCGGCATGGTCCATGCCGGGCTGCCACAGCACGTCCTTGCCGCGCATGCGCTCGAAGCGGACCATGATGTCCTGCAGCGTGTTGTTGAGCGCGTGGCCCATGTGCAGCGAGCCCGTCACGTTCGGCGGCGGGATGACGATGGTGAAGGTCTCGGCGCCGGGCTTTGCGCCCTCGCCCGCGCGGAAGGCGTCGGCGTCTTCCCACGTCTTGGCGATGCGCGGCTCGACCGCTGCGGAATCATAGTTCTTTTCAAGCATTTTCGTGCGTGGCCTGCTGTTTGTCGGTTGGGTTTGTAAACCGGATGGCCGGCATGGAGTCAACAATAACAGAAGAAAAGCCGCGCCGGGGGTCCGGCGCGGCTCAAACCATCTTTTCGTTAAAGAATGGCGGCGTCGGTCAGCGGCGCGGGCCGCGCGCCACCCGTTCGATTTCCTCGCGCACCAGGCGCTCGACCAGCGTCGGCAGGTTGTCGTCAAGCCACTCCTGCAGCATCGGGCGCAGCATGTCCTCAGCGATCTCGTCGAAGGAACGGCGCGGGCCGGCATCGACGGCTTCTGCCAGCGCGCCGAAGGACTGCGCCACCCGCTCGCCGACGGCGGGGGAGACGAGCGCGGCGAGATCGCGCGCGGGGCTCGCCTCGGGCTCGGCTTCGCACACCGGCTCGACGGCAGGCGCTGCCGCCTCGGTCTTCTCTTCCGCCGGCTCGGCCACCACGCGGCTCGCCGTCGCCGTCATGCGGGCGGTCACCAGCGGGCTGTCCTCGCGCATGGCGGGCTGGACGGGTTCCGGCAGGTCGCGGTTCGCCGCGACGTGGCGCTCGGAGGCGGCGCGCACGCGCGCGGCGACGTCGGCCAGCGAAGTCGCGGGCTGGCCGCCCGGGGCCGGCTCGGCGCGGGCGAGCGGCTCGAGGGCGGAGGAACGGTATTCCTCGGCCTGGAACTGTTCCGCCATGACGGGATGGTCGAGAAGGTTGGCAGGGCTCTCGGTGGTGATGTCGAAGCCCCCTTCGTCATCGGCATCGGCGGCCAGGTCCGGCTGGGCTTCGTTGTTCTCGATGATCTTGCGGATCGACGCCAGGATCTCATCCATGGACGGTTCACGCGCGACATTTGGCTGAGCCATTTCTATCCCCGTTCTCTGCGGCGCCCGCAGCGTGCCGAGACGGCAGGCCGGACATCCCGAAAACCCTAGGCGACTTCGGCGGCGAACTAAATCACCGCGAATCATGTGTTAACAGTGATGCACAGATTTGTTTGCCCTGCCAAGGCGGGCGCTCGGCCGCCGCCATGCGAAAGGCCCGCCGCGTTTGCGCAGCGGGCCTTCTAAAATGCGAACCGCTGGAACGGTCTCAGAAAACGAATTCCTTCGCCTTGCGGAAGCCCGGCAGCGGCTTGACGGCGGTGTTGAAAACGTAGCGCTCGGAAACGTAGCCGCCGTCCTTGAGGTAGAGGCGGGCCTGCGAGGCGTTGCCGTAGCCTTCCACGACGACCAGCCGGCCGCCGTCGCGAAGCTGCGCGAAAAGCGCTTCCGGCACGAATTCCACCGCGCCGCCGACGAAGATCACGTCATAGGGCGCCTCGTCGGCATAGCCGGCTTCGAGATCGCCGGTCACGACGGCGACGTTGTCGTAGCCGAGGCGGGCGAGCGTTTCCGTCGCGGTTGCGGCGAGCGTCGCGTCGCTTTCCAGCGCCACGACCGAACCGGCAAGGCGCGAGAGGATCGCGGCGGCATAGCCCGCGCCGCAGCCGACTTCCAGCACCACGTCGCTGCCCCCGATCTCGGCGAGCTGGACGAGCTTTGCGAGCGGCGACGGCTCCATGAGGAAGCGGCCCGGCGCGACCTGGATGTCGTTGTCGATATAGGCGAGCGGCTTTACGGCCGCCGGCACGAATTCCTCGCGCGGAACGGTCAGGAAGGCGTCGAGCACCTCGTGCGACGTCACGTCCGTCGTACGGATCTGGTTGTCCACCATCTTCGTGCGCGCTGCTTTATAGTCAATCATCTCTAGCCCTTGGGTAAGACGGGAAGGCCCGGCGCAAACCCCGGCCTTCGCCGGACTGCGCCGTCCTCCTCTTAGTGCGGTTTTACGCCGGGTGTCCAGTGGCGGCGGGCGATTGCGCGCAAAAACCGCCGCCGGAAGCGGCGCAGCATTATCATGAATAAATTACTCAACATATTATTGCCTGCCCTGCCCGAAATGTCGTATTGAACGGTCAGGTTTCAGGGCCGCCCGGCGGGCTGCCGATTATAAAGACATGCAAGAGGACTATGCCGTGCTGAAACGGTCTCGACTGCTACTCCCGCTTCTCCTCCTCACGCTTGCGGCCGCCGGTGCTGCGCCGGCCCAGACGCTGGAGACCCCCTCGGTCCAGACGCAGGCCACCCAGCCGGACGCCGGCACCGCCACGGCACAGGCGCCGGCCGACGAGACCGTCGCGGAGGAAACGACGGATCTCGACGCACTGGACGACAACGCGCCCGAAGAGCGCCAGGCCGGCCTGCCGCACGACCTTTCCCCCTGGGGCATGTTCATGGCGGCCGACATCGTCGTCAAGGGCGTGATGATCGGCCTCGCCTTCGCCTCCGTCGTCACCTGGACGGTGCTGCTCGTCAAGCTCGCCGAGCTCGGCGCGGCGCAGCGCTCGGCCGCCGGCGCCGTGCGCCGGCTCGTCGCCGCCCGCGGCCTCGAGGACGGCGAGGAAGCGCTCGGCCGCAACCGCGGCGTGACGGGCCGCATGGTGCGCGCGGCCCGCGAGGAGATGGACGTCTCCGAACCCGTGCTCGACCATGTTTCCGACGGCGGCGTGAAGGAGCGCATCGCCTCCCGCCTCACCCGCATGGAGGCCCATGCCGGCCGCCGCATGGCCAAGGGCACGGGGCTTCTGGCGACGATCGGCTCGACGGCGCCCTTCGTCGGCCTCTTCGGCACCGTCTGGGGCATCATGAACTCGTTCATCGGCATCTCGAAGGCGCAGACCACCAACCTTGCCGTCGTCGCGCCGGGCATCGCCGAAGCGCTGCTCGCCACCGCCATCGGCCTCGTCGCGGCCATTCCGGCCGTGGTGATCTACAATTTCCTCGCCCGCGCCATCACCGGCTACCGCCACACGCTTGCCGACGCCTCGGCGGCCATCGAGCGGCTGGCGAGCCGCGACCTCGACATGCGCCGCGCGGTCCGCCGCCCGGCCCAGCGCGGTGCAGAACGCCCCGCCGGCTCCGTCGTGAAGATCGGATAAGGCCATGGCAAGCAGGATCAGGGAAGGCGGCGGCGACGACCTGGAGGAGAACAGCGAGATCAACGTGACGCCGTTCATCGACGTCATCCTCGTGCTGCTCATCATCTTCATGGTGGCCGCGCCGCTCGCCACCGTCGACATCAATGTCGACCTGCCTTCCTCCGTCGCCCAGCCGACCAAGCGCGAGGACAAGCCGGTCTTCATGACGCTGAAGAAGGACCTGACGGTCTCGATCGGCAACGGCACGATCGCGCGGGACGCTTTCGGCCCGGAACTCGATGCCGTCACGGAAGGCAACAAGGACACGCGCATCCTGCTGCGCGCCGACAAGGCCGTCGACTACGGGTCGGTCATGGACGTCATGAACCTGCTGCGCTCGGCCGGCTACGCCAAGATCGCCCTCGTCGGCCTCGAGGGCGCCCCCGCCGCGCAATAAGCACAAGGCGCGCCCGCGGGCGCGCCGCCTGCCGCAGCGTCAAGCACCCGAGAAGAGCGCTGCAACTTTATGATATGCAAGGAAAAGGTGGAGGCCTCGCCCGGAATCGAACCGGGGTGCAAGGATTTGCAGTCCTCTGCGTAACCACTCCGCCACGAGGCCATCCGTTTGCTTTAAAAGCGAGTGGTGCCGGGCGTTTAGAACGAATTGAGAGAGGGCGCAAGGGGCATGTGAACCGAATGCGGTCCTTTTTTCGAAAGACCACACTTTCCCGGGCATTCGGCGGCGGAAAGCCGGGGTTTCCACTGCGGCCGGGGCGCTGCGCTTTGCCGGCGCTGCTTCCGTCTTGGAACTAAACGGCTGTTTTCCTTACCAAAATGTAATGTTGTATTCATTTCCGGTTCATGGGTCCGGCCCTAGGTTCCTCTCATCAACAACGAGGAAGCCTCCCATGAAACTCTTCACCCGCACTCTTCTCGCCGCCGTCGCCCTTTCGTTTGCCGCCGCGCCGATGGCACAGGCCCAGCAGTACGGCCATGACCGCAAGCCCGGCTATTCCTCGTCCTGGCACAAGAAGGAAGTCCGCAAGCAGCGCCACTGGCGCAAGGGCGAGCGCTATTCCGACTGGAAGCGCCGGCCGGCCGTGCGCGACTACAAGCGCCATGGCCTGCGCACGCCCTCCCGCGGCCAGCAGTGGGTGAAGGTCGACAACAACTACCTGCTGCTGAGCATCGCCACCGGCGTCATTCTCGGCGTTGCCGCAGCTCATTGATCCTTCGGGCAAGACGCTGCAGCGATGCGGCGTCTTGCCTTTCGCTCAGGAAAGAACGAGCGCCGTTCCGTAAAGCCCCGCCGCAAAGACGGTGTGCGCCACGAGATTGAGGGCGCGGACCGTGCCGGCATCCGGCAGTTTCGACGCCGCAACGCCGATGCCGAGACCCGGCTGCAAGAGAAACCAGCCGGCGCCCACCGTGACGATGCCGAGGATGAAGGCCGGCAGGAAGGTGGGAGCGGCAAACCAGCCCGGGCCGACGATGACGGCAAGGATTATCCCGTAGAGGATGCCCACCGCATAATGGCCGATCCAGCCGAGCGCGCGTTCATGCGCGTAGGGCTCGGCCTTGCCGATATCGCCGTGGAAGACCGTTCCGTTCTTCAGGTGCCAGAACCAGCGGCCGACGGGCGCCCAGTTTGGCTTCGGCCGGCCGAAGACGGCCGTCAGGACGATCGCCCAGATATCCATGAGGATCGTCGCCCCTATGCCGATCGCGATCGCCTTTACCAGCACGTCCATGCTCATCCCCTGCCCGCAGCCCTTTTCGCGTTTAGAGCAGGTCCGTTCGCCTTGCGCAACGTGGCGGCGTTATCGATCCGCCTTGCGGCGCCCGGCCCACCAGACGGCAAGCCGCCGGCGCTGGCGGCGGACGAAATGGGAATCGTGCGAGAGGACGAGGAGGCCGAGCGGCACCATCCAGAAGCCGAGCACGGGCAGGAAGCCGAGCAGGCCGCCGCAGACGAGAAGGACGCCGATGGTCCTGCGCAGCCAGCGCGATTGCGGCAGCTTCAGGCGGAATTTGCCGAGGACGATCTCCTCCGTGCGAGGATCGATCCCGAAATGCATGTTGGATTTCCGTTCCGCCATTTACCGCTCATTCCGCTGCAAAGCCCGGTTTTCCGGGGTTTAGTCCCCTGCAATTGGAGGCTTCTCCACAATCAATCAAGGCCGGTGCATTTTTTTGTCAAAAAGCGCTTGGCAAATCGATCCAGCATTTGTATTACCCGCTCACTCCGCGGCGAGCGGATGATCCCTGGTAGCTCAGCGGTAGAGCATTCGACTGTTAATCGACAGGTCGCCGGTTCGAATCCGGCCCGGGGAGCCAGTTTAAAAAACAAAGCGCCTGTTATTGTCGAGAAATCCGATAACAGGCGCTTTCTTTTCCACAAATCCTCTCCGCTTCTGAAATTTGCCCTGTCTCCGTTATCGGGGCAACGCCGACGCCTTGGAGCCTGTTCCAGGAAGAATCCGGCTCTACGGCCGGGCGGAGAGCACCCAGCCGCCGCTCACCACCGGTTCCCTTCCTGCGCGATACTGACAAGTGTCAAAAAACATGTTTCCATCCGAAAAATCATATGGAGGGGTCCATGCCAGCTATATCTCGCTTCTACTTCATGACGGCGATCTGTTTCCTCACCGCCGGTATCGTGCTCGGCCTGAAAATGGGAAGCACCCACGACTACGCAGCGGTCGGCGCGCATGCGCACATAAACCTGCTCGGCTGGGTGACGATGTCGATCTTCGGCATTTATCACGCCCTCAACCCATCCGGCGCCTCTTCCAGGCTCGCGAAGCTGCAGGCATATATCTATGTGCCGGGTGTGCTGGTCATGGCGATAGGGCTTTACCTTCTTCTGACAGGTACACAGGCCGCGGAACCGGTCGTCGCCGTCGCGTCACTTGCCGTCTTCGTCGGCGTGTTGATGTTCGGGGCGATTATTTATCGAACCAGGACCGCATAAACGTCTATTGGAGCGATAGCCCCGTGGCGTCGGCCCGGTCTTCCGGCACCGGCTCGCTTTCATCGTCGACTTCCTTCTCGGCCTGCAGCCAGTGGCTGAGGCTCCGCCCGTCCAGAGAGCCTTCCTGCTGCCACAGCTCGAATGCCCGCTCGCGGATCCGGTCCTCGCGGTCGTCGGTCATGGTCGTCTCCTATTCCTCGCTGACGGGCTGGCCGCTCTTCGAATCGATGTTGATCTCGACCTTCGCCTTGTCGCCGGTGCGGTACTCGATCTCGTAGTAGCCCCGGTCGTTCCAGGACATCTCGATCAGGCGCAGGAAATCAGGCCGGCTCTCGATCATGGCCAGGATCTCGGAGGGTTTCTTGCCCTCCTCGGGCTTGGGTTTGGCGTCCTGTGCCGAAGCTGCCGTCATGGAAAGCGCGAGAACGCTGGCTGCAACGACGATTTTCCTGATCATGGTGGCCTCCGTCAAAATGGTGAAGCCCAAACGGAACACGCAGCGACAAGTTCCCTCCCGGAAACAGGAAAAGGCCGCGCTCAGCAGCGCGGCCTTCCTGCTTTTCAGGCTCTCACATCCATTCCGGTTCAGCGCAACGCCGTCGGCAGGCGGCGGATGTTCATCTGGAGTTCGTGGCGGCTGGCGAAGCGGCCGAAGAGAAGGAGGAGCTTGCGTTCCTGCGCCTTGTCGAGGCCGTTCTTGCGGCAATGCTCGGCGACATCGAGAACGTGCCGGGTGGTCTTCCTGGTACTGAACTGGCGATTGTCGATGTGATGGGTCATGGCGGCCTCCTCCGTTGATGAGGGAGAAATCCGCCGAGGTTCCCAATGTTCCCGGCGCGCCGCGCTTTTTACGGCACCATACCGGCGCCCGCCTGGCCGGCGGCGCGGACCGTGCCGTAGTCGCGCTCATGGGCGCTGCGGCGGAAGGCCGTGCTGCGCTCGCGCGGGCGGGCGGAGGGGTCGCAGAGCGGCGTGCCGATCATTCCGTCCGCATAGGTGCCGGTGGCGATATCGTCGTCCCGCTCGGCCGGGCCCTGCTGGAAAAATCCGAAAAGCATCTTGGTGTCTCCGTTTGCCGTTCAACGGGCGGCCGGGGTTTCCGTTCCCTGCCGCGCGCCGGATAGACGCAAAATTAACCATGTTTGCTAACAGCCCGTTAAAGGCCGGCCATTTTCCGGCCTCGAACCGGGTGGCTCCTTGCCTTGCCGTCGCGCATTGGAAAAAATCGCTCTCGAAGCCCCCGCTCTCGAAACGACATTCCTTGCAAAGCGGCGCTCACAGGCCGAAAACCCCTTATATTCCCGATACCAACCCGAAAGGCTCGCCTGCCATGTCCATTCTCCCGTCCGTCCTTGACGCAATCGGCAACACGCCGCTGATCCGCCTCAAGGGAGCCTCCGAGGCGACCGGCTGCGAGATCCTCGGCAAGGCGGAGTTCCTCAACCCCGGACAGTCGGTGAAGGACCGCGCGGCGCTCTCGATCATCCGGGCGGCCGAGCGCTCCGGCGCGCTGCGGCCGGGCGGCGTCATCGTAGAAGGCACGGCGGGCAATACCGGCATCGGCCTTGCGCTGGTCGCGCAGGCGCTCGGCTACCGCACTGTCATCGTCATTCCCGAGACGCAGAGCCAGGAAAAGAAGGACGCGCTGCGCCTGCTGGGCGCGGAGCTGGTGGAAGTGCCGGCGGTTCCCTACAGGAATCCGAACAACTACGTGAAGCTCTCCGGCCGCCTAGCCGAACAGCTCGCCAGGACCGAGCCGAACGGCGCGATCTGGGCCAACCAGTTCGACAACGTCGCCAACCGCGACGCCCATATCGAAACGACGGCGCCGGAAATCTGGCGCGACACGAACGGCAAGGTGGACGGCTTCGTCTCGGCCGTCGGCTCCGGCGGAACGCTCGCCGGCGTTGCCGCGGGCCTGCGCGCGAAAAACCCGAACATCAAGATCGCCCTTGCCGACCCGCAGGGCGCCGCGCTCTACAACTACTACGCCCATGGCGAACTGAAGGCCGAGGGCAGCTCCATCACCGAGGGCATCGGCCAGGGCCGCATCACGGCCAACCTCGAGGGCTTCACGCCGGACTATTCCTACCAGATCCCGGATTCCGAGGCGATTCCGCTCGTCTTCGACCTCATCGAGGAGGAAGGCATCGCCGTCGGCGGCTCCTCCGGCATCAACATCGCCGGTGCGATCCGCCTCGCCAGGGACCTCGGCCCCGGCCATACGATCGTGACGATCCTCTGCGACTATGCTAACCGCTACCAGTCGAAACTCTTCAACCCGGACTTCCTCGATTCGAAGGGCCTGCCCGTTCCCGGATGGCTGACGGCGAAATCGGGGATCAAGGTCCCCTATCAGCCGGTCGAATAGGTCTCATGTCTCTTCCCACCACCGCCCTCTTTCGCGACGATTTCTATCTTTCGACAAACGAGGCGGTGGTGACGGCGGTGCATGAGGACGGCGGCATCGAGCTGGACCAGACCTGTTTCTACGCGACGTCCGGCGGCCAGCCGGGCGATACCGGCTTTCTGGAGCGCGCCGACGGCGGGCGCATCGCGCTCGGCCCGGCCGTCACCGGCGCCACCAAGGAAATCATCATCCACCGGCCGCTGGAGGGCGAGGCCCTGCCGATCGTCGGCGAGACGGTCGTCGCCCATATCGACTGGGCACGCCGCTACAGGCTGATGCGCATGCACACGGCCTGCCACCTCCTTTCCGTCGTCTGCCCCTACCCGATCACCGGCGCCGCCGTCGGCGAGGACGACAGCCGCGTCGACTTCGACATGAGCGAGACCATCGACAAGGACGAGGTGACGCAAAAGCTGATGAGGCTCGTTGCGGAGAACCATCCGGTCTTCGTGCAATGGATTACCGACGCGGAACTCGCCGCCAATCCCGGCATCGTCAAATCGAAGAACGTCCGCCCGCCGATGGGCCTCGGCCGCGTCAGCCTCGTGTGCATCGGCGAGAATTCATCCGTCGACAGCCAGCCCTGCGGCGGCACGCATGTGTCGGAAACGCAGGAAGTCGGCGCCATCCACATCGCCAAGATCGAGAATAAGGGCAAGGAGAACCGGCGGTTCCGCATCCGCTTCGGTGCGCCGGGTTCCGAGGCCTGAGAGGAGGATCACATGTCCATAGACAAGAGCAGGTTCGTCGTTTCGCCGGATTGGGTGGAAAAGCAGCTTGGCGCCCCGGCCTTCCGCGTGGTCGACGCCTCCTGGTATCTGCCCGCGCAGAACCGCAACGGCGCGGCCGAATATGCGGCCGGCCACATTCCCGGCGCCGTCTTCTTCGACCAGGACGTGATCGCCGACCATGCGAGCGGCCTGCCGCACACCATCCCCTCGCCGGAATTCTTCGCCACCGAAGTCGGCAAGCTCGGCATTTCGGATACGGACACGATCGTCGTCTGCGACGGCCCCGGCATCTTCACCGCGCCGCGCGCCTGGTGGCTGTTCCGCACGATGGGCGCGAAGACCGTCTTCGTCATGGACGGCGGCATCGACGGCTGGAAGAAGGAGGGTCGCCCGCTTTCGACCGACCTGCCGGAACCGGCGCCCGCCGTCTTCCACACCAATTTCAATCCCTATGCCGTGACCTCCTTCGAGGAGATGCGCGGCATCGTCACCACCGGATCGAAGCAGATCGCCGATGCGCGCGGCGCCGGCCGCTTCACCGGTGAGGAGGCCGAGCCGCGCGCCGGCATGCGCTCCGGCCATATGCCGGGGGCGAAAAGCATGCCCTCCGGCACCTTCTCCGAGGGCGGGAAGTTCAAGGATCTCGACAGCCTCCGCCGGCATTTCGAGGCCTCGGGCATCGACCTTTCGAGACCCGTCGTCACGAGCTGCGGCTCGGGCGTCACGGCCGCGATCATCTCGCTGGCGCTCGCCTCGCTCGGCCATGAGGACAACACGCTCTACGACGGCTCCTGGTCCGAATGGGGCGGACGCGACGACACGCCCGTCGTGACCGGGAAAGGCTGATTCCCATGGCCAGGAAGGTCCAGCCCGCGCCGATCGCCGTGCACATCACGGCGCTCGAGATGACCGCGCCGCCGAAACAGAGCCTGCCGGTGCCGGTCAACGTGCACACGGCCATCCTCAGCGCGCCGGAAATCCCGCCTGCCTTCTACCGCTTCCTCTACCGGCAGGTCGGCAGCCGCTGGCACTGGGTCGACCGGCTGCGCATGGACGACGAAACGCTGGCCGCGACGCTCTCCGACAAGCGCAACAGTGTGACGGTGCTCTATGTCAACGGTGCGCCGGCCGGCTTCTTCGAGCTGTGGCAGGAGGAGGAGGACGTCATCGAGCTCTCCCATTTCGGTCTCTTCGAGCGGGCGCTGGGGCTCGGCATCGGCAAGTGGTTCCTGCTCCAGACGCTCTATGCCGCCTGGTCGTCCGGGCCGAAGCGGGTGCGCGTCACCACCAACAATCTCGACCACCCGCGCGCGCTCCAGCTCTACCAGATGTTCGGTTTTTCGCCGGTCGGCACGCAGGATGCCGAGCTCGTGCCGCTCTCCGACGCCGAGCTGCTGGAACTTGCCAAGCGCGACTGTCTGATGCCGGCCGAGCGCCGTTAAGCATTCTGAACGCAACCTGCAAGGCGGGTTCAGGCTCGCTTCAGGCGGCGCATGGCAACTTCCGGCCGAACAGACAGACAAGGAGTACCGCCATGCAACGCCGCGCTTTCCTCACCGCCTTCGCCACCGCCCTTGCCGTTCCGGCCTTCTCCGGCTTCGCGCAGGCGCAGGAAACCCCGTCGGAAGACATGATCCTGCGCCGCCTCGACGCCGCTCCCACGCGGCGCATGCGCGAGAACGAGCGCGTGACGATCCGCGAGTTCAAGCGTCGGCCGGACCTGCGCGGCGCGGCGCCCTCGATCAATATCCAGTCGATCAACTTCGCCTTCGCCTCCGCGGAAATCCCGCATTCGGAATACCGTAAGGTGCGCCAGATCGCCCGCGCGATGAGCCGCATCATCGACCGGCGCCGCCGCGCCGTCTTCCTCATCGAGGGCCATACGGACGCCGTCGGCTCGGCCTCCTCCAACCAGATCCTCTCCGAACGCCGGGCCGAATCGCTGAAGCGCGTGCTCGTGCAGGAATTCGGCATCCCCTATCGGGCGCTGGAGACCGTCGGCTACGGCGAGGAATATCTGCTGGTGCCGACCCAGAACGAGGAATGGCGCAACCGCCGCGTGACGCTCCGCCGCATCGACGAGTTCGTGCGCGACTGAGCGGGGCGGAACATCGCCCCTCATCCGCCTGCCGGCACCTTTGTAACTTCCCTTTGCCTGGGATTGGCGCTGTATTGCCGATTGCGGTGGCGGATGAGAGACCGCAGCACCTTTGGGACACCAAGCCCGTGGGAGAGCCTGGGTCTTCATCCGCCGTTCCATCGAACCCGAACAGTCGCCAGGGCC